>Ga0209488_10002662_pt1 | contig 14592 bp, 11 predicted proteins | sample Rivendell_Oct201_8_FD_188349 | JGI IMG/M metagenome (GOLD analysis project Ga0209488, IMG submission 188349) | Vadose zone soil microbial communities from the Eel River Critical Zone Observatory, Northern California, USA -... | ecosystem: Environmental > Terrestrial > Soil > Vadose zone >... | reverse complement strand
TTGCCGAGCTGGCGCCAATGGTCGAAATCCTCGGCCTGGCCGCGGATGTAGACCATGCCGTTGATCGAGGACGAGCCGCCGAGCACCTTGCCACGCGGCCAGTAGACGCGGCGGTCGCCGGCCCCCGGATCGGGCTCGGTTTCGTAGCACCAGTTGACCGACGGATCGGCAAAGGTCTTGCCGAAGCCGAGCGGAATGTGGATCCAGCGGTTGTCGTCCTCGCCGCCGGCTTCGAGCAGAAGAACGCGCGTTCCCGGATCTTCGCTGAGCCGCGCCGCGACGGCGCAGCCGGCAGAGCCGGCGCCGATCACGATGAAATCGGCCTCGATCGCATGGAGTTGAATGGCCATCCGGCGCCTCCCTATTGGCGCGGGAGTTATGCCATGCCCGGCGAGGCGATGCACTCCGAGGCTGGGCCTAGCTCTGGCGCTGCGCCTCGATCTCGCCGGCTAGACGTAGCCGCAGATACGCGGTGACCGCCGCCTCCTCGGGACTCATATGTTCGATATTCTCTTTCAGATAGGCGTCGGTCTTCGCGGCAAGCGCTTCGAGCAGGGTGCCGTCGACATAGCCTTCGAAGATCGCCGGATGAATGTAGCAGCGCCGGCAGATCGCCGGCGTGTTGCCGAGATGCTTCGCGACCTTCTCGACGGCGCGCACGATCGCCTTCTTCCGCTTGCTCTCGGTATCGAGGTCGCGGAAACCCCGCAGCGCCTTCGCCGCGAGCTGCGTGCCGGACCAGGTGCGGAAGTCTTTTGCGGTGACATCCTCCCCCGTGATCTCGCGCAGATAGGCGTTAACCTCCTCCGAGCCCACCGCATGCTGATTGCCTTCGTCGTCGAGATACTGGAACAGCTCGTACCCGGGCAGGTCGCGACAGCCTTTGACGATGCGCGCGAGCCGGCGGTCGCTGATGTCGCTCTCATATCGGTTGCCGCTCTTGCCGCGGAAGCTGAGATGGATGTGGCTGCCGTCGACCCGGACATGGCGATCGCGCAACGTCGTCAGCCCGAAGCTCTTATTGGTCCGCGCGTACTCGGTGTTGCCGACGCGGAACAGCGTTAACTCCATCAGCCGCACGACGGCCGCCAGCACGCGCTCTCGCGGCAGCCCCGGCCGCTTCAGATCCTCCTCGACGCGGGCCCGGATGAGCGGCAAAACTCGCGCGAAAATCAATAACTTACCGTACTTGGCTTCGTCGCGCACTTCGCGCCAGCGCGGATCATAGCGGTATTGCTTGCGGCCGCGCTGGTCGCGTCCGGTCGCCTGCAGATGCCCGTTCGGGTCACGGCAGATCCACACATCGGTCCAGGCCGGTGGGATCGCCAGCTTGCGGATGCGCTTCAGTGTTGCGATGTCGCGGACGAGCGAACCGTCGGGGAGGCGGTAGTCGAAGCCGTTGCGCGCCTGGCGGCGCGTGATGCCGGGCATCGTGTCGTGGACGTAACGCAGCTGCGCGCGCCGTGCCGCGACGGCGGGATCGAGCGCCGCGATCGGCGTCGCAACAACGTCGACATTTCGCTGTTTTACGTCATCGGGTTTTTGTCGTAGTGATGCTGCGTTCATAACCCGATTCGACGAAATGCAATTCTCTCTTCTGATCAACAGGGCAATTAACCTCCTGTTTCCAAAAAAGGTTTTCAATTGGTGTTGCGGAACCAAATCGGCTCCGTGAGTGTCAGGAACGGTAAAGGGGAGGCGTAGGTTTCGCCTTCGCTGTTTGCGACAACCGCTAAGGAGACTCAAATGGCAACGACGACCCGGCGCAAGACAGCCGCGCGCAAAACGACCGCTCGCAAGAAGACCGCGCGCAAGACGACCGCGCGCAAGACGACCGCGCGCAAGACGACCGCGCGCAAGACGACCGCGCGCAAGACGACCGCGCGCAAGAAGACCGCGCGTAAGACGACCGCGCGTAAGACGACCGCGCGCAAGAAGACCGCGCGCAAGGCGCCCGCCCGCAAGACGGCGGCTCGCAGGACGACTCGCAGAGCCTCGGCGACACCGAAACCGGCGATGCCTGCGTCGAACTCGACGTCCTCGTAAGGGCGTCGCGATCATAGCTCCGCCTGCTCGGAAATTTGCGCTCGTCCGTAACAGCGGTAACGGCGCAAACTATCCGCCGGCCCGCGAGGCGCCGGATGGATCGGGGAGGCGGAGATGCAATTCGGCTTCAACCTGCCGAATACCGGTGCGCTTGCCGCGCCGGATAATGTTGTGCGCATCGCGCGTGAGGGGGAGACGCTCGGCTACGACTACTTGACGGTTACCGACCACGTCGTGTTGCCGGATATGGCCGAGCCGGGCTATCCCTACTCAGAAAGCGGCGCCTTTTACTCCCGCGACAGTGCTTATCGGCATGAAATGCTGACGCTCGCCGCCTATCTGGCGGCGGTGACGGCAAAGCTGCGGGTTGTGCTGGCGGTACTGGTCGTCCCGCATCGCCCGGCGGTACTGGCCGCGAAGATGCTATCCACGATCGACGTCCTGTCGGGTGGCCGGTTGACGATCGGGATCGGCGCCGGCTGGCTCAAGGCCGAGTTCGACGCCGTCGTTATCACACCCTTCGCTGAGCGGGGCGCCGTCACGGATGAATACCTCGCCGCCTTCCGCACATTATGGACCAAAGAAAAGCCCCGCATCGACGGACGCTATGTTCATTATGACGGGCTCGTGCTGGAGCCAAAGCCGGCGCAGAAGCCGCATCCGCCGATTTGGGTGGGCGGCGAGAGCGGCCCCTCCCTGCGGCGCGCGGCGCGCTTCGGAGACGCGTGGTATCCGATCGGCAGCAACAACGCGCACCTCCTCGACACGTTGCCGCGCTATCAGGCCGGCGTCGCTCGGCTGCGTCAGCTGACCGCCGCAGCCGGGCGCGACGCGAACGCGGTTGCGCTGACCTACCGCGTCAAGCGCTACGGGGACGCCGTGCCGGCTATCGCCTCCGACGGCAACCGCCGCCTGTTTTCCGGCAGCGACGCCGACCTCATCGCCGACATCCGCACCCTCCGCGATCTCGGCGTCACCGCGATCGATTTCGATTTCGAGCGCCCCCGGGCCGACGAGGTGATCGCCGAGATGTACTCCTTCCGCGACCGCGTGCTGGCGCAGGTCTAGGTCCATCAAAATCGTGGCATTCGGCGCGCCGGCGTCGCAGACTTGGCGCCGCGACCAATCGGGAGCCCCCGCCGATGCAATCCTCCGCCGCCGCGTCCCGCCATCTGCCGATCCGCAAGGACTGGCTCGCCGCGACGCAAGAGCCCGCGCTCGAGCCCGACCGGCCGATCATCGACCCGCACCATCACCTGTGGGACCGTCCAAACAACCGCTATCTCTTTCATGATCTCCTCGAAGACCTGAACAGCGGCCACAATATCCGCGCCACGGTCTTTCTCGAATGCCGCGAGATGTACCGCGCCGAGGGCCCGCCCGAATTGCGCTCGCTCGGCGAGACGCAATTCGTCGCCGGCGTCTCGGCGATGAGCGAGAGCGGCAGATACGGCGCAGCACACGCCTGCGCCGGCATTATCGGCAATGTCGATTTCCGCGTCGGCAACCGCGCCAAGGGCATTCTGGAGCAGCACATCATCCTGTCCGGCGGACGTTTCCGCGGCATCCGGAACGGCGCGACCTGGCACCAGGATCCGAGCCTCAGGATCTTCACCTCCGGCTCCGGCGAAGGCCTCTACCTCGACCGTGCCTGGCGCGAGGGCTTTGCGGCATTGGCGCCGCTCAATCTCACCTTCGAAGCGTGGATGTTCCACACCCAGCTCGGGGATCTCGTCGATCTCGCGCGCGCCTTCCCGGAAACCAAGATCGTGCTGAACCATATCGGCGGCGCGCTGGCGGTCGGTCCCTATACCGACAAGCGCGATGAAGTCTTCGCCGAGTGGAGCCAGCAGATCGCCAAGCTCGGGCAATTCCCCAACGTCTATATCAAGCTCGGCGGGCTCGGCATGCCGTCGCTGATGGGCTTCGAGATGGGCCGCCAGGACTCCGCGCCCTCCTCGGAACAGCTCGCCAAGGCATGGCGCCCCTATATCGAAACCTGCATCGCCGCCTTTGGCCCCGACCGCTCGATGTTCGAGAGCAACTTCCCGGTCGACAAGGGGATGTGCAGCTACAGCAATCTGTGGAACGCGTTCAAGCGCATCGCCGAGAATTATTCGAATGACGAGAAGAACGCGATGTTCCACAACACCGCGCTGAAATTTTACCGATTGTACTAAAATAACCCCGTCGTCCCGGCGAGGGCCGGGACCCACCTTTCAGCCGCACGTGCCGCGGGTAGGTGGACCCCGACCTGGGTCGGGGTGACGATTGGAACGGAAGGAGAAGGCGCTATGCCATTGCCCAGACAAGAGGTCGATGCGACGACGCCGAAATACCTGCGCGACAAATACGCGATCGTCGGCGTCGGCGAGACGACCTATACCCGCGGCTCGGGGATCAGCACGCGGGCGCTCGGCACCTGGGCAGTGCGCAACGCGATCCTCGACGCCGGACTCAAACCGAGCGACGTCGATGGCATGCTCGACTATTCCGGCGGCGACTCGACGTCTGCGACCTTTATCGCCGGCGATTTGGGGCTGCGCCTCAATTTCTACATGGATGTGGTCGGCGGCGGCTCCTCGACCGAGGCGCTGGTCGGCATCGCGATCGGCATCATCGAGGCCGGGCTCTGCAAGACCGTCGCAATCTTCCGCGCGATGAACGGCTACAGCCAGGTGCGGATCGGCGGCACCGGGGCGCGCTCGGCGGCGCCCGTCGCCGGCGACATGCTGCACAACCGCGCCTATGGCTGGCAAAGCGCCGGGCAGAGCTTCGCGCCAACCTTTATGCGCCACATGTACGATTACGGCACGACGCCCGAGCAGGTCGCGCACGTTAAGATGTTCCACAGTCATCACGCCTCGAACAACCCCAAGGCGTATTACAAAAAGCGCTTCACGGTCGAGGACGTCGTCAACAGCCGCTTTATCTGCAAGCCGCTGCACCTCCTCGATTGCTGCGTCGAGACCGATAACGGCACCGCGATCATCGTGACCTCGGCCGAGCGGGCGAAGGACTGCAAGCACCCGCTGGTCCTGATCCGCGGGGTTGTCGGCCGCTGCAACAAGCCGCGCCTCGACATGCATTACCAGCACGGCCCGATCTCGCGAGTCGCAGGCTATTACGCCAAGGACATCCTGTGGCCGAATGCCGGGCTGGGCCCGGACGATGTGGACGTCACCGGCTCCTATGACGCCTTCACCTTCACAACGATGCTGCAGCTTGAGGATTACGGCTTCTGCAAAAAGGGCGAGGGTGGCCAGTACGTCTCCGACGGGTCGATCACCTTGGGCGGGCGGCGGCCCAACAACACCTCCGGCGGCCATCTCTGCGAGGGCTACACGCATGGCATGAACATGGTCATCGAGAACACCAGGCAGCTGCGCCACGATGTCGACGATTCCTGCCCGGTCGGCGCGGACGGCAAGCGGCAACACACCTACGATTACCGCGAGGGCGGCTGTCGGCAGGTCAAGGATGTCGAGGTCAGCGCCAATCTCGGTTGGGCTAACCCGGCGACCGCGTCGTCAATGGTCATGCGAAAAGGCTGGTAGGGGAGAGACGGCGATGGCGATCGAAGGTCAATATCTCGGCATGGGACTGCGCATCGACGAGCTTGATGTCGAGAACGTCGAATATTTCAAGCACTGCGCCGCGCATGATTTCCACCTGCAGGCCTGCGCTCAATGCAACCGGCTGCGCTATCCGCCGACGACGGCTTGCCCGTGGTGCATGTCGCGCGAGTCGACATGGAAGAAGGTCGAGGGCAAGGGCGCGGTGCATTCCTACACGGAGGTGCATCACGCGATTCAGCCGTCTTTCCGCGCCAAGACCCCCTATATGGTGCTGCTGGTCGATCTCGATACGCAGAAGGGCGAGCCGACCCCCGACGAGGCATTGCGCGTCATTGGCAATTTGTGCACGCCCGACGGGCAGCTCGCGCCGCCCGACATGGTCAAGCGGGTCGGCGTCGGCACGCGTGTCCGCATGGTGTTCAGCGATGTCTCGGACGGAATCGCGCTGCCGCAATGGACAATCGACGAGACGGCGCAGCAACCGGCAAAGGTTTGGCGCTACGCCCAGGAATAAGCGTGCGGGCGTTGCGGGTGTGTCCTCAGAAGGTCACGCGTATTCCGCCATAAACCGATAGCGGCTGGCCCAGCACTTCGCTGCGGTGATCGGTGAGGACGATCGGCAAGCCGACATTGGCCGAGGCCCGCGGATCGAAAAACGTGCCGAACAGCGCATAGCGCCGGTCGAACGCATTGTTCAGCAACAGAAAGACCTGCACCTCCTTGGTCACTTGATAGGAGGTGTGCAGGTTCAGGAGCCAATAGCCCGGCAACTTCTTGTTCTGGTTGGCGTCGTCTCCGAAGAAAAACCGGCTGCCGACCGCGACGGCATCAGCGCCGAGCTTCCATTGCGGCGTCGGCATAAAGTCGAACCCGAACTTGGCCTGGTGCAGCGGGATCCCGGGAATGCTCTTTCCCGGAACCACCTGCACGTTACCATTCGCGTCCGCCAATGGGTTGTTCGGCGAAGGGAGATCGCCGGTGAACTGGTATGTCGCGTCGATCAGGCTGTAACCGGCATAAGCGGTCCACTGGTCGGACTGGTACTGAAGGCTCGCTTCCAGCCCCTGACGACGCGTGCCGGGAACATTCTGGAAAAAGCCGCGCCCGGCGATGAGGCTCGCGAGATTGACGATATCGTCGGTGCTGTCGATGCGAAACAGCCCGGCCTTGCCTTCGAGCCGCCCTCCGGGGATGGGCATATTTCCCCGCACGCCCGTCTCATAGGTCCGCGCAACGACCTGCTTCAATGACGGATCGGCAACCAGGAAATTTTCCAGAAGGCATGGCTTTGCCTTGTTCGAGCAGGCGAGCTCGAGCGGTGTCGGCGCCCGGTTTGCTTCCGAATAGCCGGCATAGGCGGTCAAACCGGCAGCGAATTTGTAAGTCAGCCCGGCCACGGGATTGAGCCGCGCATAGCTGTGCTTGCCGTTGAGATCGGGACTGGTCCCGAGCCGGTCCTGAATGGTGATATCAGCCAGGTTGAGACGCGCGCCGGCGGTCGCGGCGACACCCGCGGCAAGGTCGAAGGTGTCGAGCGCATAGGCTCCGTAATAGGTGTTGCGCGTATCGATGCTGAGCGGCGCGTATCCGATGCCGCTGAGCGTGTGAATGATCGCGCCATTCCCGGGAATGGCGGGGTTGATTGTCGTGGTCAGGTCGGGGTTGACGAAACCGAGCGTGCTGTCGGCCACAAAGCCAACCGTGCTGCGGTCGATGCTGCCGCCCACGACGAGGTGATTGCCGTGTTCGAACACCTGCCCGGTGTTCGTCGCTTGCAGCGACCCGCCGACCGTCGTCGCGCGGGTCGCGGTTCGGTCGATCGTGCCGTAAGGCGTCGTACCGCAGCTGTTGCCGCTGCCGGGCGGGCACGGGATCGGGTTGTTGTTCTGATCGAGAATGGCGAATTGGTCGCGGAACGCGGTCGTCACCGGGTTCGGCCGCGGGAATCCGTCGTCCTGCAGGCATAAATGGTCGCGGAACTGCGGGCTGGCGCTGTTGCTGCAGCGCTCGACATCCGCCAGGTTCCCGTCTTCGTGATGCTGCTGAAAACCGCGGATATAGAGATTTCCCTGCAGCGACCAGGTGTCGGTTAATGACTGTGTCCCATTAAGCCCGATAAGGGCAGCGCGGTTGCGGGTCGTCTGCGGCGTTGTGTAGACCGCCCGATCGTCCCGTTCGAGCAGCTGGACCGGGGTCGCCGCCGAGGCTCCGACCGAGGTCGAAGCCGCCATCGCAATCAGGTGCAGCTCGCTCCCCGCGCTGCGCCACCCGATATCGCCAAACACCCGCGCAAGATTGGTCGGCGATTTAAAGCGCCAGCCGCTGTCGTGCACCGTCTGCGCCGCGAGATACCCGGAGTAATCGCCAAGCTGGACCCCGTATTCGGCAGCGCCGCTACGCCGTCCGAAGGAGCCCCCCTGCATCTCGGCTTCAAAGCCGTCGAATGTGAAGCCGTTCTTCATCTGCAGGCTGACCGCGCCGCCAAGCGCATTCAACCCAAACACCGGATTATTGGTCCACACATCGGCGCGGTCGATCGCATTGGTCGGGATCAGGTCCCAGTTGACCGTGTCGCCGAACGCCTCGTTAAGCCGGATGCCGCTCATATAGACAGCGAGCCCCTGCGGGGTGCCCTGCAGCGGCGATGCGGCAAACCCGCGATAGCTCAACTCCTGCACGGCGCTGTTGCCGTTGGGGTCGGAGAGCGAGATGTCGGGGATCCGCTGGAACAGCGTATCCGTCACATAAGGCGAGGCGGTGCGCGCGAAATCTTCGGCGCCCAACGATCGGGCGGTTCCCGGCACCTTGTCGCGATCGATGCCGATGCCGGCCAGCGGGCTCGGCGCGATCACCTCGACCGCCGGCAACGTAATCGCCGGCGCGGGCGCCGCGTCGAATGCGGTCTGCGCGGCGGCCATAGCCGGCAACAGCACGAGGATGGCGGCGAGAGTCCGCGCGAGCCCCGCCTTGCCGGTTCCTACCGCCACCGCGACGCACCAGGATCTGGCCGGAGCACGTGCAGCCGCGATCGGCACGGAATGGGCTTAGCGGGGTGCGCCCGGGCCCTGTTTGTTAGCGCGTTTGCGCCGACGCTCTAGCCCTTGACGCCGCCCATCGTCAGACCGCCGCTCATGCGGTGCCGGAACGCGTAATAGGTCGCGAGCGGCGGCAAGGCGTAGATGATGGCGGTGGCCATCATGTAGTTCCACGGCGCAACGTCGCTGTTGAGGAATTTCCCGAGCGCCACCGCCACGGTCATGCTCTGGTCGTTCGACAGCAGCAGGAACTGGTAGAGGTATTCGTTCCACGCCAGCAACAAGGCATAGGTGCCGACCGCGACGAGAGCGGGCGCCATCAGCGGCAGATAGATGCGGAAGTAGATCTGCAGCGGCGAGGCGCCGTCGATGCGCGCCGACTCGTCGAGTTCGATCGGGATGCTGCGGCCGTATTCCTGGAAGATGAAGATCGCGTAGGGCGTCGCGAAGGTCACCAGCACCGCGATGACCGACCACGGGTTATTCTGCAGCCCGTAGTGGTTCATGATCAGATAGAACGGGATGGACAGGAACGATGCCGGGATGACGTAAGTCATCAGCGCCGCGTTCGTGATGATCCAGCCGTTGCGGATCCGCATGCGCCCGACCGAAAAGCTCGTCAACGAGCCGATCGCCAGCGTCAATAGCGTCACCATCGCGGCCAGAAACACGCTGTTGCCGAACTGGTGCCAGAAGGCTTCCAGATACCAATGGCCTTCGGTGATCACGACCCAGAAGCTCTCTACCGAAGGCTGCGGCGGGAAGATATGCGTCACCGACACATCACCCTCGGCCTCGAGCGAGACCATGATGATGTTGTAGATCGGCGTCAGCGTCCAAACCAGGATGAGGGCGCTGATCAGGGCCGCGCCGGCATTCGTCAGATAGCGCCAGCGGCGGGCGATGCGCCGCATCCGCTCCGCCGAGTGCGCCGCCGGGACAGCGGTGTTGGCCGCGGGCCGGCGGGTTTCCAGAGTTGCCGTTGTCACAGCTGCACCTCCGCCGTGCGCAATTTGCGCATCAGAATGATGACCAGCGGGATCAAGAGGGGCAATGCCGACATGACCACCGCCACCCCGAGCTGCGGCTTGCCGAGCTCCAGCATATCGCGCACGACGCCGAGCGTCGCGAGCAGATGCGTCGAGTTGGCCGGCCCGCCGCCGGTCACGAAATAGACCGAGTTGAAATCGCCGAGCAGGAAGATCGTCGCCAGCAGCGTCAGCACCAGATAGAGGTTCGCGAGCAGCGGGAACGTAACATAGAGGAACCGCTTCAGCCCGGTCGCGCCGTCGACTTTGGCGGCGTCATAGATCTCCTGCGGGATCGACATCCGGCCGGCGAGCAGGATGACGGTCCAGAACGGCGTCCATTTCCAGACATGCGAGAACACGGCCGAGCCGAGCGCGAACCACCGTGAATTGAGCCAGGACGGTCCGTCGACGCCGAACACGATCCACAGGAAATTGTTAATCAGGCCCCATTCGCCGTTCAGCATCCAATGGATCGAGATGAAGGTCGGCAGGGCCGGTATCGCCCAGGGCAATACGAAGACCAGCAAGAGCGCCTTCGTCCACCAGCCCGGGCGCATAAAAAAGCCCGACAGCAGGAGCGCGAGGAACAGCTTTACGTTTACCCCGAACGCCAGAAAGATCAGCGTGTTGACGACCGTATTCAGGTAGATCGGGTCGGAGAACACTTCCACGTACAGGGCCGGATTGCTGCCCATCCACAATCCATAGAACGCGGGGTAGATGACGAAGCCCAGAAACACCGCGATATACGGCACGACAAACGCGACCGCCCAGGTGAACTCGGAGCCTTGCAGTCCGCCGCGCCAGTAGCGCCAGAGCGATTGCCGCCGGATGGGCGGTTGGCGGAGCTCGATAGCCGATACTGTCATGTTGGTCTCTCAAGCCTGCTGGATGGGGTATTTGGCGAAGATTTCCTCCGCCCGTTTGAACGCTTTATCGATGGCGGGTTCCGGCGCGATGCCGTTATTCAGGTAATCGAAGATCGCGGTCATGAACACGTGCTCCGAGCCGACCTGCGCGATCGCCGGGTTGTAGGCCTCGTAAATCGGGACAGTCGGCTTGATGACCGACTGCTCGATATAGGCCGAGCGATGCGGATCGTCTTTGAGCCAGAACGGATCGCTCTTGACCATCTCCGGGATCGGCAGGGCCCAGCGGCCGAGCCCGCCCTTCAGGTACTCGTTCAGCACCTTCGGCTGGATCATGTATTTGACGAACTCCTTGGCGACCTCGACGTTCTTCGCGCCCTTCGGAATGACCGGCCCGAACAGCGCAACCTGGCTGGGCAACTCCTTGCCGTCATTGCTGAGCGGCAGGCCGTGGGTCAACACGTCCTCGAAATCGTCCTTGCGGCCCATCGACAGCAGCGCGACCTCGGTCGAGATCGTACCGTCGAAATCCATGACCATCAGTTTCGAGTGGAACGCGTTGTTGTCGTCGGCATCGTTCCAGTTGACGCAGCCGGGCGGGACGTAGCCCTGCTTGAACGGGGTGGCAAGGCTGACGAGCGCCTTGACGCAGGCCTGCTTCACCGCCGGATCGTCCGTGTGGAGCTTGCCGTCGGCGGTGACCAGGTTCAGCCCGCCATTGGCGATCATCCACGCATTGAAGGTGTTGATCGGGTCGACCCCGTTCGCGGTGATCTGATAGCCGAGCGCATAGACGTTGCGCATGCCCTGTTTGCGCAAGCCGTCCTGCACCGGCTTGAAGAAGTCCATAAAGGCGTCCCAGGTGTTCGGCAGGTCCGAGATCTTTTGACCGCCTTTCTCGACCAGCGACTTCCAGATATGAAACGGCACCGCCGCGATCTTCATCGGCGCGACGTAAAAGGCACGCTTCTTTGTGACGTTGTTGTAGTAGTAGCAGGAAGATAGCGCGGTCTTGATGAACTGGTCTTTAACCGGCTCGACGACATCGGTGATGTCGGTAAGTCTGTCATCCCAGGACTGCAAGGGCGCCAGGGCGAAATCGGCAATCTCCATGACGTCCGGCACGACACCGGTCTGGATCGCGGCGATCTCCTTTTGCCGCAGCGCAGCATAGGGCGTGATGCTCTGCTCGATCTTGTTGCCGCTCTGCTTCTCGTAATCGTCGACCATCTTCTTGAAGGCGACGTCCTCCTCCTTCACGAAGCCCTGGACCCACCAGACCTCCGCGGTTTTCGCGGCGGCATTGGCGATATAGGGACGCGCCAGGGCTCCGGCCGCGGCAAATCCGACCGAACTGCGAATAACCGAACGCCGCGTCAGGATGGACATCAACCGTTTCCTTCCTGTTCGCACCCGCGAACCCTCTCGCAAGCGCAGCTTTTTTTATTGGTCTTTCAATATAAGACAGCCGCCGGGCGGGCTCAAAGCCTTATCGTGGCGCCGGTGATAGCCCTTCTCCCGCAATGCGGCAGAATGCTTGTCGCTCCGGGGCTATCGCATCGGGTCTATCGCCTCACCGGCCCCATCAATTTTACGCGATTGGGTATTTCGAGAAGATTTCCTCCGCCCGTTTGAACGCCTTTTCCGCCGCCTCCGCCGGCTTCATCCCGCCCTGGATGATGTCGGCCCAGCCGGTCGGCCAGACATGCTCGTTCTGGAGCTGGGCGTAGGCCGGATTGAACGTCCAAAAGGTCGGCAGGGTCGGGCCGAGCAAGGCCTGTTGGACATAGGCCGCCCGGTGCGGGTCCTCGCCCCACCAGGGGTCGTCGTTCGCGATCGCCGGCATGCACGGAATGTTGCGGCCGAGTCCGGTCTTGAGCCACTCGCTGTTAACCTTCGGCTGGATGAAGTATTTGAGGAAATCCTTTGCCACCTCGACATTCTTCGCCCCTTTCGGGATCAGGCCGCAGGCGTTGATGGCTTGGCTCGGCACCGGCTTGCCGTCATTGCTGAGCGGCAGGCCCATCGTCACGATATCGTTGTAATCCTCTTTCTTGTTGAAGATCGCGACTTCGGTCGAGATCGTGCCGTCGAGATCCATGACGATCTGCTTGGCGTGGAAGGCGTTGTTGTCGTCGGCGTCGTTCCAATTGATCGCGCCCGGCGGCACGAACCCCTCTTTATAGGCCGTCGTCGGATAGGTCAGCGCCTTGATTGCTGCCTCGCGCACCTGCGGGTCATCGAGGTGCAGCTTGCCGTCTTTGCCGACAATACCCTGCCCGCCATAGGCGATCAGAAAGTAGTCGAACAGCAGGTTGGAATCGTTACCGGTCGTGTTCAGTTGAAAGCCGATGCCATAGACCTTGCGCTCGCCTTGAGCGCGGAGCTTGGTTTGCACACCCTTGAAGAAATCGTAGAACGCATCCCAGGTTTTCGGCAGGTCTTCCATATTGTAGCCAGCCTTCTCGACCAGAGGCCGCCAGATATGGTTGGGGCGCGCCGCCAGTGTGTACGGCGCGCCGTAAAAGCTGCGCTTCTTCGTCACGCGATTGTAGCAATAGGCGGTGTGCAGCGCGGTTTCGCTGTATTGCGACTTCTGCGTTTCGACGACGTCCGTCACATCTGCCAGTTTGTCGTCCCAGGCATAGAGCGCAATGATTTCGCCCGGGTTGTTGGTGAACATGTCCGGCACGACGCCGGTCTGGATCGCCGCAACGATCTTCTGGCGCAGCGGCGCATAGGGCGTGATCGTGTACTCGATCGTGTTGCCGCTCGCCTTCTGGTAATCGGCGACGATCTTCTTGAAGGAGATGTCCTCTTCCTCGGCAAAGCCCTGCACCCACCACACGGTGGCGGTCTTGGCCTGCGCGTTCGCGATGTAGGGGCGCACCAGGATCCCGGCCGCGCCGAGCGCCAGCGACGTACGAAGCACCGAACGCCGCGTCAGGATCGTCATGCCCGCCTCCTTCTCGTTGCCTCCCTCGGTGATCGTTCCCGGTTCTAGGCGATCGGGTATTTCGCGAAGATGTCCTCGATCCGCTTGAACGCTTTGTCCGCCGCCGCCTGCGGCGCCATCCCTTCCTTCATGATGTCGACCCAGCCAACGGCCCAGACATGCTCGTTCTGGACCTGGGCATAGGCCGGATTGTAGGCCCAAAAGGCCGGCAGCGTCGGCCCGAGCACGCCCTGCTGCACGTAAGCCACCCGGTGCGGGTCTTCTTTCAGCCACCACGGGTCGTCTTTCACGACCGAGGGCATGCACGGAATATTCCGGCCGAGCCCGGTCTTCAGCCACTCGCTGTTGACCTTCGGCTGGATGAAGTATTTCAGGAAGTCCTTCGCTACGTCGACGTTTTTTGCCCCCTTGGGGATGAGGGCGCAGGCATTATTGGCCTGCGCCGGCACCGGCTTGCCCTCGTTGCTGAGCGGCAAGCCCATCGTGACGATATCGTCGTAGTCTTCCTTTTTTCCTTGCGACAACACCGCAACCTCGGTCGAGATCGTGCCGTCGAGGTCCATGACGATCTGCTTGGCATGGAAGGCGTTGTTGTCGTCGGCGTCGTTCCAGTTGATCGCGCCAGGTGGCACAAAGCCTTCCTTATAGGTGGTGGCCGGATAGGTCAGCGCCTTGATTGCGGCCTCCCTCACCTTCGGATCATCGAGGCGCAATTTGCCGTCTTTGGTGACGATGCCTTGGCCACCATAGGCAATCAGAAAATAGTTGAACACGGCGTTGGGATCATTGCCGTTGGTCGTCACGTTAAAGCCGAGGCCATAGACGTTGCGGGCGCCCCCGGCGCGCAATTTCTTCTGCACTTCTCTGAAGAAGTCATAGTAGGCATCCCAGGTCTTTGGGATGTCCTCGATCTTGTAGCCGGCTTTCTCGACCAGCGACCGCCAGACGTGGTTCGGCAGCGTAGCGGTCGTATAAGGCACGCCGTAGAAGCTGCGCTTCTTCAGGACGTTGTTGTAAAGGAAGTTATTGGCCAGCGCGCTCTCGCTGTACTCCTCCCGCTGTGTCGCCACGACGTCG
>Ga0209488_10002661_pt1 | contig 14593 bp, 15 predicted proteins | sample Rivendell_Oct201_8_FD_188349 | JGI IMG/M metagenome (GOLD analysis project Ga0209488, IMG submission 188349) | Vadose zone soil microbial communities from the Eel River Critical Zone Observatory, Northern California, USA -... | ecosystem: Environmental > Terrestrial > Soil > Vadose zone >... | reverse complement strand
TCTGAGCTGACTCTGACAGCCAGAGTTGAGGAAGAGTTCGCAACTCCGCCAGCTCAGCTCAGGTAACTCCGAGTTGACTCGACTCTCCGGCAACACTAATTGTATGAGCGCATGATTGCACGGCAATATATATATATTTGGGTTTCGCCCCCACATGGCTGTGGCACCAGCGATATTACCGCAATGTTTCCGTGGTGCCCCCCCGCCCTTGCCTTGTTTCGTGAAATGCCAGCGGGTTTCAAGTTTTATTACTAACGACACTCAGTCGTTGCCGTCTCTCACACTTTCCACGACTGCCGGCACGCACCCCTCACTTCCGAAGACGCCCCGAAGACGTCTTACCGCCCCTCACAGGCACCGGCGCTCACGCCACTTTTGGTCAGGGCAATCAGCAGCATAGCCCCTATAGCTATAAATACACCCCCAAGATCAGCGGCGTTATGTGTGTGTAGTTGTATGACACACAACAAAAGTCAAATTACTTGACCTTGACCCGCTCTATCACCCACCTCATTCAATTAATCAACGAATTAATCATGTCTGCAACTCAGGTAACGTGTGAACCACTGGCATTATCCATATATCATCCGGTGATCTCCCTTCACTGTTCCCTTCCAACCGTTTAGAATTCAAATTCTGTCTGGGGACGAAAGGAAGCCGGCGAAGAAGCGCAATATGCGAGGCAAAAGGTCTTGCCAGATTCCAACCCACCACCAATCTCTCTTGGTGGGTGGTACAGCGCTTGCTGACGCGAACCCTCCTTAGGAGCAGGAACAGCTCACGTCCCTTCGTGCGCAGCGAGAAGGAGAATCAAAGCAGGCCGAGTCTTCCTCAGACATCCCACGCGAAGATCGTGACTATGAAGCTGGCTTTGGTGGGCAGGAGGACCTCGAGGATCGATATGCTACCACAAGTGGAGAGCACTGACATAAATGATAAATGATGGATGTATCGGTGATGTACATTATGAGAATTATAGCGCTTCCAGAGAAGCGCAGTGAGTCCAAGGTTCAGACGGGTATAATTATGTTGACGCCTAGGACATACTTCGACCGCCAAAAAATGCCGAGGATGATGAAAAGAGTAAAGGTTCATATGAGTATATGATTATGTAGTCCGTAGTCCGTGGTGAAAACTGAAACGTTTGACCGACCCAAAAAAAATTTCCTCAAGTTCAGGGTCCAAGCCTGAGAGAAACACGATTCATCGGGTTCAACTCGGGGGAATCGGCCCTGGTGTAATGACTGGCACATCTCTAACAACATCACGGCGAGTGTCCGCACTCTGCGTACCGCATGCCGGAGGGACCGTGAATCCAGACTCCATCCATGGGTTAGGATAGGAGCACGTTGCGATGGGAACTGCGAGTCCTAATGTATCCGCCGAATTCTCCCATCCATTTCCTGCGTCGATTGAGGAGGTTGCGGAGGTGAAGGTGGGAACGGGCGGTGTTGGAATGCTACCTGTACGGGTATAGTGTGGGAGGAGGCTGACAGCGGCGCCCGCGCTACTGATGGAAGTGGGTGGCCATGCGAACTTCGAAGAAACGCTGGCAGGAATTTGACCAGCACCAGAACCACCAGTTTGCGAGGGAGCGAGCGAACTCGCCCGCGGATTTGTGTTTCCACACACACCAACTGCTTCACGGGGGTCTTTGGGCAACCAACCGTTTTCATAACCAAGTTTATAGGACCAGTAAGGTGCTCGAATGGTCCCATCTAGTTTGGGCCCAATTTTCCACGTCCAGAAAAAGAAGTGCTACGAAGGGTTAACAACATGGTTTTTGTCACGCGTGAAGAGAATAAACTCACCCCAAGGGAGTCCATACTTGCCATAGCAAATTGTTTTGTGCTACTCTTGAGAGATTGACTCCAGTTTTCCCATTCATCCGACGAGCTACAGTCACCCACTTTCGTGGTGTAACCCGGGTAGGTGCCTTCATAACGGGTGCCCAACCCAACACCATTGACATTGAAACCGCAATCATTAATGGCACAGCTGAATTCTCCTGCAGCGGTGACCCCGAATGCATCCATCGAACTGTTTATCATCGAACCCCAACCGCTACACGGTTCGTTGGCACGAGCCGACATAGGGCTGGAGCTCTGAGTGGTGAAGCAAAGATAGGTATGGAGATCCAACGCGATACGATCAGCGCCAGGAAGGAAGCCAGCCCAATTGTCGGCGCCAAGAAACCCATCGTGGAAGGAAATCATGGGACCATTGCCAGCTCCAGTACCACTGGCGAGACGAACGTAATTGTACGCTTGCAAGTAACTATTACAAGTTGAGGACGAGCGAAAAGTTAATTTTTAACGGCACTCACTATCTGGACAGATTATCCTGGCCAACCGTCGATCCTTGTGGTTCGTTGGCGATACCAAACATGACTACCACATCCTTGTACTGGGGCTGGGATATGAATTCGGCGAGGATGCGAATATAATCTAATGAACGCTCAGCATTGGCCAAGCCCATAGGACCGTTTAGAACGTTGACAGTGCCCAGTCTACCAGAATGGTTCCAACCATTCTGGCTACCCGGAAGAGCGTGGAAATCTAGATTAATGCGAATGCCGTATTTACGCGCCCATTGAATACCCTTGAGAAAATAACTGTGGGATGATGAGAATCAAGGAAGATTTCAGGCGTGGAAATACGCACTTCCAAGCCGTCTGTTTCAAGAACGGCTCGCCATCCCGCACCTCGAGGGCCCAGAACGGGAGGGGAATGCGAACCCAGTTGAGACCAGCGCCAGCGATCTCGGCAAAGTCTTGTTCAGTCTGCGGTTTTTCCGTAAGCATTGGGATGATGGGTATGAGGCTCAAGCTTACAATAAAAGTTTTATAATGTTCTTCGAGCTGACTGAGACCTCCGTTAGCCGTGTCACTAGCCATTGCGACACTTAGAGTCCATTCATCGACCGCGCCGTCATACTTTTGATACAAACTAGGCACAATGAACTGTGAAAGAATGAGATGGTCCGCTCAGGTTGGCATAACGACATGGAAACTCACAGGCTCCGTGACCAGCCAGCCGCCAAGGTTCACACTGCGCGTATTTACAAACTATTAGCACTCGTAGCAACACAAGAACAAGTCACGTACCCGCGAACTCTATTCTTGTCATAATCGAATGGCTGGTTTAACGGAGGACTCCAAGACTGAGCCTGTGCAGAGTTGTTGAAGGGATTATTCGGATCGTCAACCCAGAAACCGCCAAACTCGTTGACATATGTGAACTTGGTCCCATTCGCCATTGTGATAATTGTACCATTACCACCAGTGATAAGGGCTTTTGTTGGAGAAGATGTGCTTGTCGCAGATGGGGAAGCCGTGGTCGTATCGGATCCTTTACTTGTGGCGACTTTGTTGGAAGTGTGTTTAATGGCAAGGAAGTATACGGGAAGGGCGACAGCAACAATAAGAAGGATTACGCCGCCGATGGCGGAAAGAATGATGACGTTACGGCGAGACTTGGAAACGCGGGGGGTATACACGGCTTCCTTCTCTGCGAGGAAGCGAGGTTGAGTCGTAAGATTGGACAAAGGAACAGAAGGGCCATCAAAATTATCTTCCGAACGGGAGCGAGGATCATCGTGATAACGTCCTGAGAATATTTCAGGGCCGGTGGAGCCTCTCGAAGAGAGGGACTCTGGATTGAGGGCATAGAGCGAAGAAACGCCTTCTGACTGAGGACGAGAGCTAAAAGAAGCGAGAGATTGGCGAATGTCCTCTCCGTCGATTGTGCCGAGAAAACGAGGAGGAACGAGGCTTATGGACGGTTCGTCAAGGTTGAGGTCGTCTGCGGTGGGTGTTGGTATGTACGGCTCTGAGGGAGGATCGTACGGTGCCTCGGGTATGTCAGGGAGCTCTTGAGGGTTCGGGACAAGGTCGTAGGCCACGTCATTACCAGAGCTGAGTGGACGCGACATGGTTTGGGGGGGGGGAGGGCAGAAGAGAAGAGAAAAGAAGAGAAAGAAACCGGTTGAAGTTGAAGTAGAACGTTTGGGCGCCGGAACCAGCCTGGACAGAAGAAGTGAACGGACCCACGCGGCGGCTTGCTGTGACCGTAATCCGGTGCATCACTGCCAAGAATTCCCCTTTTGGTACAAAATCGGATCAAATTCAAATTCTCTGAACGGCACACGGAACAAGCCAAGAACGACCCTTCCGAGGATGAAAAGAAGTGAAATCGTATTGCATCCACAAAAACGTTCTAGTAAGCTAGCCGTTATCTCGAAGGTCCTGCTGCCGAGATCCGGGGTATCCCACCGGCCCGCCATTCGATATTCGGTCGCACCGCAGTACGTCCAGCCCAACGACTTTCGACTTATGACGTCGAGTACAACCCATACAGACTATACGTGGGACTTCGATAATCCCCATATTCTTGCCCATTTGTATGTGCCATTGCCATCTGCGCCAGCGATGGTAGCACGGGTGGTGATGGAACTCGTGGCGGCCTGTCATCCGTGCGCCTTAAAATTTCCATTTCCTGATCTCGTCCCCTCCTCTTCGGCATATTTGGCCGCCCAGCGACCACCCCTGGTGACGCAGCGCTTGACAACTGGTCATCGCCCACCGTCATATTGTCCTCTCCATCTCTTCCCTTGTCCTGATCGTATGCCCTTCCCTTACCGAGTTTCGCCCCCCAGATCCGATCGTCTGCCACACTCGAATCATCGGGGTACAAGTCCAAGTCCGGTGAGACAGGAGGCTCAGTCATAATGAGACCATCAACCAAAGCCCCTCCATTCCGACTTGTCCTTTTTCCCACAGAGGTGCCCGGCATTGGCGGCAACACGTATTCCCCATTGCTGGGGTCAGCGAATGGGTTCGATCCAGGAACGGGTCGATCTGGCCCCTTTGGCGCCGAACCACGTAAATAAGACCCGGCAACGTAAGGTGTCTTGACACGAGCGCGTCCTTGTCTTGAGAGCCCATCAGGGTCGTCTCTACCATCGCTGGGTGATATCGAAGGGGACATCGTGTACGCCAGGCCTTCTGATGATACATCGATGGTGCTGCGGCGCTTATCAAAATTCCGCATGCTCTGTCTAGCGCTTGCTCTTTTCCGGTGCTCGCGAGCAGCAGAACCACCATATTCCAGATCTCCCTGACCAGAGCTGACAGCGATGCCAATGTTCTCCTGTCCAGTAGGTTCGTACACAGATGCCGTGTAAACCAAACCAGAAAGGCTTGAAAGGCGAGACAGTGCTTTGTTAGGGTGTCCATCTGGAGGCGAGCTCGCAGTGTCTGGCTTCGCCATCGTAGATTGCCCCGCACGGTGCACGTTATGAGGTCCTTCTACAAGGCGCGAGTATCTCATAGGCGGCTGGTTCTTTGAACCCGACATTGAGATCCTCGCCGCAGGCACCGGTTTCGGCGTATCTGACTGATATTGTGTCCATGTCCAGGGGACTTCATTAATTCCAGGTTGGGACGATAGTCTTTCTTTGCCGCCGAATAGAGGTGATTCATCTCCCATCTTTTGAGGCGGAAAAGCATCCTGTAGGATAGGAAGAGAAGGTGTAGGGTGAGAGCGCCGTCGAGGTCGTATGTATAGTTTGCTTAGAATAAAAACGGCAATGACAAAGAGCACGCTGCCCGCCGTCAAGAGTACTATAGCTGCGGCAGGAAGCTGTCGCGGGGTAGTTTGTCGTGAAGGCACCTTGTTGAAGGTGGCAACAGGCCGTTCCGCTGATACCGTCACTGGCACGGTCCTCGATAACGACGATGTAATGGATAGAGCGGAGACTGTGGAGGTTAAAGGGAGCAAAGAACTGGACACGAGAGGACTTGACGAATAGACGAGTGCAGTGGGGGAGGTATGTCCTGCAAGCGGTGGGGTAGTGTGTACCCCCGCGGAAGAAGACGGCACTTGAAACAAGGGATTCGGCACTGGATCGGGCACAGCAGAAATTTCGGCATTGAAATGGGCATCATTCATCTTCTCTGAAGAGCGGTTCCTATTTCGGTCTGTAGACACCAGCTTGTCGTCACCGTTTCCGGGGGTAGCAGAGTGAGTCCTCTCAGGAAAAACGACATTTATGGTATGGAAAGGAGCGATACTGTGCCCTTGAGATGTCTTTGCAGCTAGCGGTTTCGCCATAGTTTGAGAAAGTGTATTGATCAAAGATCGAGTTCGGCCTGACCTACGCCGAGAATGTTGACAGCTCAAAGTCATACCACCATGCAGAAGCAGAGCATCCAGCGCGGAGCAAATACAGAGTCGGACAAGTCGTAGCGGTAGCTTGGGGGTGGTCACGGAGACAGAGCTGAGGGTGATCCAAGTCGGCGGGCGGGATACAGTAGTTGACGCCAGGGACGAAGGTAAATGATGACGTTTTACGTAAAATGACATGAGGCAAGGGACGCGACCGGTCACGTGTTGGTGGACGCGCTTTGGCGGGGACGGCATTCGCGTCTGGGTCTGGATGATCGCCGCTTCCTACCTAAACACCCCATCGCTGCAGTTCAGTCATTACCGTCCACGCTCTTAAAGATATTGCACCTTTGTCCTCTTTTTTTTACGTCAGAGTTTTTCAGTTACTGTCGCGCTTCCGCTGGCTTCCTTTCCGCATACTCACCGTGTCCCGGGGTGTGGCACTCGGTTATGTCTTCCAAAGCCATAGGAGAGACGTCAGTATTCTTGATCTGTGATCCATCTGAATGAGCTGCTAAGTCAGGCATGGACAGTCACCCGTCGATACATACCTCGGGTCGTGTGGTAGGTACGACGTCTGCGGCCCTTGGCAAGTCCCCGTCCAAGGCGCCACGCATACCAGCAGACCCTAGGCACTCCGACCTCTCGACCTCTTCATATGAGGCCGCCTCGCCACTTCACTTCCATGGTTTAGCAGTCACCCAAACTCAAACTCAGATGGCATCCAGCGCGGAGGCAAGTGGCGAAGGTTGTACAGGATCGGAAAGCGGAGTCTGTATCTGCATCCTTTCAACGCCCCTCGCTTGTTTCATTCTCTACGTCAATGTCAATTGCTGACAGGCTTCTCCTGCTAGTTTAGGTGGCCAAGAAGAGGAAAGTATCTGATGGCCCCGCCGTTCGCTCGTCAACAAAACCGCTATTGAAGGCCTTGAACCAACCTGAGACTAGGCCAACATCTCGTCCTGCTTCGAAATCAAAGAGACGACGTTCTCCGTCTCTCTGCTCTACCGATTCATTCGCCGAGGCTGACGAATGGGACGACCCTGCAAAAGTCTTTCTTGCTTCAAATCGCCAATTTGAGGTTCCCCTTTCTGAACTAGGCCGAGGAACTAGGCAAAGAGGTGCTCAAGGAGGCGACCATGTAATGACGAGATCATCACTGCATCCCATCAACCGCGACCCCACTCAGGTTGATCTGCCCCCTTCCCCCCAAAACAAGGAGTCTCTTGCTTCTGGATCTAAGGCCATTAAAGACCAGCAACCAGTGCTCCAAAACGAGGATGGCCTCTCCCAAGTCTCGGATGTGTCAACCGACGCACAGGGTCGAAATCAATCCCCCATCTCCGATTTTCCTGAAGACGCCTCCACGCCTCCGGTGAACTCAAACCCAGGCTCGATAGATCGTCTGGGTGTTCCAGCAGAGGATGATTATCAGGCAACACAGCCTCTCGCTTCGGACATAAACACCAGCCAAGCTTCAGATGCTATCAACTCGCGCCCTCGACTAACCTCCCCACAGCCGCGGAGTCCCATGACGTCACGACCATCCTCAAACCCTCGGTCTATTTTGAGTATGGTAAATCCCGAGAAACCATGGCGTCTTCAGCGAGGCAAGCAGCTACTACAGGCTGCTTTACAGAGCAGCTCGGATGGACAGACGCAACCTTTAGTTTATCCTGGCTCATCCCATGCTCCAAGCACAGGTCGCATGTTATTTGATCATTTGGTAGCTCAAATGCATGGTGGGCAGCAGTCACATCTGGAGGGTCAAAATGATCTATCACCCCCACTAGACGAAGATAGCCGAGAAACTGCCATTGTTCCTGATTCTGAACCTCCTGAACCCAAAAACATGTCATCTCTACCCCGTTCTTCGAACTCGAACCCTCCAAACAAATCTCGACACGGTGACCGGGACGATTTGTTGCATTCTCCGCCCGCTTTGGTTCCCTCTATGGCCGTGGAGAATGAAGTCTCTACGGATGATGAAGAGAAAGACGGCCAGACGGACGACGACGACGACGATATTCCGCTACGTCTCACTGTCCCTCGCCCTTCCAAAACCACAGCTCCACCATCGGCGAAACTAAGCAATCAGGTATTATACCACTTTCATCCGCTCACATCGTCACCCCTAACGGTAATCTTCAAGTCGAAGGTCATGCAATCTCGCGCACCCGAACGCAGTGGGCGTGCAATACCCATGTTCGGCCGTACAATCGGAACCAAAGCATCTAGCTCGCGGGGAATGGGCCTTCACAACACGGTGTTACCATCGTCTGTGCCCGAACAAGATCATTGCTTGCTTGCTGTTCCCCCAACGCCGCTACGCACTAGCACTCGTCAGAAACGCAAAGAACGCGATGATACCGAGGAGGATACTGTCACGCCCAGTACACGACTTGTCCAAGCGAATACCGCCACTGATGAAGCCTCGACGGAGCCAGCGGATGACTTGCCCATGGACACCGAGGATGAGGCCTCCGCCCCACAAGACTCGAAAGTGCGAAGACGTCACCCCCCAGTGCCTTTGCGCAAGTCCGCGTATAGATCGGCACCTAGAGCAGCAAGTAATACGCCGTCTCTGATTTCGGGCACTCGGTCCGCAAAACGAATGAAGACCAACCATACTATGGCGACAAGGGTGTTTGCTCTGTGGAAGCAGGACGCGGCATATTTCTCGGGCATAGTCTGCGAGCGAGTGGGACAATCTGATCGCTTCAAAATCAACTTTGATGACGGCGATGAAGAGGTCGTGGATATGAAGAATCTCCGCCGATTGGAACTTCGGATTGGTGACCGCGTTTCTATCATCGAGAGCCAGGAGAAGGCGACTGTTGCGAGTGTTGATAGACAACACCAAGGTAACGTGACAGTTCGGCTTAACGATGACCCTTCAGACGAGTTGGAAGTCGGGGTCTCAGGCATTAAGGTCCACAGTCGCGCAATCGGGTCTCAATGGGGCGATCGAACAATCAACGCAGATGAGATCGTGACGTTAATACCGAGAATAAAGTCCGAGACGCCATCCTCGTTAAGAAACTCGAGTACCAGTTTAAACAAGAAGAAGGTGCTGAATAAAGTGGGAATTGTTGTCACGTTGTCCGTCGGCTGTGACTGGGAGAAGGAGAAGGAGACAATCATGCGGATCATCAGAACGAACGGAGGAAGCGTTCTCGACGACTGGTCCGATATCTTTTCCTTGGCGGGCGAATATTTAGCAAGCAAGAGGCGGTGGGTCATCACAAGTGACAATATCGGCACGGAGACGAAGCACGACATCCAGCAAGTTTTACTCGTCTCTGACGCTGCGAACACAAAACCACGGTTCCTCACCGCGCTCGCACTTGGCATACCCTGCATCTCGGTGGAATGGCTGAGGTGCCTGTCATCCGGCGTGAGTCCCACAGCAGGGTCCGATTGAACGCATACTGAGACGTTGACACAGCAATGCGCCGTCTCAGACTGGCCCAGATTCCTCTTACCTGCGGGTTACAGTGACAGTTTGGGAGCCCGAGTCAGTCAGATGGTGGACCTCGACTGGGGTACGACGCTTGATCACCTGACCGGGATCATGTCAAATACTGTGGCAACGAAGCTCTTCTCTCAGAAGTCCGTACTTGTATTGGGTCCAGAATACTTTCCTCCGCCAGCGAAGGGTAAAAAGGTGCGTATTTCTCGGCGTGTGATCGGTGATAGTTAGACTAATAACATTTTACCTTAGGGTACGTCAGGCGTCGGGGATGAAAAATCTAACGATGGCGGTCGTTTTATTCCACGTATCATCATATCGATGGGTGCCGCTCGTGTTGAGGCCGTTCCCGAACTCAAGTACGCCTCCAACCCTGACCTGAAGGGATTTCAATATGTTGTTGTCAAAGACATGCACGAGCGACCATCCGTTGGCGGAGAAAAGTACGTTTCTATGGAGTGGGTAAAGGACTGTCTGATTGCGGGGAGGATGTTCCCTCCCCGGGTGTAGTGTAGTAGTGCATGACCCTATGACGTCGTTTTCTTTGATTTAGTTGCCCGCTATCTGTGACCATTATCATCTAGCATCCCATCCTAGTCATTCACTTGTTTATTACTAATCTTACCTTGTCAATTGTTCCTTATAGAATTGTTGGAATTTGTTTGTGACACGTATGACGATGAAATTAACAAGGGAGATAAAAATACATCCAGAGAGTGTCCTAAGATAGGCAAAAAGAAAGCAGGGCAAACGAGGATAGAGACAATCATCCCGCTAGTTTAGTCGTACTCCACACCGTGAGCATTTCTTCTCTGTGTCGATGCTAAGAACATTAAGCGCTTGCACAGGTTATACAAAGTACAATGTAATGCTCACCAGAGGAAGATGAGCCCTATTGGGAACAAAAGGATGGCGCATATGATTCCGCAAAGACCGAAACTCGTGGTCTCATCATGAACACCCCTCGCACATTGAGCAAAAACTGAAAGTGATCATTATTAATAAGAAGTAAACCTCAGGAGGGGAGCTTACGTTGATCGCGATACTGTCGCCCTACCCACTCGTCTTGTGGGATTGATTGCAACCCCGTGGCAGGGGTATGCCACTGGGGTAATACCGTGGGGGACTCCGAATACGCTTGGCTCGACGATGGAGGGTACTGCTGGGGGTGGTGTGGCGCATCAGGTGTAGGACCCTGTGACGCCGCTGAGGTGGGTGCGTAGGCAGGTGGTGGTATGGACAAGGGAGCCGGGTCTTCGGGCAGCAATTTTGTGTCGATAACCATTATGACTGTAAAAAGTTAGCTGTGGGATAGAAGGGTGGGACGAATGGGGAAAGGAGAGGGAGAAAGGAGCGAGGACAGAAAGGAAGGCCACAGGAGGGACGGGGAGAGCCAGGGAAACGATTCGATTTGTCGCTTGCTTGTAAAGGGCGGTACTGTATAGCACCGCCTCGAGGAGAGAGAAACTGAAGATGTGCTGTAACGCTCGGTCGTGGAAAGTCCTTCGCCTGCGTTGGTTTCTGCTACTATGCTACCGTCGCTGTGGCTGCATTTGCACTGCACTGCATTGGTCGGAGTAAGCGCGTGTTATCTAATCCTCACATGATCGTCAAGGGCAGCGAGACAACCACGAACCACGAAACGGCTACGCTACTCTCTGGGGTCATTGCACCCTCCTCATTCCTATGGCGACCGAGTATGAAGTCGGTTCGTGTATCCACATTTCATTCTTCCATTTGGCTTATCTCACATGGCGCTAAGAATCTATCTTGAAAGCAAAAGTCTTCATGAAGGGCAAGAAGATGGCTTGGGTGCGTTCAATCTTCGGCGTTCATGCACACATATTGATATGTACAGTCTAGAAATTCTACGTAAAGGTGCAAGAAATATCTTCCTAGTTCGTTGTATAATGCTCAATGCCCAGCGCGTGTCAGTGGAAGGGTTATGGAGATTCCGAGAACACGTTCGTGCCCTCCTGCCAAATGGGGAACTGTAAGACGCCATTCTCACCCTTTCTCGTAGTTGGGAACCCTTCAAATCTTTCGAGGATTGTGGAGAGGGTATAGTTGAACGATTCTGGGACCACGTAGACACCAAGGATCGTGACATCAACTCAGTTGACGGATGGACCAATGGAGAGGAGGTGTTCCCAACAGGACCCACACGTACGCCTTTCTATGCAAATTATCATTCTAGAAACTTACTCTCCGTTGAGGCCGAAAGAACAGGACGACGTCCAGAAACGGTGGACCCGTTCATGCCGAATCGTCAACGAACGAGCAACCTCTCTCGAGGTCCAGACGGTCCACAAACGGGGCAAAGTCAAAGAGACCGCGAGAAACCTCTCAGTCCCCAAGCTCGTCTAAACGGAAGCGGACAAGCTCTAGGAGACGCAAGTCGGATGCTCAGCCGACACGGCGTTCCAGACGCGAGGCGCGCACACCAGTTAGTCCACGTTTGCTGAGACTCGAGGACATAAGATTTGACGGACTTTCAGGTTCCTGATTCTGAGCCAGAGGATGAATTGCTCATAGCCTCACTGCAAAGGACGGGTATGCTCGCGCCTTCAGATCCTCGTGACGTCCTTTTGAATCATGGTTACTTAGCCACCGATGACATACCCATTGACGCTGACGCTTCTGGATCAGCGGAGCCAATTGACGTTGATGTTGAGAACTCGGTTGGCCCTAATGCCCAGGGACAATCGCACCCCGGTCGTTCTCCAACACCTTCGAGAATTCCCGACGATGACAGTTTGCAACCTTTAACGTCGACCATGGTTGATGAGTTGAATATCTTGGCGCCTCTTACTTCATACCCTGAAGCCGATCCTCAACAAGAACTGGCCGTTTCCCAGATCCAGAGCGCCAGGAACGGTAGTCGGGGGTTGAAGGGTAGGAATGCCTCCCTTCTCACTTTCAGCAAGAAAAAGGGTGGTCTTGAAACCCTGAAAAGAAGCCGTTCTATAAAGGATGGCGAGTCAGTTGGAGACACTGAGGAGCTCGTCAGGGTCCAGGAGTCCAATCGTGCAGCCTCCGGTGTCACTGTGTTTCGTTCGGGCTCATCAAATGTCGAGATTCCTCTGCAGGATAGAGACGTTACTCCCCCCGCTGCAGAGCAAACAAAGTTGTCAAGTCTTGATGACATCGAGAGTCGTCCTCTCCCAGATTTGGATGAACAGAACCTGCCCTGTCTATCCAGTCCGAGCATCGAGTAAGAGATTTTTGCAAAAAGATATCTGAGTTTTCCCGTTAAGACGATCCACGTAGGCTACCAGACAAAATGCCTACATCAATCAGCTTTCCCGAGCTCTCATCCGGCGGGTCCAGCCCCTGGAAGAGGGCAACTATCTTTGGCCCTTTGTGAGTTTGCTTAGAGTTGCCGAAGCTGAATGCCATAATTAACTCCTGTGCAGGGCGACTGGTACTGGTCTTCCAGCTTGGGCGACGTCCCCGATCTCGGATACGGGGTGAGTGGGGGCATCCTTGGCTTGTGGCGGTTTGCCTATCGTAATTCAAACAGGGCTTCTTCAATCCCCAAGCCGTTTCTTCTAAGTCTCGATAATTCAGTCTCAGTACCGGTAGCACTTAAGGACGTATCATCGGCACACAACCCCCATCTCGAAATCGTCGTCTCAGGCAGTAGTGCAGGTCCACCTGGGAAGTTGTACACATCCCATGCTGCTAACGCTCTTCTGGAGACGCTCGAAACCGGAGGGTCATGCGCTCGGCTAGTTCCTGGTGAGACAGCGACATCGGAAGAGCGTCGGATGTTTGATGCATTTTGCACTAAGCTGGGGGAGGGTGGTTTAGTTCGTTGTTCAATCTGTGAATATGATGTTTCAGCTGACATTCTCATCAGTTCCTTGTGATGGCGAGCTCAGAAGTCCTAGCTTGCTGCTCTTCGACAAACGACGACTATACCAAAAGGCTCGCGCTAGCAGCCGCGTTGCGCGGTCTGTCCGAAACTGTGGTGGTATCACACGTCAAGGTGGCAGACTATTCCGCGTTCGCTGACGCAGCTGCGCAGGCTGAGAATGTCCGTTGGTAGATTACACGATCGTTACATCAATCTTTTGTTGTTTTTCCCATGGGGTCATTTTATTTGAATTTTATTTGTTGGATTGGTTTCACGAGCACGTGATGCGACGCGTCTACACGCGTGCGATGAGTCAATGATGAAGTTATCCTCGCTTGACAATTACAGATATGCTTCGCAGAGCACCCACGACTACAGATGGTAAACTTATCGATAGACATCAAGAGAGTACTCGCATCAACAAACCATTCAAGGTCCCGGGTCTCGTCGTACAGCGTGCTCAGCCCCAGCGGAAGAGGAAGCGCGTCTCTTATAAAGAGGATCAGAAGACCGACGACGAAACAGATTCAGATTCAGCAAAGAGGAGAAAGTCATCCAATGATTCTGCGAGTCCCTCTGCAGGTCAACCCATTATATTCCCCATTTACAAACCAAAGCCCTTCAATGAGCTATTCGGTCCCCGAAGATACACCATCCCCGTTATGACAAACAAGAACGGCGAGATCGTCAAGATAATGCAATCAAATCCCTCGCTTGGCATCAGGCCCCAGATAACGCTTATACCCCGGCCGCTACACGATCCAATGGAAGATCACGCAATTGTCCTCTACGACCCGACCATCGATATGCGGGAGACAGATGAAGAGAAAAAGGCGCGAGAAAAGGAAGAGCTCAGGGTCCAAGCCGAGAAGGAAGCAAGGGAGAAGAGCGCGGGACTGTACAATCCGCACAAGAGTCTGAGAGAGTTGCTAGGCGGTGGCAAAGAGAAGAAGACACGGTACACCAAAGTGCCAGTGGTTATCGACCCGCGCCTTTCGAAGGTTCTACGACCTCATCAAGTAGAAGGTGTCAAGGTTCGTGCGGCTTTTTCTATGATTCCGCTGCCGGTCTTAGCTCTATCTACCCCCCCCCCCC
>Ga0209488_10002659_pt1 | contig 14603 bp, 13 predicted proteins | sample Rivendell_Oct201_8_FD_188349 | JGI IMG/M metagenome (GOLD analysis project Ga0209488, IMG submission 188349) | Vadose zone soil microbial communities from the Eel River Critical Zone Observatory, Northern California, USA -... | ecosystem: Environmental > Terrestrial > Soil > Vadose zone >... | reverse complement strand
TAACGACCTGCTCGAGCGTGAAGCCCATGTTCAGGAACTTGCTCATCACCCAGGTGAGATAAGGCATGCCGGGCGTGTTGCCGGAGAAGACATGGATGTCGGACGAGATGGTGTCCGGGCCGACGCCCTGTGCGATCGCCGCTTCCGCGATGGTGTAGTCGAAGCTGCCGCCGCCGTGGCCGACGTCGAACACCACGCCGCGCCGCTTGGCGGCGCTCGCGGCCGGCAGCAGCTTGCCGTCCTGCACGATGTTGGTGAATTGCCCGGCGTCGTTCGGTGCGCCCGAGAAGGCGTGCGTGAGGATATCGCCTGCGCGCAGCGTGTTGAGGATGTCGCTCATCAGCTCGCGCGTCTGCACGCCGCCGATATGGCACATCACCTTGCCCTTGGTGCCGGACATCTCGCAGGCCGCGATGGCGCGCTTGAGCGGCTCGATGCCGTGCTTCGCGATCACGTTCTCCGACATGCGCACCTTCACTCCGAGCACGATGTCGGCGTTCTCCGCCAGGCATTTCGCGGCGACCACGGGATCGGCGTAGGAGAGGTTGAAGAGCTCCGGCACGGGGAAGCCCGCCAGGCCGATGTTGGCGATGTGCACGAAGGCGTACATGCGGGTGCGCGTCTGCGGCAGCACGTAGCGGCGGAACGCCGCGAAATTGTTCGCCCCGGCGTCGCCGGCCGAGACCACCGTCGCCGTGCCCTGGTAGGGCACCAGCTCGTCGGCCGGAATGCCGATCGCCGAGCCATAAGGGTAGGTATGCGCATGCAAGTCGATGAGGCCCGGCGTCACGAGGCGGCCGCCCGCGTCGAGCACGCGCTGCGCGCGGTCGTCGGGAATCGCCGGCTCGAGCGCCTCGACCAGCCCGTTGCGGATGCCGATGTCGCGCCGGCCGCGCAGCTTCTGGCTCGGATCGAGCACGTCGCAGTTCTTGATGAGAAGGTCGAACTTGTCGTTCGGCCCCATCGCGGCGTGCACCGCACCGCCAAGCAGGCTCGACGCGCCGAGCGCGCCCATGCCGGCGACGAAGCGCCGCCGGGCGTTCGGTTTCATTCCGGTTTGCATCGATAACCTCCCCTTTGTCGCCTCTTAGCCTATCATTTCGCCATGCTCGCCCGCCTCGTGGCTCTGGTGCTCGCCTTTGCTGCGCTGCAGGCCGCTGCGCAGCCCTTCCCCTCGAAGCCGATCCGCCTCTTCACCGGCTATCCGCCGGGCGGCTCCGCGGACTTCCTGTCGCGCATCGCCGCTGATGAATTGTCCAGGGAGCTCGGTGTCGCGGTGGTGGTCGAGAACCGCCCCGGCGCGGGCGGCAACATCGCGGCCGACCTCGTCGCCAAGGCGCCCGCCGACGGCTACACCCTGCTCAACGCCACCGACAAGGCGGTGAACATCGCCCTCTACGCCAAGCCGGGCTACACGGAAAAGGACTTCCAGGGCGTGACGCGGGTTGCCCGCGGCCCGACGGTGATCGTGGTCAACAACGATTCGCCGTTCAAGAACCTCGGCGAGCTGATCCAGTATGCAAAGGCCAATCCGGGCAAGCTCTTCAACGCCTCGGCGGGCTACGGCTCCGCGCCGCACCTCGCCTCGGTGCTTTTCGAATCGGTGGCCGGCATCAAGTTCACCTCGGTGCAGTTCAAAGGCGGCGGGCCCGCCACCCAGTCGCTCATCGCCGGCGACACGCAGATCAACTTCGCCACCGCCCCGACGGTGATGGGATTCGTGCGGGCGGGACGGGTGCGCGCGCTCGCGGTCTCGACGCGCCGGGCCTCGCCCGCGGTGCCGGGAGTGCCGGGAGCGGAGGAAGCCGGTCTGCCCAGCTACAACTTCTCGTTCTCCTTCGGGCTGTATGTGCCGGCCGGAACCCCGCGCGCCACGGTCGAGCGGCTGCATGCCGCCGCGGTCAGGGGGCTTTCCAAGCCGGAGACCGTGGAGAAGATCGCCGTGCAGGGCATGGATGCGGCGCCCTCGGCCTCGCCCGAGGCCTTCGACGCGGAAATCCGCGCCGAAGCGCCGTACTGGAAGAACCTGGTCGCGCAATCGGGCGCTAAGGTCGAATAGCGATGCCGCCGGTCACGCAGTCGCTGCTGATCGCCAACGTGGCGGTGTTCCTGCTGCAGTCCGCCGGCGGGCTGCCGCTCACCGAGTGGTTCGCGCTGTGGCCGGGGGAGAACTTCGCCCCCTGGCAGCTCGTCACCTACAGCTTCCTGCACGGCGGCATCGCCCACATCTTCTTCAACATGTTCGGCCTGTACATGTTCGGCTCGGACGTCGAGCGCCTGTTCGGCTCGCGCTTCTATCTCGCGTACTACTTCGCGAGCGTGATCGCCGCGGCGCTGTGCCACCTCGGCGTCATCTTCCTCATGGGCGGGCCGCCGGTGCCGACGCTGGGCGCTTCGGGCGGCATCTACGGCCTGCTGCTCGCCTTCGGCTGGTATTTTCCGCAGCGCCGGGTGGTGCTGCTCTTCCCGCCGATTCCGATGTCCGCACGCACCTTCGTCGTGGTGTTCGCGGCGCTGGAGCTCTTCTTCGGCGTGACCGGCACGGCCGCCGGCGTCGCGCACTTCGCGCATCTGGGCGGCATGCTGGGCGGATGGTTGATGATCGAGTACCGCCGCCGGTACGCGAAACGCTGAAAGCCTGCGCCCCTATGGAAGCAGCGTTAAGGCGTTCGTGAGTGCTACGATCGCCCCGAACTGGCTGCCGCCCGACATCAGCAACTCCGCGACATAACCGGCAGGCACGGCTGCAATTCCCGCTGCGATCGAGGCGATCCAGCGAACTTTTCTGCTCATGCCCTGCCGTCTATGCAGGTACCGTGCCAAACGGACTGCATTTGTCAAAACAACAGGTTAGCTATTCGAAGTTAAAGAAAAAGCACCGCCGCGGTGCGAATGCGGCACGGTAGGCACCAGCCTTGCTCTTTCTTCCCGGACAGGAGCTCGCCATGGCAAGACAAATCCGGGTCGTCGCAGCCGCGCTCGCGCTGGCGTTTTCGATCCCCGTTCTTTCGCAGACCCGGCCGGTCGTCGGCGCCGCGGAGCCTACGGTGGTGCCCGCCTCCGTCACCGTCCAGCAGCTCGCGCCGCAGCTGGTGGATTTCGCCGGATCCCTCACCAATTTCCAGAGCCTGGTGAACGGCCTCGCCCTCGGCGTGCCGGTAACGCTGGTCACGCTCACACCGGAGGGCTTCACGCAGACCGTGACGTTCACGCCTGCGGCCGGCGGCATGACGGCGGTCGACATCGCGAGGACGCTCGAGCTCGCGCGCCAGAGTCTGATCGCGCGCGGCATACCGAGGCCCACCGCCCAGCAACTGGGCGTCGCCCTGGCGGGCGGAGTCCTGTCCACCCCGCTCGGCGCGCTGCCGATCGTGGGGCTGATTCCGATCGTGGTGCCGGCGAGCACGGTAAGCTCGGCGTCCGCGGGCGCTTCCGTAGTGTCGCCATCGGCCGCTGGCCGCGGACTGGCGATCCAGATCGCACCGACCGCCGCCGCGCTGCCGAGCGCGGTCGGCGGCGTGACCACCGCCGCGCCGGCGCCACGCTTTACGAGCGACAGCCCGTTCCTGCGCAACACCAGCGATTCGCCGATACCGGCGGTCCCGGCGGTTCCGCAGTCCAACACCAGCAACACTCCGCTTCTCGCGCCCTCCGCCGGCGGGCCCTCGCCCGCGGCCCAGCTGCAGAACCGCAGGTAGGAATTGGCGCCGCACACACAGACTGATGGGAAGCGTCCTCTACCTGTCCTCGCTGAATGACAAGCGCATAGTGCGCCAGGCGCGGCACGGGCGAAGCCACCCTGCGAGGGTGCCGGAGCCGCGCAACGCACCGCGCAGCATCCTTCGCCTCGGGCACAACGTGTGCGCGGTCGCGCGCGCCGAGCGCCTTGCGTTGCTGGTCGACGCCGACGCGTATTTCCGCGCCTTCTATCAGGCGGCGCTGAACGCGAAGCGCTCCATCACGATCCTCGCCTGGGACTTCAACAGCCAGACCCGGCTGCACTTCGATGCCGCGGAGCCGGGCGGCGCGCCGGTGCTGCTGGGGGAGTTCCTGAACTTCCTCACCCGCCGCCGCCGCGGCCTGCACATCCACGTGCTGAACTGGGATTACCCGATGGTGTTCGGCGCCGACCGGGAATTTCCGCCGCTCTACGGCTTCGGCTGGACGCCGTCGCGGCGCGTGCACCTGCGCTACGACGACACGCACCCGGTGGCGGGCTGCCAGCACCAGAAGATCGTGATCATCGACGACCAGGTGGCCTTCGTCGGCGGCATCGACCTCACGGTGCGGCGCTGGGATTCGCCGGACCATCTGGCCGAGGATCCGCGCCGCACCGCATACGGCAAGCCCTATCCGCCGTTCCACGATCTCATGGTCGCGATCGAAGGCGATGCCGCTCGCGCGCTTGCCGCCGTCGCGCGCGAGCGCTGGCTGTACGCCACCGGCGAAAGGCTGAGGACGCCGCCGCGGCGCGGTCCGGCGGCGGAGGATCCGTGGCCCGCGACGCTCGAGCCCGATCTGCGCGGGGTGGACGTCGGCATTGCCCGTACCGTGCCCGCGCGAGGCGAGACGCCGGCGGTGCGCGAGGTCGAGCGCCTATACCTCGACATGATCCGCTCCGCGAGCGACACGATCTACATCGAGAACCAGTATTTCACCTCGCCGCGCATCGCCGCCGCCCTGGCCGAGCGCCTCGCCGAGAGCGAGGGGCCCGAAATCGCGCTGGTGCTTCGCCTGCTCAGCCACGGCTGGCTGGAAGAGGCGACGATGCACGTGCTGCGCACGCGCCTCATCGCCCAGCTCAAGGCCGCCGACCGGCACGGCCGCTTCCACGTCTACACGCCGCACATCCCGGGCCTCGCGGAGAGCGCCTGCCTCGACGTGCACTCGAAGGCGATGATCGTCGACGACCGCTGCCTGCGCGTCGGCTCGGCGAACCTGTGCAACCGCTCGATGAGCGTCGACACGGAATGCGACGTCGTCATCGAGTCGCGCGGCGAAGCGCGCGTGGCCCAGGTGATCCGGGGCTTTCGCGCCCGCCTGCTCGCGGAGCACCTGGACGTGCCCGCCGAGGCGCTCGAGCGCAAAGTGCGCGAGACGGGCTCGCTGCACGGCGCCATCGCCGCGCTGCACACGCGCGACCGCAGCCTGCGCGAGCTCACCAATCTCACCGAGTGGCCCGAGGCGCTCGTCAATGTCGCCGCCGTGGCCGATCCGGACGAGCCGATCTCGCTGGATTTCCTGCAGGTCGAGCGCGCCAGCTCGGGCGGGCAGCCGGCGTCCAGGCCGGCCTGGGGCAAGCTGCTCGCCTTCGTGGCGATCATCGCCGCCATGATGGCGCTCTGGCGCTTCACCCCGCTTGCGAACCTGATCACCCCGGAGAACGTAATGCAGTGGGCGAAGGATTTCGGCACGAAGCCCTGGGCGCCGCTGGTGATCGTCCTCGCCTACACGCCGGCCTGCTTCGTGATGTTCCCGCGCCCGCTCATCACGCTCGCCGGGGTCATCGCGTTCGGCCCCTGGCTCGGCTTCCTCTATGCGCTGGTCGGCATCGTGCTGTCGGCGGTGGTCACGTATTACGTCGGCAAGCGCATGCGGCGCGACACCGTGCGCCGCCTCGGCGGCCCGGCGCTCGACCGCATGGTCGAGGTGCTGAGGAAGCACGGCCTGCTCGCGATGACGCTCCTCAGGCTGGTGCCGATTGCGCCGTTCTTCGTCGAGGGCATCGTGGCGGGCGCCGTGCGCCTCAAGCTCTGGCACCTCGTGGCCGGCACCGCGATCGGCATGCTGCCGGGGACGCTCGCCGCGACGATTTTCGGCGAGCAGCTCGAGAGCGCGTTGAGCGGCGGCAGCATCAACTGGTGGATCGTCGGCGGCTGCGCCGCGGCGCTGGTCGCAGGCATCGTGGCGGTAAAGCGCTGGTTCTCCAAAATGGCTGGGCGCATGACGGCAAATGGCGAGCAAGCCCGGACCTGACTGCCTTCGCATCGCGTCCTACAACATTCATGGCTGCGTCGGCTGGGATGGCCGGGACGATCCGGCGCGCGTCGCCGAAGTGATCGGGGAGCTCGGCTGCGACACGGTCGGCCTGCAGGAAGTCCACCACCTGGAAGCGCTCACCCTGCCCGGCATGACCGCGGTGGCCGGCAAGCCGCATCTGTGGCACGACCGGCATGTCGGCAACGCGCTCCTCACCCGGCGCAAGGTGCTCGAGGTGCGGCATCACGATTTCGGCCTGCCGCGCTGCGAGCCCCGCACGGCGCTCGACGTCGACCTGGAGGTCGCGGGCGAGAAGGTGCGGGTGATGGTCACTCACCTCGGCCTGCCGCCGGCGGAGCGGCGCTACCAGGTGAAGAAGCTGCTTTCGCTCATCAAGCACACGCCGCTCCACCACCCGGTCGTGGTGCTGGGCGACATCAACGAGTGGCTGCCTCTCGGCCGGCCGCTGCGCTGGATGCATGCGCTGCTCGGCCGCTCGCCGGCGGAGCGCTCCTTCCCGTCGCGCTGGCCGCTCTTCGCGCTCGACCGCGTATGGGTGCGGCCGCGTCACGCCCTGCTCGCCTTCGGCGCGCACCGCTCCCCGTTCGCCTCGCGCGCCTCGGATCACCTTCCCGTGAAGGCGGTCATCGCGACGCGCGGAATGGCCAGCCGGTCCGTGCCGGCGCCCCGTGCAGCGCTACGCGCTGTAGGCTGAAATCGACGCCCCTGTAGTGGATCTCCCCCTGTACCGTCCCGCCCCGGATTCCTACAATCGAACGATCGAAGGAGCTCAATGATCGGCACCCGCGACACGACGCCCCACTGGCAGGAGTTGCTCAAGCATCCTGAAGGCGGGGACCATTTCGTCCAGCTTTACCAGGACAAGGCGTTCCTCGCCGATGCCGTGAGCGAATACGCCGGCGCCGCGCTGCGCGAAGGCGAGGCGGTGGTCATCATTGCCACGCCGCGGCACTCGCAGATCTTCCTGCGCGCGCTCGAGCAGCGCGGCCTCTATCCGCAGCCCGCCCTGCTGCGCGGCCAGTTGCGCGTGCTCGACGCGAGGGACACGCTGTCGCAGTTCATGAAGGACGGCACGCCGGACTGGCAGGCGTTCCAGGAGGTCTGCGGCGGCATCATCGCGGAGATGCGCCTGCAGTATCCGAGGGTCCGTGCGTACGGCGAAATGGTGGATCTCCTCTGGCAGGACCGGATGCGCGAGGAGGCGATCGAGCTGGAGGGATTCTGGCATCGGCTGGGGAAGCTGCAGACCTTCTCGCTCCTCTGCGCCTACCGGATCGACAACCTCGACAGCGGCGTCTATGACGGCGGCCTGGACTGTGTCTGCCGGGCGCACACCCATCTCATCCCGGCGCCGGACTACGCGCGCTTCAACCGCGCGGTGAACGAAGCGAGCAAGCAAGTGCTCGACCAGCCTCTGGCGCAAATGCTCATCTCGCTCTCCGCGAATCACCGCCCGCCGACCCACATGCCGCTGGGGCAGGCGACGCTGTTCTGGCTGAAGAAGAACATGCCGCGCACTGCCGACAAGGTCCTCCTGGAAGTGCGCTCGCGGCTCGCCTAGCCGCAAAAAAAACGGGCCTCGCGGCCCGTCTTGAGCTCCAGTTTCGGAAGCTTACTTGCTCGGCTTGCTGCTGCTGCCGGAGCTGGACTTGTCGCCGCTGATCTTCTCGCTGATCTTGTCCTTGGTCTTGACGGCGTCTTCCTTCGCCATCGCGGCCAGGTACTCGGCGCGGTTGAGCTTGCCGTCGTTGTTCAGGTCCCACTTGTCGAAGTTCTTGGCGAGCTCGGGCTCGCCTTTCGCCTCGAGCTTGGAAATGTAGCCGTCCTTGTTCTTGTCGAGCTTGGCGAAGCCCGACTCGTCGGAGCGAGTAGCGTTGCCTACGGCGGACTTCTCTTTGTCGGCTGCCCAGACGGAGCCGGCAAGAGCGAATGCAGATGCGATCAATACGGTCTTAACGAGTTTCATAGAGAGGTCTCCTTTTACGAAATCAGCATGCTAGTGAGTGTATGCAGGATACGTGCCTGCGCGAAATGGGTCATTCGGTCCATCGGCGAAGCCGGCGCTCAGCGCGCCGCCTGCGGCTTCTTCGCCTTCGGCCGGCTCACCGAGTCGTACTCCGCCCGGCTCAGCTTGCCGTCGCGGGGCTTGCGGTCCGCGCGGTCGAAGCCTGTGACCAGATCGGCGTTGCCCGCCGCTTCGGCCTTCGAAATCGCCCCGTCGCCGTCGATGTCGAGCGCCCTGAACCGCTGCTCGCTGACCGAATCGAGAACCACTTCGGAGGGCGCGCTGGCACCGGCGCTCGAGCTCGTCTTGTCCTTCTTCGACTCGGTGCCCTTCTTCGGCTTGGCTTTCGACTTCGCGGTGCCGCCGCCGCTCGAATTGGGCACGTTCGGCTGGCCTTGCGACGCCTCGGCGCGCTCTTCATCCGACTTCGCAGCGGAAGGCGAGGCCTTCCGCTCCATCTTGCCTTTGTCCTTGCTGTTGGTGGTATCCGCGTAGCTGGTCCCGACGGCAAGCGCGAGCCCGGCCGCGGCGAGCGAAACTGTGAGTCTCATGGCTTCTCCGATCGATGAATCGTGCACAGGGGCTGCACTATTCATGCCCGGAACATCTGGTTACACATCGTGGCACCCGTGACAGGGGTTCGGTGCTCTTATGCGTCGAGCAACCATGCGCTTCCTTCTCATCCTTTTCTGCGCGGCGCTGTCGTTCTTACCGGCGGCGGCACGCGCGCAGTCGCCGCAGTACGGCTCGCCACAGTTGGAGCCGCTGCTCGCCCCCGTGGCGCTTTACCCGGACGCAGTCCTCTCGCAGGTGCTGGCAGCGTCCCTCGCGCCGGCCGAGATCGCCGAAGCGGCGCAATGGACCCGCATGAATCGCGGCATGAGCGGCGACGACGCGCTGCGCGCCGTGCAGGACCGCGGCTGGCAGCCGGCCGTCGCGGCGCTGGTCGCCTATCCCGAGCTGCTCGAGAGCATGGCCGACAGCCCGCAATGGGTCTTCGACCTCGGCAGCGCCTATGCAACCCAGCCGGAGCAAGTCATGGCCACGGTGCAAGCGCTACGCCAGCGCGCCTACGCTTCCGGTGCTCTGCAAAGCAACGCGGAGCAGGTCGTGCAGCAGCAGTCCTACGGGCAAGCCATCGCGGTGCTACCGGCCGTGCCCAACGTGGTTTACGTCCGCTACTACGATCCGTTCGTGGTCTACGGCCCCTTCTGGCGGCCTGCCTACCGCCCGGTGTACTGGCGGCCCTGGGCGCCGCGCCCCGCATTTGTAACGAACAATGTCTACGTTGCGCAGCGGAACCTGCTGGCGCAGGGTTACCGCCGTGTTCCCGAAGCGAACCGCCAGCCGATCGTGCAAAGCTGGACGCCGCCCCCCGCATTTCGCAATCCTTCGAATTTTCGAAACCCCGCGCCGTTTCGAAGCCCGCTGCCTCAGGGCAACGTAGTCGTCCAGCCTTACCACCGCGTCCCCGAGGCGAACCGCCAGCCAATTGTGCAGAGCAGATCAGCTGCCGCTTTTCAGCGCCCCGCGTTTCAGTCATATCGGCAAAACCCATCCAACGGGCGGGCGCAGAGCCCGCAGCGAAACGGCCGCTCTTAGCGTTTGGCGGGCTTGAGGAGCGCCTTGCGCGGCGCGGGCGCGCCGGGGAACTTGCTGCGGAACTGGGCGCTCGCCTCCGCATAATCGTCGCGCACCTCCGCTTTGGTGACGTCGTGGAACTCGTCGCGATAAAGGCGCAGCGTACCCACGTACAGCGCGGCGTCGCCGGGCCGGACGTCGAATTCGATCGGCGCGGGGAACAGCAGCTCGGTATGGTCGAAGCCGGAGCCTGCCGAAGCGCCGCGCGAGAGCAGCTCCATGGTCACCGAGCCCTTGACCATGAAGCGCTGGGACTTCGGCAGCTTCAGGAAGAAGGTTTCCTCCAGTGGGGGGTTGAGCGCATTGCCGGTGCGCTCCTGGTACTGCGGCCGGTCCGAGACGAAAAGCACGGCGCGCCCGATGAAGTGCCGCTGCGTGTTGAAAAGGTCGACGCCCGCCCTGTAGGTCTGCTCCTTCGCGCGGATCGGCGGCACGATCTGGATCTTGCCGATCAGCACCACCGAGCCGGCGTCCACCTCGCGGAGATTTCCGATTCCCTCGCTCACCGACACGCAGCCCGCGACAAGGAACGAAGCCAGCGCGGCGAGCGGCAATCTCATAGCTGCCCGTACCGCTGCCTGGCCTGCTGAAGCTGGCGGGTGTACTCGGCGAGGCCCTTGTCGCCTTCGATCTGCTTGATCACCCGCTGCAGCAGCTCCTTCTCCCCCGGCGCCTTCGCCGCCTGCATCTCGAACTTGTCGGCCTCGAAGAAACCCTTGCCTGCGTGATTGACATACCGGTGCGCGCCAACGAAATAGACGCCGGGCTTCTGGATGCGCACCGCGGTGCCGTTGCGGCCCCTGCCGCCGAAGTTGTACTCGGCCGGGTTCGAGAAAAAGCCGCCGTTGCCGCCGAACTTGTTCACCTGGTAGGAGCCCGGCTCGACGCCGATGTGGAAGAACAGGCCCTCCTTCACGTTCATCGCGTAGCCGGTCCCTTCACCCTTGCTCTCGTACTGCTTGAGCACCACCCAGTCCAGCTTGGTGGGCGCGTCCTTCATGTCGAAATACCCGAACACGAGCGAAACCGTTTCGTCCTTCGGATCCACCCGCTGACCGCCGGCGCATCCGCCGAGGGCAGCCGCGAGAACGAGCGCCAGCCACAATCGAATCTTCATGATCTCCCCCTTCTTGTTATTGCGAGCGAAAGACTACCGCAGGGCCGCGCAGGCGCCTGTCAACGATTTCACGTCCTGAGCTAGACTTTGCATTCCTCTCCCGGGAGATGCGCATGATCATCGAGACATCTTCGGACGTGACCGAAGCCGTGCTGGCCGAAATGGCCCGCACGCCGGACGCGCGCACGAAGGAAATCCTCGCCTGCCTGGTGAGGCACCTGCACGGCTTCATCCGCGAGGTGAAGCTGACCGAGCGCGAGCTGCAGGACGCGGTGGGCCTCGTCAATGCGATCGGCCAGCGCACGACGGAAAGCCACAACGAGGCGATGCTCATGGCGGGCGCCCTGGGCGTGTCGAACCTCGTCTGCCTTCTGAACAACGGCGGCAACGGCGCGCGGCCGACGCAGGCGAACAACCTCGGCCCCTTCTGGCGCAGCGCAGCGCCCCGCTGCGAGAACGGTGCCTCGATCGTGCGCTCGCCCACGCCGGGCCTTGCGCTGCTCTTCGAGGGGCGCGTGCGCGACGCAGCCGGCAACCCGATCGCCGGCGCCGAGGTCGACGTCTGGCATCCCTCGCCGGTCGGTCTCTATGAGAACCAGGATCCTTCGCAGGCGGAGATGAACCTGCGCGGCCGGTTCACCACCGCGGCCGACGGGTCGTTCAGCTTCCGCAGCGTCAAGCCTTCGGGCTACCCGGTCCCGGTCGACGGCCCCACCGGCGCGCTGCTGCATGCGCAGAAACGGCACAACTTCCGTCCCGCGCACATCCACTTCCTCCTCTACAAGCCGGGCTTCAAGACCATCGCCTCGCAGGTCTACGATCCCGAGGACCCGCACCTGGAGACCGACAGCCAGTTCGGCGTCACGAAGGCACTCATAGGGAATTTCACAAAAGAAGAAAACCGGTACATCTTGAAATTCGAATTCACGCTCGAACCCGGCGAGAGCCGCCTGCCGAAGGCGCCCATCAGCGGCAAGCTGCGGCAGCCCGCCTAGCATGGCGCGCATCCTTCGCGAGACCATGCTGCAGATCCGCGAGCTGACCCTCACCTGGGGGCCGCTCATCCTCATCGCGATCGCTGCGCTGGTGGGCTCCTACCTGCTGCTCGATCCACAGCCGCCCAAGCGGGTAACGATCGCGATCGGCGCCGGGAACAGCGCCTACGAGATGTTCGGCAGGCGCTACGCCGCCGAGCTGCGCCGCTACCGCATCGAGGTGACGCTCCGGACCACCAGCGGCTCGTGCGAGAACCTGGGCCTGCTGCACGACGCGAAGCAGCCGGTGGACTTCGCCTTCGTGCTCGGCGGCTCCTGCGAGACGATCCGTGACGCGAACGAAGAGAAGGGCGACGCGCAGCTCGTGTCGCTCGGCAGCCTGTTCTACGAGCCGGTGTGGGTCTTCTACCGGGCCGAGAAGGCGAAAGCCCTGAACCGCGAAGGCCAGCTCGTCCACCTGGCGCAACTGAAGGGATGGCGCGTCAATGTCGGCGTGCGCGGCAGCGGTGCGCCCGGGCTGAGCAGCAAGCTGCTCGCCGCGAACCTGGTCGAGCGCGAAGAGCTCCAGCGCAGCTTCCTGGGCGAATCGGACGCGGTGGTCGCGCTGCTGGGCGGCCAGCTCGACGCGATGCTGATGGTCTCGGCGCCGGAGTCGCAAGTGGTGCAGATGCTGCTGCAGACCCCGGGTATCAAGCTGTTCGACTTTCCGCAGGCCGAGGCCTATTCGCGGCGCTTTTCGTTCATCAGCCCCGTGGTGCTGCCGCGCGGCGTGGCGGACCTGTCGCGCGACGTGCCGGCGCGCGACGAGCCGCTCATCGCCGCCACCACCTCGCTGGTGGCGCGGGAGAATGCGCATCCCGCGCTGGTGCAGCTCTTCGTCCAGGCGGCCGCCAGGATCCACGGCGGCGCCGGCTGGATCGCCCGCGCCGGCCAGTTTCCGTCTCCAGAGCGCACCGAGTTCCCGCTCGCCAAGGAAGCCGAGCGCTACTACAAGAACGGCCCGCCGTTCCTGCAGCGCTACCTGCCCTTCTGGCTCGCCAACCTGGTCGACCGCATGTGGGTCGCGCTGTTCTCCATCGTCGCGATCCTCCTGCCGCTGTCGCGCGTCGTGCCGCCGCTCTACCAGTTCCGGGTGCGCTCGCGCGTGTTCCGCTGGTACCGGCAGCTGCGCCAGATCGAGGAGGCGAGCATGAAGGAAAAGAAGCCTGCCGCCGAGCTGCTCGCCGAGCTCGACCGGCTCGAGGGGCGCGTGGCGCGCATCGTGGTGCCGCTCTCCTACGCCGACGAGCTCTACGCGCTGCGCCAGAACATCGACCTGGTGCGCGAGCGGCTGAAGCAAAAATCGGGGTCAGACCCCAACCAGGAAAAAGCCTAAATCGGGGTCAGACCCCGATTTCAGGCGCAAGCAGAAAAGCTAAGCAGCCCTTTGCTCGGCGCGCTGCTCGACCGGCTTGGTTCTGCCGGCGAGGTTCAGCGCGGTGTTGATCAGCGCGACGTGCGAGAAGGCCTGCGGATAGTTGCCGAGGAAGCGCTTCGCCGCGGGGTCGAATTCCTCCGAGAGCAGTCCGACATCGTTGCGAAGGGCGAGCAGCTTCTCGAACAGCTCGCGCCCCTCCTCGCGGCGCCCCTGCAGGGCGAGGTTGTCGGCGAGCCAGAAGCTGCAGGCGAGGAACACGCCCTCCCCCGGCGGCAGGCCGTCGATGTACTCGCGCGTGCGGTAGCGCATCACGAAGCCGTCGACCGTCAGCTCGCGCCGGATCGCCTCGACCGTGCCGAGGACGCGCGGGTCCTGCGGCGGCAGGAAGCCGGTGATCGGAATGAGCAGCAGGCTCGCGTCGAGCTCCTGCGAGCCGTAGTACTGGACGAACGAATTGCGCTTCTCGTCGAAGCCGCGCCGGCAGACGTCTTCGTGGATGCGCGCGCGCAGCTCGCGCCAGTGCTCGAGCGGCCCGGGGCTGCCGAAGTGCTCGACCATCTTGATCGCCCGGTCGACCGCAACCCACGCCATCACTTTCGAATAGGTGAAGAGGCGCCGCCCGCCGCGCACCTCCCAGATGCCTTCGTCGGGCATCTGCCAGACGCGCTCCAGGTGCCCGACCAGGGCGCGCTGCATGTCCCAGGCGGCGTCGCTGCCCGCGAGCCCGCCCTTGCATGCCTGGTAGAGGACGTCCATCACCTCGCCGTAGGTGTCGAGCTGCAGCTGGTGCGCCGCCGCGTTGCCCACCCGGACCGGCCGCGAGTCCTCGTAGCCGGGCAGCCAGGCGATCTCCCACTCCGGCACGCGCCGCTCTCCGGCGATGCCGTACATGATCTGCATCTGCTCGGGGCTGCCGGCAACGGCGCGCACCAGCCACTCGCGCCACGAGGCCGCCTCGTCATAGTAGCCGCCGTCCATCAGCGCGAGCAGCGTAAGCGTGGCGTCGCGCAGCCAGCAGAAGCGGTAGTCCCAGTTCCGCACTCCGCCGAGGCGCTCCGGAAGCGACGTGGTGGGCGCGGCGACGATTCCGCCGGTCGGCTCGTAGGCGAGCGCCTTCAGCGTGACGAGCGAGCGGCGCACCGCGCCGGCCCACTCGCCCCGCACGGTGCAGCGCTCACCCCACTTCTGCCAGTAGAGCTCGGTCTCGGAGAGAGCGCGCAGCGGATCGATCGGTTGCGGGACGCCCAGGTGAGAAGACTGGTGGGCGAGCTGGAAAGGCACGATCTCGCCTTCGCCCACCTCGAAGCGCGCGACGGTAGTGAAGTTCTCGCCTTGCACCGGCACCGTCGTTCGCAGCGCCGCGAGGTCCGGGCCGGCGATCGCCCGCACGCCGTTGCCCTCGGGCAAGCGCGTCACCCAGGGCATCGA
>Ga0209488_10002658_pt1 | contig 14605 bp, 13 predicted proteins | sample Rivendell_Oct201_8_FD_188349 | JGI IMG/M metagenome (GOLD analysis project Ga0209488, IMG submission 188349) | Vadose zone soil microbial communities from the Eel River Critical Zone Observatory, Northern California, USA -... | ecosystem: Environmental > Terrestrial > Soil > Vadose zone >... | reverse complement strand
CTCAACGGCGAGTTCTGGCGCTTCGCGATCAAAAAGGCGATCAGCGAGAAGCTCGGCATTGGCATCATGCCGAAGCCGCGCCGCGCCGGCGGGCCGCCGATCTGTGTCGCGGTCTCGAGTCCCGGTTCGCCGACTGCCAAAATCGCGGGCGTGCGTGGCTGGGGCCCGGTGACCAGCGGCCTGACGTCGGTCGATGCGGCGCTCTCGCACTGGCAGCTCTATAGCGAAGGCTGCCGTGAGGCGGGCCGTGTCGCTGATGGAGCCGACTGGCGTGTGGTCAAGTATGTGCACGTCTCCGGCACAGACGCGGAGGCGCGCACGCATGTGTACAGCGAGCAAAGCGCGTATCGATATGCCTTCGGCTATCTCTACGAGGTGCTCAAGCGTGCGGGCCGTCTGGTTGGTTTGAAGACGCACCCCGAGCAGCCCGACAGCGATGTGACCGTGGAGTCAGTGATCGAGGCGCGCGTGATCTACGGCTCGCCGCAGACGGTCGCCGAGAAGCTCCTCGCATTCCGGCAGGAGGTTGGCCCGTTTGGCCGTGTGCTGGTCACCGGCATGGACTGGGGCGGTCCCAATCGGGAGTGGGAGCAGGAATCGATGCGGCGCCTGGCCGAGGAGGTGATGCCGCTCTTGCGGCGGCAGACCAGGGCGCGAGCGGCGGAATAGCCGCGCGCCGGGGTCGGCTCAGTGCTCGGCGGTGGCGGCCAAACCTCAGTGATGCAAGAATACTAGTAGCTCTGCACAGTGATTATGACTCTTTGGCCGGGCCGGGGTAAGCGCGGCCCATTTTGGCTCGTGCCTTGTCGGTTGTGAACATCCAATTGATGCGAGCGCGGGCGGCGTTTCGCTGTCGCTCCCAAGCGGCGATTTCGCGCTTGAGCTTGTTCGGATCATCAATTCGGCGGTCAAGGCATTGGCCGCGTAGCACGCCGATCTCAATTTCGACCATGTTCAGCCAGCTGGCGTGCTTGGGCGTGTAATGGAACTCAAGCCGCCGCAGGATGCGCCGGGCTTCGGCCGGCGGAAAAGCCTGGTAGAGGGCGCCAGCAGTGTGGCTCGACAGGTTATCCTGCACGACCCGGATCGTGTCGGCGTCAGGATAGTGGACATCGACGAGCTCGCGCATGCATTGGGCATAATCTTTAGCGGTGCGCCGCGCGGTGACCTTGACCTTGCGCCAAGGCCGATTGGTGTCGAGGAAGACGAAGAGATTGACGGTGCCGTTGCGGCGGTACTCGTAGTCGTATCGTTCGAGCTGGCCCGGCTCGGCCGGGATCGGCTGGCGCACCTCGCCAATGAGCTGGATCGGGCTCTCGTCGAAACAGACGACGGGCCTCTTGGGATCGGGCGCTTCGGCATAGATGTCGAGCACGTCTTCCATTCGGGCGACATATTCGCCGTCAACCCGGGGAACGCACCACATCTCCCGGCGCCAGGGCTTGAGGTGGTTTTCGGCCAGGCGCCGGCGGACCGTCTCGTGCGACAGGCTCTCGTGGTCGGTGAGCTTGACCATCTCGCCGGCCAACAGCTCCAGCGTCCAGCGGGCGCGCCCAGCAGGAGGCTTAGCGCAGGCGGTCGCCACCAGAAGGGCTTCTTCCTTGCCGGTGAGCTTGCGCTCCGCTCCAGGACGCGCCTCTTCGCTCAGGGCCTGTTCCAAATTGCCCTCCACGAAGCGCCGCTTGGTCCGATAGACGGTCGAGCCTCCCACCGATACGGCGCGAGCAATCTCCTCATCGCCGCTGCCAGCGTCGGCAGCCAACAGGATCTGGGCCCGCTTGAGCTTGCGGGCGGCATGCTTGCCACCGCTCAACATCGCAGTCAGCTCATCGCGTTCGGCTTGGCTAAGTTCGACCCGATAACGTACATTCATCTCGGCCTCCTCGTTGGAAGCCCAGACGAATCGACAGATGAATCAAAAATCAGGCTTGTCCCGCCGCTCCAGCCGACAAGGCTTCACCGAAAAACAAGGCGAGTATCTGGCCTTCATTTATGTCTATTCGCACATGTTCCAGCGTCCACCTGCCGAAACCGATATGCAGCGCTACTTCCGGGTCAGTCCCCCTTCCGTCCACCAGATGGTCATCGCCCTCGAGCGCGCCGGCCTCATCCGTCGTCAGCCGGGCGTCCCCCGAAGTATCGAAATCCTCGTTCCCCCGGAAGAACTCCCCATCCTCAAATGGCTGAAAATCAACCGGTCAAATCCTCTGTGACGAGGTACTAGCGCACGCAGCGATATGCTTACGTCCACTATCCAGTGGACACGCGCTGCAGATCGCAACGATGCATGCACCTGTGACAATTTTGCCGATGCGAGAAAAGTCATCGACCGGGGACGAAACGCGGTCGGCACGGCAATATGGTACGTCGTGTGCGAGGGAGATGCATCGTAGCCCGGATTGAGCGGAGCGAAATCCGGGCTACAAACTAAAAAACTCTCACCCGCCAGCAAGCAGCGGCATCGGATCAAGCGGCGCCGGGCCCTTGCGAACCTCAAAGTGCAGCTGCGGCGTATCGACGTTGCCGGTCTGACCTGAATTGGCGATCACCTGCCCGCGCTTGACCGGATCGCCGCGCTTGACCAGCAGCTCCTTGGCGTGTGCGTAGGCCGTCACGTAGCCATTGGGGTGACGGATCAGCACGAGGTTGCCGTAGCCTTTAAGCTCGTTGCCCGCATAGGCCACAACGCCGTCCTCGGCCGCCTTGACCGGCGTGCCTTCCGGCACCGCGAGGTTGATGCCGTCGTTTTGCTGGCCGTTGGGCTTGGGGCCGAAGCCCGCGATGACGCGGCCCTTGACCGGCCAGCGGAACGTCGGTGTGGCGTCGGCTTTGATCGGCGTCGGCGCGGGCGTCTCGTCGCTCGGCGTGACCACAGCGGCCTGCTGAGACTGCTCGGTCTGTTTCGGAGCGGGCGTCGCCTTGGCTGGCAGCGCCTTGGGGGCTGCGGCCTTGGCCGACGCAGCAGCCTTGGCGGACGCCGCCGCCCTGCCGGCAGCCGCCGCCTTTGCGGATGGCGCCGCCAATGGCTGCGACGACTGGTGCAGTGACTTGGGCGCGCTCTTGGCGACGCTTTGGGAAGCTGGTCCTCCGGGAATGACAACGCGATCGCCGATCTTGAGCGTCGCGGTCGGCTCGATGTTGTTGGCCTTGGCAAGGTCAGCAACCGAGCGACCATAAGTGCGCGAGATCTTGTAGAGCGTGTCGCCGGCCGCAACGACGTGCAGGCCGGACGAGCCGGTCACGCTCGCAGGCTGCGCCGGCGCGACTGCCGACGAAGGAGCCGGAGCGGGACGCGCCCCTGAATTGCTCGCGATCGGCGATGGTGCAACAGAAGAAGGCGCAGCACCCGTGTAGCGCGGAATGACCAGCCGCTGGCCTGGTCGCGCGGCGGCGCCCTGCGGCAGGCTGTTTGCTTCCATGAGCGCGGCGGCCGGCACGCCGTGGCGCTGCGCAATGACGTCGATGGTTTCGCCCGGCGCGACGATGACCGCGGTGCCGCCTTCCCAGCTCCAAGGGCTCGCCGGCTTTCGCGGGGCCGCCGAGCCCGTGATCTCAGGAGGAACCGGTGGTGCCGGCTGATAGCTCGCCATGCCCATGGCGCGGCCGCCACCCGAGTAGCCCGCCTCTGGCGCGACAGATACTGGTCCGCTTACTGGTCCACTCACACCCGATGGCGGCGGCAGTGGCGCCTGCTCGATGCGGCTCGACGGCCCCATCGCGGCTGTGCCCATCGGCTCAGGCTGTGGCGCGGGCCGCGCGGAGTAGCGACCGTCGTTGTAGCGATTGTCGTTGTAGTGATTGTCGCTGAAGCGCTCGGAGCTGCAGCCGGCGAGCCCGGCCGCGATCGCGGTCAGCACGACCAGGCGCAATGGTGCGCGCAGCAACTCCCAAATCATGGCCTACTCACCCCACGCCACACACAGCGGGTGAGTTAAGCTTCCCGGGGTTAACAAGACTTTAAGGGTTTAGGCACTGCTCAACCCTAACAAAATCTAGCCAAACTCGTTATAATTCACGGGCTTGGCCGGGAACGAGCGGCACGAAGCGCACCGCGAGCAAAGTCTCGCGAGTAAGCTTTCCTGCGGACTTGGTTAATTTGACGAGATACTGAGTACCGCCGTGGGGCCCAAGCGGTAGCAGCATGACGCCACCTTCGGCGAGTTGCTTGGTGAGCGCAGCCGGCACCTCCTCGGCAGCCGCTGTCACGATGATCCGGTCGAACGGGGCGCGCTCAGGCACGCCGGCAAATCCATCACCTACGATCACGTCGACGTTCTCGTAGCCGAGCGCAGCCAGGCGAGACCGCGCCGTATCGGCGAGTGTCCGATAGCGCTCGACCGTCACCACCTCACGTGCCAGCCGCGACAGCACCGCCGCCTGATAGCCCGAGCCGGTGCCAACCTCGAGCACCTTGTGGTCGGGCCGCACGTCGAGCTGCCCGGTCATATAGGCCACCACGAACGGCTGGCTGATGGTCTGGCCGCAGGAGATCGGCAGCGCGCGGTCTGCATAGGCGTCGTCCGCGAAGCGGTCGTCAACGAAGCGCTCGCGCGGCACGTCGTCGAGGGCGCGCAGCACCACTACGTCGTTGATGCCGCGCTGGCGCAGATCGAGCAGGAACTGCATGCGGCTGACGCCGTCTTCCCTATGCGGCTCTCTGGGCACGCCTGTTCCCTTCTGGTGCCTTTTCTTTGCGGGATCCCCTGCGATGGATATAGGAGGAGCGGCCGAGCTTGCCATCTCTGGCACTATAGCGCGCATTGATTGCCAATTTGGCCAATCCCGAGGAAGCCCTGGGCCAATGCTGGACTTCGCTCACGCACAATCCAGGCTATGAGCAACCTTATTTGTGAAACAGCGCCGCCAGCTTGGTCATGAACGGCTCGTCCGTCATGTCGAGGCGCAGCGGCGTCACTGCGATGCGATTGTCCGCAAGCGCCGAGATGTCGGTGCCGGTCTGCGGCGGGGCGCTGCGCAAGCGTACATAGGCGATCCAGTAGTAGGCGTTGCCGCGCCCGTCGTAGCGCGACTCGATCTGCAGGCGCTCCTGGCGATTGCGGCCTTGCGCCCCGACCGCGATGCCCTTGACCTGATCGGGCGGACAATTGGGGAAATTGATGTTGATCAGCACGTCACGCGGAATGCCGGCGTCGAGCGCACGCCGGATGATATCGGGCGCATTGCGGATCGCGGTCGCCCAGTGCGGAGGCTGATCGCTGCGCGACAGATAGGACTGCGACAGCGCGAACGACGGAATGCCGAGGATCGTGCCCTCGACCGCGCCCGCGACCGTACCGGAATAAATGACATCCTCGCCTGCGTTGCGGCCGCGATTGACGCCGGCGAGCACGAGGTCGGGCTGATGGTCCTTGAGGATATGCCGCGCGGCCATGATGACACAATCGGTCGGCGTACCCTTGACCGCAAAGCGGCGCTCACCCACGGGGCGCAGCCGCAGCGGATCGTTGAGCGAAAGCGAGTGCGAGACGCCCGACTGATCGTATTCGGGCGCCACGATCCAGACGTCGTCGGAAAGCGCGCGCGCAATCTCGGCGCAGGCGTCGAGCCCGTCCGCGTGGATGCCGTCGTCATTGGTGACCAGGATGCGCATCGAGGCTTACGCCCGCTCGATGGTCTTGAGGCCACCCATATAGCCCTGCAGCACATCGGGCACAGCTATCGAGCCACTCTGCTGCTGATAGGTCTCAAGCACGGCGATCAGCGCACGACCGACCGCTACGCCCGAGCCGTTGAGGGTGTGGACGTGGCGCACCTGGCGATCTTTCGTCCGGTAGCGCGCATTCATACGGCGAGCTTGGAAGTCGCCGCACACCGAGCAGGACGAGATCTCGCGATACATGTTCTGGCCGGGGAGCCAGACCTCGATGTCGTAGGTCTTCTGCGCAGCAAAGCCCATGTCGCCGGCGCACAGCGTGACGACGCGATAGTGCAGGTCGAGCTTCCGCAATACTTGTTCGGCGCAGGAGAGCATGCGCTCGTGCTCGTCCTTGCTCTGCTCCGGCGTCGTGATCGAAACAAGCTCGACCTTGGTGAACTGGTGCTGGCGGATCATGCCACGGGTGTCCTTGCCGGCGGCCCCGGCTTCCGCACGGAAGCAGGGCGTGCAGGCGGTGAACCGCAGCGGCAATTGCGCCTCGTCGACGATCGACTCGCGGACGAGGTTGGTGAGTGGGACTTCGGCCGTGGGGATGAGCCACAAGTCTTCCTTTAGTGGCGCACGCTCGAGGATTCGATCGACCAGACCTGCGAGATCGATTTCACCGCGCTTGAACTGCTCTGCGTCAGCTGCGCTCGCGTGCTTGAGTGCGTCGTGCAGAAGTTCGGTGCGCGTAATTGTGCGCGTGGCAAGGAACTGATCATCGACAAACTTCGGCAGCTGCGTGGTGCCAAACATCACGTCATCGCGCACCAGCAACGGCGGAGCGGCCTCGGTATATCCATGCTCGGTAGTGTGCAGGTCGAGCATGAACTGGCCGAGCGCGCGCTCGAGCCGCGCGAGACCTTTCTTGAGCACCACAAAGCGCGCGCCCGAAAGCTTCGCCGCGGTCTCGAAGTCCATCTGGCCGAGGCCTTCGCCCAGATCAAAGTGCTGCTTGAGATCGAAGCCGTAGTTGCGCTTGGCCCCGAAGTGATGGTGCTCGACGTTAGCTGTCTCATCCGTGCCATCCGGCACCTCAGCGAGCGGCAGGTTTGGAATTTCCGCAAGCACCTTGTCGAGCGCGTCGGAGGCTCCCTTCGAGGCGGCTTCGAGTTTCGGAATGTCCTCCTTGAGCCGCGCCACTTCGGCCATAACCTTCTGCGCGGTCTCCTCCTCGTTGCTCTTTTTCGCCGCGCCGATCTCGCGCGAGGCGGTGTTGCGGCGCGCGAGCGCGGCCTCCGCCTTCTGAATCGCCGTGCGGCGATGCTCGTCGAGTTCGCTCAGGCGCTGCGCCTCACCCTTGAGACCGCGGCGCGCGAGCGCGCGGTCGAAATCCTCAGGGTTCTCGCGGATCCATTTGATGTCGTGCATGGCGGAAATTCCAGGTGCTCCGTCATGGCCGGGCTTGTCCCGGCCATCCACGTCTTTCTTAGCGCAAAGCGGCAAAGACGTGGATGGCCGGAATAAACCCGGCCATGACGAGTGGAGCGACTCGAGCGAGCATCATTCTAGCCGATCATCACTCCGCCGGCTTGTCTTCGGGCGGGGTTTCGTTCGCGGCAGCGGCCGCCTTCTTCTCGACCATCCGCACCGAAAAGATCGACAGCTCATAGAGGCCCATGAGCGGCACTGCCAGCGAGAGCTGGCTCAGCACATCGGGCGGCGTGAGGACCGCTGCGATGATGAAGGCGCCGACGATGAAATAGCGTCGCTTCTCCTTGAGCGTCTGGGAGGTGATGATGCCGACGCGGCCGAGCAGCGTGAGGATCACCGGCAGCTGGAACGCGATGCCGAAGGCAAAGATCAGCCCCATCATCAGCGACAGATATTCGCCGACCTTGGGGAGCAGCGCGATCTCGGCGTTGCCGTCACCGGGCAGCTGCTGCATGCCGAGCGAGAAGCGCACCAGCATCGGCATCACCAGGAAATACACAACCATCGAGCCGAGCCCGAAGAACACCGGAGTCGCGACCAGATAAGGCAGGAAAGCCTGGCGCTCATGGCGATAAAGCCCGGGCGCGACAAACATGTAGATCTGCCCCGCAACGACCGGGAACGAGAGAAACGCCGCCCCGAACATCGCGAGCTTGAGCTGGGTGATGAAATATTCCAGGAGCGCCGTATAGATGAACTTCGACTGTTCGAGCCCTGCCACCCACACGAATGGCCAGACCAGCACATTGTAAATCTGTTTAGCGAAGAAGAAGCAGCCGATGAACATCACTGAGAAGGCCAGCAGCGCCTTGATGAGCCGCGCGCGCAGCTCGATCAGGTGCTCCATCAAGGGCGCCTTGGTGGCCTCGATGTCCTCGTGGGTCACGCCGCCCTCCCCGCGTCAGGCGTGTTGACCGGAGCGGTGTTCTGCGGAGCCGCAGGCTCGGCGGGCGCCACGGCCGGCGGGCTCGGCGCGGTCTCAGTCGCGGCGGGCGGGCTCGCAGGAGCCGTCGCGGCGGGAGGCGTTGCGGCGGGGGGCGGCGAGGCGGCCGTGTCTGTCAGCGTGTCGAGATCCGGCGGCGGACCTGCCGCCTTCTCGATGTCCTTGCGGATGTCATCGATCGGATCGAAGTGCGCATAGCTCTGCGCCTTCGTCGCCATCTCGTCGACCTCCTTCTTGAGGTCGGCGAGCTCGGCTTCGCGCATCGCCTCGTGGAACTGGTTCTGGAACTCCGACGCCATGCGCCGGACCTTGGCCATCCACTGTCCAAGCGTCCGCAGCGCGCCCGGCAGCTCCTTCGGACCGATCGCGATCAGCGCGACGATGCCGATGAGCAGGAGTTCGCTCCAGCCAATGTCGAACATTGGGCATCACTCCAAGGCCGGCGTGCCGGCACAAACGGCTTGTGAAACGTCGCAGGGTGCGGCTTGGATCAGCCGACCTTGCGCGGTTCCGCCGATGTGGCCGTGCTGCCGGCAACCGGAGCGCCAGGCTCGATCGTTTTCATCTGCTCGGCCTTGGCCGGCTCCTCCGGCTTTTCGTCTTCCGCGAGGCCCTTCTTGAACGACTTGATGCCCTTGGCGAAGTCGCCCATCAGATCCGAAATCTTGCCGCGTCCGCCAAACAGCAGAAGGCCGACCGCCAACACGATGATCCAATGCCAAACGCTCATCGAACCCATGCGCACATCCTCCATGATGAGGGGGGTGGGGGCCGCACGGGCACCCGCTGGGCCACACGGGCCCACCTGACTATTCAGGGTCGCCGTTGAAACTAAGCGCTGGGCGCAAAAAAAACAAGGTGCCAAGCGGCACCGTGGCGGTGCTCTGTTCGGCAACCGCCCCGGTAAGCCTTTGCGCTCGCTGCGGTTCCGGAGCGTTAACCGCGATGCCGCCGCGTCCCTGGCGGATTCCAGTCCCGGTTCTACTCCTCAATGCGTTCGCGCGGTGGCGCGAGGCCAAGGTCGAGATCGCCCGGCTCGAGCGGATCTTCATCCTCGCGCAGCGCCGGATCGTCTGACGGCATCGGCACGGCGAAGCCGGCCGGCAGGCGGCCATCGAGCAGGCCGGAGCCCTTGAGCTCTTCGAGCCCGGGCAGATCGCCGACCGCGTCGAGCCCGAAATGCGACAGGAACGCCTCGGTAGTGCCGAAGGTCAATGGACGCCCGGGCACCTTGCGGCGGCCGCGTGGCTTGATCCAGCCGGTCTCCAACAGCACGTCGATCGAGCCCTTCGAGGTCGATACGCCGCGAATATCCTCGATCTCGGTCCGCGTCACCGGCTGATGATAGGCAATGATTGCGAGCGTCTCGACCGCAGCGCGTGAGAGCTTGCGCGTCTCGACCGTTTCCTTGCTCAACAGCCACGACAGATCGCCAGCGGTGCGGAAGCTCCACTTGCCGGCGACGCGCACGAGATTGACGCCACGCGGCGCATAGTCCTGCTGCAAACGCTTGAGCGCATCCTGCACGTCGGTGCCTTGCGGCAGACGCGCAGCGAGATCCTTCTCGCTCAGCGGCTCGGATGCAGCGAACAGCATGGCTTCGAGCAGACGCAGCTCCTCCGGCCGCTCCTGCACATCCCCTGCGTCGTCCTCCGGATCAACATCCGGCGTAATGACTTGCATCTTCGCCAGGCCCATGATGATGGCCTCCCCTTGTACTTCTTGCACTCAGTCCTCCGTCCTGTCGATAGCCGCTCCTTGAGCGGGCTCGCTCACGACCGCCGCCACGGCCGTGCGCTTGCGCATATAGATCGGTGCAAATGCCTGGTGCTGATGGATCTCCGCCAGACCCTCGCGCACCAGCTCGAGCGCCGACGCAAAGCTTGACGCAAACACCGTGGCGGCCTGCGAAGGTTCCACCACGTACTTGATCAGATACTCGTCGATACGCGTCCAATCGCCCGACTGACCGATCAGCCGCACGAGCGCCTCGCGCGCTTCCGCCAGCGACCAGACCGCGCGCTTGGCGAGCTTGACTCGCGAGAGCGCATTCTTCTGGCGCTGATGCGAATAGGCCGAGAGCAGGTCGTAGAGCGTCGCAGTCCACTCCGGGCGCTTGATGTGTGCGATCGGCTCCGGCTGGCCGCGCGCAAAGATATCGCGCCCAAGCTGCTGGCGCGTGAACATCTGCTCGGCCACGGTCCTGATCGCTTCGAGCCGCTTGAGGCGCAGCGCCAGCGCATTCGCCATGTCCTCGGCGCTCTGCCCTTCCGGCGCGTTGACGTCCGGCAGCAGCAGGCGCGACTTGAGATAGGCGAGCCACGCCGCCATGACGAGATAATCCGCTGCGAGCTCAAGCCGCAGCCGCCGCGCCTCCTCGATGAAAGCGAGATATTGGTCGGCCAATGCCAGGATCGAGATCTTGGCGAGGTCGACTTTCTGCTGGCGCGCGAGCGTCAACAGGAGATCGAGCGGCCCTTCAAAGCCTTCCACATCGACCACCAGCGCCTGCTCGCCGGAGGCCAGCTCCGGCGTGAACTCGCTCTCGGCCTTGACGCCATCAGCCGTCATGACGCCCTCGCGTTTGTTACGCGCACCTCGGCGAGCATGGCAGCCAACACGAGCCGCGCGTCGGCCTCGTCAATCGCGTCAGGCGACTTGCGCGCTGACAATGCCGCGGCCGCGCGGGCAGCGGCCTCCCCTGCCAGCACGGGAGCCGCACCCGCAACCGCCTCCATCTCGGCGAACTCGCCGTTGCAGTGCAGGACGATGTCGCAGCCGGCCGCGAGCGCAGCACGCGTGCGCTCTGCAAGCGAGCCCGACAAAGCCCCCATCGACACATCGTCACTCATCAGCAGTCCCTTGAACCCGATCGAACCGCGAATCACGTCTTGCACCATTGTGACCGAAGTCGTCGCCGGATTGACAGGGTCATAAGCGCAAAACACAACATGCGCCGTCATCCCCAAGGGCAGTCCTGCGAGCAGCCGAAAGGTCGCAAAATCGGCGGCATCGAGCTCGGCGCGAGACGCATCAACCACCGGAAGCTTGAGGTGACTATCAGCCGCCGCCCGGCCGTGGCCGGGCAGATGCTTGAGCACCGGCAGCACACCGCCCGCCATGAGCCCCTCCGCAGCAGCCCTTGCCAGCGCTGCCACCTTGAGAGGCGTATCACCATAGGCGCGATCGCCGATCACCGGGTCGGCGTCGGGGACCGGCAGATCTGCAACAGGCAGACAATCGATATCTATGCCGAGACGTTCCAGGTCATGCGCAATAAGACGTGCGCCAAGCCGCGCAGCAGCGAGGCCCGTCGTCTGCTCGCGCTCGTAGAGCGTTCCGTAGACGGCAGCGGCCGGATAGCTCGGCCAATGGGGTGGACCGATACGCTGCACGCGACCGCCTTCCTGATCGACCAGGACCGGCGCCTCGACGCCCACGGCGTCGCGAAACGACGCCACCAGCGCGGCCACCTGCGCGGGGGTTTCGATATTGCGCTTGAAGAGGATCAGGCCCCATGGCCGAGCCTCGCGCACGAACGCGCGTTCCGCCGCTGTCAGCGCAACGTCACTCACGCCGGTGATGAAAGCCCTCGCCGTCATTGGCGCCCGCTTACACGGCGCCTTGCGGCGGGGTCAAGCCCTGACGCAAGCTGCAGAAGCAAAGGAGCGTGAGCAACCCTATGATTCTAGTACCACTTTTCGATTTTGAGGGTCCCAGCCTAGTGGTCCGATTCCAAGTTCGTCAATGCTCGCGGCATATTGCGGTACGAGCTTCGGAATCTTAGGACCACTAGCAACTCTATGAATCTAGTGCGGCTTTTGAATTTGAGGTTCCTAAACGAGCTTGCTGCAACAATGGTAGGAACCTCAAATTCGCCGCACCAGTACGCCGCAAGCGCTGGAGGAACTTCAGCCCGGCGGAACTCGTCTCAATTGCGCTGGATGAGGCACTGCCCGCCCGCCGCCTTAAGTTCCGAGCACAGCTGAGAGGCCTCGTCGGAGGACGCAAATGGCCCGACCAAAGCGCGGTAGTAAATGCCCTTGGCGCCGAGATCAGCCCGCCTGATCATGACCGAGCGATCGGAAAGCTGATCCGGGAACTTGGACTGCAACGAACGATAGGAAGCCTGCGCCTCGGCTTCACTGCGTTGCGAGGAAAGCTGTACCGAATAGCCGCTCGCGGTCCCTTCCGTAGCAGCTGGTGCGCGCGGCGCCGGCGGCTGCAGGCTTTGGGTCGTCGCCGGCGGAGCCACGACTGCCGTTCGCTCCCGCGGCGCCGGCGGCGCGGCTGGCTCCTGCGGGTCGAGCGAGATCGGCCCCGTATTGCGCGACGGGGCAGTCTTGGGGACCGGCGCCGGTCGCGGCGGCGCCGCACTCGGCGGCGGTGTGTTGTTGTTTGCCGTTCGACTTGTGGGCTCGCGACTTGGCGGCTCGCCATCGGGCCTGATCGTGAGCGTGCGCACACGCTTGGATTCACTGCTGTTGCCGGACTGTGGGGCAAACGCATTTGAGCCGCTGCCCGGCCCTCCTGAGGAAGGCGGCGGGAAGCCTGATTGCGGCGCTCCTGACGACCCGCGCGGAGACGAGGATGGCGTCCTCAACTCAACCGGCTGCTCCTCACGCGGAATGACCCGCTCGGTCGTATCGCGGACGCGGTCCTGAATCGACTTTCCAGTCGGTCCCTCGGCCGCGGACACGACCTTGGTCGGAGTGGTATCGGCCGAGATAACGGGCGGCACGCGGTTGGAATTCGGCGAGCTGTAATAGGTGCGATACCCATAAGCCCCGGCCGTGCCAATCATAGCGCAGCCGATCAACGTCACCGCCGTCAGAAGACCGCCGCGGCGCCTTGAGCGCGGCGGGTCGTCATAGGCCTCCTCGTCCTCAGCGCCGAGCGGAGCGCCATCTTCAAAATAGGCTGGCTGCGAGCGCTGATCACGAGCGTCGTACATGCGCTCGTCCTGCCGCGGATCGTCGTAGCCCTCCTCTTCGAATTGCGGATCACGCCGGTACTGGCTCGGCCGTTCCTCGTAACGGGGATCGTAGCGCGGATCGAGACGAGGATCCTGGCGCGTATCCTGGCGCGTATCCTGGCGCGTATCTTGGCGCGTATCTTGCGGCTCCTCGGCCGCGCGATAGGGATCGCGGCTGCTGTAAGACTCCGAGAAGCGCGGCTCACTTCGTGACGACGCGCGCGGTGGCTCTTCAGGCGCGTCATAGGGCGGCATAGACGCTGCCTGCCGGCGCCAGTCGGACCCGGGCTGCGGCTGCGCCTCGCGTGGAGGGGGATTTCGCCCATCCCGGCGCCCATAATCAGAAAATGGATCGGACTGCCCAATCAGCCGGGCCAATTCGGCAAGCGGATCGCCCGACGCCCCATCCTCCGGCCGGTGTCCCCCGCGTCGCATGGGCTCACTCGTTCGTTGCGCTCGCAGCCTTTTATCGTCCGCCATACTCATCCCGTTTCCGGTCTACTGGCATCGAGGGAGACCTAACGCATCTCCTCAGGCGCATCGACGCCGAGCGTGGCGAGCCCGGAGGCGAGAACAGTAACAACGCCATGCACCAAGGCAAGGCGCGCCAATGTGACTTCCCGATCATTCTGCATAATGAAGCGTAAATGTGGCGTGTCCTTGCCGCGGTTCCATTGCGTGTGAAAATCGCTAGCAAGTTCATACAAATAAAAGGCAATCCGGTGCGGCTCATGGGCGAGAGCCGCCCCTTCCAGCAACCGGGGATAGAGGGCAAGCCGTCGCATCAGCCCGAGCTCGCCAGGGTCCTCGAGTCGATCGAGAGGGGCCTTACCCAGGGCCCCGACCAGGGCGTCCGGGTCCTCCGGCAGGTCGGGCAGAAACTCCCGCACGTTGCGGAACACTGACCGGCCGCGGGCATGGCCGTACTGAACGTAAAAAACCGGGTTGTCGCGCGACTGCTCGATCACTTTGGCGAGATCGAACTCCAGCACGGCATCATTCTTGCGATACAGCATCATGAAGCGCACGGCGTTGCGGCCGACTTCTTCCACGACCTCTCGCAATGTCACGAACTCGCCGGCGCGCTTTGACATCTTCACCACTTGGCCACCGCGCATGAGCTTGACGAGCTGGACGATCTTGACATCGAGCTCCGCCTTGCCGGCATTGCCGTTGAGCGCCTTGACCGCCGCCTGCATGCGCTTGACGTAGCCACCGTGGTCGGCACCCCAGACGTCGATCATCGAGGTGAAGCCACGATCGATCTTCGATTTGTGATAGGCGATGTCGGAAGCGAAGTAGGTGTAGCTGCCGTTCGATTTCTTCAGCGGGCGATCGACATCATCGCCGAATGCGGTGGCGCGGAACAAAGTCTGCTCGCGATCCTCGTAGTCGTCGACCGGCGCGCCTTTGGGCGGCGGCAAGCGGCCTTCGAAAATGTGTCCCCGCTTGCGCAGAAACTCGATCGTGCTTGCGACCTTGTCGCCGTCCTCGGTCAGCGAGGACTCTGAAAAGAAGACATCCGGCACGACACCGAGCGACCACAGATCATTGCGAATGTCCGCCATCATGATGTTGATGGCGCGCTCGCGCA
>Ga0209488_10002657_pt1 | contig 14610 bp, 9 predicted proteins | sample Rivendell_Oct201_8_FD_188349 | JGI IMG/M metagenome (GOLD analysis project Ga0209488, IMG submission 188349) | Vadose zone soil microbial communities from the Eel River Critical Zone Observatory, Northern California, USA -... | ecosystem: Environmental > Terrestrial > Soil > Vadose zone >... | reverse complement strand
CCGCCACCCCTGGACCTTACCCCTTACCTCCCCCCACGTCTCACATTATCCCCTTGTTTTCCACTCGCGGCGCAAAGAATACCGTATCTGTACGAGCACGCGTTCCAGTGGTACCCCTCCTTTGACCCTCTCGGCGACATCCTGACGCGCCCTGATCCAACATCGGCGCTCGACTACATCGCCAAGGTGCTCGATCACCTCGTGTACGACTGCAGGTGGCCCGCTCCACGAATCCATCTCTTCGGTTTCGCCCAGGGTGGAGGCGTCGCGGCCGAATCCGCGCTCAAGTGGTGGCGCCGCGGTCTTCAGCAACCGAAGCAGCAGCAACAAAAGCCGGACAGCGGGTCGATACAGCCGCTCGGCTCAGTCGTGACCATCGGCGGTCCCTTGCTCTCGTACCCTACTCTGTCAACGGCCTGCCCAACGCCGATACTCGTGTTTCATCGCCCATCGCCGACTGAACCCTCACTACCAGGAGATGCTCTGCCGGCTTTCAGAAAAGGGTTCTCAAGAGTCGTTGATGTCAAAATGAGCGGAGAAGGCATGCCTCGTTCAAAGGACGAGTGGTATCCCATCATGGAACTTTGGAGCGAGCGGCTTGGACGACGACAGGTGGATGGGCTCTACGAAGTGATGACCAGGGGATCGTCGACCTGACACTGATATAGGAAGTTGATTGGGTGTAAGTTACAAGGATAAACTAGTCAGAAAATGTGAACACCCAAAGACACACGCATGCATGGTAATAGAAGACTAATAGAAGCCCAACAATTTGATTTAATTGGCATTTCGTGATTGTATACTCGGGAAACAACTATAAAGTAGGGGTTTGCGTCGTGTCATTGACCAACCAACTGTGTGGACGGGTGGTCAGCGAAAACTGATTGCTAAGCCGTGGGTGGTATGCGAATTTATTTGGAGAGGATGATAACTACGTTGGAGCAGCCGCGTCCTCGGGAGTGGTAAGGACTGCCACGGAAGGTGCAGCGCCTTTAAGAGGACAAGCGTAGAGTTAGAACCCTATGTGCGGCCTAACCCTCCAATGTGAGTGTGGCAAAGGAGGCTGGCTGTCATTATCAACAATGGGGGGAACTGAAGCTAAATATTAACTTCGGTAGAAGGAGAACCAGCGCGTTGGTGTATCTGTGCTTTCGACGGTTTACGGTTGTCAGGGCGCAGCTTCCGTCCTGTCACGAATATGAACTTAGTCGCTTAACATTTCAGTGACACTGTAGCACATACGGTTTCCGGTGTGTCCAACATCAAAAAAGGTTGCACTATCTAAGTCGTGGAGTGTCACCATCGCGGGAATCTCGGAAGCATTACTTGTGATGTTGATCGAATCTACTCAGGGGGTAAATTCATGACATGACAAGAAAACAAACACAATCGTACGAACTCGGGTGCGAGCCATAGATAGCCTCTAGGCGGAGTTTCACCCTCCTTATAGCACTGGCGTATCTTAGTAAAACTCTGTTGCACGCCTAAGAGACTGGCCTTACTTGCCATCAACAAGCCCAGCGGCACTGACAATGTTGAGAACAGACTCCCAGTCAATGGGATGGCATCGGTGCAGTGTATTCTTGTCCGCTTGTGGACTATAAGAAGACAATGCTGATAGGATGTGCTCCAAGTGAGACGAGGATACGTCAGCCAAAGCGCGCAGAGAAGGTGGAGGTAGCAGCGCCTCGACCTGGTCTTCAGTGAACACATTAGAGTCTACATTGCCGAGTTCTGGGCAGGCTTCTAGAGGAATTTGGCTCGGGGTCAAAAATTCCGAAAGCAGCGCTTGCTTGGCAAGCGAATGCACTTCATCTTCGAACCTCCACTCGGGTGTGTGAAGGTCCTCGGCAAGAAGAGGCCACCGAGTCCAAGTATCTCGAGGGAGGATGGAGCCCTTGTCATCCATTGATGGGCCAGAAACACCTCTACGATCTACGTCCGACGATGTGGAGCCTTCACGCTCTTCCTCATTGACGGGGGGAGTGTGCCTCTCTGAGGGAGCTTCTAGTCGGGTGAGTTGCGTAGCAACATCCAGCATGTCTGTCGTACGCAAGACGCGAAGTAAAGAGGCATACTCCGAGATCTCTGAGTGCAACGCTGCGGGGATTGTCTTTCTCTTCTTTTGCTTCTCCATGTCGCTAGCTTTGTACACGGGATGCGACAACAGGGCAGGGGTGTCACTGTCAGGACACGTGAGCGTGGAGGTTGATTAGTCATTGGCTATACAGCCTCACAAGCCTCAAGGCCCGAAGCCGCACTCCACAACCCAAGTACTCTCCCTTCAGCAAGTCATGTATGTCGCTTATTCTCTTTGCCAATAGTCCTGTCTAATCTGCTATCTTTCAGCATGAGAGAGAAGTGGAAGAAAAAGAGATCTCGTAGGCTCAGACGTAAACGCCGAAAAATGCGCGCCCGTTCCAGTGCGTGTGGTCGATATACCTCTTTGGAAGCACACTCACCATCTTGCTCAGAGTAATGGCCATTGAGCCGCTAAGTGCGTGCTTCAGGGTGTCATCCTTTCCCACAGGCGGGGGAACTGCACGATACCTATTTCCTATCCGTTGTGATCGTTGCCTTGATCGCGTCGCTATGCTGCTGCCGCCTTGGGTCCCGCGGCAGCACCCTTGCTGCCAAGCCGAGTTGGGGTGGTTAATTGGCCAGAGTTTTTTGTATCACGTACAACAACATTGCGGTGTATCTGTGTGGTTCTTATTATCAGCGAGAAGCCCGATGTGAAGATTTGAGATGTGTTGAGCGTGACCTCGTTTCACGTACCCGTCTGCAACGTATTTTCCTTTTTCTTTCGCCTCTCTGCCGCCTCAAAATAGCCTCAACGGCACGCATGCCGTCTGCGTGCTGGGATCCGCACGGTCGTTGTTGCCCAGCCCGAGCTGATGTCAACTCGCCCAAACACCGGATCAGATGACGCGGATAGAGTGGCAAGGGTGTCTAATCTCCTCTCCTCACTACGCGCCGCAGAGGGTGGCACTTGTCACACTGCTGCTATGCTGCTGCTACTGGAGAGATGCTCCAGAGAAGTCGTCCACGCATGGCCACCCGACCTTGTGACTTTCAATTCTTTACGTTGTCTAGATCGGGCTCACGATATTCCAATAAAAATCTCGCGACATGCTTTCATACTTCGTCGGTTCTCGGCTAGAGCCTCGCCTGGCCAGAACCACCATGTGCAAACAAAATCATCCATGGATGCTTCTTAGAACCTCTCGGTGAACTCAACCCATGAGGTCGCGTGAGAGTCCGACAACAAAGGGAATAAGGGTATGAGACAGCACAAGCCGCTTCTTGATGACAGTCATCTGTGATCAGATCTTTTTGCAGTGTTCACATGGCCTCGCCCACGCTCTTCGAGAAACTGGGTCTCATCTTTTCAACTGCGCACTTTGACCCGTCTCTAGAAGCCGGCCCACATCTCTCTTCTCTTTGGGGAAAAGAAGGAACCCCCGGCAGACTTCTCGATGTTTATCCTCGTTCTACGACGCCACTCCTCTTTCTAGGTGGCGATTTGCACGCTGTCTGTCAGGTCGTGCAGATCGGCGATGCTTGTCACAAAGGTAGTTGTGGGACGATGGAGCGGCGGATCTGCCCTACGCGGGACGCTTAACCGAGAACGAGTCCAGTTGTCTCAAGTTCAGTCGCCGGCCACAACATGCCTCTAACGCATCCTCGTCGAAGTTGCCATATCGGGCGTCGTATTGAGTCGAAATCTACTACTTATTCTCTTCTGGCTGCTTCTTTGGCATCGCGGCATTATTTACACATGCAGATTTTTGAAGGATGCGGACATCAACACCCAGCTCCCTGGCCGACGGCCGCGCACATGCTGCTGCCAAGAGTCTATTGTAGTCACGGTTAACAGCGAGATCGTGGCATGGAGCGGGTCTCCTTCCTTTCCAAATGAATCACGACAACTTGACACATTGTTCCCTAATCTAGGGAGCTCGAGGGTTGGAGGCCTCAATCCCATCTCACACCTCGTGAGTGCTGCGATTCAATCTTCTTTTCCCCATTAATTTTTTTCTTGGCCAGAGTATTTCGTTTGGGCACCAAAATGCCGTTACTGTCATCGTTTAAAATGCCTGAAGTATAGAGTGCTCCCCCCACCCCTCCAACTGGTGCAGGATTTTCTTGTCACAGAAACCACCTCCATGTTCCTCTGGCTTGGACTTTTCTTCGGGGCTAGTGCTTTCGCCGCTCCTGTCCACCCAGACCATTGCGCCGAGATCGCTGGGACCCTTTTCGTAAAACCTGCGGATGCCCTGGCTTGTATGAGGTCCTTCCCATTCAACGAGACACTCAGGCAGAACGTTTTAAGCACCGTGTCGAGGGTGTTCGACTTCTACACCTTTGAGGATTACTACCCGAAGTCCACCAGGCCTTTCCCAAACAACATTAACATACGTGCCGAACTCGCCCGAATAAACTCCACATTATATGAGGTGAGTTCGTGCAGCTCACTAGACCCTCTACACCGCCGATGCGTCCCACAGACAGACTATGACTTTAATCGCGACTTGTATGACTTTGCCAACCGGTTAAATGATGGGCACACACGTGAGTAGCATCACTTAGTGGCGTGATTGATCGCCTTTATCCCCGCTGTCGTCAGTATGGTTGCCACACTGTTACGTGACTTGGGAAGCGCTTCTTCCAACACCCGTCGTTTCTTTATCTGTTGATGGCAGAGAAGATGTGTACATTGCGCCAGATGCCGTTGAATTTATATCATTGTTGCCTAGCAGCTTCGCCAATTACTACAAGTCGATTGGCTTCGATTGGCAACGACTGGCAGGCGCGCGAGTCCTCCGGATCGAAGGTATGGACCCCTACGAATACGTGGACTGGGTCGCGGATACGGTAACTGGCACATACCTCGATCACGGCGTCCGTGTAAACAGCGTGTTTACTGGATACAGGCTGTCTGGCTCTTTGTTTTCACAAAGGTTTGGAGACCTGGCTGGGAGGACATTCAATCCCATTGAGAACCTGACATTCCTATTGTACCCTGTTGGAGCGACTCAGCCCGAGACGGTAACGGTGCCATTCTTGGACGTATTTATGGGAAACCGTTTCTCAGATCGCCACTCATAGTAGGCCTTCTTATCACGCTCCTATTTCTATTTTTTAAAGCTCCCGTCACAGTTGGGCGAACAACTGTGTTGCTAATGCCACTACGAATGGTGTAGATAGGAGGTTGACGTCAGGGTCAGGGACTCTCCGATCTTCCACCCCCACCAAACTTCGTGCCAAGGGAATCACTCGTTTATCTTCAAATGCAATTGGGCTACCTGCCAAATTTCAGCCATCGTTACCATTGGTGAATAATAATACGAATAATATGGTTTCATATCTCCTCCCGGACGGCGTTACAGGCGTCGTGAGCTGTCCTACTTTTTTTTAACAAAATATCCCATTGCTGACCGTTAGCAGCTATTCGTAGGATCCTTTCAAGACAACGATAATGAGCAATTCCAACGCGATGTGGTCAATACGATCGCTTCCCTCCAGGTCGCTGGAGCGGTGCGGCTTCTCATAGACCTGACTAACAACCCTGGTGGGTTCATCTGCGAGGGCCTTTTCTTGCACCAGTATTTGTCTGGGCTCAAATCTGGATATCCGTAAGGTCCTCATGCGTGTCCGGGACCATGACATATTTATGGTTAACCGCACCTCAGCGGTTTCCAGGGTGCAATTCGCGGAAACCCACTCGCGCAGAAGATCGTCAGTCGACTGATAGCTCTAGGCATTAGCGAGGACCATTCGTTCTACGTCCCAGGGCAATGTAAGAGTGGTCATTACTGAGAATTGCCCAGTCTCAATGTTTCCCAGGGGCGTTCCTCAACGACACCCTATTTCCTGACGACTTTAACTACATCGACCCGTCAGTTCCGGTCACTGTTGACGGTGTCAAGGATACCACATCCCTGCGCTTCCATGTGAGCAATCAATCGAAAGACCTGGTGTAATTCTGACAGGATTGTCTCGACATAGGACGCTTGCCAGAACTCTGTTCCCATCCCAAACTTACCTCCGTTCGACCCGGCTATGGTTGCCATTGGTACACTCGTGGGCGTAATTGTGCACGCACATTTTGTTGACTCCAGACTTCAGTGACCAACGGGAACTGTGCGTCGACATGTGCCTTGTTCAGCACGCTCATGAGTGAACGTCACAACACAAAGATTGCAGTCTTTGGAGGGCGACCCGGACAGAGAATAGAGTTCAAAGGTAACATCGGTTGTACTTTTGATACTGCCCTTCGACTAGAATGAAACCATAGGCATGGCCGGGTATCAGGTCTTGGAGTGGAGCGACCTCGACTCTGAGATCAAGACTGCTGGGCTTAAGAACGTGCGTGCACCATTCTGTGTCACTCGCGGATGTCACTCAACGACATAACCATAACCAGGATCCGCTGGCCCCTCCTGATCTGTGAGTGTGTTGGACGTCCCAGTTACATTCGTTTAACCCGAACCTGAATGTGACAGATTGGTCTCTGCTAATATGCGGTGCGAACTTCCGATCTGATAGTGTTGCGTCACGTGACAATCGCTGATTATCGCTGCTTCCTAGTCACAATTGGCGGATAGCCTACAGTTATCTCAACGAGGATACACCTATCGGTAAGGCCATAATCTTCTTGATATTGTTTCAGTTACACCACCGCTGTTTCCGCACATTTCAGCATATTTCTCTGAACCTCCGAGTGGTGAGTAAGCCCGTGGGTTTGATCAAGCTACCTCCGGCTGTGCTGAAATCACATCTGGACAGTCCGCTTCCCATACACCACCGACACGTATAACGATCCCCAAAATCTCTGGACATTTGCGTACGTAGAGTTCCAGCAGAGGATGTTATCCTGTGTTAATAATTAGCAGATCACGAGAGATCTTCGGGTAGGAGAGTGGGTCTTGAAAGGGACGAGCATGAGATTTCTTGTATCTGGTTCACCGAAAATCATCGGCAACGGCTTGGGTGCTTACACCCCTTCCATGTAAGATAATGTAGAATTTTCTGTTCATCATCCATAGGTCCATGTACAGATCACATAGTAATGGCTTACGCTCCGTTATGTCCCTGAGGCGGGTGCCAGTGAATGCATGCCCATGGGGGTGGTGGTCCCCGATGGTCAATTAATCACTGAAGCCGATATTACGCCTGGACCGACTACGGTTGGATGAATGAGAGCACGCTGGCTGACACGAAAACGGCCGGGTCCGCTTTTCGGAGCCTCTGCCGTCTACACAATTCCGGAGCTCTCGGCAGCGCTTGAGCACGAGATAAAAGCTGGGGTTCCCCAATTTGATTCTACCACCCACGTCTGCCCACGCCACTCACTTCGCCTATCGTATCTCCCAAATCCTGTATCATGGGCATTCTTGATATCGTCCCGGTACGATCCATTTGACTGGATTTCGATTTTTTTGCTGATCTGATCTCTAGCCCGGCGTTCTCACTGGCGATAATGTCCGCAAACTCTTTGAATACGCAAAGGAGCATAAGGTCAGGACGAGTTCAGATCATGGCACTGTGTCATGCTAAGTAATCCATGATGGGTTCTTCAGTTCGCTATTCCTGTACGTAACATTTACCTCGCCGCACATCGTCTATTCACGTTCCGACAACTGTAGGCTATTGTAAGCGAGACATCGATCTTATCACATCTCAAGCCGTAAAACTGAGCCTTGCAGAACGTGACATCATCTTCCACCGCCAACGCAGCACTCGAGGCCGCTCGGTCAGAGCCCCTTTTTTCAAGAGGATCGCTAACATCTGACCTCGGAGTAGTGACATCAAATCGCCCATCATCCTTCAAGTCTCGCAGGGTGGCAGTGCCTATTTTGCAGGGAAGGGCTTAGCCAATGACAAGCAACAAGCATCCATTACTGGTGCCATCGCTGCTGCGCACCACATCCGAACTGTCGCCAAGGCCTATGGCGTGTGCGTCCCGATTTCAAGCGCACGAGTCTCCAGCCCCCTCTGACCCACGATCCTATCCACAGTCCAGTCGTCTTGCACTCCGATCACTGTGCTGAAAAGCTCCTGCCTTGGTTCGATGGCATGCTCGAAGCCGACGAAGAATATTACAAGGCTCACCAAGAACCCCTATTTTCCTCCCACATGCTTGACCTCTCCGAGGACCCGAAGGAGAAGAATATTGCGATATGCGTCAAATACTTTAAACGCCTGGCGCCTTTGGGAATTTGGCTCGAGATGGAAATCGGTATCACGGGTGGTGAAGAAGACGGCGTCGACAACACTGGTGTCGACAACAGCAGCCTCTACACCCAACCCGAGGACGTGTACGACGTATACGCCGCCCTCTCTCCGATTGGCCCCAACTTCAGCATAGCGGCTGCGTTTGGGAATGTACACGGTGTCTATAAACCGGGAAATGTACGGCTGCACCCCGAACTCCTTGCCAAACACCAGGCATATGCCAAGGGAAAGATCGGCGGAAAAAATGAGCAACCCCTGTGCGTATCACGGCTAGGTGAACTTGCCGAAACCAACGTTTTCTAGCTTCCTTGTCTTCCACGGCGGCTCAGGTTCCAGCAAGGAGGAAATTCAGACTGCCGTTAACCACGGTGTTGTCAAGATGAATGTGGATACCGGTTTGTATTGCTTTATTGGCCTACATACGATAGTTTCAACTGCCGCGTAGACACCCAATTCGCATACCTTACCGGCATCCGGGTAAACAGTCCTTTGGACAAATTTCGGCCGAGGCTAACGGAAACCTCTAGGACTTTGTCCTCAAGAAGAAGGATTATCTTCTTTCACAGGTTGGTAACCCAGAGGGCTCCGACAAGCCCAACAAGAAGGTGATACCGATTTCATGAGGGAGGAGACGCAGCTGACCATGATGACAGTTCTATGACCCTCGCGTCTGGGTTCGTGAAGGTGAAAAGACGCTCTCGGAGCGTGTCAAAGTTGCATGCCAAGACCTTGGCAACGTCAGTAAGTAGAATTTTTTTTCACTGTTTCCCAGCCGTTGCCGACGTGTGGCATGACAGACCGACTTTGACCGCAAATTCCATTTGTGTCTGTGGTTCCGTGGAGTTTGTGATTATCATAACTCGATAAAATGGGAGGCGCCGGTGTAGAGGAGATAACTTTGTAAATTTAAATTTCGGATTTCAGTATTCTTCGGGCCAGTCGAAACTGAGTGCGCGCAACGTTCAGACCCTCAGATACCGTAAAAATGATCGCGAGAATGGAAATTTGGATCACACTTTTTAAAATCTGTAAGTAACTGCAACAAGCATTTGCGATCTTTCCAAAGCCACCGAGGGGTATCAATGCCACCAATGACAAGTGGTATTTAGCGCGTTCTTTGTTCTTATCTGAGAAAAAGAGTTACCAGCTTGCAGAATATGAGACGTCCCAATGTGTCAAAGCACTTGGGGCGAGCACGTAGGCTGGCCAAAATGCTGAAATTTGGGAAATTGTCGGGGACAGGACTTGGAGTTAAAACAAACGTTCGAAACTGTGACCGGTTTTTGCCAACCCACACTAACCGAAAGAAAAAAATAAATTATAGTGACGAGAGTGGGATTCGAACCCACGCCCCCGAAGAGACCAGATCCTTAGTCTGGCGCCTTAGACCGCTCGGCCATCTCGCCTTCTGAGGGTTTATCATCTCCTCGTTTCGAATAGACTTAATCAAATGAGCCGTATACTATTTTTGGTGTTTCCTTTTCCTTTTTTTCTCCAACGTATTCTCTCACGCAAGCCTTCCCCATTGCCGTGATAGCCTTGTAGGCTAGGTTTCTACTAGTACTATATCAAAAGTACTTAATTACAGGAACAAGACACGCTACACAAGCCCAAAAAATATCAACTGCCGTAACGATATGAGGGTATAGAGGCATGAGAAACAATGCGCTTTCGTCTCCATTCCATCCCTTGCAAAAATCCACGTCTACTAGTCCTTTCCAAAAGGTCTGGGAACGGGAGTTGTCTCGGGATAAAAACATGCTTTTAGGTCTGGAGTTAGCTGGTCGGCATCACTCGCATTTCCGGGCCACTGGCAGTTGAGCTGAGTTCCATCTGTCCGATCTCTGTTGGTTGCTGATCGATTGCGTACTCCGGTTGGACCTCGAGATCGCGATGGAGGTCGTCTACGTAGACATCAGTGTGCTTTCTGCAGCACGGGCAAGCACTTCCCACTCCTTGTTGTGCCCTGGTCTCAATACCTAAATAATGCAGAGGTGCACGTGAAGACATACCCGGATCACAGATTGCGCAGACGAGGCCGCCTGAAAGAACATTAATAAATATGGGGTATGTTTTCGTTGAACCACTCACAAATGCCAGCGCAGAAACAAGTAAAGCAGTCAAGTTCAGACATGGGAGCTGGTGAGAATACCCTTAACGTCGACGAAAAGGGAACGTTAACGAAGAGTTTGCAATACCGGTTCGGGGAGCTAAGAGATGCCGAGGGGATGTCGTCGTGTGGCACGCGAGTGTAAAGCTCTTCTGGGGTGTTGAAGCTTGAAGCTCTGAAGGTTCGAGAAAGTCACGCTTTGAACCACCTTTTACCATCTTTTAGCGTAGCGACTGGCGCCCGTCGCACTGCAATCTGCAATCTGCAGACCGACCTATTTATGTACCAGATACGCAACCACGGTTGCGTCTGCGAAGAAGGCTGTGTTGTAAGATAATGCTGTTTGACGGCGAGAGCTTCTATGGGACGCCACATCCGAGTCACTGCCACCAGGACTAGGGCATACCACGAGTACCTCGGCACGCTCCTGTCGGTTTCTATCAACTTCAAGATATCAAGCCTGGGAACTGACTATACCATCACATTTGACTGCCAATTTGGGTCACATCTCTGATGGTGTAAGGTGAGCGTCCGTGTTGGGCTCGGAACGGACCATATTCTCGGATCGGGCAGGTGCTCCGCGGAAAGATACGCATTGGGGCCCTCCTGGTAGTAACCAAGTGAATCTCACATGGAACGATGCTCGCAGCATCGTTCCCACAATGACAACTATGTGAACTGATCAATTACTGATCCCTCGGACACCCGTTGATATGCCCACGGCTTCCATGTTCCACAGCGCATTCGGGAATTGATAGAACCACAAGAAATCTGTTCTGGGAAATCAAGACTCGCTGGACGAGGAAGGGACTTGAACAAATAGTTCGCGTAGGATGATGGGATATGGGACATATTCACACGAACACATTCGCACCGTTACACATCGTCTATAAATTTATGGGTTGCGGAAACAGGATGTAGTCAATAGATGTCAAGGTTATCTGCGCTAACACGTCATGTTCGCTGCTCCGGTGGAAGGTAAAGATTCGGTAATGATTCAAGATGCTGAGACCATCATATCGCCCCTGATGCGAGAGACAACTTGTGAGAGAAAGTTACGTGGTGTTTTTAGACGCCGTTTCGGGTAGATGCCTGGCTAGAATAGCGTCCAATCCCTCATGTAATGATGACGAATCACCTGAGGTCGCAAGGTCATCCCAATTCTCGTTTCCGAGGGGCAAAAGGGACCAGTTTGGTGATGGCGTCGGCCGGATATGCGAGAAGTCTTGCACATCGGCATGCTTACCCTAGGGTAGATGTCAAAAACATATGGGATAACACGTGTCTGCTTGCTCACGTTGGGCGGTAGTTCCCCGTTGATGGGTAGGTTACGTTGAGACACGAACGATGGATACTCTGCGAACGTAATAGCAGAGGATTGCTCGATAACGGGGTTGGAGACCACAGCAAGGTATACGCGAACATCGATCGAGTTGTGCATGCGAAACTAGATGAATGAGCAAGAGCGGGCCCTCAGCGATGAGAGGATACCTGCTTGTTGGCAAGCGACGATCACGGTACACCTATGCAAGTTGTGCATCAGTACACTGCCTTTCACGTTTGGCAATATCAAAATCGTTTCTTTTAAGTCGCGGACGTGGAGGGCCGTGAAGCAGATTTGATGGGGCAGGGCTTCAGCTGTGCCACATAAGTCTACGATGCAATGATCCAGATCCGATATGGTCAGGTCAGACGTCGGGGGTCCCGCTTCGAGCGTTGGGATAGATTGTAAAGACAGTCTGCAATGGGAGCGAGAGCTTAGCTTATGGAAAGTAGACGGCACAATTGTATCGTCTCCCTTTCCCGACTCGATCGCGCTGCGTGATGAGGGCGAGGTCGGTGCAGCAGAAAGTGGGGGATTATTTGTTTTACGCTTGAACGTGAATTTGGTCTTGGGCAGGGATGCAGAACGGATCTCCTCCAAAGTTTGCTCTAATAAGCCCATTTGCTGTACGGGTGTGAAGCCATTTTATAGTACTGATTCACGAAAAGGTACGGGAACGCACCGCTTGGCATTGCCGCTGGTCGTAAGCGGATAGAAAGCCTGTTGCGTCCGTCAAGCTTTTTCTCAACTTTCTGACATCCAAAGCTAATTCCTGCCAATCGTTCTGGGATGTGGGATTATTTCTGTATGCTTCCAAACGTGCGATTAAGCCTGAATTTATACTGATAAGAGGACAGGACATAGGATCTGATCGAACACGAACTAGTACGAGAAGTTTGAAATTGAGAGTAAAAGAGTTGCTGGAAAGTTTTGTCGGTCTGTTCTAACATCGCCTTTGGAGGTGTCGAGTTCGTGGTGGTGTGCGATCAACAATTACAGCGGTTCAAGTTACACCTTTCGTGCCGCGTCTCGGAGTCGGCCAACTCAACGTCGCCATTCATTCAACAATTTGGTTGCTAGAGGGTTTCATACAATGCCCTCACGATCTCGAATTGCATGCACGATATCCTCACCCCCTTTCTACTGAGCCGAGGAAGATGCTATATGTTACAGAAACCTATCATACTGGAGCGACTGTTTAACGGCCATATCTAGGTGAATAGAGATAAGAATCGCTTTCAGGCGGCCAGAACTAATGAGGGCACATACTTCTGTAACTCCCATTCGCGATTGTCCAAGGGGCAAACATTCCTAGTCTTCAGCCAGCGCGAAATGCAGTGGAAGTGGAAAGCATGCTTCAGGAGTAACGTCAGGCACACACATATTTCGAGTGGAAGGAGGGACATACGTTGCAAATACCCCAAGCCGCATTACACTCTTCACTGGTAGCCGAAACCTGATTAGCTTGACAGTCTATGCCTGGATTACACTGAACATTAATGTGCGTTGAGAGGTGACCTAATCAACGACTACTGACAGAGGTCCATGATATGGTTGCGGCAGATTGCACAGTTGTCAACGACGATATCTGCGACGGTTCAGCTTCATGGAACGTTTTGAAGAAATGGTGATGAAGCTCACCCCACGCCCACAATGCGACCGCATTCCACTACATGGTCGTGCATGGGGTTAATAATCTCAGCGATCGTGAACTGTGCGGACCTTTTTCACTTCGAATCTCTTCTTTGAATCGTCTTTCTTAGATGCCACTGCCGGTGTATCTACATCAACGTCCATATCGGCCATGATTTAGTAAGTCTGGTGTGTGGTGGTGTGGTGTAAGGAGGCGAGCTGTGCTGCTCACGTTACAGGATTGGATTGGCACGTGACAAAGACGCGGTCACATGACATACTCAAGGTGGTTGAACTTTTTGGTTTTGTGCGTCTTGTGCTATTGACACTCACCGTTCCCTGCATTCTCTTTTGACAACACATGTACTAGCCCGTCCAAGTGTTCTGGCGAAATCTACTTATGTCAAGTTACTCATCCGACGCGTCGAGATCGGGACCTCGCTCCCCGCTCTTCGGCACGGCAACTTTTTCAACATTGGCTCCATCCGAGTCCTCCCCAACTAGATATTCCTATTCTTCACGTTCAGGTGAGACTACATCTTCGCTCAGAAAGTATTTGGAATTATTATTTGGACACCCTGAACTCAAATGGGTGACCCTGAAGACAGTAATATTCCTGTCATCTCTTCTATTGGGTGTGATGGCTTGTTCTTTACTGATGCATTCTCCCAGGGATCTCCTCTAGCGACAGTGACAATTCCGGAAATGATATGCGACGAATTACAGTTTCTCCCTCTCCATCCTCCAGACATTCTGGCTCAGGTTTACATTCTTGGTCCGAGGACGACTCGCTCCGGGATGACGCTGAGGTGGAAGCCGCTTTGAGTGCGCTGGACAATGAACTGGACCAAACAGAAGATGCCCTAACCGAGTGGTCGCGTGGATCTTCCGTCACGCCTTCCTCTTATCTGAGTGGTTCTGCGTCCTCCCCTTCATTCACATCTTCGTCATCTATTTACATACCTTTCACCAATACTTTACGGGATGCTCGGATCCTCAGTACCATCACTGAACGCACCGAGAATCCGTCCTCTCGCCCCACGTCCCATAATCTTTCGGTACCCTCCAGGCCTGCTTCTGACGCGATCAGGCGTTCCACTGCGTCGCTTCATGCTCGAGGTGCTACTGAGCCTGGACTCAGCGGAATCACTTCAGCTCGTCGTACTGGGGACCTCATTGCGTTCTTTGAAGATAAATCATCGTCGTCTGATAGCTCCTCCCCTTATGGCCACCGACGGACAGGGTCCGTCCCTGCTGGTCCTCGCTCGCCCAGTCCCTACACGCAAATGAGCCAATCGATACC
>Ga0209488_10002656_pt1 | contig 14611 bp, 11 predicted proteins | sample Rivendell_Oct201_8_FD_188349 | JGI IMG/M metagenome (GOLD analysis project Ga0209488, IMG submission 188349) | Vadose zone soil microbial communities from the Eel River Critical Zone Observatory, Northern California, USA -... | ecosystem: Environmental > Terrestrial > Soil > Vadose zone >... | reverse complement strand
CGTACGCCCGGCATGCCGCGGGCTTTCGAGTCATCGACCGATTTGAGCGTGCCCTTGAACACCGGGCATTGGATCAGCGCGGCGTTGAGCATGCCGGGAAGCCGAACGTCGATGCCGTAGGTGGTGCGGCCGAGCACCTTGTCAGGCGCGTCGAGCCGTCGCGTCGGCTGGCCGATGAGCGTCCAGTCCTTGGCGTCCTTGAGCGCGACCTGCGTGGGTGGCGGCACGCGCGCGGCGTCTTCCGCGATTGCGCCGTAGCGGACGCTGCGGCCACTCGCCGTGTGCGTCACCACGCCCGCCTGGGCGCGGCATTCGGCACTCGCAACACGCCAACGCGCCGCCGCCGCCGCAATCAGCATCTCGCGCGCAGTGGCGCCGGCCTCGCGCAGCGTCGCTTCTGAATTGCGGATCGAGCGGCTGCCGCCGGTCGACATATCGCCATAGACGCGGCCACGCGCGAGGTTGTCATGCGGGGCCACGAGCTCGGCGCGCACTTTGCTCCAGTCGCATGCGAGCTCTTCGGCGACCAGCATGGCGAGGCCCGTGAAAACGCCCTGGCCCATCTCGGATTTGGCGATTCGAATGGTCACCTGGTCGTCGGGCGCGATCACGATCCAGGCGGTGATCTCGGAGGCGGCGCTTGTCGCCTGGGCGGAGCCGCGCTCCAGATCGAAGCCGAGCGTGAGGGCGCCGCCACTCGCGGCGATGCTGGCAAGAAACGTGCGGCGATTGAGAGCCCCCGCGTCCGTCATCGTGCGATCAGCGACGTCCCCCAGTTTTCACCAAAGCGAGAGCGGCGGCCCTGCGGCCGCCGCCCGTTTCCACACTAGGCCGTGCGGATGTCGTGGTTCTTCAGCGGGAACGAGCGGATGCGCTTGCCGGTCGCCGCGAAGAACGCGTTGAGCACTGCCGGCGCCGCCACCGCGATAGTGGGCTCGCCGACGCCGCCCCAGAAACCGCCGGACGGCATCACCTTGGTTTCGACATGCGGGGCTTCGCTGATCCGCATGGCGTTGTAGGTATCGAAGTTCTTCTGTTCGACGGCGCCGTCCTTGACGGTGATCTCGCCGTAGATCAGCGCGGTGAGCCCGTAGATGAACGAGCCTGACGCTTGCCGCTCGATCTGCGCCGGGTTGACGGCCGTGCCCGGATCGGTCGCCGCGAAGATGCGGTGGATCTTGATCCGGTTGCCGCCCTCGACCGAGATTTCGGCGCAGGCCGCCACGTAGCTGGCGTAGCCCATGTACTGGGCGAGGCCGCGGAAGCGGCCGGGCTCCGCCGGCTTGCCCCAGCCGGCCCGCTCCGCCACGTCCTTGAGCACGGCGGCGTGCTTGGGCTTGAGCAGCTTGAGCCGGAACTCGAGCGGATCCTGCTTGAGCTCATGCGCCAGCTCGTCGATGAACGACTCCACGTAGATCGCGTTGTGGTTCACGTTCACGCCGCGCCAGAAGCCCGCCAGGATGTGCGGGTTGCGCATCGCATGGTCGACCAGGACGTTCGGGATGTTGTAGCCGAGATGGCCTTCCGGCGCGCTCGCAGTCAGGCCTTGGAACACCGTATTGTCCTGACCGTTCTCGAGCCGCTCGGGCGCCAGCGAGTGAAGAATCGACTGGCCGGAGATGCGCATGTGCAGGCCGACCACATTGCCGTTGGCGTCGATGCCGGCGCTCATGCGGCACTGCGTGATCGGGTGATACGCGCAGTGGGTCATGTCCTCCTCGCGCGTCCAGATCAGCTTCACCGGCGTGCCCGGCATCTCCTTGGCGATCTGCACGACCTGCGACACGTAGTCGACGCGGCCGCGCCGGCCGAAGCCGCCGCCCAGATGCACCTTGTGGAAATCGCATTGCTGGATCGGAACGCCCGATGCTTCCGAGGCCGCCGCCAGCGCGGCTTCCGCGTTCTGCGACGGGCCCCACACGTCGAGCTTGCTCGCCGTGTAAAGCGCAGTGGCGTTCATCGGCTCCATGGTGGCGTGGTTCTGATACGGGTAGCTGTACTCGGCCGTGTACTTCTTGGCCGCGCCCGCGATCGCCTGCTTGGCGTCGCCGGACTTGTTGCCCACGAAGGGTGTCTCGGCATCGAGCCCTTCCTTGAGCGTCTGTGCGATCGTGGCGCTCGAGACCTTGGTGTTCGGGGTCTCGTTGTAGACGATCGGGAGTGCGTCGATCGCCTGCTTGGCGTGCCAGAAGGTGTCGGCAACGACCGCGACTGCGCTGTCGCCGACTGCCACGATCTTCTTGACGCCGGCCATGCTGGCGACCTTGGCGGCATCGAAGCTCTTCACGGTGGCGCCGCGCACCGGCGCGTCCTTGATGGTCGCGACCAGCATGTTCGGCATCTTGATATCGAGGCCGTAGGTCATCTTGCCGGTGAGCTTGTTGAGGGTGTCGAGCCGCTTCAGCGGCTTGCCGGCGACGGTCCAGTCCTTGACGTCCTTGAGCTTGACGTCCTTCGGCGGCTCGAGCTTGGCAGCGGCTTCCGCCACCTTGCCGTAGGTCGTGGTGCGTCCCGACGCCTTGTGCGTGATCACGCTGTTCGCCGCGCTGCATTCGGAGGCCGGCACCTTCCATTCATTGGCGGCGGCCTGGATCAGCATCTCGCGCGCCGCCGCGCCGCCCTGCCGCACATACTGGTGCGAGGTGCGGATACCGCGGCTGCCGCCGGTCGACATGTCGCCCCACACGCGCTTGCGCGCGAGGTTCGAGCCGGCCGACGGGAACTCGGTCCTGACCTTCGACCAGTCGCACTGCAGCTCCTCGGCCACGAGCTGGGCAAGGCCGGTCTCGGTGCCCTGGCCCATCTCGGAACGGGCGATACGGACGATCACAGTGTCGTCAGGCCGGATCACCACCCAGGCGTTGACCTCGGGCGAGCCGTCCTGCGCGCGCACGACCGTGGTGCCACTGGGGAGCTCGAAGCCGAGCGCGAGGCCACCGCCCACGGCGGCGACGCTGGCGACGAAGCTGCGGCGATTCATTTTGGGTGCGTCATTCATGTTGGCCTCCCTCACGCGTTCGCCGCAGCGTGGATGGCCGCGCGCACCTGCTGATAGGTGCCGCAGCGGCAGATATTGGTGATGGCATTGTTGATATCAGCGTCGGTCGGTTTCGGCTTCTCCTTGAGCAGCGCCGTCACCGCCATGATCATGCCGGACTGGCAGTAGCCGCACTGCGGCACGTCATGATCGAGCCAGGCTTTCTGCACCTTGGAGAGCACGCCATTGACGGCAAGGCCCTCGATGGTGGTGATCTGCTTGCCGATGGCGGCAGCGACCGGCGTCGAGCATGAGCGCATCGCGACGCCATCGATGTGGATCGTGCAGGCGCCGCATTGCGCGATGCCGCATCCGTATTTGGTGCCAGTGAGGCCGACGTTCTCCCGCAATGCCCACAAGAGCGGCATATCGGGGTCGGCGTCGACATTATGCGTTTGGCCGTTGATCGTGAGGGTTGGCATTCTTCAGCTCCCGTTCCATCGTCCTACAAGAGGCGTCGCTGACAGATGTCATTGATTGCGCGCGAGCGATTGGTATTGCGATAAAGGCTGCGCGGGAGGCGGACCATAGCCTATCCCTGTTCTAATGAGAAATCCCAACTCCGCGAGCAGGGCGTGAGTGAGCTTGTGAGCAGATCTGGGCGTCGTGGCATGCCATCTCGGCCCCTATGTCGGCCCCTATCTCGGACCATGGGACCGGCCCTGCATCAAATACTTGTAAAATTGTCGACGATCCCGCGCTGAGTGTTGGGCCGCGCGATTGGGCAAAGGGCCGTCCCTCTTGTCGCATCCGCGCATCTCATGCTGACGGGCGTCCACGTGATCGGCTAATGAACATGATACCGGCCGCTGCGACGACTGTCGGCGACCGCACATAATCATATGAAGAATATGAAGGGAGACACCATGGCGCGCCTGACCCGGACCATCGCCTGCGCGCTCGCCGCCTCCTTGGCCACAGGCACGGCTTACGCCGCCGATGCGGCCCTGATCGAGGCGGCCAAGAAGGAGGGCGAGGTCAACTGGTACTCGACCCAGATCATCAGCCAGCTGGTGCGGCCGGTGACCGCGGCGTTCGAGAAGAAATATCCGGGCATCAAGGTGCGCTACACCCGCGCCAACGCCACCGAGGTTGCGGTCAAGATTCTCAACGAAAGCCGCGCCGGGCGGGTGCAGTCCGATCTCTTCGACGGCACCACCACGGTCGTGCCGTTGAAGAAAGAAGGCTTCGTGCTGCAGTGGCTGCCGGATGCCGCCAAGGACTATCCGGCCGACGTCAAGGACAAGGACGGCTATTGGATCGCCAACAACCTGTTCATCATCACGCCCGGCTTCAACACGTCGCTGGTGCCGCGCGGCAGCGAGCCCAAGACCTACCAGGACCTGCTCAATCCGAAATGGCGCGGCAAGCTCGCCTGGAACGGCTTTCCGACCAGCTCCGGCCTCGGCGGTTTCGTCGGCACGGTGCTCACCGAGATGGGACGCGAGAAGGGCATGGCCTATCTGCGCGAGCTGTCAAAGCAGAACGTTGCCAATCTGCGCGGCTCGGCGCGCGAGGTGCTCGATCAGGTGATCGCCGGCGAATATGCGGTCGCGCTGCAGATCTTCAACCATCACGCCGTGATCAGCGCCAAGAAGAGTGCGCCGGTCGACTGGATCAAGATGGAGCCCGCAACCGGCACGCTGTCGGTGCTCTCGATCCACAAGAACGCGCCACATCCCAATGCGGCAAAGCTCCTCGTCGACTTCATCATCTCCAAGGAAGGCCAGGAGGTCTTTCGCGACGCCGATTACATCCCGGCACATCCCGACGTGGCCGCGCTCGTTCCGACGCTCAAGCCCAAGGAAGGCAATTTCCGCGTCCACTTCTTCACGCCCGAGGAGACCGAAGACCGCATGCCGGATTGGAAGAAAGTTTCCGATGAGCTCTTCCGCTGAGACATTGAGTAGTCCGCATTGAGCCACCGGGTCCGCGCGAAGCGCGGCTCGATGACATGCTCCGCGATCTGCTGTCCACGCAATCCTTGGTTGCCGGCTGCACGCATTGCCGCGCTTCATCAAGCTACCCTTGACGCGCATTGTGCTGTAGGGTTCGCACAGCTGCCATATCAGGACGTGCCGAACCCAATTTCGATCGGCAGCGGACATGCCGTCGGCAGGCATTTGTTACTTGATGTTACTTGATTGACTGACGCGCTTTTCTTGCGCCGGTTTGCAAGCAGTCACGATCGCATCATCCTTCGCACGGATCAACGCCGCACGGCAGCGCGCGGCGCATCGTGCAATCAACAGGGAGAACACCATGAAGACTCGTTCCACAGTCGCACTCGCGATGCTCGCAGGTTTCGGGCTTGGTGCTGTTGCGGTTCAAGGGCTCCACGCTCAGGCCAAGCCGCCGATCTATTACATTGCAGAGATTGATGTGACCAACATCGATGCCTACACGAAGGAGTATGCGCCGATTGCGCAGGCTTCGATCAAAGCCGCGGGCGGGCGCCTGCTCGCGGCCGGACAGAACGTCACCTCGGTCGAAGGTGCGCCGCCAACCAAGCGCGTGGCCATCCAGGTTTGGGAGAGCATGGAAAAGATCCAAGCCTGGCGCAATTCGGCGGAGTACAAGAAAGCGCGCGAGACTGGCGACAAATACGCGAAATTCCGTGCCTTCACGGTTGAAGGCCTGCCGCAATAGCCGGCGCCGCCTTGCAACGTGGAAGGGGGGCCGCCACGCTTGGCGGCCCCATTCTGCTGCGCATCCCATGAGCTCGTCGGGCTTGACCGGTTGGGCTGCCCAACGCTTCACTTCGCGGCCCTGCGGGCCGGCGTCGCCGGTGGGAAGGCCGAGTTCACTTTGATGCCGCGCAGGAGATCGAGCGCCAGGTTGAGCGCCTTGTCGTCCTTGGGGTCCGGCGGGATATAGGACTGCGAGCCGGTTTCCTCCTGGCTTTCGCCCTTGAGATGGCGGGGAAGCGAAGCCTCGCCGCGCGTATCGGTCCGCGCCTTGAGCTCCTCCGGAACGTCTTGCAGCACCTCGATGTCGGGCGTGATGCCCTTGGCCTGGATCGAGCGGCCGGACGGCGTGAAGTAGCGCGCCGTGGTGAGCCGCAGTGCGCCGTTGCCGGAGCCCAGCGGAATGATGGTCTGCACCGAGCCCTTGCCGAACGAGCGCGTGCCGATGATGGTCGCGCGCTTGTGGTCCTGCAGCGCGCCCGCCACGATCTCGGAAGCCGAGGCGGAGCCGCCGTTGATCAGCACGATGATCGGCTTGGCCTTGCTGAGGTCGCCGGCGCGCGCGTTGAAGCGCTGGGTCTCCTCGGCGGTGCGGCCGCGGGTCGAGACGATCTCGCCGCGCTCCAGGAACGTGCCGGACACCGTGATCGCCTGGTCGAGAAGCCCGCCCGGATTGTTGCGCAGGTCGATGACGAAGCCCTTGAGCTTGTCGCCGGCTTGACTGGACATCTCGGTCATCGCTTTCCGCAAGCCTTCCGTGGTCCGCTCGCCGAACTGCGTGATGCGGACATAGCCGACATCGTCGCCATTGATGTTCGAGCGCACCGCGCGCACCTGGATGATGTCGCGGATGATCGGGATCTCGATCGGCTTGTCCGCGCCTTTGCGCATGATCGTGAGCTTGATACCGGTGTTCGGAAGGCCGCGCATCTTGTCGACCGCCTGGTTGAGGGTCAGGCCCTGCACCGGCTCGCCGTCGATATCGGTGATGATGTCGTTGGCCATGATGCCGGCCTTGTGCGCCGGGGTGTCGTCGATCGGCGCCACGACCTTGATCAGGCCGTCCTCCATGCTGACCTCAAGTCCGAGTCCACCGAACTTGCCAGACACTTGCGACTGCATGTCTTGGAAGCTCCTGGCATCCATGTAGCTGGAGTGCGGATCGAGCCCGGACAGCATGCCGTTGATGGCGAATTCAACGAGCTTGTTGTCGTCAGGCTTCTCGACATAGTCGGCCCGCACCCGCTCGAAGATATCGCCGAACAAGCTGAGCTGCCGGTAGGTGTCGGCGGCCGCCGCTTTCGCGCTGGAGCCATCGAACACAAGTCGGGGCTGGGTCGTGATCAGCGTCAGGGCCACGCCTGTCGCTGCGCCAAGGAGGGTCAGAGAAATTTTGCGCATCGTCCGCGAACCTTTTCGACTTCGCATGTTGCCCACCATGGGCTTGGAGCAATGGATACTATTCCGTCATTGCAGGACTCAATGTCGAGTTGAGCCTGTCAGTCGAGTAGTGCCGTCCGTCGAGCTGAGCCTGTCGCGAGGAGCGCAGCTGACTGCGCCGTTCTTGTTGAACTGCTGCCGATTGCTACCAATTCATCGGTCAGCAGGACCCGTCCTGGATCGATCGAAATCGATCCGCCCCGCGAGCCACAGACGCTACTGCCGCTGGCATTGAGGGTCAACACTTGCCCCTCGGAAATGGGCGTCGGTACCGCATTTTATAGAGTTCCTACCGCCTTCCAGCTCGGCGCGCCCAGGTATCCGACACGGTGCTGCGAAATAGGCAGAAAATTTGGCATGATCGCGGCGCACGCGGGGCTGCGGCCGATGGAACTCTCTATCTCAGCGCGGGGAGCGATCCATGGTGATTCGCTTTTGTGCCACCCTCGTCGTTGTCTCGTTGGCGGCTTGCCCTTCGGTTGAAGCGCCGCCCATCGCAAGGGCTGCTGCCGCCGCCGTAAATGTGCTCGGGGTTTGTAGGAGGAGTTGAGCAACACGCTCTATCCGGGCTACAGGCTAGGTCAGGTCCAGCGACTGGTGGAAGATCATGGCGTCGACGTCCGCATCTCCGCCCGCGACCGACGCTATTCCCTCGAGCTGGTACAGCCGCTGCTTGTGAACAAAGACTGCCAGGTAGGAGAAGCTGCCGTCGGACCGCGCGAGCGCCAGCTGACGGCCGTAGGTCGAGCGGATGCGATGCGGAATGTCGAGCTTGATCTGGTTGCCGTCGGTGAGGGTCTTGACCGCATGACTCACCAGGGCGTCGCCGTTCGTATTGGTCTCCGGCAGTTCGACGACCGTCAGCTTGAAGACACCGCCGTCCAGCGTCGCGGAATAGGTGCGTGCCTCGAACGCGCGGCCGTCAGCGGCTTGATAGGTCGTAAGCTCGATTCTAGGCTCGGCAGGAAACGCGAGCGTGAAGAAACGGTCCGGATAGGCATATTCCATCCAGTCCTTGGCGACAGCCGGGCTGCCGGCAAGGACAAGCGCAACGACAAAGGCGATCAGGCGCATGCCTGGCTCTCCCCAAGGTGCGAGCCTCTAGCGCATGACATTGTAGGCAAGGTCGCGCGCGAACGTAAGTGAAGTCGTCGCGCATCACGCAAACGTCATTCACCAACAGCGAAAGAAAATTCTTGTGCTTTGGGTGAAGTTCGGCTATGGCGAGCTTATCCCGATCCCAGTTCGAGGGGCGCCTTCCGGAGGCGTTCGCAAGGCGGGGAGCGGGAGGGCACCTGCGGGTTGGCGATCACGCAAACCGACCCACGGGCGACGCTCGGAGAAACCTCCCAGGGACAGATAGCTCCTGGCCGGTCCGAGCGTTGACGAGGCGTAAGCCGAAGATGCCCGTTGGCGCGCCGCAAGGCGCGGGTGCACCGCTGTGCACCATGGTCCGGCCGCTGCCGGACATCCGCCTGGAGCAATCTGGGCACTGCGCCTTGTCGGCGCGCCATCCCCCCTCGACGCGAGGGAGGTGAGAAAGACGGAATGAGGGCGATCCCCTGGCCCGGAGCATGCAAACAGGGGCTGATTTCCTTTTGCCTATCTGCAATTCGCTCAATCGCACCGCGCTCTTTGACAACGGAATAGTGACGACGGACGGAGCAACAATTTCCGCTCGCCCCCGCGGAAGCGGGGGCCCAGACTTGGAGACATTCGAGTGCTTGGCCCCTGGGTCCCCGCTTTCGCGGGGACGAACGGAGAGTGTATGGCGCTGGCCTTGGCCAAGGAAACGAACGTCGGTCCCCCACCCCGCGGCTGCGTGGCGGATTGCGCAAGACCGTGCCATAACGTGCATAAAGCGACATAAGGAACCGTCTGGGAGGACCCTGTCTTTGACCACGTCGGCTGATCTGGCGCATGTCCGGGACATGACGGCGACCGACGCCCGCACTGGCCGCTGGGCGCGGCTCTCGGCCCGCCAGCAGGCGATACTTGCGACCCTCCTCATCGTGATCCTGGCTGCGCTGGTGCTGCCGCCGTTCCTGTTCCTGATCCAGGGCAGCCTGACCATCGCGGGACCGACGTACGATTCAGTGTCTTTCGGCCTCGGCAACTTCGAAGCCGTCATCCGCAACCGGCACTTCGTCACCACCAGCATCAATTCGCTGATCTTCGCGGCCGCGAGCGCGCTGGTGGCGCTCGTCATCGGCTGGGTGACCGCCTGGATCGTCGAGCGCACCAATGCGCCGCTCAAGGGGCTCGCTTATCTCACCGCGATCATCTCGCTCGGCACGCCCTACATTCTCTACGTCACCGCCTGGCTCTTGTTCTTCGGCAAGGCCGGCCCGGTCAATCATCTCTATCGCACGCTCACCGGCTCGACCGACGTGCTGATCAACATCTACTCGATGCCTGGCATGGTGCTGGTCGAGGGCTTCCTGTGGTCGCCGCTCGCATTCCTTTTGGTCGGGGCGACCTTGCGCAATGCCAACCCGGAGCTGGAAGAGGCCGCGCGCGTGCATGGTGCCGGCGTCTGGGACACCATCCGGCGCGTCACCATGCGGCTGTCGCTGCCGTCGATCCTGGCGCTCTCGATGCTGGTGTTCATCCGCGCCATCGAGGCGTTCGAGGTGCCGGCGCTGGTCGGCCTGCCGGGCCGCGTCTCGGTGCTCACCACCGACATCTATTCCAACATGGTGGCACGCGCGCCACCCGACATTGGCGGGGCGAGCGCGCTCTCGGTGCTGATGCTCGGTCTTGTTCTGGTGCTGCTCTATGTCTACGGCCGCCTGTCGCGCCACGCCGAGCGGTTTGCGACCATCACCGGCAAGGGCTTCCGGCCGCGGCCGTTCGACCTAGGTCGGCTACGCGGTGTTGCGGCCGGGCTGCTGGTGCTCAATTTCGTGTTGCTCCTTATGGTGCCCATGCTGATGCTGGTGTGGGTGTCGCTGTTGCCATTCTTCCAGCCGGTGACCGCGGCCGCGTTCAAACTCATCAGCCTCAACAACTACCGCACCGTGCTTGCCTCAGGGCAGATGGAGCTCCTGGTCAACACGCTCCTGGTTGCGGTCGCGACCGCCACCGTGGCGATAACGCTGACGTTTCTGGGCGCCTGGCTGGCGGTGCGGCGCGGTCCCGGCGGCTGGATCATCGAGCGGCTCGCCACCATCCCGCTGGTGTTCCCGGGGCTCATTCTCGGCATCGCGGTGATGCAGGTGTTCCTGCGCATTCCGATCCCGCTTTATGGCACGCTCGGCATTCTGATCTGGGCGTTTATCATCAACTATCTGCCCTACGGGATGCGCTACTGCTCCTCCGGCATGCTGCAGATTCACCGCGAGCTCGAGGAAGCCGCCGCGATCTGCGGCGCGTCAGCGTTGACGCGATTGCGCAGGATCGTGGCGCCGCTCCTGGCGCCGGCGCTGGTCGCCGGCTGGCTGTTCATCTTCCTGATGTCGGCACGCGCGCTCTCGCTTGCGATCCTGTTGGCGGGACCGCGCTCGCAGACCATGGCGGTCGCAATGTTCGACCTGTGGGGCAACGGCCAGGGCACCGAGCTTGCGGCGCTCGGGCTGATGTGGTCGATGCTGATGGCGATGATCGCGGTCGTGTTCTACGCCATGGCGCGGCGCTCGGCCGCCGGGGCGTTGGGACGGGCGTAAGGGATTTGTGCGGATGTTGCGCGTCGAGGGACTGACCAAGATCTTCGACAATTCGACCGACCAGATCGCGGGCGGCATCCGCGACGCGAGCTTCACGCTCGAGCCCGGCACGTTCTTCACGTTGCTCGGGCCGTCGGGTTGCGGCAAGACCACGACCTTGCGCTGCATCGCGGGGCTCGAGACACCGGACCAAGGCGTCATCGCGGTCGAAGGCCGCACGCTGTTCGATACCAAGATGCGTGTAAATGTGCCGGTCGAGCAGCGCTCGGTCGGCATGGTGTTTCAGTCCTATGCGATCTGGCCGCACATGACGGTCGCCGAGAACGTGGCGTTCCCGTTCACGGTGTCCAAGCAGCGCCGCTATTCCAAGGCCGAGATCGCGGATGGCGTGCGGCGCGCGCTCGCGATTGTCGATCTTGATGGCTTTCAGGAGCGTCCGGCAACGAGGCTGTCCGGCGGCCAGCAGCAGCGGGTCGCGCTCGCGCGCGCGGTCGTGCACGAGCCGCGGTTGCTGCTGCTCGACGAGCCGCTCTCGAACCTCGATGCGCAACTGCGCGACGAGATGCGCAGCGAGCTCAAGCGGCTGCAGAGCAAGATCGGCATCACTACGGTCTATGTCACGCATGATCAGTCGGAAGCGCTCGCGCTATCCGACCGGATCGCAGTGATCGATCGCGGGCACATCACCCAGATCGGCTCGCCGCAGGACATCTATTTCCGTCCCGCCAATCCGTTCGTGGCGCGCTTCGTGGGCGCGACCAATCTGCTCACTGGCCGCCTGATCGGCAGCGCCAACGGCAAGGCCAACGTCGAAGTGCTGGCGGGCCGGCAGATCCAATGCGTCGTTCCGCAGGGTATCGACGATCCGGCGTCGGTCGCGGTCTCGATCCGCCCGGAGAGCATCAGGCTGGTGGCGCGCGCCGGCGGTGCCGCAGCCGCCGGCGAAAACTGTCTCGCCGGCCGCGTCAGCGCGGTGACGTTCCTCGGCGCCTCGCGCCGGGTCGACGTCGTGAGTGATGGCGTCAACCTGCAGGTCACCACGGCTGCCGACATGCCGCTGCCGGATGATGGCGAGGTGCTCTTGATCTTCGCACCCGAGCGCACCGTCGCCGTGCCCGGCAAGGTGAGCTAGGACGATCATCACGCTCAATCCATCAACGCTTCACGATCAAACACGCAAGGAGAAGAGAATGGCTCTGAAGAAATACGAAACCATCAAGGTCGAGAAGGAGGACGGGATCACCTGGGTGATCTTCAACCGTCCCGACAAGCGCAATGCCATGTCGCCGCAGCTGCACATTGACATGGATGACGTGCTCGACGAACTCGCGATCGACGACGAGACCGACATCCTCGTCGTCACGGGCGCCGGCCCGGCGTTCAGCGCCGGCCAGGATATTCGGCTCTATTTCCGCGGCACCGAGAGCGACCCAGCGATGCGCGCCAAGGCGCGCCGCGCGTCGAACCAGTGGCGCTGGCAGAAGCTTTCGACTTTCCCGAAGCCCACCATTGCGATGGTCAACGGCTTCTGCTTCGGCGGCGCGTTCACGCAAGTTTGCGCCTGCGATTTCGCGGTGGCGGCCGATGACGCGACGTTCGGCCTGTCGGAAGTGAACTGGGGCATCCTGCCAGGCGGCATCGTGTCGTGGAACGTGGTGCAGACGCTCAACTTCCGCGACGCCATGTACTACGCCATGACCGGCGATCCGTTCGACGGCAAGCAGGCGAAGCAGATGGGCTTCATCAACTTCTCGTACCCGAAGGAGAAGCTGCGTGAGGAGACCGTGAAGCTCGCCAAGAAGCTGATGGAGAAGAGCCCGGCCGCGATGCGCTACACCAAGGAGGCGATCCGCGCAGTGCGCTTCATGAACGAGCCGCAGGCGGCCGATTATCTCAACGCCAAGAGCGACGCCCTGAAGTACATCGACAAGGAGAACAGCCGAGGCGAAGGCATGAAGCAGTTCCTGGACGAGAAGACCTATCGTCCCGGCCTCGGCCACTTCAAGCGCAAGAAGGTAGCGGCGAAGTAGAGGTGAGTGAGCCTTGCGGCATTCTCCGTTCATTCCCGCGGAAGCGGAAATCCAGCCTTAAGAGAAAGAACTGGGTCCCCGCTTTCCAGGTCGTGTGAGAACTCTGGGATTTGCTGTTTGGGGACACGGCGATTTTGTTGCGGCGACACGAAAGTCCTCTCATGCAGGGGTAGGCTGAAGGGCTTTCAGCAGCGCCGGCACTCCGAGGATGTTGATGACCCGTTTGAGATTGTAGCTCAGCACGGTCAAGGCCAGCTCAGCCTTTGCCTTGGTCAATCCACGCACCAGGAACCGCGGATGTCCCATCAGCCATTTCATCGTCCCGAACGGGTGCTCGGCCATTTCCCGCCGGAGCTTCATCCAGATCGGGTCGACCATTGCGCGCTGGTGCATCGCGGCGCGATCATCTTCGTAAAAGTCCCGCACGATCACCCGCTGTTTCGCTTTCGTGCACTGCGGCCGGAGGGGGCAAGTGCGGCAGGCCTTGCTCGTGTACTCCTTCTTCTTCTGCGTGCGCGAGGTCTTGTACAGGCTCAACATCTCGCCGGCCGGGCAACGCCAGCTGTCGCTCTCGCGATCGTAGCTGAACTGATCACGGCTGAAGTATTGCTTGCCCTTCGGGTTCACGGTCTCGGCGCGCGGCACGATCGGGGTGATCCCATCCTGCTCGCAGCGCGCCCCCTGTTCGCCGTTCGAATAGCCGGCGTCGGCGACCACCGTGACGGTATCGGCCGCAACCGCTGCCTTGCCCTGCACCGCCATCGGATGGAGCTGTTGCTGATCATTCCCGTCGTTGGTCAGATCGAAGGCGACGATCAGCTTGTGCTTGGCATCAACCGCGATCTGCGCATTGTAAGCCACCTGATGGCCATGCGGCGTACGCATCAGCTTCGCATCAGGCTCGCCAACGACCTTTTGCTTGAGATCTTCCCGGGCCAGTTCCTCGGCTTGACGCTGCAGGGTCTCACGCTGCGCCTTGAGCGCCGCAACCGCAGCCGCAACGTCGACGGGGGCCGGCTCCGGAGCCTCCTCCTGCCGATCAGCCTCGTCCATCGTGGCCAGATACTCGGCAACCTTGCGCTCGATCGCCGCATCCCTCTTCTTGATCTGTTCAGGCGTGATCACCTGCTTGCGGCTCGCCACCGCCGCGATCTTCGTCCCGTCGATGGCCAGCAATTCGGCCCCAAACAGCGACTGCTCCCGGCAAAAGCGCGTGAAGGCACGGCACACCGAAACGATCGCCTGCGGATGATCCTTGCGGAAGTCCGCGATGGTTTTGAATGCCGGCGTCACCCGGTTGATCAGCCAGATCACTTCCACGTTGCGCTCTGCCTCACGCTCCAGCCGGCGGCTGGAGCGGAGTTGGTTCACATAGCCGTAAACGTACAGCTTCAACAGGTCGCGTGGATCGTAAGGCGGTCGACCGGTCGCTTCCGCAGCAACCTTGCAAAACTCAAGCCTTGCCAAATCCAGGGAATCCACAAACGCATCAATCACTCGCACCGCATTGTCGGCGGCGACCACCTCGTCCAGAACCTCCGGAAAAAGCGTCGCTTGATACCGCGATTGTCCAGTGACGTGCGCCATCCTGCCCTCGAATCAATGACCAACACTGTGCTACATCAACACGCAGGACTTTTCACACGGCCTGGTAAGCGGGGACCCATATGTGGACGGCCCCCGGCTTGCAAGAGGTGAGCAGCGTGGCGGGTCGGATCGCTTGCGATCATATGTCCGGCCTGTTGACGCGGT
>Ga0209488_10002655_pt1 | contig 14613 bp, 16 predicted proteins | sample Rivendell_Oct201_8_FD_188349 | JGI IMG/M metagenome (GOLD analysis project Ga0209488, IMG submission 188349) | Vadose zone soil microbial communities from the Eel River Critical Zone Observatory, Northern California, USA -... | ecosystem: Environmental > Terrestrial > Soil > Vadose zone >... | reverse complement strand
GATCATCAGCGGCGTCAGATGCATGGACTGCTGGTACAGCCGGTACAGCGGCGTGACCGCGCTGTTGCTTGCTACGACCAGTGCGGCCCCGACTAAACTGAAGACCGTCATGACCGCAGGCGAAAGGGTCCGGCGCCGGACTGCCCGCGGCGTGTTCGCCCACGCCATCCTGACGACCGACGAACTCCCCATTCGCCGATCGCCGTCATTTGCGCCGGTGCGACCGCGTCGCTGATCGATGAATATTGCCGGTCGTTGGAAACAATGGGCGTTCCGCCTTACATCGTCCAGCATCTCGGTGGCGCCATGGCCCGATGCCCAGTAGAGAACGCCCGGCATGGTTGTCGCGGCATCAGCCCAGATCTGGTCGGCTTCCGGCTTGCATTGCTACATAACTATTGTGGCGATGCGACAGAACTAAAGTTGTTTAGTCTTTCACCTTCATGGATCTGTGAAGCAGATACACCACGAAGAATTGGAGGACGGCGAAAAAGAGCGGCCCTGCAAACTTCCCTGGATCATGTTGGTACAGGCCGATTCCGGCATCGAGCAATTGCACGCCGCCCGCGAGCGTGCCCAGGATCAGCAACGCAGACGCCGCTCGTTTGTAGATCGCCGCCAATGTAAGCAAAGCCAGCGGAATTATGCGCGCCGCCCCGTACATCGCCAATAACAACGCCGCCTGTGTAGGAACCGACCCGGCCGGCACCACGACTTCCGGACGAAAGATCGCCGCGATGGTAAAGCCGGTCGCGACCAGGACATTGATGGCAGTGACCAGCGAAGCCAGCCGCATTGCATTTGTTTTTGTCATTGTTTCCTCTCTCTGAGTGCACTCGTTATTGACATGATTCTTCCTCTCATCCGTTGTGGTCTTGGTCCTGCGTTTAGTTGAATGGCGAGAGAGGCGCGCAGACGCTCGTCTCTTAGCGCCGTTTTTTTCACTTCCCTGCGTCGCCCCTGCGGAATTCGACGCTGGCTTCGTCCAGCCTCGTTTTCAATGTGCTGTCGAGTTTGCACTCCGCGGCGGCCAGGGTGTCGGTCAGCTGCTCGACCCGACTTGCGCCAAGAATGACCGAAGTGACGGCAGGTTTCGCCAGCACCCAAGCGACAGATAACGTCGTGATTGGCGTTCCGTGCTGGCTCGCGATTTCCTGAAGCCTGGTGACCGTTTCAAACTCGCGCTCGTGCCAATACCGGGCTTGATACCCCTTCCCGAACGCACCGAGCTCCGCCGAAAAGCGACCCTTCTCAGGCGTATCGCCGTATTTGTATTTGCCGCTGAGAAGTCCCCCGGCAAGAGGATTGAACGGAATCACGGCGAGACCTTCTTCCTGCACCAACGGAAAAAGTTCGCGCTCAACTTCACGGAAGAGCAGGTTGTAACGTGGCTGGACCGAAACGAAACGCGTCAGCTTTAGCGTGTCCTGCCGTCCAAGCGCTTTTGCCAGACGGTAGGCGAGAAAATTCGATACGCCGATGTAACGCGCCCTGCCCGAACGCACGATCGTATCCATAGCTCCAACCATTTCGTCGATCGGAGTAACGGGGTCGTCCATATGCAGTTGGTAAAGGTCAACGTAATCCGTGTTCAGGCGGCGCAGGGAAGCGTCGATGGCGTCGAGGAGGTGTTTTCGTGAGCTGCCTGCATCCCAAGCGGCAGGCCCCATTTTTCCGCCGCCCTTTGTGGCGAGAATGAACCCTGCCCGCTTATTGCTGAGCCAGCGGCCTGTAATGATCTCGGCGCCACCTGCCTCCGCGCCAGGGGGATATATGTCAGCAGTGTCGATGAAGGTAATCCCGGCCTCAGCCGCCTTATCGAGCATTCGATGCGCTTCTTGTTCATCCGTTTGCTTTCCGAATGTTCCCGTTCCGAGGATCATGCGAGAAACCGTTAGGCCGGTCTGACCAAATTTCGTGAACTCCATAACCGCACCGAATAATGATGACTATCATCATTATTAATGATTACACTGTCATCGTGTCAAGGGATTCTAGAAGGAGCGTGACGGATGCGCTTAACTAAAGAACAGGCCGAACAAAATCGGCATCTCATTGTCGAAACTGCATCGCGGATGTTCAGATTGCATGGCGTGGAAAATGTCGCCGTCGCCGACGTCATGAAGGAAGCCGGCTTCACACATGGCGGCTTCTACAACCACTTTAAGTCCAAAGATGAGCTGGCGGCTGAGGCTATTGCTTCTGCATTCGACGTCGCCAATGATTTATGGGAAAAGCTTGCCTCCCGGAGACGTTCACAGGAATCGCTTTCATCGTTCGTGGCGCGATACCTCAGTCCCCAGCATCGCGACACTAAATCTGGAGGATGCCCAGGATCAGCCTTGCCCATCGATGCCGCGCGAAATGGAAAAGCCGTTCAAACTGCTTTCGTCAAAGGCATTGAAACCTATCTCGATTTAATCGCCGCGCAAATGGATGGAGACGAGCAACAAGCAAGGCAACAAGCTATCGCGTTGTTTAGTGGCTTAGTTGGCGCAATGATGCTCTCCCGTGCCGTGAAAAAAAGTGACCCGACACTTTCCGACGAACTACTCAGTTCAACACGGAAGACCTTAAAGCTGAGAAACTGAGATATCCCGACGGCATGCTATAACTGTGTGTATTTCTTCGCGGCGTTTGCGGCGCCCCAGAGTGAGCCGGGATTGACGCGATCGGGATAGATTTCCAGCATCGCGTCGTAGAGCTCGCGCGCGGTCGTGGTAGTCTTATTCAGGCGATTGAAATCCCGAAGGTATTGCCGCGTCTCGGCGATAACGCGCGGATTATCGTCGTTCTCAGGCACTTTGTGCCCGGCAATGACGGCTTTCGGTTTCAGGGTCTCAAGCTTATCGAGCGTGGAGATCCATTCAGTCCGGCTCTGTGTGTTAGTCTCGCCCAGATAGGGATGGATGCCGTTATAGACGACGTCGCCGCCAACGATCAGTCCGATCGATGGGACGTGCAAGCATGTTGAGTGGGCCGTATCGGTTCGCCCCGCATTTATTGCGACGAGCTTGTGCCCCTCCAACTCCAGAGCGTTTCCTTCGAGCGGCTCGGCAACCAAAAGGCGGTTCGGAATCTCTCCTGGAAAAAGCCGACGCCAGAAGTTATCGACCGAGTCTGGCGAGAGTTGGTCATTCATGGCCTTGACGATCTCGGGGGTCGCGACCGCTTTGGCGCGCGGAAATCGCTCCAGAAGCGGTGCAAGTCCGAAGAAATGATCGCCGTGTCCGTGGGTGATGTAGATCGCGGTGAGATTCTTGCCACGCGCGACGACCCAATCCAATAGAGTCTTCGATTGCTCAGTCGTCAGAAACGTGTCCACGAGAACAGCGTCGCGCTCACCGTAGATGAGCGTCGACGAATTCGCCACCCACATCAGTTCTTCCTTGCCGGGTGGTAAGTCCCGCGTAAGGCCAGGGCGCTTTATGGTAAGCACCTCCCACTGAAGACCGGTATCAGTTTTGCTCCTTGCAGCCATCGTCAGTTTCTCCCATTGTAATTTAAATAGAACAATAAGACCGGATTGGTAGTGGCTTACGAATGACTCGTGCCGGGATTGAGCAGATGTTCGCGGAACCATTCTGTTGCCGCGGCTTCTGCGAGCGGGAACTGATCGAGATAGGGATCAAAATGGCCGCCCGGTATCAGGGCGAGCCGTTTGGGCTCGAGCGCGCGCTCGTAAGCCGCAAGCGCCAGATCGGCGATCGTCACTTTGTCATCGCTTGCGATAACCATCAGCGACGGCGTTGGCGAAACGCGGGAGACCCACATCCCGGGCTCATACATGCGCGCGGCGCGCGTCGAGCGCAGCGTTACCTCGTTTTTCCAGATTCCTTCTGAAATGCGCTGAAGATAGAAATCGATCGCGTCCTGCGAGCGGTAGGCGGCAGGAACGGCGGGGTCGCCGCTAACAACTGCCTGGCGGCGCGGCAGCTCTCCGCGCAAGCGACCTCTCTCGTCCTCGTTGAAAGCGTGCTCCAACGCGAGGGTTGCGTCGGGTGAGACTCGTCGCAAGCCCTGCTCGTTCACTGATTGTTGGAACCTGGGCAACAACGCAGCGCAGGCGCCGATCTGTTGCGCCAAGCACGAGAGCGTGTCCGCCGGCATAGCTGGTGCCCCATAGCCCAATACGGGTTGCATCAACTTCCGGTCGGCTCTCAAGGTAAGAGATTGCGCGACGCCAGTCGGCAATCTGTTGCCATGGATCGATGTCCCCGCAGAGGTCCCCGTCGCTCGTCCCGAAATTGCGATGATCGTGCACGAGCACGACGAACCCCGCCGCTGCGAATGCCAGAGCGAACCGCTCAAGACCGTGCTCCTTGGTTCCCCCAAAGCCGTGCGCCATGGTGATAGCGGGGCGGATGCCATCTCCCTTGGGCAGGAATAGCCAGGCGCCGAGTTCAATTCCTCCTTCTGCGGGAATAGGGACATCAAGCTTCAATCGCTCGGGCACGGCTGTCATACGGCTCACGATATCTTTCTCGTGTTTGTTCAGTCGGCGTTGCGATTGAGGCGCTAGGCGTCACGCGGAACTCTCGCCCAGCCGCTCAATGAGGCGCCGGATATAGGTAGCTGGCGGACAAATCGACGAAGCGGGCCAGCTGCCGATCGGGGAAAGCGGCTTTTAGGTTCTCGCTGTAAGTTTTCGCGTCGGCGGAGGCCGCACGGATCTCCTTGGCACGCTTGATGTAGGTCATCGTGCTGTCGATCGCGGAATGGTCGACCGGGGTGTCATGCCCGATGATGATTGTGTCGTAGCCCTGTAGCGCCTTGAGCGACTCGAGGGCGCTCAACCAGTGATCGGGATGCTTCCCGCCTGTGAAGACGTGCTGCTTCGGTGAAAACACCAGATCGAATGCCAGCATTACTTTTTGCTCGGGTAGCAGCGCGACGAGTTGCAAATCCGATTCAGCATCGACGAACCGTCTGAAGTCATAGGTGACGCCGTCAATCCGTTGCAGACCTTCGCCGATCGTCTCGGTCGGAACCGTGACCTTCGACGCGGCCTTATCGCCGTAATTTTTGCGGAGGCCATCGAGCCGGGCTGGGCCTGCGGCGCGGATCTTGTCGGCGATACCCTCAAGAGCAAACACGCGAATGCCGGGGAAATGCTCAGTCAGAACCTGAAGACCGCCCCAGTGATCGGTATGCGCGTGGGAGAGAATGATCCGATCGACAGGTTTGCCGAGCGTCTGCACGTATGACGCAACTTCTCCGGCATACGGCAGCAGGAGCTGACTATCGAAGATGACGACCGCATTCGGGCCCTCGATCATCTGCGTATTGACCTGAAGACCGTCCGCAGGGCTGAGGTAGGAGTGAATTTTGACAGGTCCGAATTCGCTTACAAGGATGGCCCCCGCGCGGCCCGGCCCCGCGGCCTGCTTGGCGTCGGCCCCACTGTTCTGTGCCAGTTCAGGGTTTGCTGCGGCAGCAGCCGGCAGGCACCAGCCGACGAATGGGAACAGCGCGCCCGCGGCGAGCCGCAAAAAATGAAAACGCGACACAGCCGCTTGCGACAAGCGCGGAAATTCGTAGTTACTTGATTGCATTTCTTTTCTCCCTTGAAGCGCTCGGGCTTGGAAAACATCGCGCGCCTACCAAACCCACTGAGCGGCTTCCCAGTGGTAAGCTGTGTCGCGTCGGACGACGTGTCCAATACCGGGGAACGGAAAATGACAGCCTAGCGCCATGACCCGGTCGTTCGCGACACGGTCGAGAATGGCCTTGCGTGACTTGATCCCCTGCGCGGGATCATAGTCAAAGACAGGTGACCATTCGGGATGCTGCAAGCTTGTCACCGGATTGTGCGCGATGTCGCCCATGTAGACGAACTGCTCATTGCCCGAGGTGAACAAGATTGCGGCATGGGAAGGCGAATGTCCTGGCGCCGCGATGTAGTGCACGCCGCTCGTGATTTCGCCGTCTTGTTTCACGAACCGGGACCTACCGGCCACGAGTGGCAAGTTCTCTCGCGCCGCGGTAATCGTGCCCTTCTTGAATGGATCGGGCATCGGCGAACTGTTGACCTCGCTTTCGTAACGGCTGCCGGTCCAGTAGTTCCACTCCGTATCGACAAAAACGAACTGAGCCTTCGGAAAGGCCAGCGCGCCCGATTTCGTCGCTAAGCCGCCGATATGATCCAAGTGACCGTGCGACGTCACGACGAGATCTATGCTCTCTGGCGTGATTCCGGCCCGCTGCAGGTTCGCGTCAAGCCCGGGAAAGCTGCCGAAGGTCGGTCCGAGTTTCTCACCGAAGCCGTTATCAACAAGAATGCGCTCCCGGCCCGTGTCGACCACCAACATGTTGGTCGTGATTTGGATCACCGGTTGCATGAAGTTTGCCTTCAGCACCGGAGCGACTTCAGCTTCTGAAGCGTTCATGACAAGGACCGGCCACACCTGAACCGGCCCATAGCCATCCGAGATCACGGTCGCCTTGAAGTCACCGATCTTGAAGCGATAAAAGCCATCGCCGTTTACTGGTTCGGCGCCTGGTTGACGAGCGTCTTCCGCCCACGCCGAGGCACGGCTGAACAACGGCGTTGCCGTTGCAGCAACGGCCAGTGCGGCACCGGCACGAAATATACTGCGACGGGTCAGAATCCTCGGCGATTTCGTCATCTCTCTCTCCAATGGGAAATGGGCGAACCTTTCGGACGCGTAGAGCTCTTTCACGTGCTTTGGCCAATTTGCTCGCTGTAGTTGCGCGCCCCGCCCTCGGTGAAGGACCATGACGACGGCCTACCAGGGGACTTGGGCCGGCCGCGCCGTGGACGCTAGAGCGCAAACGTCCACATCTTGTGTTCGATCGTCCGCTGAGTTACTTAGCAAGCATGGACATTCTCACCGACGTGCTCGATCGCGTTCATCTGAAAGGGACCGTGATCTTCCACTACGAGTTCGGCCGCCCGTGGAGCGTGGCGCTGCCGCGCTCTCCGGATGCCATTTTTCACTATCTCACCCGCGGTTCAGCCAGCATCGAGCTCGAGAGCGGACCGACGATTCAGATGGCCGAGGGCGATTTCGTCCTGGTTGTCCGCGGCGAGCACCATGTCCTTCGGTCGGATCAAAGGGCGAAGTCGATCCTACTGGCCGATCTCGATCGGTGGCCGGCGCATGTCGGACTCGTCCGTCACGGCGGTGGGCGAAAGCCGTTTTCGACGATGATGTGCGGTCGCTTCAGCCTGTCGCGCCCAACACCCGGCAATGTGCTGGAATTGCTACCGCCGGTCCTGCACTTGAGGCCCGCCGCAGATCGACAATGGCTGGAGACAATCCTGCAACGGATGGTGACCGAGGCAGCGCTTCAGCGCCCCGGCCAGCTTGGGGTGCTCTCGCGAATGACCGAGGTGCTCTTTGTCGAAGTGCTGCGCAGTTGGATAAAATCCCTTGGTCCGGGCGAAGGTGGCTGGCTCGGCGCAATCGCGGATCGGTACATAGGCAAGGCGCTTCAGCTGATCCACGAACATCCCGGGCGCGCGTGGACTCTCGGTGAGCTGGGGCGCCATGTGGGCCTTGGCCGCTCGGCCTTCTCGGCTCGCTTTACCAGGCTTGTCGGCCAGCCTGTGCACCGTTACCTCGTGGCGCGACGGATGGACGAGGCCGCGCTGATGCTCGAAACGGGCGACGACGCCATCCCACAGATCGCGACGCGGGTCGGTTATGAGACGGCGACGGCTTTTTCGAAGGCGTTCAAACAACACTACAGCTTCTCTCCCGCCCGTTACCGGTCACGCGCCGCCACAGCGCCACTCAGCTCCCCTCATCTGCATGTTTCTGCATCGCCCGGAAACCCGGATATAGCGGCGCAACCAAATTCACTTTTACCGGACGACTAAATATCGCGATGTCCGCGCGGCAGAATTTCTCGCGCAGCCAGCCAGGCGCATCGGCATTTAGGTTTTCAAGAGGCCGAAGCCCGTCCGGCCCCTTGCGCAGCGCGCGCGCTCCAGGCAAATGCCCAGCAGTCGCGCTGTGGCCTGGTTCTGAGAACATCCGGCGAGGAAGTAATTGATTTCACCACTATCGACTACGTTATATTCCAAACAAACTCACATCTAATAATTAACTGTCATAACCAAGCAGCCGGTCGCCATATACGCGCGATCGCCGCGGCAACACTTCCGCGCGGCGGCTGTGGACCACCAACAATCTTCCCGCCGACCTTGAGTCCCTCGGGCAGCACTGTGATCGGCGTGCCCTCCAGATAAAGACGGCCGCCGACGCGCAGCCCCTTGGGCAGCGCCGTGATCTTCGTGCCTCGCAGATCGAGATTGCCGCCGACGCGCAGCCCTTCCGGGAGCGCATCGATCTTGGTGCCGTCCAGATAGAGACAGCGGCCGACGCTGAGCCCCTCGGGCAGCGCCGTGATCTTCGTGCCTCGCAGATCGAGATCGCCGCCGACGCTCAGCCCCTCGGACAGCGCCGTGATCGTCGTGCCCCGCAGATAGAGGCCGCCGCCGACGCTGAACCCCTCGGGCAGCGCCGTGATCTTCGTGCCCCGCAGATTGAGATTGCTGCCGACGCTGAGCCCATCCGGCAGCGCCGCAATGTTCGTGCCGCCCAGATCGAGATAGCTGCCGACGCGCAGCCCCTCGGGCAGCGCCGTGATGTTCGTGCCCCGCAGATCGAGATAGCCGCCGACGCTGAGCCCACCGGGCAGCGCGGCGACCGCCGTGCCTTCCAGATCGAGACAGCCGCCGACCTCGAGCGCATCGGGCAGCGCCGTGACGGCCGTGCCGCGCACATCGAGATTACCGCCGACCTTGAGCCCCTCGGGTAGCGCCGTAACTGCCGCGTCGTACAGGTCGAGATTACCGCCGACCTTGAGCCCTTCGGGCAGCGCCCTGATGTCCGTGCCGCTTAGCTCGAGGTCGCCGCCGACCTTCAGGCCTTTCGGCAGTGCGCTGATGCTGTGCACCTTGCCCTCTACGTCCTGCACGAGGCCGGTCATCCGGGCCGATACCTTCAGGACGAACTGCCGGCTCTCGATGAAGGCCTGGACCTGCGGCATATAACGTGGGATCGGCGGCGCATTCTGCTTGCCCTTGCACTGCAGGAGCTCGTTGCCGTCCGCCTTGACCTCGAAGGTGACGTGCGCCTTGTCGTCGAAAACCTCGACTGCAGCCCCGGATTGGCGTCCATGAAGCGTTGCATTTCTGCCGTGTAGCCCGCGACGATTACCGCGAGGCGATCGCGATTGTCTTCCATTTGCTTCAAGAGGGTTGCAATTGCCTCGCCGCCGAAGTCATTCGTACCGTCCTTTGTCGCGAGCGTGTAGGCCTCGTCAATGAACAGGATGCCATTCATCGCCTCCTTGACCTTCCCCTCCACCTTGGGACCGGTCAGCTTCTCCTACGTGTTGTTGATGCAGACGGGCTACGGGTATTCGCCGTTGGCCACGGCGGGAAGCCTGGCGATACTCGGTGGAGCGTTCGGAATCGTTTCGCCGGTTGCAGGTCGGCTGACATCGTTCGGGGTGCGCCATATCATGATGGCGGGCGTCCTCGTGGACTTGGTCGGAATGCTTCTTGCGCTGGTCCTTTGTTGGACAGTCGATCCACTTCCGGCCACGTGGCTTCTTCCGTCCCTGTTGCTCGTTGGCGTCGGTATGGGCCTCTTCATGACGCCAATCCTGAACGCTGTGATGAGTGGCATCCACGACCGCCACGTGGGATCCGCGTCTGGCGTCCTGACAACGATGCAGCGCGGCGGCAATGCGCTGGGCGTTGCCGCACTGGAGGTTCCCTTCTTTCTGACCCTTTCTGGCGCCGAATCGAGAGGCCTCAACCAGACGGCATCCTATGTCCAGGCATTTGGTGCCGTCGCCTTTTGGAACGTGCTGATGCTGCTCGCGGTCGTTGGGCTGCTGCTCGTCCTGCCCGACAGAGTCTCGGCTCCATCATAGTCAGAATCGGCCAACGCATGATCGTTCGCATGGCCCTCAGAAGAGCGGCAGCCGAAATCCCGTTGCTACGCAACCGTCGGGAGACTCGGAAAAATCCGGCGTGACCGCACAGGGTCTTGGCCGTGCAAGCGCGCGAAGACGCTCGATCGCGATAGAAGAAGTTATTCGTCCAGGACCGCCTTAGTCGCTCGCCGGCAGCGTAACACGGCAGAGAGCTGCCCTGATCATACCGATTGCACGAACGAGCCTCGGTATAGGCAGGCAACTTGGTCATTTTCGAAGCGCCAGGTGGTCATGTTGAGCATACCGTATCGGCCAGCGCCTGGTTTCGCGCGTCGAAACTTGGCGCATACCCCCATAAATGATAGTATCCGCTTTAAATGTACCTTCTTGCGCTAATAACGGCGCTCCCTTAGGTCGTTGGAGAACGAAACGCCAATCTAGCTAGGACACGACGATGACGTTCAAGGCACTGCTGGCAGAAAAGACAGGCGAGAAGATTTCGACCAAAGTGGTCGAAATGAACGAGCAAGAGCTTATGCCTGGAGACGTTTCCATCGCGGTGGACTATTCGACCGTAAACTATAAGGACGCGCTTGCTATTAGCGGGCGGGCTGAAATCATTCGTCAGTTTCCCTTGATCCCAGGTATCGACTTCGCCGGCACGGTCGAGGCATCCTCCTATCCGGGCATCACAGTGGGAGATCGCGTCGTCGCCAACAGCTGGGGACTGAGTCAGACCCACCATGGCGGTTACGCTCAGAAAGCGCGAGTCAGCGGCGAGTGGCTCGTGAAAATCCCAGCGCCGCTTTCAACGAAGGATGCCATGGCGATCGGCACGGCGGGCTACACGGCAATGCTGAGCGTACTCGCCCTCGAACATGGCGGCCTCACACCGCAGCGTGGCGACATCCTGGTCACCGGCGCGAATGGCGGCGTCGGTTCAATCGCGATCGCTATCCTTTCCGATCTGGGTTACCGCGTCATTGCATCGACTGGACGTCCTGATGAAGCCGACTATTTGCGGAGCCTCGGTGCAGCTGACGTCATCGATCGACAAACCCTTTCGGAGGCTGGAGCTCCGGTCGCCCGCGAACGTTGGGCTGGCGCAGTCGACTCGGTCGGCAGCCGTACGTTGGTGAATGTGCTAGCGCAGACGTAGTACCGCGGGATGGTAACGGCCTGTGGTATGGCTCAGGGTGTCGATTTGCCCGGAACGGTTCTACCGTTCATCCTGCGCAACGTCACCCTTGCAGGCATCGACTCGGTCAACGCCCCGTTTCAGGCTCGAACCGAGGCGTGGTCGCGTTTGGCTCGCGATCTCAACCTGAACAAGCTTGCCCGAACGGTGCAGGTGGTCGGCCTCGCCGCGATTCCCGATGTGGTACGCCAAATGTTTGCAGGAAAAGTGCAGGGCCGCACAGTCGTCGACGTGAATGCGTGACTATATTTTATTTGACGCCCCGGTACCCGGGATCATCCATATTGAAACCGTCTGCCAAAGATCATCGGCACACTTCCGTTGATAGGCGACAAAGTCCGCGTCCTCGCCGTGCACGACTTCATAGCGACGAAACTCGATTGACTGCTCGATCTGTTTCACCATCGAAGGTCTCCTCATCAGTTACTTGAATAACCGCTGATCTGGTTGCACGTTTTCGTCACCAATATTCTGGCACGCGTCAACATATTCTGGGTATCGCGAGAAGCCTGCGCGGACACAAGGCTCTTCGCAATGGCTTCGGCGAGGTAAGGCGCGGTGATGGCTGCTCGTGCCCAGCTGACCATGGAACGAAATCGCGGGCCACGGCGAAGATGTTGATCACGGCCGGAGCACCCCGTCGCTGCGGTAGGTGTCGGCACCACCGGTGTAACTTCCCCTGTCCTCCTCGCTCATGAGCTCGACCGACGGGAAGACGCTGTTATATATCGCCCGGGCTTCTCGAATTAGGCGAGCCCGCTCGCTGTCAGACTTTGACACAAATCGAATAACTTTGCCCATATTTCGCTCCACGCTTTACTGCGGTTTCGACATTGAATGATGAGCGTCATTCTACAAATGAGCTAGGATCTCATCGCTAGCTTTGAAGCTCTGTTGGCGGTAACGAAGGAATAAAAAACGCGTGATTGGTTCGGGGACGAGGCATACCTAACCTTTCAAGGCTACCGATGCCGCTGCGGTCATCATTACCCGCTCCCTCAGTTCAATAAATTCTCGGGCATCTCCTCAGACCCCTTCGCGCGACATCCCGGGCCCACATCGAGCCGTGGCGGAAGAGGAGCCGATTTCCCTCCATTCACGCCGCGACGCCAAACATCGACCGTCTTGAAAGGCGACAAGCGGCTTTGGAGCCGGCGGACGTACCGGTTGATCACCGTTCCCGGGATAGCATTTTCAGCGCGGCATCTCTGGAACGCGCAGAGCGGGGAACAATGGACGAAAGGTCAAGGCTCCGCCGGTTTCAGACTCCAGTGGGCAATGAACTCCGTGTTGAAGCAGTCGTCCACCGCGTCAGCGCCTCCCCTCGGAGCTGTAGCCGAACCGCCTCACTGCCGAACGGTCTTCCTTGTAGCAAGAGCCCAAAACTGTTGATCGATACTGCCGCTCTCGATCGCCGCAACGATGCCGTCATGAGCTTAGGCGGACTCTCGATTGGTCTCGACAGGATCACATCTTGCGTCTTCACGCACGCGCGGTTGGTCTCTTCGAGACATCACTAAACCATCGCGCAAGATGTTGTGAATCAGTGGGAATTGGCGTTCCGGTATTCTTACCCAATATAAGAGCGCACTGCGCCGTGATGTCGGCAATCGTGTATTGATCGCCTGCTATAAAGGACCGCTTGGCCAATTCGTCGTCGAGCCAGTGCATCCGATCTTGTGCGCGCATATGCCCGCGGCGCGCAACATCCGCTAGCTGCGTGAGGCGCTCTTTATAGAACGCAGAGGAATGCACGAAGTGATCCATTATCGGTATCAATAGTTCTAACTCCATTCGCCGATTCCACATCTCGATCAGAGCCCGTTCAATCGGCGTTTTACCGAAAAGCGGCGGCTCTGGGTGAAGCTCTTCTACATACCGACAGATCGCTACAGACTCAGCGAGTTGCGTTCCATCGTCGAGTTCAAGGAGCGGCATCGTTCCCATGGGATTTTTGGCTAGATAATCCGGATCCTTGTTCTCGCCCTTCAGCATGTCCACCTCGACGGTCGGCAGCTTTAGCCCCTTTTCGGCCAAAAAAATCCGCACACGCCTCGTGCTGGTGCCGGTCTTTAGGTCGTAGAGTTTCATTTTTCTTCCTCCGAACGTGGATGGTCGTGAAATCGTACCGGTCGGCCGCTCACGGCGCGAAACGCCGCGCGGAAACGGTTCAAACTTCCTGCAAAGTCCACGGGGCTCGGACATGACCAGATATTCCGGCGGCTCGCCCGCTGAGTGCTCGAGAAGATTCGCAGAGGTCTGACGGCTTTGAACCGCTTTTCCGCGGATAGCCGTTTGAGCGACCGCGGAAGGTGCGAGCGGCGTACCGACCGATGGGAAGCGCCGTCTGAACCATAGACTTACCGCGGGACCCGATCGGATCGACGGCGCGCATCTCAGGTCTCGGCGGTCGCAGGTTCTGCGAACCGCTTTCGAAGTTCGGCCTTCATCACCTTGCCGGTCCCTGTCTTGGGAAGCTCCGGTACGAAAATAATGCGATCGGGCAGCCACCATCTTGAAATCCGCTCGCTCAGGAACGCCATGAGGTGTTCCGTGTCGATCTCGGCATCGTCAGCGCGCACGACGAGCAACACCGGACGCTCGCCCCAGCGCTGATGAGGTACGGCAATCACCGCCGCCTCCTTCACGCCCGGACATGAGCCCGCGCTGTTCTCAACCTCGATCGAGGAGATCCATTCGCCGCCAGATTTCACGAGGTCTTTTTCGCGATCGACAATCTTAAGGTAGCCGTCTGTATCGATCGAGGCGATATCACCCGTATCGAGCCATCCGTCGGCATCCACGGCGCCCTTGCCTTCTTGCTTGAAATAGCCCGAAATGATGTACGGACCCCGGACCTGAAGGGCGCCAACGTGCTCTTCGCCCCACGGGCAATGAGAGTGATGCTTGTTGCTGATCCGCATTTGGACGCCGAAAAGGCCATGTCCCTGTTTGAGCTTCTTCTCCATGGCGTTTGAGGCAAAGCGCGGAAGCACCGCGGCAGACGTGGCGCAAGGACCGGTTTCGGTCATCCCCCAAATGTGACACACCTCGACACCGTGGTCTTCTTCAAGCGCCTGCACCAAAGCTGGCGAGGGAGCCGAGCCGGCAACCACGATCCGCTTCAGCGTAGGAACGGCCCGCTTGGCAGGCACCAGATGCCTTACCAGGTCATTCCAGATCGTCGGGACGCCATTTGCGAAGGTAACGCGATGTAAGTTGATGGTCTCTGCCAAGGAAGCGGCGTCCAAGCGGAGGCCTGGCAGGACAAGACCCGCTCCCGCCATCGCGGCGGCGAACGGCAACCCCCATGACGCGTGGACGTGATAGATAGGCACGATGGCGCAGGCGGTTGAGGTGGGCCTGAGGTCGAACGCATCGGACGTTCGCGCCGTCATCGCGTGCAGCATCATCGCTCGATGATTGGTCAGCACGCCCTTCGGATTACCGGTCGTTCCCGAGGTGTAGCAGAGAGAGGCTGCCGTACGCTCGTCAAA
>Ga0209488_10002654_pt1 | contig 14618 bp, 16 predicted proteins | sample Rivendell_Oct201_8_FD_188349 | JGI IMG/M metagenome (GOLD analysis project Ga0209488, IMG submission 188349) | Vadose zone soil microbial communities from the Eel River Critical Zone Observatory, Northern California, USA -... | ecosystem: Environmental > Terrestrial > Soil > Vadose zone >... | reverse complement strand
GCATGTCATCACGTCCCCGCAGTTTGCTGCGCTCAACGCTCTATACGGCGAGCCTGCCATTGACCAGCGCACGCTGGGAGAGCGGATCTCGCTCGACCGCTCGACGATGGCCGAGGTCGTGGCGAGGCTCAGCGCCAGGGGCCTGATCAGCACGGATCGAGATTCGCGTGACGGGCGCCGCAAGAAGATCCAGCTCACGCCAAAAGGAGTGGTGACGCTTCAGCATCTGATCCCACGTACGCACGAGATGACGCGACGGTTGGTCGGCTCGCTGGACGCGAAAGAGCGGGACGAGATGCTTCGGCTGCTAACGAAGGTAGTCCGCTCTAACGAGCGTCGCCAACCGCGATCGCCACGTCCAATTCGATCTGCTTCACCCTGAAACGCGAACGATTCGCTTCGATTTGACGTCCGACCGCGGAAGAGTCCCCGTTTCTACGACTCTGCATCCAAGCCGTACGCCAAGGGCCTGACGAAGGTCAGCCTCGAGTCGCTCGGTCGAGTCTTCGCCCGCAACCTCCACGAGCAACGACACTTCATCCATCTCGCGCACCCGACGATGCTCGATCACGAACTCGGTGACCTCGGGATGGCCCCGGACGATGTCCTCGACCTGCGAGGGGTAGAGGTTCACGCCGCGTACGGTGAACATGTCGTCGACGCGCCCTTGAATCCCGCCGGCCAGCTTCATGAATGGGCTGCCGCACGAACATGGCTCGCGAGAAACCTTGACGCGGTCTCCGGTCTGGTAGCGGATCAGCGGCATGCCCCAGCGGCCCAGGTTGGTGGCGACCAGCTCACCTTCAGAGGCGGGGCGGCCCGACGAGTCCAGCACCTCGAAGATGAACTCGGACTCGATCGCGTGGATGCCATCGCGCTGCGAGCAACTGAAGCCGGTCGGGCCAAGCTCGGTCATGCCTGTGTGGTCGAAGCACGCCGCGGAGTAGGCGGACTCGATGGCCGCGCGAGTCGCGGGGATGCTTGCACCGGGCTCTCCGGCGTGGAGCGTGACGCGGATGTCGGATTTCTCCAGCTCGATGCCGAGGCGCCGTGCCACGTCGGCCAACCTGAGGGCGTAGGTCGGCGTGCACATCAGGACGGTGGCGCGCAGGTCGAGCATCGTGCGGAGGCGCTGCTCGCTGGTCATCGCACCGCCCGAGATCGCCAGCGCGCCGAGCCGCTGGGCTCCGCCAAACGCCGACCAGAAGCCGATGAAAGGTCCAAAAGAAAAAGCCAAGAAGACGCGGTCACCTGCGCTGACGCCGGCGGCGGGGTAAACATGCTCTGACCAGATCCGCTCCCACCACTCCCAGGACTCGGCAGTGTCCAACCAGAGCAGCGGGTGATCACCGCTCGAACCTGAGGTCTGATGCAGGCGGACGTAGCGGTCGAGCGAATGCGTGAGGTTGGTGCCAAAGGGCGGTTGGGATATCTGGTCTGCGAGCAGCTCGGCCTTGGTGATGAGCGGAAGGCGTTCAAAGTCGTTCCAGCTCCGGACGTCGGTCAGCCGGGAGCGCCAGAAGGAGTTCGTCTCGAGCACTTCGGCGAGCCCTGCACGCAGCTTTCGAATTTGCCCGTCGCGGAGCTCCTCGGGATCAGTCCATGGGTGCGCTGCGGCGCCCGGCGATCTCAAGAACCTCATGTTAATTCGGAAATGCTCCGTGGGCGGACTAAACTTGCCCGCGTTCGGCTCGGCGAGAGCGACTGGATGCAGAAGCGAGGTCAAAACGATGAGTGATCAGATGCGAGAGCAAGGCATGGCCATGAGGCGCGCAGTGCTGGGCGACGCTTACGTAGACCGGGCGGAAGGAAACAAGTCACCGCTCACAGAGGAGTTCCAGGACCTCTTGACCCGCTACGCATGGGGCGAAATCTGGACCCGACCCGGACTGGATAAACGGACACGCAGCTGCATCACAGTGGCGATGCTGGTGGCCCTGGGCCAGACCGATGAGCTCAAAGTGCATTTGCGCGGGGCAGTCAACAACGGCGTCACGGTCGACGAGTTGAAAGAAGTCTTGCTGCAGAGCGCGATCTACTGCGGCATACCGGCCGCCAACACAGCCTTCCGGATCGCGGCGGAAATTCTCAATGACTCCCTTCAAGGAGTGACCGGCCGCGACCCCGAAATCTAACGTCTCTCGTCTGCGGCGGCGACGTGTCGTGACATAGGCTTGGAGTAGATGTCCGCCTCCCCGTCGACCGGCCATTCAGGTCAACCAAACGGCACGATGATGGCAGCGGTCCTGTACGCGCCACGCGATCTCCGGATCGAGCAGCGCCCGGTTCCAAGTCCGTCGCAAGGCGAAGTGCTCATCCGGATCCTATCGGTGGGAGTTTGTGGTTCCGATGTCCACTACTACGAGCACGGCCGCATCGGAGACTTCGTGGTCCGCAGCCCACTCGTGCTGGGGCACGAATCGTCCGGTCAGATAGTCGCAGTCGGAAAAGGAGTCTCCTCGGCGCGCGTGGGCCAACGGGTCGCCATCGAACCGGGCGAGCCTTGCCGCCGCTGTGATCAGTGCCGGGCCGGTCGATACAACCTGTGCCCGAATATCAGATTCCACGGCACGCCTCCCGTCGATGGCACCTTGTCGGAATTCGTCGCGGTGCAATCTGACCTCGCATACGCTGTACCTGACGAAATCAGCGACAACGCCGCCGCTTTGCTCGAGCCGCTTTCCGTCGGCATCTGGGCAAATCGCAAAGCCGGCGTTCAGGTCGGAACTTCTGTGTTGATCGCAGGTGCCGGGCCAATCGGCCTGGTCACAACCAAGGTTGCGCACGCAGTCGGTGCGACCCGCATCGTGGTGACTGACGTCAACCCCATCCGGCTGTCGGCGGCATTGAAAAGTGGGGCGACGGCGATCGCGGTCGCAGGGTCTGACGACGTCGCCGGCGAATTCGATGGATTCATCGACTGCTCTGGTTCGTCGGCCGCCATTGCAGCAGGGGTGCGTTTGGTGCGGCCCGGAGGGTCAGTCGTCCTCGTTGGCATGGGTGCTGATGAATTGAGGCTGCCTCTGGGGGTCGTCCAACAACGAGAGCTTGTCGTTACCGGGACATTCCGCTACGCCAATACATGGCCGACCGCCATTGCTCTCGTCGCCTCTGGGCGCGTCAGTCTCGACGATCTGGTCACTGGCGAGTACGGCCTTGCCGACGTGGAGCAGGCCCTGACGGCCGGCCGCGATCCCCAGAGCGTCAAGGCCGTCGTTCAGCCATCACGCAACCAGCCGGCGTAGCCGGCCACCCCATCTCGCGTTTCGGGTGGTTGACCCTATTTCGCCTCGATGATGCCTCGCATAAGGCCAAGCTCGGTCTGATAAACGTGGGCCGACTTCACCGTCATCGTCAGCGTGCCGACCCCGACCCCGAGGTCGCCGGCCACTCGACTTTGCAGCGCTGCGAGCTCGATGAGATTGGCATAGCCTTTCGTGCCGAAGTCGATGGCGTGAGCGTAGACGGCAAGCTGGAGCTCGCCCTTGATGACCCAGAAGTCAAGCAAGCTGATGCATGGGACGTAGCTGGTATCGGTCAGCGGCTGAAACGTCGTGATCGCCGCGTCGCGCGCCCATCGATTGGCGGCTAGTCGGTCGATCACCCACCGGATCTGGTCGCGACCTGTGTGGGCGTAGTCGTACAGGCGCGTCGCGTAGCTGTCGGAGTCACCGAGCTCTGTCACTCGGGAGTGGTCGGCAAAGTTCGCGTGCATCCACGCCAGCCGTTCTGGATCGCCGTGCTGAGCAACGATGGGGTCGTCGACTCGCGGTGAGTGCACATCGAGCGTCGCGCGGAAAACCTCGACGATGGGCGATCCCTCCCAGCTCCCGACAACACCTCCGGCAAGAATCGCGGAAGCGATCGCTATCCATGCCTCCCCCACCGTCGCCGCTTCGATCCGCACAGGTACGACGTCCTCAGGCATTCGTGAGGTCAGCAAGTCGCTGCGCGACATGATCCGCCTGCGGTAGACGCGCCCGGGCACCCTCGTGCATGAGCGCGAGAACCGATGCGGTGAGGGCTGCGCGGAGCGCGGCAGGGTCGGCCGCGCCGGCGTGGGCGTCCTCGAATCGAGCGAGCGTCTCGGCGGAAAGGTCGTCGTAGCCACGCGCCTGAACGGCGGGAAGCCCTTGGAGGAGGCAGGCAAGCGAGAGAGCGTGGTCGCGGACGGCGCCGACATAATGCTCGGCCTGCCATACACGCCTTCGTTCGATGCATGCGCGCGCATGGAGCGCGTAAATGACGCCCCACCCGAAGACTTCGCCGGCGACCGACGGCGTGGAAATGAACAGATTCCCCGCGGCCGCTGGGCTCGCCGTTTCGGGCTCGCCCGCCGCTGTCTCGCCGAACAGAAGCCGGAATCGTGGCCCGGCTGGACGAAACTGAGCCTCCGGCGTCATCGAGAGGTCGCACTGAAGCCCGTCCGGGAGCAGGAACACGCCGTAGGTCGTCGGACTTCGGTCGAGGTCGACAAGGTGCACCGCGTCGAGCTCGTCCACGAGCGTGCGCTTCCAGTCATCGAAAGCGTGACTGACTGGCACGCCCCCTGCGATGGCGAAGGTAAGGTCCAAGTCAGAGAAGCGGTCGCCCGCGTCAAACGCCAGCGAACCCACGACCGCTGCGGCAACGATGCGCTCATCCTTCTGCGCGAGCTGTAGAAGCAGATCACGGAGAGCGTCCCGCTGTTCAACGGTGAACATGAGGCGAGATCCTACCTCGGCAGTGTTGAGAACGGCTTCCAGTCGACCGGCGTGCTGGGTCGATTTCAATTCGGTAGCGTCTTGATGCGATGCCCGAAGGCGACACCATCCATCGCGCGGCGAGCATGCTCGAGTCGGCCCTCCAGGGCAAGCGTGTGGTTGCGGCTCGACCAGAACATCTAATGCGACTTGTCGGTACCACCATCACTGCGATCGAGCCAGTCGGCAAACATCTCGTGATTCGTTTCGAGAACGGCCTCGCTCTTCACACTCACATGCGCATGCGCGGCGTCTGGCACGTATACCGGCCGGGCGAGCAGTGGCGCCGCCCAGCCTGGCAGCTCAAGGCCTCGCTCGAGACCGCCGACTCTATCGCGGTCTGCTTCAGCGCCCCGATTGTCGAGCTCGTGCGCGACGTAGCCTCGCGCGTCGGACACCTCGGGCCGGACATCGTCGCCGAAGAATGGTCGCCTTCAGCAGCCGTGGCCCGAGCGCGAAAGCTGAACGAGCTGCCTATAGGCGACGTGCTGCTCGACCAACGGGTGGTCGCAGGCATCGGCAACGTGTATCGATGTGAGTCGCTCTGGAGCCGGCGGATCAGTCCCTGGAAACCTGCCCGCGAACTGGACGACGAAACCCTTCGAGAGCTCTTCGAGACGGCACGGGCCGCCATGCGAGCCAACCTTGCCGGCGGAGTGCGACGACGGTTTCCGGGTTACGGCAACGGCGCGGTGCATGGCCGAGGTGGGAGACCGTGTCCCCGGTGCGGTACGCCGATCCGGGTCCGAGCCATGGGCGAATACGCGCGCCTCGTGTACTGGTGCCCGAAGTGCCAGGACGGCTGACGATCATTCCCTACCGATTCAACGACTCCACCCAGCCGGCGATTTGCGCTCGAGTGTTGACTCCGAGCTTGTTAAGGATGCTGCGCACGTGGCTGTCGACGGTGCGCTCGGAGATGAACAGGCGCCCGCCGATCTGCTTGTTGCTCAGGCCGTCGGCGACGAGCCGCGCGACCTCCGCCTGTCGCTTTCCGAGAATGCCGGCGCCCGCGTGATCGGAGGCCGCGGCGACGGAATTCGTTTCACCCAGAGCGATGCGCACTGCGGCCTCCCGGCTCAAACGCCTGCCGATCTCGAGCTCCGCAGCGTATTTCGAGGGCCCAAGCGCGGCGGTCGCCGACTCTTCAGCCTGAGCGATGAAAGGAGCTAGGACTGCCATGACCGTCGCGCCGGCCCCGATCCTGATGGCTTCCGACGCCCCGAGCAGCCGAGCAGCCACTTGAGGTTGACCGGATATCGTCGCGTGATACGCCAGGGCCGCGAGCAGGTAAAACTGTCCGATGCGGTCGTCGATCTGATATGCGATCCGCAAGGCCTCCTCTTGCCTTTGCTTCGACTCGGTGAGATCGCCGGCGGCCAGGGCTGCACCACCTAAGTTGAGCAACATCATGTGCAGCGCGTAGAGGTCTCCCGCTTCTCGGCTTAGCCTTGCGCCTTCTGAAGCCACCAATTTGACGGTTTCGAAATCGCCTTCGATCGCGCCCTTGAGGGCTCGGGCCTGGAGGATTCCAACCGTGGCGGCGACGTCGTCGGCCGCGGCCGCCACTGCCTCAGCCTCGTCGAGGAAACGCTCGGCGGACTCCCGATCGCCCGCCATGCTGTCGGCGATCGAAGCCATCGTCAGCGAGTGCGCCAGCTGAATGGGTTGTCCCGCGTCGCGCGCGGCCGCGATGGCCAGTTCGAGCCGCGGCCGAGCACCTGTCCAATCCCCCTGTAACACCGCCAGAAATCCACGGATGAAGTAGGCCCACGCAATCGTCTCCGGATTGCCCGGCCCGGAGGCGAGCAGCTCGTCGAGCCAGCGCACACCTTCCGTCGTGGCACGCGTGATCCAGTACCAGCTGAGCGACGTGGCAAGCGCGATTCCGTTGACGGAATCTGATTCGACCAGGCATTGTCGAAGGACCGAACGAATGTTGTCGATCTCGACGTCCATCCAGGCGAGCCACTCGAGCAGCCGAAAGCGAGCTTGAAGGGCGTTTCGCTGACACCTCGATACGTAGTACTCGGTGCACCGAACCTTCAGCACGTCCTCCTCGCCCGCGTCGCGCAGCTTCTGGGCGGCGTACTCGCGCATCGTCTCGTGCAACCGATAACAGGCCGTGCCCTTCGCGTCCTCTTTCATCACCAGCGATTTGTCGACCAGGGACGCGAGTAGGTCGAGTGCGTCGGCAGCCGCCCCTTCCTCGGAGCAAACCGACTCCACGTCGTCAAGGGTGAACCGGCCGGCGAACACGCACAGCCTCCGGAGCAGCGACCGCTCCGCGGGTATCAGCAGGTCGTGGCTCCAGTCGATCGCCGTCTGCAGCGTCTGGTGACGTGGAAGTGCAGCGCGGCCTCCGATCGTGAGCAGGCCGAACCGGTCAGACAGCCGGTCGAGGATTTGCTCCACGGTCAACACTCGCGTTCTGACCGCGGCCAGCTCGATCGCCAACGGCAGGCCGTCGACCCGCCGGCAAACGCCGGCTACAGCGGCCTGGTTCGCGGCAGTCAGCTCGAAGGTACCCGAGGCAGCCGCCGCCCGCTCCACAAAGAGCATGACCGCCTCGTTCTGTCGCAGCTGATTCAAAGGCTCGGCGGCGTTGGCGGAAGGCAGCTCGAGGGGCGGGATGGGGACCACGTGCTCTCCCGACACGGACAGGGGTTCACGGGTGGTGGAAATGATCCGCACATCCGGGGCAGCTCTGATGACTTCGCTCACGAGGTGAGCCGCTGCTCCAAGCAGGTGCTCACAGTTGTCCACCACCAGCAACAGCGATTTGTCCTGCAGGTAGGAGAGCAGGAGCGCCAGAGGCTCCGTGGCCGCCTGGTCCCTCAGGTCGAGAGCCGCCACGACAGCGTTGCTAACAAGCCCGGGATCGCGGACTTCCGCCAGCTCGACCAACCATGCGCCGTGCTTGAAGCCGCGTCCGAAGTTGGTTGCCGCCCGTACTGCCAGACGACTCTTTCCGACACCGCCTGGGCCGACGAGGCTGACCAAACGGCCCGCGGTCAGCTTCGCTCTGATCTCTGCCAGCTCCCGGCGGCGCCCGATGAAGCTCGTGGCTTCAGCCGGAAGGTTGCCTAGACGGGGGGTGCGGCCGGCCATGGGGAATTATTACGGCCGCGAGTTACGGACGGCTAGGTACCGAACCAGCGATTCCACCGATTTCGAGCATCCGTCTGCTGCGTAGGGTGACCACCATGGCCAATGAGCTGCCGATTCAGAGGGTGGAAGTCAGCTTCGTCGGCTTTCCTCCCGCCGACAAGATTGGGCGGGCATCGGGAGTCAGCGAAGTCGAGGTCGATGGGGCGATCCTCCGCTGCGTCATCTTCGGCAGCTTTCAGCCATTTCTCGAGGCGCTGCGCGGCCACGAGGTCATCAGCCTCAAATCAATTCAGGAGAGTGCAAACGCATGGTAAGCCGCTACCCGGTTCAGTTCGACGTCGATTTCCCTTCCCGTCCGCTCGACCGGCTGAGCACAGCCTTTCGGTTCATTGTTGCCATTCCGATCGTGGTCGTCCTGACCATGCTGTCGGGCGAGGCGTTTCGCGACGGCAACCACGAGAGGAATTCGCTGGTGATCAGTGGTGCGGCTGTGTTTCTGCCGCTGGTCCTGATGATCGTGTTCCGGCAGAAGTACCCGCGGTGGTGGTTTGACTGGAACCTGAACCTCCTCCGTTTCTCCAGCCGCGTCACGGCATATCTGGCATTGCTCGACGATCGCTATCCATCGACAGATGAAGACCAGGCGGTCCACCTCGATTTTCCCTATCCAGATGCCCGACAGCTCAACCGCTGGCTGCCGCTGGTGAAATGGTTCCTCGCAATTCCGCACTACGTCGTGCTGTTTTTTCTCGGGCTCGCGGCAGTTATTGCCGTGATCGCTGCGTGGTTCGCCATTCTCTTCACGGCGACGTATCCCCGCGGACTGTTTGATTTCGTTGTTGGGGTACTTCGGTGGAGCAATCGCGTCAATGGCTATGCGTTCGCGTTGGTAACCGACCAATATCCTCCGTTCAGTCTGAGCTGAAATTCATGAAGCTCCGGGTCAACGGCGCCTTGCTTCGGTTCACCGACTACCGACGGGTGATCACCATCGCCGCACCCACGGTGGAGGCGGGGCTGACGGCGCTGGCCGATCAGTACCAGCCGCTGCGCAAAGTCCTGTTCGATCGGGAGGGCAAGGTCCGCGCAACGCACAGGATCTTTCTGAACGGGGCGCCACTCGAACGCGAAGAGCTCAGCAGTCCTGCCGGCGAGGCTGATTCCGTCGATTTGCTCCTCGCTATCTCGGGGGGCTGAGGGTATGCCGAGGTGGTGCACGTATGAAGTGCCCGTCGACACCGGCATGTTCAGTCCGGTCGGACTCCAGCCGACCGCCGTCCTCCGGCTCGCGTTCAACGGCGCAGCCCAGTGGCTCGGCCGGCACGCGATCAGCCATCGGCGGCTGGTTTCCGAGCACAAGACGGGCTTCGTCATCTGGTCGGCCAGTTTCATCTCCGACAGACCGGTCAGCTTCTTTGACGCCGACTGCCTCGAGATGAGGGTCATGGGGCGCGTCTGCGGCGGTGGCACCCAGTTCGCATGCGAGGGTCAATTGTTTGGCTCATTCGGAACTGCGGTGCATGTTCAAGCGACGTGCGTTCCTCTGCGCCTCGACGGCGACGCGGCGCTGTCTGGAGTCCCCGCTCGGCTCTGCCCTGAGGTGATGGCGAGCTTTCTTCCCGACGAAATCGAAACGCTGCCACACCGCTCGCCGGTGCCCGGCCTTCAGGCTGTTGTCGCGCGAGAGGGCATCTTGCTGGCACGTCACGAGAGGCAGTTCACAATTCACCGACACCAGTGCGAGGTCGCGGACCAGTGGTTCTGGCCGGAGGCGGCCTCGCTCGCCAGCGGTGGGCGTGAGGATCTCATCAGGGCCGACGCCGATAGCGTCCCAACGCTTAGACACGCGCTGGGTACGACGGTGCGCCGTCTCGACCTGCTGTTCAATCGTCCCTTCTTTCTTTTCGATCAAGGCGTCGTCGTTTCGTCCGCCCACCGATGGAAAGGGCGACTCGTTTTCATCCACGAGTTGAAGGGCATCGACGATGACCAGGCGAGGGCTCTGGCGATCGAGCAGTTCGCCGCGGCCGGAGGCTCTTGGAATTGATCGTGCAGGTGCGTGCACCGTCGTCTGCCCAAGAGCTGGAGCGCGTCCTGGGCGATCCGTTGAGCCGGGAAGCGCCGATCTCGTTCAGCAAGCTGGTCGCACACGACGAGCGGGAGGAGGCTCCGTCGGAAGCCTTTGAGGCACTTCGTCAATGGGGCGTTCATGCCCACCTCGTTCCCCAGGCCTTGGGCGGGCGCCTGACCTCTTTCGAAGAGCTCCTCGCGCTGGTGCGCGTGGTCTCTCGGCGCGACCTCGTTCTGACGACTGGGTTGGGATCGACCATGCTCGCTGCCATCCCGGTTTGGGCCTGGGGCGAGGGAGACCAACGCAGGCAGCTCGCGGACATGCTGCTCAATGCCGGTGCGTTTGGTTCCTTCGCGGCCTCGGAACGGGAAGCCGGCAGCGACTTTCAAGCCACCGCCACACATGCCGATGCAGTCGCTGGCGGCTACCTGCTGAGCGGTGAAAAGTGGTTGATCGGCAACGCCTCGCGGAGCTCGTTCGTGGTGGCTCTGGTGAGGACACAACCATCTCTCTCATTGCTCTTCTTTCGACCAGACCGTCTTGCAGCGAGTCGATGGCGACGACTACCAAGGATCCAGACACACGGTCTGCGGGGCCACGACATGGGCGGAATGGTGTTCGAAAGATGCCCACTCCCGGCCGAAGCACTGCTGGGCCGGGTCGGCCGGGGTATGGAGATGACCCTCACCACTCTTCTGTACACGAGAACGATGATCGGCGGAATGGCATTGGGCGCCGCAGACACGGCGCTACGCCTGGCGCTTCGCTGGGCGCGCGACCGGCGGCTGTACGGCGAACCGATCCTTGCCATCCCAGCGGTCAGAGCGCTGCTGCTTGGTTCCTTTCTCGACATCCTGATCGCGGAATGCATCGCCATTGTCACCGCCCGCGCGCTGACGTTGGCTCCGCGGAGAACCTCTCTTTGGGCGGCCGTCACAAAGTATCTCGTCCCCCTTCTCAGCGAGCGCGTTGTCCAGAACGTCTCGGTCGTCCTCAGCGCTCGGTCCTACCTGCGAGAGGGCATCGCGGACGGCATCTTTCAGAAGATCGCCAGGGACATCTCAATCACGAGCATCTTCGAGGGAACTCAGCTGGTTCAGCTCTCTCTCATAGCCGCGCAGCTCGGCCAAAGCGTGCGGCGGATGAATCGCGATGATGACCCGGTCGACCTCGACCGCCTTTGTGACCTGGGCACACCGGCTCCGACCTGGGACTACTCGCGCACGGCCCTGCGCATCGGCAATCCTGGTGGTGACGAGCTCGTCGAGCGTTGGTTCGGACCCGAGAGCCGTCCAGAGGATCTAGGGGCGGACGCTCGCGCCACCGGCGCTATACGGGCGCTTCGCGACCAGGCGGCCGCGTTGCGAAGCGCGATGACGACAAGCAACGCAATGACCGACCATTCGCTTGCGCGTCGGCACTGCATCCTGCATGCGGCCGCGTGCTGCATCCACCTCTGGCGGACCAATCGAGATCGGCTGGCGAAGGAGCCAGCGGAAGGCGAGTGGTTGACCCTCTGCCTGGAGCGGCTGGTAGGCGGCGGCGAATCGGCGCCGTGCGGCGCTGACCTTACCGGGCCGGTCTGCGATTGGATGCTCGGTCAGCTCGACCGAAACGAGCTTTTCTCGATCGTGCCCATGGAGCTCGCCCGATGATCGCGTGGACTTTGCCGGAGCTGACATCCAGCTTGCGCGAAGCATTCGCCGCCTTCCTTGGCCTCCAACCCGGACAGATAGACCCCGACCGATCGATCAAGGAGCTCGGCATGGACTCGCTGACCGCCATCGAGCTGGCTGTGAACATCGAGGACCGCCTTGGTGTAAGCCTGTTCGTAGACGATTTCTCCGGCGATGAGACCATCGCCGGGCTGGCCGCGGCCTTTGTGCGGGACGGTGCCCCGTGATCGCCCTCGGTGCTGAGCACGACACGCAGCGCATCGCCTCCCTTGTCGCCGAGGTGGAACGCCGGTTTGGCAGCTTCATCCGCGAAGCCGTCAATCCCGACGCCGACGATCGCGACCTCGGCGGCATGGCGCTGCCGCGCGCTTTGCTTCGCGAGGCTGGCCGGCTCGGCTTGCTGGGGTTCTCGCTTCCGACCGAGATCGGAGGCGAAGGCCGCGACAAGTTCGAGTGGGGCATCGTGATCGAGGAGGTATCGCGTCTCTCTCGCGACACAGGCCTCGCGTCAGTGATCGATGTCAATGCGGGCGTTGCCGAGCTGTTGCTGGGGACGGGTCGGCCGGACCTGGTCGAGCGATATGCGGTTCCGATGACAGCGGGCCAGCTCGTATGTCCGCCGGCGGCGTACGAAGGCCGCGACCCGTTCGACTACTTGACCACGGCAAGCCAGGTAGCAGGCGGCTGGCGGCTCGACGGCCACAAGCCCTTCATCGGCGGAGCCGTCTTCGCCGATGCCTTCCTCGTGTATGCAAAGGAGGACGGGTCCGGCGACATCCTCGCGTTTCTGGTCGAGCGCGGCGATGAGGGTGTCAGCGTCGATCCACTTCGGACGATGGGCCTGAGCTCGATGGGGTTTGGCGGCCTGAGCATGAGTGGTGCTTGGCTGGCCGCCGACCGCCTCGTCGTCGGCGCCGACGCCCTCAGCACAATGAACACGTACCTGCGCAACCGACGCCTGATGACGACCTGCTCGGTGGTCGGTCATATGCGAGCGCTGCTGGAGGCCTGCGTGCTGGCGCTGGATGGTCGCCAGCGCGGCGGCTGTGGAGTGCTCGAATACCCCAATGTTCAGCGCACCGTGGGCGAGATGTTCACCGCGGTTCAGGCCGCTCAGGCGCTTGCCCGGAGCGCGCTGACCGGCACGTATGGTCCGCGAGACCAGTTCTTCGACCCGATCGCAACTGCCGCGAAGCACTTCGTGGCTGAGCAGGCCATCAAGATTGGCCTGGCCGCGATGAGCTTGCAGGGTGGCGAGGGTTATATGCGGCAGCATCCGTGGGAGCGCTACATGCGCGACGCACTTGGTCTCATCGGCGGCCAAGGGGCACAGGAGCTTCTGCTGATTCAGCTGGGGCAGCACATTACGTTCGAGGTCACTCAACAACAACTCTTAAAGGCGGGTGCGTCGTACCTGTAGTTCCCGCTATAGGAGGTGGACGGGGGCGGCTGAGCACCTGGCCCCTGATGTCGTAGCGTTGCACCGTGAGCCGGGAAGTCGAGGCTTTGAACCGGCGCCTGCTGCGCGCGCGAGACGCCATGGACCGCGCCTACGCCGAGCCCCTCGACGTCCGCGCCGTGGCCGCTGTGGCCCATATTTCCGAGGCGCACTTCAGTCGCAGCTTTCGAGCCGTCTTCGGGGAGACTCCGCATCGCTACCTGCAGCGCCGGCGTGTGGAGCGCTCGATGTTCCTGTTGCGCGAGACCGACCGCAGCGTCACCGAGATCTGCTTCGACGTCGGCTTCACGAGCAGGGGGACCTTCAGCCGCACGTTCCGGGAGATCGTCGGCCAGCCGCCGTCGGACTACCGCGTGGGGCACGAGCCGATGGTGGCGCCCAACTGCTTCCAGCTGTGGGCGACACGGCCGGTGGTGGCGGCGGGGGTGGTACGGAGATCGAGCAGTTTTGGAGACGCCGCCGCCTCAGCGGCTCCCTAGCATGAGGGTCGTCCCCATCAACTCTCGCAAAGGAGAAAACGAGCGATGATCACCAAACTCAACGTCGCCTCGATCATGGTCCTCAACAAGGACGAGGCTCTTGACTTCTACGTCAACAAGCTCGGCCTGGAGAAGGGCCAGGACGTCAAGCAGGGTTCCTACCGCTGGCTGACGGTGCGCGTCCCTGGCGACGTCACCGAGATCTCCCTCGAGGAGCCGGGCCCGCCGGTGCATGACGAAGCCACCGCTGCGCAGCTCCGCGAGCTGATCACGAAGGGCGCGCTGGGCGGGCTCGTGTTCAAGGCGGACGACATCCGGGGTCTGTACGAGACCCTCAAGTCGCGCGGCGTCACCGACTTCACCCAGGAGCCCACCGACCACTTCTACGGCACCGACATGGGCGTCCGCGACCCCTTCGGCAACGCCATCCGGATCCTCCAGCAGGGGAAGGTCGCCCATAAGGCAAGGGCCTGATGGTCCGGCTGCCGGACACGTTCGATGGTTCGGCTGATGCCTTACAGGTGTCCCGCCTGATACCTGACGGCAAGATCTCGAGGACACAGGCATCGAGGTGCGGCCCTTTCTAGTTCAGGCCATGAGCCTGACCGGTCCCGCGGGCCTGCGGCGCCCTGCGAATCAATCCCAGAGCGCCTCAGCGTGAAGGCCCTCGAAGCCCGCCTGGAGCGGACGCGGAAGCTCTGGATCGTCTACCGGACATGACGGAGACCGAGTTTCGCGCCGAGCGGGAAGTCATCGAGAAGGAGATCGCGCGCGTGCGCGCGCTCCCCGAGGTGGCCACCCTCTCAGGCAATGCTCCCACCGGATCACCGATGTGGTGGCCGCGTGGCACGACGCCAACCCGGATCAGCAGGCACGGTTAGCGGCCGGCATCCTCTCCCAGCTTCACGTTAAGGACGGCAAGACCAGCGCCATCCGACCGAGACCCGCCTGGATCCCCTACTTCGAGGAGCTGCTGGCGTCTCGGTGGTCTAGAGAGCGGGAGACGAGACTCGAACTCGCGACATCGACCTTGGGAAGGTCGCGCTCTACCAGCTGAGCTACTCCCGCTCGGCAAGCCGG
>Ga0209488_10002652_pt1 | contig 14625 bp, 14 predicted proteins | sample Rivendell_Oct201_8_FD_188349 | JGI IMG/M metagenome (GOLD analysis project Ga0209488, IMG submission 188349) | Vadose zone soil microbial communities from the Eel River Critical Zone Observatory, Northern California, USA -... | ecosystem: Environmental > Terrestrial > Soil > Vadose zone >... | reverse complement strand
AACTGACCTCAGGCGTGCCATGAGGCTATCGCAGACATGGAATGGGCGCTTTACGCATATTGCTGTGATTGGCCACGGATTGCGTTGATCTCCACGGGAGCTCGAATGCCGAGATCCGATGGATCTTTACTAAAATGGCCGATTGCGGGTCAGCCAGCTTCTCCTGAGCCTCGCCCGGCGAGCAACCACGCGAACACCGCTGCAAAAACAAGTTTCGTGATCGAGTCCCTTGCTTTCTACCTCTCCTCGTTGCCCGGATAATCGCACTGCAAACAGTGGCCAAAGGCAGAGAATGACAGTGTGGACGCATACCAATGTATGGCTGGGACGATCTATAGAGTTAGAAACTTTGATTGAGCTGATCCGTTAGATGCGCATACACATCGCAAACGGGGGGCGGCGCGCTGGAGACGACCATGCCAGTTTTGGACCAAGAACGAACCAATCGTTTAGCAGCAATTCGTGCCGGAATTGGCCGCCGGTTAAAAGCCTTCCATGAGCATGAACTGCGCTCGCCAATGCCGGATCGCATCGGGCACCTGCTTAGTGAACTAAAAAGCATCAGCAAAAAGGGTACCGGCGACAATCCTCCTTCACCCGCGTCGTCGCGGCGACGTGCCGATCGTCGCGGTCGGCAGTGCCACCAATGATTTCGGGCACGCCCGGTGTGGCCGACCATGAGGATTGGCCGCAACACGACATCTTGCGTTCTGACGATTGGCGCAAGATCCGACCAGTTGCGGCAATACCGGAAAAGTTCGTTGCAGGGAGATCGCTAGATGTTATGCGACGCCCTTGCCTTCGAAGTTCACGCCGGTGGATGGGCGACTCAGGAACGGCACCCCGAAAAATGAAACCATATGTCCTGATGCTTCTGATAAGCACGATCGCCGTGCCTTCCAAGCTCGTTAGACGAGGTCCAAGCCTCACTCCCGAACTCGAAGAACGAAGCCCGGATGGTTGGCGAGGAGCATGATGAGAATCGATCTGACCAACAAGCGTGCAGTCGTCACCGGCTCGACTTCTGGCATCGGCTTTGCGATCGCGCACGGGCTCGCCGAGGCCGGCGCGGCGGTCGTGATCAACGGCCGACACCAGAACACCGTGAACGCCGCGGTAAAGCGCCTCACGGAGCGCGTGCCGCAGGCGAAAATCGAAGGCGTCGCCGCCGATCTCGCCAAGCCGGACGGCGTCGCGGCCTTTGTTCGGGATGCGAGCGAGACCGATATCTTGGTGAACAATCTCGGGATTTTCGAACCCAAGCCGTTCGATGCCATCACCGACGACGATTGGCAGCGATTTTTCGAGACCAATGTCATGAGCGGCGTGCGCCTGTCGCGCCATTACCTGCCCTCGATGGTGCGGCGCGGCTGGGGCCGGATTGTCTTCATCTCGAGCGAGTCCGGCCTCAACATTCCGGTCGAAATGGTTCACTACGGGATGACCAAGACGGCGCAGCTTGCGGTGTCGCGCGGATTGGCGGAATCGTGCGCCGGCACCGGCGTAACCGTAAACGCAGTTTTGCCCGGTCCGACCCGCTCAGACGGCGTTGTGGAATTCTTTGCCAAGCTCGCCAAGGAGCAAGGCGTGTCGGAAGCGGAGATGGAAAGGGAATTCATCGCCAAGAACCGTCCGAGCTCGGTGATCCGGCGCCTTGCGACGGTAGACGAGGTGGCGAACATGGTGACCTACGTCTGCTCGCCGCAAGCGTCCGCCACAACCGGAGCCGCGCTGCGCGTCGATGGCGGTGTCGTGCGCTCGATTGCGTGAATCGCCAGGTGACGGGCGCGCCGCGCAGGCACAAAGCACTTGTCGCAACTGCATAGAGAGGCAGGAGTACCGAGATGAGGCAGGAACACCGCGTAACTCTCAACTGTGCTCCGCGCCTGCGAGCCGTGACGTTGGTGGCCGGTCTGGCGACCTTGATGCTGGCGAATGCCGAACTGTCGTTCAAGGCAGCGGCACAATTGAGTTCGCCGCCACTCTCAACGTCGCGGCAATCTGGGGAGCAAGCTCGCGATCGTGCGCCGATCGGTCATCGGCAGCCGCGACCCCAGGACTTGCCGCCAGGCGTTCGGCGCGATGAAAGAAGGACCACCGGGATCACTTCCGAAGACAGAAAACTCGATAAGAAGCTCGAGATCTGCCGCAAGTGCTGAACGCACAACGGTTGGCGAACGTTCGCGTGGCGATCAGGACCAGATGTTATCGGGGAGATTCACGACAATCGGTGTCGCGGTGCTTCGCACCACGACCCACTCGAATGGATGATCTTGAGATTCGTTGACTTCCATATGAGGCAACCAAGCCGGGACGTGAATAAAGTCGCCTTGGCGTGCGACTGCACTGAATTCACCATGCTCTCCCCACCGCACGCAGCACTCTCCCTTCAGCACGTATGCAATGGTTTCCTGTTCTCCGTGATGGTGAATGCCGGTCTTGCTCGCCGGCTCGACGATAAAGAGTCCGCCCCACAGCGCGGTCTTCACCCCCAAATCGGGCGTAAGCGCCGCACGACGTTGCGAGCCTGCCGTCTGGGCCGTCGCCGTATCGAACTGCGCGGGCGAAACGATACGAACAGGTGGATAGTTGCTCATGGTGGCGATTCTCCGAGATTTCGTCATCCGCGTGGCCGCAGGCGACTTCGTTTGGAATTTCCGGTCGACTTTGTCTGAATGCACACGTGAGCGTATGCAACCAGCTACGGCCGCAGCGACAGCATGCAGATTAGTTCGAGGCGCTGTTCCCTTTGGCCAGTCGCAATGCCCGTGCCAAATGGTCCTCGATCTTCGGCAGCGTTTGACGGGAAAATTCCTTGAGATCGGGGTCGTTGCCGTTCTGGATCTCATCCTGGAAGAGCGCCGCGTTGCCCTTCTGATAATTGACCTGGCCGTCCACATAGTCGCGGTCGAAGGCTACGCCGCGGTCGGCCTTGAGCGTGGAAATCATCGCCACATAAGCGCCATGCAGCAGCGTGTTGGCAGGCGCCCCGATGCTCTTGCGCTGCAGGATCGCGTTGAGCGAATCCACCACCGGGATGTGGGTGACCACCATCAGATGTGCATAATCGCGCACGGCTGCGCTGACGGCCTTCTTTTCTGCCAATCGGCCGGAAACCCCCTGGAAGGGGGCGCCGAGATTGGCCTGCGCAATGAAATTGTAGTCGGTAGGGCTTAAACTGATAGGTGCTGGCGGTGGCGCAAAAGCATGTGCATCGGCAAGGCCTACCGCAGTGGCCAACGGCAATAGGGCGAGGATGGCGCTCAGGCGTGCGATCGGGTGCATTGGCGGGTCTCCGTTGGCTGCAAGTTTCACAGCGCTAATACCTAATCCGTTCATGTCGTCGATCAAGAAGACGAGTTCGATCCACGCTGGAATGCCGCAAGCGCGAGATACTCTCGTGAAAATCGAGCAACAGCAAACGCGAAGACAGCGACGCCCAATAGTCGTGATAACAGAGCAGGTGGCTTCGCTCCGGAGTGCCGCTCCCGCCTCCGATCCATCGATGATCGTAGTGTCGCTCGCAATCATCATGCCCAACATCACGCTTGGCTCACTGACGCGACCATGCTCCCGAGGTTGACGCAATACTGGACCAAACACAGCAACGGCGGCAAAGCCATTCTTCGGCAAAAGGAGAGATAATTTCGGAAGTGATCTTCTTGTAGGAGGTTTATCAGTGAGAAATACGATGCACGTGATGCACGTCATGAAAGATGCTCTTTTCAGCCGTGGTGGGATGGTCCGGTGTGCGATCACTGTTCACATGCTCGGAACACTGCTGCTGACCGCTTCGCCATCGGCCGCGCAGGACACGCGCCACACGGCCGCGACAACTGCGGGGCCCTGTGCGGGTAACAACGGCGGGATCACTCTGCCGCCGGACTTCTGCGCAACGGTCTTCGCCGATAACATCGGCCACGTCAGGCAAATGGTGGTCGCCCCGAACGGGGTCGTTTACGTCAATACCTGGAGCGGCCGCTACTATCGCAACGATACGCCGCCGGCCGGCGGATTCCTGGTAGCCCTGCAGGACACCACCGGTAACGGCCGCGCCGATCGAGTTACCCGCTTCGGTCCCGGTGCCGAAACCGGGAATGCCGGTGGAACCGGGATCGCGCTGTACAACGGAGCGCTCTACGCGGAAACGAACGACCGCATCGTACGCTACGCCTTGCCGACGGGTGCGGTAGCGCCGAGCGGGTCGCCGGAGGTCATCATCTCCGGACTACCCCTCACTGGCGATCACCCGATGCACCCGTTCAAGATAGATGCACAGGGTGGTCTTTACGTCGATCTTGGTTCGGCGACCAATTCCTGCCAGGTCGCGAACCGAATGCCCAACTCCCCAGGCATTCAGCCGTGCACGGAGCTGGAGACGCGGGCCGGTATCTGGCGCTACGACGCCAATCGGACCGGGCAGCGGTTCTCGCCCGCCGAGCGCTTCGTCACCGGGCTGCGCAACGGGGAAGGGTTCGCATTCGATTCCGCGGGCCGGATGTTTGCAACTCAGCACGGTCGTGACCAGCTGCGCGAAAACTGGCCTCACCTCTATGCGCCTGAGCAGGGCGCCAACGAGCCGGCCGAGGAACTGGTGCAGCTGGAGCGGGGCGCCGACTACGGCTGGCCATATTGCTACTACGACCTGACCCAGCAAAAGCTCGTCCTCGCTCCGGAGTACGGCGGCGACGGCGGCAATGCGGTCGGGCCGTGTGCCGACAAGCGAGCCCCTGTGGCGGTCTTTCCCGGGCACTGGGCACCCAACGACCTCCTGATTTACAACGGACATCAGTTCCCGACGGCCTACCAAGGGGGCGCATTCATCGCCTTTCATGGGTCGTGGAACCGCGCGCCGTTTCCGCAAGGCGGCTACAACGTGGTGTTCCAGCCGCTCGCCGACGGCAAAGCTGCCGGACGGTACATGGTCTTTGCTGACGGCTTCGCCGGCGCAATAGAAGAGCCGGGTCAGGCCGCGCATCGGCCATCGGGGCTCGCGCTCGGACCCGACGGCGCGCTCTACATTTCGGACGACCAGCACGGGCGGATCTGGCGCGTCACATATAGTGGTCCCGCCACGGTGGGTCTCGCGGCCGCGGCCGCGCCGTCCTCCCGACCCGACAATTCGGCGCCCGGGGCGGCTGATCCGCCTGAAGGGATCCATCCGAATGCCGGCGCGCAGGCGGCGGCACTGCCGACTCCGCCCGGAGCAACGGCCGAGGAGGTCGCGCTCGGAAACCGCATCTTTGACGGCCAGGTCGCGAGTGCGCCGTGCGCGGGCTGCCACGGAACAGACGGCAGGGGCTCGCCTCAGGGGCCCGACCTCACGAGTGGCAAATGGCTGTGGGGCGATGGCAGTTTCGCCGCGATCGCGCACACCATCGCCGTGGGCGTACCGCAGCCGAAGGAGTACGGGGCTCCGATGCCGCCGAAGGGTGGTGCCGAGCTGTCCTCTTCCGAGGTTTCGGCGGTCGCAGCCTACGTATGGACGCTTAGCCATCGGGGCGGACGTTGAACACCGGCCTTCCACAAAAGCGCGGCGCGACGAACCGGACCGTCGAACCGTGTTCATCGCGCTGTTACCAACATGCTCACTGATGGCAAAGCAATGGCTGACGTATCACGCAGAGCACTGATAAAGGCAACCGGCGCAATCGGCGCCACGATGCTGCCGACCGCGCTCGCCATCGACGCCGGGTCGGCGCAGGAACATGATCACGCATCTCCGGCGCCCTCCAATCCTCCTGCTGCGGCTGCCGTTCCTCCACAAGCGCGGGGGACGACCTATCTGTTTTTCAACAATGAGGAAGCCGCCTTCATTGAGGCCGCGGTTGCGCGCCTGATCCCGAAGGATGAGCAATGGGCCGGGGCGCTCGAGGCCGGCGTTCCTAATTACATCGACAAGCAACTGGGCGGCGCTTGGGGCGCGGGCGAGCGACTTTATCGCAGCGGTCCCTGGCAGCCAGGGGCGCCGAGCCAGGGCTACCAGCTTCCCTTCACGCCGGCGGAACTGTTCCGAACCGCGTTGGCCGCAATCAACAAGGATCTCGCACAGAGGCCATTTGCGGAAATGAGTCCTGACGAACAGGACAACTATCTCAAAAGGCTCGAGGCGGGCGGCAAGGATCTCGGCGGCGTGCCCTCCGACGTGCTGTTTGCGCATCTCTTGGCGTGCACGCTCGAGGGCTTCTTCAGCGACCCGGTCTACGGTGGCAACCGCGACATGGTGTCATGGCGAATGATCGGCTTCCCCGGCGCCTACGCATCTTATTACGACCTCGTCGATCAGCACGGCATCAAGATCAATCGACCACCGATGAGCCTGGCAGAACATGCGGATGGTCATATCCGCGTGAATCCGGGCATCCCGGCTCATTCGCCATAATTGGAGCGCGAAAGCAGCATGGCTCAGCGTCTGAAGCCCGTTGACGTGGTTACGATCGGGGTCGGCCTCACCGGCTCTCTCGCCGCCCTTGAGCTTGCGAAAACCGGATTGAAGGTGGTCGGGCTCGAACGCGGCGCTCCACGGTTTACCGTACCGGATTTCCAATCACCCGCCATCCATGACGAACTGCGGTTTTCGATCCGTAAGGCGATGATGCAGGACAACGTGAAGGTGCCGGTGACCTTTCGCAACAACTCCGATGAGACGGCACTGCCGATTCGCCGATGGGAGAGCTTCCTTCCGGGGCAAGGCCTGGGCGGCTCATTCGTGCACTGGAACGGCCAAAGCTTCCGCTTTCAGGTCGCCGATTTCAACTACAAGACCCATATCGAGCAGCGCTATGGCAAGACGTTTCTAAATGCCTGTGGTCCAGAGCTGACCGTCCAGGACTGGGACGTCACTTATGACGAGCTGGAGCCCCATTTCGATCGCTTCGAATATCTCTGCGGCGTGAGCGGTAAGGCCGGCAACATCAAGGGCCAGCTCCAGCTCGGCGGCAATCCGTTTGAGGCGCCGCGCGCGCGCGAATATCCGAACCCGCCGATGAAGGAAACCTACTTCGGCGCCTTGTTCCGGAAGGGCGTTGAGCAACTTGGATATCATCCCTACCCACAGCCGTCGGCAAATATGAGCCGGCCCTACAGGAACCCGGAGGGCCTCGACCTCCAACAATGTGTGTTCTGCGGATTCTGCGAGCGTTATGCTTGCGAGCACTTCGCAAAGGCGAGTCCTCAAACGGTCATCCTGCCGGCTCTGCTCAAACGACCGAACTACGAGCTGCGGACGAATTGCGAGGTGCTGCGCATCAATCTCGACTCAACCCGCAAGAAGGCAACCGGCGTCACCTACGTGGACGGCTCGGGTGCCGAGTACGAGCAGCCCGCGGAACTCGTCCTGATCACGGCCTTCCCGCTTAACAACGTCCGCACGCTGCTGCTTTCCGGGATTGGCGAGCCCTATGATCCCAAGACCGGCACGGGGGTCGTCGGTCGCAACTACACTTATCAGACGACGGGGGGAGCAACCGTATTCATGGACGAAAGCATCAACGTCAATCCGTTCATGTCCTCGGGCGCCCCAGGGACGATGATCGACGATTTCGGTGGCGACAATTTCGATCACTCGCAGTTGGGATTCATCGGCGGTCAGTACATCGGATCAATCATGACCAACGGCCGCCCGATCGAGTTTCATCCGACGCCGCCAGGCACGCCGAAATGGGGCCTGGAGTGGAAGCGGGCAGTCACGCGACATTACAACCACACCATCGCGGTCCAGCAGCACGGTACCTCGACCGCAAGCCGGCTCAACTACCTGGATCTCGACCCGACCTACAAGGACGCCTGGGGCCAGCCGGTCCTGCGCATGACCTTCGATTTTCCAGAGAATGACATCCGCATGTCGCAGTACATCGCGGACAAGGTCGTGGAGATCGGCCGCGCCATGGGGGGCAAAATCGTAGCGAGAGGCGGGACGAAGCGGCCCTATACCACGACGCAGTATCAGAGCACGCACAACGCAGGCGGCGCCATCATGGGCAGCGATCCCAAGACCAGCGTGGTCAACCGGTATCAGCAGTGCTGGGACGTGCCCAATGTGTTCAGTTTGGGCGCTTCGGCATTTCCCCAGAACGGCGCCTATAACTACTCGGTCACCATCGGTGCGCTGACTTATTGGGCACTCGATGCGATCAAGAACAAATATCTGAAGGCACCGGGACCCTTGGTGCAGGCATGATGCTCGCTCGTCCCCTCCATGCCGTTGCCGCAGGCATCATGGCCATCGTTCTCGGCCTCGCCTGGAATGCTTCGGCGCAGATGCAAGGCGATACCCGTAAGCCCGATCGCAAACGCGGCGCCTTAATCACGGCGCAGGGAACGGCCGCCGGTGCGCCAGCCTGTGCTCAGTGCCATGCCTTCAACGGCGCGTCCGATGGAAGCGGAGCATTTCCGCGCATCGCCGGGCAGTCATTGTACTATCTCTCAAAGCAGATGCGCGACTTCACGTCGGATGTCCGTGTTAACGCCGTGATGTCGCCGATCGCCAAGGCGCTGACGCCGGACGATATCGCCGACGTGGCGGCGTACTATGCCGGTGTCAACGCTCCATTCCTGCCGCTGCGAAATTCGGACCCGGCGCTCATCAAGCGCGGCAAGGAGCTCGCCAAAGTAGGCAGCGCATCAAACGGGATTCAGGCCTGCGATAATTGTCATGGACCTTCCGGCGCCGGCGAGCCACCGGCAATTCCTTATCTTGCCGGACAGTACGCCACCTACATCGTCTTCGAATTGCGAATGTGGCAGCGCGGGTTCCGCAAGAGCAGCCCCGAATCGATGGCCGGGGTGGCAAGGCAACTCAACGATCAAGAGATCGCGGCAGTCTCTGCCTATTACGAGCAAGTGCAGGGATCCGCCGAACTCACGACATCGGATTAGGAGGTCTCATGTCTATCGCTTCACAAGGGCTGCATCAATCCGCTGGGCCGCATAAGTCTGCGGCCAGTTCGAGGGGACGCGTGGCCGAGCCGATCGCGCCGGAGGCGGCAGCGGAATGCCTGAAGGACGGCCCGCGCGGCGCGCTCATTCTCGCGAGCGTCTCGGTGGGCCTGCTCTTCATCGGCTGGATCGCCTTTTATTTTCTCCTGTTCATACCGCGAGGCTCCATTGGCTGAGACCGACATAAATCCGCTGCGGCGGCCACTCCCGGATGGAATCATCCCGGAGGAGGCGATCACCCGGACCGAGAACCGCTGGGTTGCGGTCATGCTCGGAATGCTCGCTGTCATGATGGCAATCATCGTGGTAACGGGCGCCACCCATGCGCTCAATCCTCCGAGCAACGTAGAGACGATCGATCCGACGACCTTGCATCTTGGCGGCGAGTTTGTCGAAAGCAATCTTGGGACAGCGGTCGAGCCCGACGGCTCGGTCACGGTCCGGCTGATTGCGGAGCAGTACGCATTCGTACCGGACTGCGCGAAGGTCCCGGTCGATACGCCGGTGAAATTCCGCCTCACCAGCACGGACGTGATTCACGGGTTTCTGCTTCCCGCGACCAACGTGAACACGATGGTGGTTCCCGGTTTCATCGCCGAGGTCCGCACGACCTTCACTCGACCCGGCGTCTACAACATGCCTTGCCATGAGTTCTGTGGTGACGGTCACCATGGCATGTGGGCGCGGGTCAGCGTCGTGCCGAAGGAGGGGTTTCCGCAGTTGACTGCGATCGAAAGGACGAACTGTGCAAAACAGTAGCCGACTCGCGCTCTATCACTACTGGGTCGCCTTTGCCGCATTCTTGCCGGCCATGGTGCTGGGCGCTTGGCAGATGCTGATGCGCAGCCCGCTGCCGGCCCCGCTCGACGACTCGAATGCCTACTACACGTCGGTAACCCTGCACGGGACTGCCATGGCCTATGTGGTCACGACGTTCTTTGCGATGGGCTTCGGCTACGCGGTGACCGCGACGAGCCTGCGTCGTCCCGTGCGGGGCGTGACGGCGGCCTGGATCGGATTCGTCATTTGCTTGATCGGCACTGTGATGGCTGCCGTCATCGTCCTCTCCGGTCGTGCCACGGTGCTCTACACCTTCTATCCGCCGCTATTGGGGAGCGCGTGGTATTACTTTGGCGTCCTGTTGCTGGTCGGCGGCTCGATGATCTGGGTCGCACTCATGATCTACAACATGGCGGCCTGGAAGCGGGACAATCCAGGTCAACCAGTGCCGCTTCCGATGTTCGCGATCACCGCGACTGCCCTGCTGTGGGCCTGGGCGGCGAGCGGCGTCATCCTGGAACTCCTCGGCGTCGTCCTGCCGCGGGTGCTCGGCCTGACCACGCAAATCGATGCAGCTCTCGGACGCACGCTGTTCTCCGTGACGCTGCACGCCATCGTCTATTTCTGGCTGATGCCGGCCTACATCGCGTTCTACACGCTGGTGCCGCAGGCGGCCGGGGGACGCCTCTACAGCGATACGATGGGACGGCTCACGTTCATCATGTTTCTCGTCTTTTCCCTCCCCGTCGGCATGCACCATCTCTTTGCCGATCCGGAGCACGGCGCCGGAGTCAAGTTCCTGCAGTCGTTTCTCACTTTCTTCGTCGCTTTGCCCACGCTGCTGACCGTCTTCTCCATCTGCGCCAGCCTGGAAATTGCCGGGCGGGCGCGCGGCGGGCGCGGGCTGCTGGGCTGGATCGCGGCACTGCCATGGAAAGAACCAATGGTACTCGCGGTCGCGCTGTCGCTCGTCATGCTCGGCTTCGGCGGATTCGGCGGGCTCATCAACATGAGCTACGCCATGAACTCCATGATCCACAATACATCATGGGTGACGGCGCACTTCCACCTGATCTTCGGCGGCGCGGTCGTGATCATGTATTTCGCGATCGCTTACGAGATGTGGCCGCGCATCACCGGCAAGCCGCTGCGGTCCAAGGCTTTGGCGCGCTGGCAGCTCTGGCTGTGGTTCGCCGGCATGATGATCGCCACCATTCCCTGGCACCTTACCGGGCTGATGGGTCAGCCGCGGCGCGTCGCAATCTTCGATTACAACGATCCATTCGTTGCCCGCATGGGTCCGCTGGTCATCATATCGGTAATCGGCGGCATGATCCTGCTCGTGTCCGCGATCCTCCTGATCGTGATTCTCGTGCGGTCGCAACTCGGCGAAAAGCACCTCGCGACGCCCTTGCGCTATGCCCTTGCAGTCAACCCGCCGCGATATGTTCCCGCGTCCTTGAACGGTTTTGCCATGTGGAACGCGATCCTGGTGGTGCTGATGGTGGTCGCCTACGGCTATCCGATCGGCCAGTTCTTCATTCTGAAATCGTCGGTTTCCGCCTACGAAGTTACACGGCAATCGATCGGCGCAGGGGTGCGGTGATGGTCCGGGATCAGGGCGCATTCAAGCTTCATAATCCCTGGCCACGGATAGGCTGGGGAACGGCGGCGGCAATCATCGTCATTTCCTTCGTCCTCGGCTTCCCGGTTCTCGGGCGGTATCGGCCGAACGATCCGCCGCTCGACCTCTGGAGCGCGATTTGCCGCGGACTCGGGATCACGTCCGACACCAGACCCGCGGCGGAGTCGCGGCCGGCCTTGCGAACGCCGACGCAGATCGCCTGGACAAGCAGCACGCTCGACCAGATTGCCGCCGGCGACACGCAACACGGCGGCTTCATCGGAATGAATTGTAGCGCCTGCCACGGGCAGGGTGGCGTGAGCCCATCAAGCTTGATTCCGACCATCGCCGGAATGGACCCGGCGGCGATCTACAAGCAGCTCGACGACTATCGCTCCGGCAAACGTCTCTGGGGCGTCATGGGGGCAATGGCAAAGGCGCTGTCCGCGCAAGACTCGGCCGACGTCGCCGCTTACTTCGCGGCCCAGCCGGGCGGGTTACCGACGCTCAGCGGGAACCGCGTTCCCGAGTCCGGCCGCAGCTTGCGGCAAGCCGATCCCGCAAGGCGCCTGGTGTTTGCCGGCGATCCGCAACGCGGCGTTCCGCCCTGTTCCGCGTGCCATGGCCCCGGTGGTTTCAAGCTTGGAGCTCCAGCGCTGCAGGGGCAGCATTCCGCCTACATCGAACGGCAGCTCGGGGCCTTCGCTCAGGGCATGCGCCAGAACGATATCTTCGGGCAGATGCGAGCGATTGCTAAGCAGCTCACAGCCGACGAGATGCAAGTGCTTGCCGCCTACTACGGCACGCGCGCCAGCGCGCCAGAACCGGGAGGCGTCGCATCACGCTAGCACGAGCGGTTGCCGCGTGCGTGCGCGCCTGAACCACAAGAGAGAGAATACAGAGCCAAATTCATGGACGCAAATTTAGCCGACAAACGCGCGATCGACCTGCGCACCACCGTTGTCGCGACGTACGTCGCAGGCGCCGGAGATTATCTTGCGCTGATGAAGCCCCGGGTCATGTCGCTGGTCGTATTCACGGCGCTCGTGGGATTCTTCTCCGCGCCCGGTCGCGTTCAACCGGCGATCGGGGCCGCTGCGCTGCTGTGCATTGCTCTCGGGGCCGGCGCCGCCGGCGTCCTGAACATGTGGTACGACGCCGATATCGACGCGATGATGAGCCGCACCGCGAGCCGCCCGATTCCGCGCGGGCGTGTCCGCCCTGACGATGCGCTCTCATTCGGCCTGATCCTCGCCGCGGGCTCGGTGGCCGGACTAGCGCTCGTCGCCAATATCACGGCGGCTGCACTATTGGCCTTCACGATCTTCTTCTACGCCGTGGTCTACACGATGTGGCTCAAGCGCTCGACACCCCAGAACATTGTTGTCGGCGGGGCGGCCGGCGCATTTCCGCCGGTGATCGGATGGGTCGCCGTCAGCGGGAGCGTGGGACACGAAGCGTCGCTCCTGTTCCTCATCATATTCTTCTGGACGCCGCCGCATTTTTGGGCGCTATCGCTTTTCCGGACCGACGACTACGCCCGCGCCGGCATCCCGATGCTTCCGGTCATTGCGGGAAAAGCTGAAACACAGAGGCAGATCCTGCTCTACACCTTGATCCTGGTGCCGACTTCGGTGCTGCTCTGGCCGCTTGGATTTGCCGGCCAGATCTATGGTGTCGTCGCAATTGCGGCTGGCGTCGTGATGATCTTGCTCGCGATGCAATTGCGAGGCGAGCAGACCGGGGCGGTAAGGGCGGCGAGGCGTCTGTTCAGGTTCTCGATCCTCTATCTGTTCCTGCTGTTCGCCGCTCTCCTCATAGAGAAGGAACTGACCGCGATGCCGTTGCGAATAGCTGCATGAACGACTGTCCTTCCGGTCCCCGCGTATCGATTCTTCGTACGGCGCGCAGTCCGAAGTCCATCGTCGCGTCAAATCCGCAACGCGCGGCGGCACGACCACTGCGGAAACGAAGCGTGCGCCGCATCGCGACGATTTGGAAAGGGTTTTGGACCTGGATCAAGACTCACAGGACGGATTTGACTTTGTGCTTTCGGACGGCGATGGCCGCCCTATTGTCCCTCGCAGTTGCACAACTGCTCCATGTTCCATTGCCGCTTTGGACCGTCTTGACGGCCGTCATCCTGACGCAGATGAGCATCGGTCGCTCGATGAAGGCGACGATCGACTATCTGCTGGGCACGGTCGGCGGCGCCATCTACACCGGCGCCCTGAGCGTGCTCATTCCGCATAACGATGAGATTTCGCTGCTGGGAGTGCTGGCGCTGGCAGTCGGACCGCTCGCGCTGCTTGCCGCCATAAGGCCAAGCTTCACCGTCGCGCCGTTCACGGGAGTGCTGGTGTTGCTGGCTCCCACGATCATCCACGTCACTCCGATCGCATCGGCTCTCTATCGCGTCATCGAGGTAACGCTTGGGGCGATCATCGGTCTTATCGTCTCCTTGCTCGTGCTGCCGGCAAGCGCACGCGTCCTGGCATTCGAGGCGGCGAGGCGCATGCTCGATCTTGCCGCGCAACTTCTTCCCGATCTGTTCGCCGGCTTGACGCAAACGCGGGATCCGACGGCGATCGTGCAAATCCAGGACAAGATCGGCGATGCCTTTGGACAATTGGAGGCGTTTGCGGCCGAGGCCAAACAAGAGGGGATCGCGTATCTCCATGCCAGCCCCGACCTCAGGCCCTTGTTGCGCACGCTGCTCAGGCTGCGGCATGACTTTGTCATGATCGGGCGAACAGCGAGCGAACCGCTTCCAGAGGATCTGCAGGCGCGGTTCGCGGGGTCGTTGGCCTGTGTCGCCAGCACGACAGCGGACTACCTGCGTGGTCTGGGGGCGGCGTTGACGAAGCGCCGAGACGCGCCGTCGCCGGACGCCTTCGAAACGGCGCTGCGTGGCTACTTCGCGGACTTGGCCGCGCTACGGCGCGAGGGCGCGGCCGGCTCCCTGCCCGACGACGCGGCGGAACGCATCTTCGCGCTCGCCTTCGCCCTCGAACAGATGGCTCGGGACCTCGATGGTCTCGCCCGTTGCGTCAACGAGTTGCGCAACGTCGCGCCGCCTCTTTCCGGATTATAACCACAAAGCCCGGGCACTGACCGTTGACCTCTCGGAGCCACGCGCTATCCGCACAAAGCCCATGCTTGCGGAAAACGCGCCGATGCTGAATATCGTCATTACCACATCTCGCGGTTGGGTCAGGTTGGACAGAGATCGTTCTCCACCTTTGTCCACCGGAAATTCTGTTGGTGATCGAACATCGCTAGGT
>Ga0209488_10002651_pt1 | contig 14627 bp, 10 predicted proteins | sample Rivendell_Oct201_8_FD_188349 | JGI IMG/M metagenome (GOLD analysis project Ga0209488, IMG submission 188349) | Vadose zone soil microbial communities from the Eel River Critical Zone Observatory, Northern California, USA -... | ecosystem: Environmental > Terrestrial > Soil > Vadose zone >... | reverse complement strand
CAGCCCATTTCATTTCGATTTTTGCGCCGCTCACTCCGATTGCGAATGTGGCGTTGACTCTACGATAATCGGTTGCGCCTTCCGCACCTCAGGCTTTGCGCCCTCGGCTTTCGGTTCGATTCGTTCAGTCACGCGCATACGTTCGTCGAATTTGCCAAAGATCATCTTTCCCGCTGTGGTTTGCAGCACTGACGTTACGGCAATATCCACGTTCTTTCCGATCAGCTTGCGCGCATTATCCACCACCACCATGGTGCCGTCATCTAAATACGCGACGCCCTGGTTGTATTCCTTGCCTTCCTTCAGGATAAAGACGCGCATGGTCTCGCCGGGAAGAACGATCGGCTTCAGCGCATTGGCCAGCTCATTGATGTTCAGGACCTCAACGCCCTGTAGCTGAGCCACTTTGTTGAGGTTGAAATCATTGGTAATGATTTTTCCCTCGTACACTTTAGCCAGCTCAATCAATTTCAGGTCAACTTCGCGGACGGTGGGAAAATCATCTTCCACAATCTGCACGCTCACAGTCGCCATCTTCTGCACGCGCTGGAGAATATCCAGCCCCCGGCGTCCGCGATTGCGCTTGAGTGAATCGGCGGAGTCAGCCACCAGTTGCAATTCGCGCAGCACAAATTGCGGAATCACTACCACGCCGTCCAGAAAGCCGGTATCGGCAATATCAGCAATACGGCCATCGATGATCACGCTTGTGTCCAGGATCTTGAAGCTTTTGCGCCCTTGTTTTTCCGCGCCAAAGATTCCGCCTAGCGCCGCCAGGTTCAGCAGGTCGCCCTTATTGGCCCCCACAATCAACCCAACGTACGACATCAACAACATGACCATCAGCATCAGAAAGCGTTGGGTTTCTGAATGCGTGATGCTGTTTTTGATGACAACGCTGAAGAGGTAAGCGCCCAGGATGCCCAGGATACTGCCAATGACCGCGCCGATGAGTCGCTTGAGGCTTACCACGCGCAGGCGCGCTTCAAACCACACCACGGCCAGGCCAATTCCTATTCCGGCGCAAGCCGAAATCCACGCGGGGAAATTAGCCAATCCAAACGGTCTTAAGTGGTAACAGGCAACTGCTACAACAAGAATGAAAACAGTACGAATAATCCCAAGGTCCATAAGGACCCTCCCGACCGGGGCTGCTGCTGGTCAAGGTAAAAAATTTATGGTGTTCCTCGAACCCCCAATAAGTAGCCGCCCCCAACAGCTTACGGTACGCGGGGATCAATAAATAACCTAAAAAGCCCCGCAACTTTCAATTCGGCACAGTATACATCAGCTCGGCAGAATCAATGCCACCTTGTTTGTTATCGACTAAGTAAATACCGCGTCCTGCTTTGTTATTGACCCGCCTCGGGACCACAAGGCATCTTGGTGGTACGGAGCTTTTCATCCATTTTGCTTTTGCACACCCGCCTCTGCTCTGCGAACAAGTTGGCCGGAAGTAGATGAGCGGCCTGGTTCTCCCGGTTTCGGGAGGCCTTTAAAGCCGGCGCTGAAAATCTCGGGGGAGAATAAGCGCCGGTTTTAATCTGAGCCGTCTTGCGGGCGTCCGAGCCCGCAGGCGAAGTCCTGACCCTGAGCTTGCCGAAGGGGAAGGATCTGCTTTGCAGGCGTGAGAGAGGCGCACCGAGAGGGAGCCTCCTGCGCGAGTGATCTCTTCCTTGGCTTGCAGAACCATCGGCCGAGCGGTGTGGTTCTGAGTTTCTCCTCTTACCGCTCCAGAATGTCCTTGTAGGCATTCAGTGCGACCTTTTTCGGTTGCATGGGTAAAGGTACATCCACGCTGCGGCTGGAATTCCCCTTTACCCCGAGTTGGCCTATGCGCACCATGCCCTTGCCAAAGTCGGCGAAAACGGGAACGAGCATAAGAAACTGGTCGTCTACCTCGCTCTGCGTGACGGTCATGTGCAGATTCACCTTCCCGCCGTCAGCAGGAGAGAGCTGATAGTCGAAGTGGTACTTCGGTATCTGCGTTCCGTAAACCCACTCATTGAAGAACCAGTCGATACGCCCGTTGCCCGCGAGGTCCATGGTTTTCGACATGTGCTTCTGGACAATGGCTTTGAATGACTCGGTCGAGGCCGGCTTGTCGCCATGGCTCTCGACGAAATCATGCATCATGGCGATGAACGGCTTGTCCCCATCTTGCGGGCTGTACATGATCGAACGGAGCATTTGCAGAACGTACGCGCCTTTAGGATAGGTAACATTCTGGTACGCATCCGACGTTTTTGGAGAAGTCAGGCGCAATCCCATCCACAGAGGACCGGCATCGTTGGGAGCGATGCCGTAATTGTTCTTCTCCAAAATGCGTTTCCGCAGGCGCTCCCAGAATTCGATGTAGTCCTTTCGCCAGTCGCCGGCCACGGCTTGTTGCAGAAACAGCCCTGCGGAAAATTCGGCAAAGCCTTCTGAAAGCCACTGATCGTGGTAAGAAGCCCAACCCACGGCATGGCCCCACCATTGGTGCGCTACCTCGTGCGGCGTTACCTCCTGCACAAATCCAGTAAATTTGCTGTTGATGTTGCCAAAGAGCATCCATCGTTGCGTTGAATCCGTGTACGCCGAGATCGGGAGATAGACCAAGTTAGGCCACGATTGGCCGAAGTTGAAATCCGGCTGTTCGGTAACAGAGATCTCATCGTAAGGAATCTTGCCGAAGAAAAAGTTGCAAAGCTGCAATTGGGCGCGTGTCTGCTCCAGCGCATACTTGGTCATGCTCTTTGGCGCCATGGTCTTAAGTATGCTGTAGTGGCTCAAGTTGTCCGGCAGCTCTGTCAGATAATAGCCGGAAATCTTGAAGCCTGTCTTTTCATCAGCCAGCTCTAATTTCTGATAGTTGCCAATGTTGAATCCCGCCACTGCCACTGGTATAGGCGTCACCCAGTGAGTCACCGCGTAATCTTGCTCGATCGATTCATCCTTCAGCTTGCCCACGCTGATAATCTTGTACTTCTTCGGAACTTTGAAGGTCAGGTCGTACAGCGCGTGTTCGCCAAATCCATTCAGGTTCGGATACCACGATGTCCGCGCCCGCACGTAATAGCTGCCGTCGCCGGCTGACTCCAGGACCTTGTCGCCTTCATATTGAACTGTAATGGAGTACTGCTTTCCTGCTTCGGGAGCCTGCGGCAAAATCACGTAAAACGAACCGTCTTCTTTTCGGCTCTCCTGAACGTAATAAATGTCCTGTGCATGGTCATCCACCACGCGCAAGACGCGCAGGTTGGGTAGGAGCGCGAATTTGAGCACCCTCTCGCCTGCAAGCAGCGGCTGGAACGAGATGTTGGCCGTACTGAAAAGGTGACCGTTCTTGGCAACGATCGTCTCGATCTTGTAAGCGCGTGTCGCAAAAATGCGGCGGTCTTCGGCGGAACTGGCTTGGTGGTTTGCATATTCTGACTGCACATGGGCCAGGTACCAGACGCCATCGTCCATTGCCTCCTGATCGTAATTAAGCAGTGCTACTTCCTCCGGCGAATCAAGCTGGGGAAGCGCACCCACACGCGTCCGTACGAAAAAGCGCAAGTCCTTATGTTTCTTGCCGCGGATATAAGCGTTCACAAATGGGGGATGGGAAGGGTTGTAGACGGCTGCCAGAAGATCGGCATCCACGTTGTCCATGGTTTCTCCGTGCAGCAGGTACTCGGTAAAACCCTGCGCCGCTTCGCGCCATTTCCGTACCTTCTCCTTCCAGTGATCGAAGATGCTGGCGGCATCGCCCGGAGTCTCGACTTTCTCTTTGGCTCCACCAAGAAACTCCTGGCGCTCTCCGCCGGTGAAACGGAAAACGGCTTCGGTAAAGTCCTCGTCAACTTCCGGACTTCCCGAACGCCGCTTGAGTTCGGCGGCATCGAGCGCCGTGACAGCCTTGAGATTGAAATGGCCTTCCCCAATGAAGATCGCGCCGGTAACCATCCCGTTCACCGGATTCAACACCGTCAGCGTGCCTTTCTGAAAATGGACTGTTGCAGCATCGAGATGCATGGTGAAATCATCGAAACGGAAAGTCTCGCCGAGGCCAATATTTCGTAGTTGCTTGTAAATGGGATCGGTATTGGCGTAAGCGCGGCCTTTGCCGGAAACGGTAACTTCTTCACGTTGTTTGGCGATGGCGAGCTTGAGTTCCAGTTCTGCCATTCCATGCAAATCCACTGTCTTTACGAGCGGCTCAAAACCTTCACGCGTTACGCGTAAGGAATAGTTACCGGGCTTCAGGTCAGGGGACACGAACCTGCCTCGCGCATCAGAAGAAAATATGATCGGCTGAGAAAGTTCTCCGCCACTAATCTCGATGCGCGCGCCGACAATGACAGCGCCCGAGGGATCAAGAACTGTGCCGGAGATGGTTTCGGCATGCAAAAGCACGGGACTCGTTAGACAGAGCAGGAGCAACGCGAGTTTCGGCAGCAAAGAGAATAGCTGTGCCATGCAACCGTCCACCAGGACCGGCACGATGTAGACGCGAACTAGAAAAACTTTCATTCTTTTTTGGAACTCCGTGTGGCAGAGTACTTGGGCTAGCGCCCGTAAGTATCCATTGCGTGGTGGCTAAGATCAACTTAATTCATGTTGAAATACGTCAACATAGGAGCATTACTGAGTTCTGGATCGGGATGAGATGCTATAAAGACATTGTCCGGGCCTGCGCATGAGTACATTTTCGGCCATCGTCTGAGCGAGAAGGCTTTGCATTTGCTTGAGGCAAGGTTTTGACTCGCAAGGCGGGGGTAACCCTTTGCACAACAGTAATGTTGCTGGAAACGCACTCGATGTGCGACATTAGCGGTTCCCTGCTTTCCGAGGGACAACAGCGCGTTCGTATTCGGAATCGAATCGGCGGTCAGGTGGTTTATGGCAACAACGACAGAGAAACGCACGTATGAAGAAGCTGTGACTTGGCTTCGCGATCACGGCTTTGACATTCTGGAAGCTCCCGGCACAAAAAACCGCGTCTTCCTGAAGAAATCGAGCGTTTCGGCGGCGATTGAGCGGGGCGACGATGGCGCGGCGCGTCTCTTTGCCAAGCCCGGCGTGCAGATTGGCGGCGAAATCTCTCGCCTCGTCGACAAGGGATATCAGAAGTTTCTAAAGACCACCAAGGCCGAAGTTCCGGCCACCGCTGAACATCTCCAGGCGATTCACCAGTTTTCTGAAGAACTTACGGAGGCCACCGGCGCCACCAGCCTCTACAACCAGTCTTTGGGCACCGTCAGTGATCGCTACAACTACGATCGCGTGGAGAACCGTGATCTGCCGGAAGCCCAGCGCCCGCAACGCGCCTGGGACGGAAAGAAAAAGACTGGCCGCAAGCCCGCATGATTAGTCTTTTTGACAAATTAGCTTCTCCAACCTAGACTTTGTAGCTCTTGAAGTAAATTGACTTGTACTTCTTTAGCTTTGGAGGAGATTCCTGATTATGTTCCACAAAAACATTCGGATTCTGGCAGTCCTGTTTGTACTCTCGCTTCTTGCGACAGCGTGTTTCGCTCAGGGCGGAGCCGCTCCGCCATCCGGCAAGGATGCAACCGCCACCAAGAAATCAAAATCAGATAGTGCTGCAACCAAGACCAAGAAGTCTGACCTAGTCGATATCAACGCTGCCAGTAAGGAAGAGCTCAGCGCCCTTCCCGGAATTGGCGACGCATACAGCCAGAAGATCATTGATGGCCGTCCGTACAACACCAAACGCGATCTCTTGACCAAGAAGATCGTTCCCCAGGCCACGTATGATCAGATCAAAGACAAGATCATTGCTCATCGCGTAGCAGGCGCCGCCGACAAAAAAGGCAAGAAAGGCGCCGCAACAGCCACACCTAAGTAGAGACTTTGCGTGACCTTGAAGCGCTCCTGGCGGGGCGCTTTTTCTTTGGGTTGTAAGCACTGGTTTTCAGGGCTGCCTTTTCCGGCTTATGACGGCCATATTTCTATAGTGGCTCTCAGAAATTAATAGTATCGTTGTCGGCATGAAAGCCGTAATTGCCGTGGTTGTACTGCTTGCTGGATTTTCGTGGGGGTTCGCAGGTCAGGATCAATCCGCCTCGCCATCCCCAACCCCAACTCCATCCCCAACGGCCACTCCATCACCATCGCCGAATGCTTTTGTCCCAGGGACGAAAAGGATCCGTATCAGTTCAGGAGTGGCTGAGAGTCTAATTCGCCACAAAGTGAATCCAGTCTATCCCTGGGACGCCAGGGTAAATCACATCACCGGAGATGTCCTTATTCGAATCGTCATCGACCGGCAAGGGAACGTTTCAAATATGACGGTAATTAGGGGGGATCCAATTCTGATCGAATCCGCCATCAAAGCGATCAAGCAATGGAAATATCGGCCTTACATCTTGAATGGAGAGGCTATCGAGGCAGAGAGCGTCATAAAGATTCAGTATCACATGTGAGCCGCAGAGTTGCTCTATCCATGGCAGGACTGAGAGGCATTTTTAAGCTCTCGGTTTCAGCTGACGCAAATCATGGCTTCTTCTTCTCCGGCTTTTCCATGAATTTGCGTGACCTTGAAGCGCTCCTGGCGGGGTGCTTTTTCTTTGGCAGCACCACGGTTTCGGCCGACTGCTCCACCCAGTTGACCCTGAAGACAGGAACCGCCTCGCTGCGGCCTTTCACTTTCAGCTCCGGCAGCCGCTCCAGGTCAATAGTCTTCCCTGTCTTGCCCAGCTTTTTTGCCGTGGACTCTGAAATCAGGATCTGACCGCCGGCCGCGTTCGTCATCAGCCTCTGCGCGGTATTTACCGCATCTCCCACCACTGTGTAGTCAAGCCTGCGTGGCGATCCAATGTTGCCAGCGATGGCGTTCCCCGTATTGATCCCAATGCCGACACGCAGTTCCGGCCACTCGCGCGCTGCTGCGTCGCGGTTTAGCTCGATCAGAAGCCGCTGGATCTGGATTGCCGAATTCACCGCAGCAGCCGCATCATTGCCCTTGGAGATTGGCGCTCCAAAGACTGCCATCACCGCGTCGCCAATGTACTTGTCCAGCGTTCCACCGTTGTCAAAGATCACGTCCGTGACCCGAGTGAAGTATTCATTCAATATCTCCACCACGCGGCCAGGCTCCATGGCTTCGCTCATAGTGGTAAAGCCGCGAATGTCAGCAAACATGACGGTGACTTCCTGATTGACTCCGCCCAGCCGGATATCAGGGTTTGCCACCACCATCTCCACAACTTCCGGAGAAAGAAAGCGCTCCAGAGCCGAACGCTGGAGTGAGTGCTGGGCAATCTTCTCGTGGGCCACGGCATTGTCGATTGCCGCTCCAGCCTGGGCCGCGACCAGGGCAAAAACGTTCAGCTCTTCCTGAGTGAACGCTGAAGCCTTTTCCAGATTGTCAACGTAAAGTACCCCAAACAGCCGCTCTTGTCCTACCAGGGGAGCGCACATGGCGGAACGCAGTCCGGAAATCTTCAGGCTTTCACTGCCGCTGAAGCGCTCGTCGGCGCTTACGTCCTCGATCAGAATCGGCTGCCTCTCCTTGCGGACCAGTTCCAGCACCCGGGTACTCAGAATGATCTGTGGCTTGGTTTCCGAGATTGCCGGATGACGGTACCGGACCTCGCTCTGCCGCATTACCTCTCCTCGCTCGTCGAACAACATGACAAAGCCGCGCTCCACGCCTTCAATGAGGCAAGCGAGGGAGATCACCTGCTCGCAAATGTCTTCCAACGCCAGTTTTGCGTTCAATGCCTTGCCGGCTTCATATAAAACCGTGAGCAGGTAGTTTTCGCGCTCCAGTTTTTTTACCCGGCCGGCCAGATCGGTAAGCTCATTGCTGGGCGGAGGGCTGCTTCGCGGCAGCGCGGTCTGGTCCGCGCGATCCCGCATGATGTTGTTCAGTGTTGATGGCCACTCGCCGCGGCGAACTTGAATTCCTTTTTCGTCCACGTTCTCCAGACGCAGTCGGTAAAGGCCCACCAGCGCGACGTCGCCGTTGACAAGCTCGGTTTCCTTGCTGATTTTTTCGCCGTTAAGAACAATGCCGTTGGTGCTGCCGCGATCGGCAACAAAGATCGCGTTGTCTCTTAGCTTGATGACGGCATGAAAGCGGCTGACGCTGGCGTCATTCAGCACTAGATCATTGGCATTACCACGGCCCACCGTAATGACCGGTTTGTTGAGTTCCAGAATGCCGTTTTTTCCGTCAGGCGAGGAAATAATGAGGCGGGCCATATGACATGGTTATTGTTTTTCAAGAAGCTCGTCAATGTTGACGACTTTGCCCTTTTGTACTCGGATGTTTCTGTGCACCGGTTTGTAGCCGCTCATTTGCAGCACAATGCTGTAAACGCCGGGATCGGCGGGCCACCGCGCATTGGTCTTCTTGGGTGCGGCTTTGCCATCCACCAGAATTGTGGCGCCTTCAGGATCCGTCCGGATATGCACCAGCCCTTTGCCTTCAGGGATCGTATCAGTGCCAAAGAACCGCCGCAGCGGGTTCGAACTCTTGCCGTCCTCTGGTTGAACGTTCACGCTCAGTAAGACCGGCGAGAAGCTCAGCGTCTGCCCTTCAGCCACGGTTTCTTCCGTCGACATTTCTTTGAAACCCGCCTTACGCACCGTAACCTTGTGGAATCCTTTTTCTACTGTGAGCTGCGCTGGTGTAGTCAGCCCGCTGTCTTTACCGTCCACCCATATATTTGCACCTTGTGGATTGCTGGTGACCACAATCGTAGAAACTGCCGGCGCCAGTTCCGCGGATACATCGATGCTCTTGCCGGCCTCTGACTGAACAGACTTTGTTTGTTGCAGGTAGCCCGACTTGCTGAACACGATGGTATGCATCCCCGCCGCAAGATGTGAAGCGGTAAACGGAGTCACCCAGTTCGGCTCGCTCCAGCCGTCAATCTCAACCTTGGCGCTATCGGGCTGCGAAAGCAACTTCAACTCGCTCTGTGCGATGAAGACTTTATTAGGCGAACTGGTGGCCTTCACCGGCGTTGGCAGTTTTTGAGCGTTAGCGGATTTTTTTGTCGGGAAAAACTTTACGGTTGTGTCTGAAGCGATGACTTCTTTGTTCTCCGGCGTGGGCGCAGGTATGGCTATTGCGATTGGCTCCCGTGCCGCAGCTTCCTTCGCTTTGGCCTGTTCCGCAAGCTGGTGCATCTTTACCTGCGTCCGATGATAGGCGTACCCGCCCATGGCGCTGCCCAGCACCAGAATGGTAACGATGGTGGCGAGGAGCACGCTGGGCTTGCTGGAAAGAATGGCGGTCGTGGGACGTCGAACTGGAATGGGCTTCTTGGCTAAAGCCGGTGCGGCCGCGGCGGCCGCACCGCCCCTTACTGTGTTGCCCGAAACAACTCTCACGGGTAGCACTAGTGTCTTTTCTGGACCATGCGCAGGACTACTGATCGCAGCGGTTGATCCGGTGCGCACAGGCCCTGCCAGCTTGTAGTTTTCAAGGTCGCGGACAAGGTCCGCGCCGGTCTGGTAACGATCGTCAGGCGCTTTGGCCAGAGCCTTGGTGACAATTGCACTCAAACCGGGATGGACAGTTACATCCAGATCGCGTGGCGTGATCGGGTTTTCGTTGACGATTTTGTAAATGATCGTCGTAACATTCTGGCCGACGAATGGCTTTTCGCCGGTCAGCATTTCATAAAGGATTACACCCAGGCTGAAGAGATCAGACCGTCCATCCAACTGGCGGCCTTTTACCTGCTCGGGAGCCATATAGTTCGGCGTGCCCATCACCTGACCGGTATTGGTAACCTGCCCGCCTGACTTGGCAATGCCGAAGTCCATGATCTTTACCGTGCCGTTCCCTGTAATCATGATGTTGGCGGGCTTTATGTCGCGATGGACGATGCCGTTGGAATGCGCATAATCCAGGCCGCGGCAGATCTGCCGCGTTAGCTGGAGGACTTCTTCCGTCGCCAGAACACGTTTTTCCGCCAGCAGTTCATGCAGCGTGGTGCCTTCAATGAACTCCATGGCGATGTAGAAGATTCCGTCCTGCTCGCCGGCGTCATAGATGGTTACGATGTTGGGATGGTTCAGGACGCCCGCAGCGCGAGCCTCATTCTGGAAACGGCGCACCATTTCCTGCGCGTCCAGACCATGGACGTCGAGCCGCATCGTTTTAAGCGCTACGGTCCGCCCGATCGTAGGGTCCAGCGCCTTGTACACAACGCCCATGGCGCCGCGACCAAGCTCACCGGTAATCTCGTATCTGCCAACCGTCTGAATAGACATCATGAGGGCTTATTGTGTGACTCAGTGGCGCCCTTGCTTGTCCTGGGGAAATTTTTATTACGGCAATTCTTCTGGAGGACACACACTCCGAGTGACCCGAAAATATCTCATTCTGTTACTCCGGGTCAATGCTCGCCCACTCTGGGCATGTGACTTTAGTTTGCCGACTGCCGCAGGGAGAAATACCTTAATTTAGTCGCCGCCACCGCCTTACAATGCCTTTTATGCGCCTCCAGCTGATTACTTTGCTCCTCCTACCCTTGTTGCTTTCCGCACAAACGGTCACCACGCCTGACATCTCCGGCCACCCACAACAGCCGGCAACCGATGCGCAACGGGAAGAAACTCCCGTCGACCAGCGTGCCGATCTCGAAGAGGGAATCAAACACGTCCTGGTTTCCCAGGTCGAAGCGTGGAACCACGGCAAACTTGACGCTTTCATGCAGGGCTACTGGCACTCTCCCGACCTCACCTTCTTTTCCGGCGCCACGGTAACCCGCGGCTGGGAACCTACTTTGCTTCGCTACCGCCAGCGCTATCAGGCGGAAGGCAAAGAGATGGGCAAGCTCGAATTTCAGGATTTGAACATCGACCTGCTGAGCAGGAGGGCCGCCGTGGTCACCGGTAGATGGCAACTCACCATGTCTAATACAAAATCGTCTGACGGCAAACAGCCTCATGGCTTGTTCACATTGATCTTCAAGCGGATGCCGGCGGGTTGGAGAATCGTGCACGACCATACGTCAGCTGCGGAGTAAAAAACGCCCGTCATCCCGAACCCCGTTAGATGAGGGCGCGTTCTGTTCAGCGCCCGAATAGGGGTGAGGGACCTTTTGTTTTACTTTTTCCACCTCACCCGCTGCAGTTCGCGATATGCCTCGCTTTTAGAAATGCTCCGCTCCTTCGCCAACACCTTCAGCGCTGTATTCTCATCCAGCTTTTGCTCGCGCATGATTTCATCAAGGCGTCTCGCGATATCTTTTGCCACAGCCTGCTGTGCGTGGCCTTTGCCGATCAGCAGCGTCATCTCGCCCTTCAACTCATGCTCCTGAACGCGCCGAAGGACTTGAGCGGCTGTCCCACGAATAAATTCCTCGTGAATCTTTGTGAGTTCGCGCGCCAGCACCACTGGCCGCTCAGCTCCCAATAGCTCGACGATATCTTTCATCGTCTCACCAATGCGGTGCGGCGCTTCATAGACTACTGTTGCGTGCTCGGTATGGCGCAGCATTTCCAGGGTCGTGCGTCGCTGGCCGGACTTTGCCGGCAGGAAACCAAGAAACTGAAAGCTGTCCGTGGGCAAGCCGCTGGCTGCCAACGCGGCGATCAAGGCTGACGCACCCGGAATCGGAACCACTTGCACTCCGCGCTCAATGGCCAGTTTGATCACGCGGTAGCCAGGATCGGAAATGCCCGGCATCCCTGCGTCAGAAACCTGCGCAATGTTTAGCCCCTGTTCCAGCTTCGCCACCAGCTCTTCTGCGCGCGCGGCCTCATTATGCTCGTGATAGCTGATGGTAGGCTTGTCAATGCCGTAGTGATGCAGAAGCTTGGCGGTGTGGCGCGTGTCTTCGCACGCAATCAGGTCGGCTTCCTTCAAGACACGCACCGCGCGATAAGAAATATCTTCCAGGTTGCCGATTGGAGTCGCCACCACATACAGCGTGCCCAGTTTTGTTTGCTCGGTCATGTGGGTTTCGTTCAGGCGCTAAGAATAGCATCCGCGAGTCTCATTGTTCCTGCGCTTCTGTCGACATCCCCGTCTGCTAAAATCAGAGCACAACTTCCAACTTTGAGGGAATCGCCGCGTGCCTCTGTACGAATATCAGTGTAAGAAGTGCAAACACAAATTCGAAAAGATCCAAAAGTTTTCTGACCGGCCAATCAAGAAATGCCCCGAGTGCGGCGGCCCGCTTGAGAAGATCCAGCACGCACCGAATGTCCAGTTCAAAGGCAGCGGCTGGTATGTGACCGACTACGGCGGAAAGAGCGACAAGTCCAAGGATGATGGCGGCGCAGAAAAAGGCAGCTCCGAAAAAGACAGGTCCGAGAAAGCCAGTTCGGAGAAAAAAGATTCGACTGCCAAAGAAGACGGGACTAAAGCTAAAGACAAGGACAGCAGCTCGAAAAAGTCAGAATCCAAGAAGTCTGAAACCAAGAAATCCAAGGATTAAAATTTCCTGGTTTCTGGCCCATTCTTCACAGAACAAAAAACCGCAGACAAGCGCATAACAAAGCACTTATCTGCGGCTCAGTTTTTCTCTTAACTCGCACGCCGCGAGCCTACAGGCTTCGCTTCGACCCGCCCGCTCACCGTGAATACCATCTGCCGTTTGGGCACATCAGCATCAACGACCACGTGATCGCCGTGCAGGACTTCGCCTTCCAGAATCTTCAGCGCCAGCGGATCCTGGATCAGCCGCTGAATCGCCCGCTTTAACGGACGCGCGCCATAAGCCCTGTCATAGCCTTCCAGAAACAGCAGTTCCTTGGCCGGCTGCGTGAGTTCGATGGTGATCTTCCTGTCTGCCAAAAGCTTGCGTAGATCGTCCAACCGCAGCTCGATGATATGCGTCAACTGCTCTTCGCCCAGCGGCTTGAACACAATCACGTCGTCCACGCGATTCAGGAACTCCGGACGGAAATGCTGCCGTAGCGCTTCCATCACATGGTCAGTGGCTTCAGCAAACGCTTCCGGAGAACTCACGCCTTCAGCCTGCAGATAACTCGCGCCAATGTTCGACGTCATGATGATCACCGTATTTTTAAAGTCCACGGTGCGGCCGCGGGAATCAGTCAGTCGCCCATCGTCAAGAATTTGCAGCAGGATGTTGAACACATCCGGATGCGCTTTCTCAATTTCATCGAACAGAATCGTGCTGTACGGCCGGCGACGCACTGCTTCCGTAAGTTGGCCGCCTTCGTCATAGCCTATGTAGCCCGGAGGCGCGCCGATCAGCCGCGACACCGCATGCTTCTCCATGTATTCGGACATGTCGATTCTTACCATGGCGTGCTCGTCGTCAAATAAAAACTCGGCCACCGCTCGCGCCAACTCAGTTTTTCCGACGCCAGTAGGACCCAGGAAGATGAACGAGCCAATCGGCTTGTTGGGATCGCTCAAGCCCGCGCGTGAACGCCTTACCGCGTTGGATACGCGCTGGAGCGCTTCGTCCTGTCCAACGACGCGCTGGCGCAGCCGGTCTTCCATGCTTACCAATTTGCGGACTTCGCCTTCCAGCATCTTCGAGACCGGTATGCCCGTCCACTTGGAAACGATACGCGCTACGTCTTCTTCGTCCACTTCTTCTTTCAGCATGCGGCGCTGCTTGTCGTCGGCCTGTGCGCTCAGCTTCGCCAGTTCTGTCTCTGCCTGGCGCAGCTCGCCATAACGGATTGCCGCCACCCGCTCCAGATTGCCGCTGCGTTCGGCCTGCTGTTCTTCAATTTTCAACCGTTCAATTCGCTCCTTGAGCTGGCGAATGCGGATGATGCCTTCCTTTTCATCCTTCCAGCGGACCTTCAGCGCATTGGCCTGTTCGCGAATCTGCGCCAGTTCGCGCTCAACGATGGCCAGCCTTTCTTTTGAATTGGCGTCGTCTTCTTTCTTTAAGGCCTGTTTCTCGATCTCAAGCTGCGTCGCCCGGCGTTCCAGTTGGTCAATTTCCGTCGGCATGGAGTCAATCTGAATCCGCAGTGAAGACGCGGCTTCGTCAATCAGATCAATGGCCTTGTCCGGCAGAAAACGGTCAGTGATATAGCGGCTCGATAAAGTCGCCGCCGCAACAATTGCCGAGTCCTTAATCCGCACGCCGTGATGCACTTCATATTTCTCTTTCAGCCCGCGCAGAATAGAAATCGTGTCTTCCACGTTCGGTTCGCCCACGAACACCGGCTGAAAGCGCCGCTCCAGAGCTGCGTCTTTTTCAATGTATTTGCGATATTCATTCAGCGTAGTAGCGCCAACCGCGCGCAGCTCTCCCCTGGCCAGCGCCGGCTTGAGCATGTTGCTGGCATCAATCGCTCCTTCCGATGCGCCTGCTCCTACCAGCGTATGCAGTTCGTCGATAAAGAGAACGATCTGCCCGTTGGAGTCTTCAATCTCCTTGAGCACAGCTTTCAAGCGATCTTCAAATTCTCCACGGTACTTTGCCCCGGCCAGCATCGAACCCAGGTCCAGCCCGACCACGCGCTTGTTCTTCAGGATTTCCGGGACATCGCCGGAGATGATGCGTTGCGCCAGCCCTTCCACAATCGCCGTCTTGCCCACGCCGGGTTCGCCGATCAATACGAGGTTGTTCTTTGTCCTGCGAGACAGCACCTGGACCACGCGGCGTATTTCTTCATCGCGACCAATCACGGGATCGAGCTTGCCCTTCCGCGCCAGCTCGGTCAGGTCTTTG
>Ga0209488_10002650_pt1 | contig 14637 bp, 13 predicted proteins | sample Rivendell_Oct201_8_FD_188349 | JGI IMG/M metagenome (GOLD analysis project Ga0209488, IMG submission 188349) | Vadose zone soil microbial communities from the Eel River Critical Zone Observatory, Northern California, USA -... | ecosystem: Environmental > Terrestrial > Soil > Vadose zone >... | reverse complement strand
TTCTCCGAACCTCCGGAGGCATTCCCATTTCACACAGGGGGCTCTTACCAGAACATTGGCGAGGGAACGCGGCCTGTAGACAAGGTACGTGCGAGTAATTAGGAACGGAGGAAGTTGCTAAGATGGTGTGATTGATAGGGAAGGAATGAAGGAGAGGAAGAGGAAGAGGAAGAGGAAGAGGAAAAAGAAGAGGAAGAGGAAGAGGAAGAGGAAGAGGAAGAGAGTGAAGATTCTGATGAGGAAGAGTACGAAGATGAAACTGAGGGCGAAGTGGAAGCAGTATCCCGTACCCAGGGCATTGGAACTACGCCAAGTCGGGGGGCTCGAGTGCATTCGCAAGACACGAAGCCAAGCTTTCGTCAATCTTCCACTGGCACGGTATTACCCAAGTCAATCGGACCTGCTCCACAAGTGGTATATCCCGTCCCTCAAGGGAATCATAACAGGCCCCCTCCCGTCGCACGTAGGCCACCTCCTCGACCCAACTCCACAAACCTTCATTACCCGCCCCCAGAAACATTCTCACCACGCTCCACGTCCTTCGCCACTTCTCGTACTCAACCCCATCGCGCTCCGGAAGGCCCTCAAAGAACAACGTGGCCCAACGAGGTCGGATACTCGCGTCCCTTTGGCCCAGCCAGCAGGTCCAGCGCTTACAGGTCCAGCGGGTTCAGTTACAGCGGTGATACTCCTGGTCTGTCCTCAGAATGGGGCGACGGGTCAGAGGCAGGCGGTTCAGAGCGACGAAGCCTATACAGCCTACAGAGTAACATGAGTGTCGCGCGAAGCATATACTTGGAGCAGCAGGTCGCGCGACGGGAGGAGGAGGCCGCGCAGCGCGAGGAAGAGGCCATGCAGAAGGAGGAGGACGCGCGGGGCCTCGAGATGGCAGCGCGCAGGGCCTTCGCGTGGGTGCAGGGCCTCGAGGCGCGCGCGGGGCGGATCCACGACGCGGCAATGGAGGCGGAGGCCCAGGCGAAGCGGCGCGACGCCGAGATATGGGAGAGGGAGGCCGAGGTGCTTCGGCGACAGGCGGAGACTGCCAAGCGGGAGGTCGATGTGGCAAAGCGGGAGATCGCGGCGGAGCGCGCAGAGCAGCTGGCGCGGCGCAAGGCGCGCGAGACGCGTCGGAAGGAGGCGGAGCTGCTGCTGAAGGAAGAAGACGTGCGGCGCAAGGAGCAGGAGGCGCTTCGCATGGAGGAGGACGTTCGCCAGAAGAAGATGGAGATCCACAGGCGGGAGGAGAAGCTCCTCGAACGTGAAAAGAGGAGGCGGAGCAGCGCGCCAGAGGACTGGATGGGTACGAAGGATACGGTCATTTCGGCTTGGGAGAAACTTAGGGGACGAATCAGTCGGGAACCTCGAGCCGATAAGGGGTCGCCGGCTCGCGTTCGTCGGTTTGGGGTTCTTGACGACTCCCACCACTCCAATGGCCTCAACGGAACTTCCGGAGCACCCCCTAGCGCGGAGACCCGGAACAATAGTCAGGACAGTTCTACTCCAACGAACGCCCCACATCCACGGAACGTAGAACAATGGCGGACCATGATTGATTCCAGTGCAATCCCAGATCTGGGGGAGGGGGATGGGGATGACGACCTCAGATCGGTGTCCAACACGGTTCCTACTAGTGACAGTGGGACATCCGCTGAGGTCTCCGCGGAGTACACCGTTAAAACCGTCCATTCGTACAAGGAGCGGCTTCACCGAAGTCCAGCAGGATACTTTCGTCACGTCAGATAGATAGTAGGGTTTTGCATCTGCTGCGGACTTCTGATCCATCTCCCACTGGCAATATACCATGGTGACAAATCGGAGGTTGGGGCGTCATGATTCAGTTGATGCGGACGACAAGACATGGAACGAGAAGAAAAACATCCCATGATTTGGCCCACCAGTGGAGATAGGAGCACACTGGCAAGGGACGAAGCGAGAGTGGGTCCCAAAATAGAACCCTCCGCGACGGCTAACCGCTGGTTCTTACCGCGTTGACGTGGAATGCGATGCAGGGACATGGGAGATGGTCTAGGAAATTAAAGAAAACAGGACTGTTGGTAGGTGTATGGGCTGTTCTGGACCAGCATCTTGAGTGGGCCTGACGACGAGTGAGGGTTCTGCTGATGGGGTGGCCCAGGCGTCGTCCATGTCGTGCTGTCGCACTAGCACAGGCATCGATGGGAGTGGTTGTGGGAGGGGTGCCAAACGAGTCAATGAATTTGGGAGCAAGCATTGGTCCGTTACAGCACTCTGGTACCGTAGAGACATATTTACCTGACCCTACAATGCAAAACCATGTCCTACGTGGATCGACTGAAAAATCATTGTGACTCAGACACAACTAGAAGCAGTGCGATGTGGGATAAGACCGTCAAATGAAACTATGTAAACATGCCTATTAATATCTATTGCGACGATGGGAAGGCTCACGGAGGGTGATCAAATAGGTCTTGATACGCGAAAAGACCGCCCAGGAAGGAGTCCAGCGGCATGTGGGAGATTCCGTTCATGAGCTGGTCCGCTGAGAGAGTTCAAAGCTCAAGGGTCGTATGGACGTGCGCGACTCAAAGGCCACCCGCCATGCGCTGCAACGGCAGTGAGGGGCGAGTATGGCAGGTAGTGTGGCGGTCGGTTGGGGTGCGAGGCAAGCAGTGGTAGGCGAGGACAAGCGTGTGGTCCCAGACAGTCGCCACCGCTATTTGTGCTTGCTTCCGTTGTCGTCAGTACTTTCAATGCCTCTAGCTTCGAGCGTGTAAACGGGTTTCGATTGCTGATAGGGATGTTAAACAGTCACTTCGCCTCGCAACAACGACGCCGACAGCAAGGACCCGCTCTTATCCGGGTCTGAACAGTATGTGCTTCCAATATGCACGCTCTTAGAGATGTCACACAATGAATGACCCCTTCAGGGTTTAAAAATAACCTCTCTTTGGGCACGGACCACAAGTCCAAATGAATGCCCCTCTCGCTACCACAACAATACCAGCTACATTACATGTAGGCTCAGCCTGCCAGAGACTATTGCATTGCCTCGATAAAGACTCCTTTAGAGTCCAATCCCGGGCCATGATGTTGCGCCGTCCGACATCATATAAGCGATGGCCCTTAAACATGATCGTTACTAGGGGTCTTTGCTTGCGATAAGGCAGGGAGCACTAGAGTAACGCTGGAACACCAGCGGTCTAGCGTAATGAGCCAGTCCATATGCATTGGACCATAGTTAGCGGTAACCGTATCCCCGCCAACTCGATGGACTCCTCAACGCAGTAGTTGTTAGCCGGAAAGATCCCCTTGAGGGATAATAACACCAACCAAAAACGGCACCGACGGACTCGCACCTTGAATCAGAGATTAAGCAAAGACTAACACCCCCCCTCCGGGGACCCCGTTTATTCGACCCCTTCAGGGTTTACCAAACTTGGGTACATCGACCAAGAAATGGGGAGTGGCCCTTGACAGCTCTTTCTGTAGCCAAATTTCGCGACGCAATAAACAACGAACGCTTAGCGAACAAAAAGCCCTTCAGGGGGAAGTCCCGGGTCGTAGCACATCAAACGACGGAGATCACACCAAGAAAATGACCAGAGAGAAATCAAGAAACACAACTAGGAGGGACGTACCGCGTGACTGATGACGAGGCTAGAGGGAGGAATAATGTAAGGGCGGTAACGTAAAGGAATATTCGAGAGATAAAGAACCTGACACGCACTATGGGTTTAAATGGGGTGAGTAGAGATTATTGATATGGGTAGAACACGTGGTCACAGGCAGTGTTGGGATGCACGGGAGGGGATCAACGTAAACCCTGAGGCGGACGAAGGGTAGACGCGGTAGTGGATCAAGAGGTGATGGTGGGGGAAAGTAGGAAAGAGCGTGTCTTTTATATTCTTCATCGGGGGGCTGTTTGGTCTCGGACAAATAAAGAGGCTGACTTGCCGGAGTCCACGAATACGAGGGAGAGTTCCGAGCGATCCACTAAGCTAAGATCACAGCCCAAGCACAACACGAGGAGCATTCTTGAATATATATTTTCTTGTCGGCCGCGACACCATCCCTGGTTGCGCAGTCCGTAAGACAATGAGATGCACTCGTCGCGAGACGTTTGGGTCACGTGACAGGTGCGCTGAGGTGGCCAATTATCCAAAAATCGCCGAAAACAACCGTGACATGATGTATCAAGCGCTGTGCCTAGCGTGCATGTCATGCTTGAGAATGAAATGGGCCGTGGAACCGAGATTATAGTCAGAACCGCAGCATCCCGCAGTCGGCGTAAGTTTGAAGCACATGGAACCAATGATAAAGTAAGAACAATTCGGAATAGCGAAGCTCCGAAGTTCAGTGGAGCGCATACCTACTATCCATTCCTCGATTGAAAGACTCTTTTCAAGGAGGCACACCCCAAGAGGGATCTACATGCTGTGCGCGGTATCTTAGCTCAATCAGTTGGTTAGAAGGATTGGTTCTTGTATGGCAAAGGATGGCTCTATTCCCGGATGTACTTAGACCTAATCGTATTAAGGCAATATAATACACTACTTCGGGGTGACGAAGATGTGTTAGTCCTGTGGCTGTGAAGAAAGCGGACGCTTTGTATGCTCACTGGTAGAGGTGTCCCAGAAATGAAATCCAACGGGGGATGGCAGGAATCAGCCGTATCCGAGCCCGAGCCGATACGTGCTGCTAGTTCCCAGGCCTGGAATGTGTTCATGCGTCTTGAGCGCGCGAAAACAAGCACCAGCGCTATGCAGACAAAGAGCAGATTACACACGACGAACTCCCAACAGTCCGCACGTGTGGGATCGGTGCCCCTCGCCTGACAGGGGAGGTTCTCTAGCGTTGAGGGCGGCGCACCAATACGGCATGGGGGTGATGGGCCTCACGGGACACAAGCAGTGACCGACGATTGAGGTTGTGGGTGATGGAACTGGAGACCAGTCTCCTTGGCTTCTGGAAGGTATAGGGTGCTGGGACAGCTTGAATTCACAGGGGACGTCTCCATCGGTAAGGCCACTTGAAGGCTTCCGAAAAATGACAAAGCTTTGAGAGAAAGGGAACGAGGGGGGAGGGAGAGATTAAGGAGAGGGCTGCACCACACCGAAACGTTGTACGACAAGCCAAAAGGGAAAAATTACATAATTTGAAAAGGACCTTTCACGCGCCTCTTTGGTTAAGCCTAAAAGCTCCCATAGCTCCTCCAAGACCCCAGCAGATTCCCAGGATACGGACGGCGTTTAAGATCCACAGCCGAACGGACCTTTACTCGAGCACCGATCCGTCAACGGAAATGCCCTTTTAGCAATAGTTGCTATTGGTTGGCCTATCTAAACAGCTAGTGGGCGCTGAGGGCGGTAAAGCCTTTTTTCCCACCTCACTTGTCCGTACATGATCGTACTCTCTCATTTCTCAGTCTCCTTTGCATCTCAACCCTTTCTCCAGTTAACCGAACTGATGTGAACAAGCACTGTGCTACGCCTAAGCCTGGGAGCGCACGTGATGTGCATTACACTCCCGCGACTCCGAAAGGATCTTCTTTCGGACCGCTTTTTAATACTGTAATAGGCAGCCAGCCATTGCTCCTCCCTTTCCCCTTCTTCACGTTCTAAGTCCAACACAATTCCTCTTAGTAACCCTACCTACGGTCTTCTGGCCAACCATCTAAGCAGTCTACGCACCCTTGGCCTACCATCACGACTACTCCACATCGACAAATGCCACGAACTGGTCCGTAAGAACATATGGCCCAGAAAGTTGGTTCCTCGCAAGGTACGCTAGTAGTGCACACCTAATCAACTAGGGCCAACTCAACAAAGAGAAGATGTAGCTGCTGACTGTGCCAACTCATAGGAATTTGAGGAGATTAAGGTCGGAAATGTGGCAAGGCGTACTAATGAGGTAACAGTAGTGATGGGCGCGAACGGGAAATACGAAACCTGAAAACCCCAGACGTGTATCCCCGGTATGTCCCTTGGACACCCAAGGCACCCCAGTCAAGGGATCTGTGGCCGTCTTGGATATTCCCGCGTGCACCAAAATGGTGATGCTGCGTGCTCGAGTTGATGTCGTGTCTTTGTTTGCTCTTATGGCTGGGTGCCCGCCGGAGCATCAGACATTTCAGAAAGATCAGCTGAATAGGAATAAATTCCCGGTGCAAGTGATACTGCCTCCGAGTGTTCTTCCCTTTTATGTGCTTATCATCTCTCGTATTCCCTTGTCCCTTTTCTTTCCAAGTTTGTACCCTTTCCTGTCGCTACTATACAATATTTTAATCCTCTTTTAGGACAATCTCTACGTATTCGATGTGCGGATGCGCGTGTACAATATGTCTGCGTGGCATGGATAGAATCAGCTCGAACCTCGCGTTTCGGATGTCTTCAGAGATAACTGGTAGTGGTACGAGTGTAATTTTCTGAACAATCAAGAGATAAAAGCGCAGTAAGATCAATTCTCAGTCCGATTCGACCACATTGTTATCCAAACGAACATGACACGTAAATACTCTAGGTCCGATAGGACGATGTTAACGACTTTGTGATACAGAGCGACTTGTTGACGTCGATGTCGGCGAACGAAAAGCTAATCAGAGGAAAAAGCGAATGCCTTCGGTGATTAGTCCTCTGTATGTGTCCTCATGCCACAGTACGACCATATACAGACGTCCGCGGGAAATCAAATCGTGAAAGTGTAAAGCTGATACGAACGTCGACGTCAACGTTGTGCTAGTCAATGTCGTGGTGCTGTAGAGGGTGGTGTTGCCTATACTACGTCATTATGTGAACTGAGGCGATTCAAAGGTAGGACTCGTACCATGTAGGTGTGCTTATACTTAGAGCGTGGCATGCTCCAGGCTAGGGCTAAGGCCTTTCTGCGCCATGCTCCAGCAGTAGTTTCTTAACCTTCTCGTGTCCCCCTTCCACGGCTATTTGGAATGGTGTCCGGCCTTGACTGTCATGCGAGTTAATATCAACATCGAACTTGAGAAGCTGCTGAGCGACGCTCAGGTTTCCCTCGCATGAGGCCACGTGTAGTGGGGTTTGGCCATTGTTGTCCTGAGCACCTGGGTCTGCACCATGCTCCAGCAATAGTAGTGAGAAATCCTTGCACCACTGCATCGGATCGCCGATGTATGTCTCATGATAACCGTTGACATCAAGATCCAACTCCAGAAGCCGTTGAGTGACCTTCAGCTTTCCCCATCGTGCAACCGCGTGTAGTGGAGTATAGCCGTCGTTATCTCGAAGGGCTTGGTCTGCACCACCCTCCATTAATAGTAGTGGGAGTTGGACATTATTGTGCCACCACTCTATTACGTGGAGTGGTGTCCTGCCTTGATTGTCACGCGAGTTGACACCGACACCGAGCTCCAGAAGCCGCCAAGCGAACCCGAAGTTTCCCCATTGTGAGGCCTTATGTAGTGGTGTTTGGTCATCGTCGTCCCGAATGCCTGGGTCTGCGCCATGCTCTAGCAATAGTACAGCGACACCCTCGCTCCTCCATTGTATTACATGGAGTGGTGTCCTGCCTTGATTATCACGCGAGTTGACATCGACACCGAGCGCTAGAAGTTGTCGAGCAAACTTGAGCTTCGCCTCTCGTGAGGCCGCATGTAGTGGTGTCTGGCCATTGTTGTCTCGAACGCTTGGGTCTGCGCCATGCTTTAGCAATAGTAGAGCGACATCCTCGCTATACCAATGTATTACATGGAGTGGTGTCCTGCCTTGATTATCACGCGAGTTGATACTGACACCGAGCTCCAGAAGCCGCTGAGCGAACTCGAGCATTCCTTCTCGTAAGGCCAGATGTAGTAGTGTTTGGCCATCGTTGTTACTAATGCCTGGGTCGGCGCCATGCTCTAGGAATAGTAGAGCGATACCCTCATTCCACGATTCTATTACATGGAGTGGTGTCCTGCCTTGATTGTCACGTGAGTTGACATCAACACCGAGCTCCAGAAGCCGCAGAGCGAATTCGAGGTTTCCCTCTCGTGAGGCCGCATGTAGTGGTGTTTGGCCATCGCCTCCCCGAACGCCTGGGTCTGCGCCATGCTCTAGCAATAGCAGAGCGATATCCGCACTCCACGATTTTATTACATGGAGTGGCGTCCTGCCTTGATTGTCACGCGAGTTGACATTGACACCGAGCTCCAGGAGCCACAGAGCGAACTTCAGGTTTCCCCATCGTGAGGCCACATGTAGTGGTGTTTGGTCATTGTCGTCCCGAATGACTGGGTCTGCACCATGCTCTAGCAATAGGAGAGCGACGGCCTCGCTCCTTTTCACATGGAGTGGTGTCCTGCCTTGGTTATCACGCAAGTTGACACCAACACCGAGCTCCAGAAGCCGTCGAGCTAACTTGAGATTTTCCCATTGTGAGGCCACATGTAGTGGTGTTTGACCATCGTCGTCCCGAATTCCTGGGTCTGCGCCATGCTCTAGCAATAGTAGAGCGACATCCTCACTCCATGATCGTATTACATGGAGTGGCGTCTTGCCTTGATTGTCACGCGAGTTGACATCGACGCCGAGCTCCAGAAGCCGCCGAGCGAACTCGAGGTTTCTCTCTCGTGATGCCGCATGTAGTGGTGTTTGGCCATCATCATCCCGAACGCATGGGTCTGCGCCATGCTCTAGTAATAGTAGAGCGACGGCCTCGCTCCCTACATGGAGCGGTGTCCTGCCTTGTCTGTCACGCGAGTTGACGCAGACACCGAGCTCCAGAAGCCGCCGAGCGAACTCGAGCATTCCCACTCGTGAGGCCACATGTAGTAGTGTTTGGCCATCGTTTTTCCGAATGCCTGCCAGTGGGTCTGCGCCATGCTCCAGCAGTAGTAGAGCGACATCTTCGCTCGCCCAGTGTACTACATGGAGTGGTGTCCTGCCTTGATTGTCACGCGAGTTGACACCAACACCGAGCCCCAAAAGCCGCCGAACGAACTCGAGGTTTCCGTCTTGTGAGGCTGCATGTAGTGGTGTTTGGCCATCGTCATCCCGAATTCCTGGGTCTGCGCCATGCTCTAGCAATAGTAGAGCGATACCCTCGCCCTCCCGTTGTATTACATGGAGTGGTGTCCTTCCGTGATTGTCACGCAAGTCGACACCGACACCAAGCTCCAGAAGCTGCCGAACGAATTTCAAGTTTCCCTGTTGTGAGGCGGCATGAAGTAGTGTTTCGCCACGCTCGTCCCAGACGCCTGGGTCTGCGCCATGCTCCAGCAATAGTAGAGCAACATCCTCCCTCACTATTGCTTGGAGTGGTGTCCTGCCTTGTTTGTCACGCGAGTTGACATCGACACCGAGCTTCAGAAGGCCCTGAGCGACCTTCAGGTCTCCGTTTCTATAGGCTAAATGTAGTAGGGTCTTGCCGCGGTTATCCCGGATCTTTGGGTCCGCACCGTGCCTCTGTAGCAGATCCACAACGTCACGATGGCCGCGTGACAAAGCCGGGTAAATAGGAGAATCGCCCGGGCCCCGCCAAATTACATTTGGATTTGCGCCACAACGGAGCAGTAGATTTGTAGTCTCCATTAATGTCTCCATTGGTCCATATTTTATTGCCAAAGTAAGTGGGGTCTCCCCGCGGTTATTAATGGCATTTATAGTATTTGCACCCTGGTCAAGTAATACTCGAGGAGCCGTGACCTGTCCTCCATCAGATGCGACATAGAAAAGAGTGTGGGCGTCACTCACGCGATTGTCATCCGCGTGGCACATGAGAAGAAACTGCGCAACTTCAACAGATCCAGTTGCAGACGCAGCATGCAATGGAGTACCGTAAGGACCACCAGATGCGTTGATGTTCTGCGAACGCGTGTTGACTAGCCATTCTGCCACACCACACAGATTAAATAGTGCCGCATAATATAGCGGAGTCGGTCGCGAATATTGATTTTCGTCCCCCAAGTAACCGATAGAATGATAGCGATAAATGTTCCTCGAAATCCAGGATGCAAAATGCGGGTTCCTCAGATCGAACAGCCGTTTCATCATGTCTTCTATCTGTGACAATGCATTCCCCAACTTTGCGTGCCCCATCCAGTACTCTGAAGCGTACCAGAGAAGGGGAAAGTCCTCCATGAATTCCTCTGTTATCTGGTCGTCCAGTTGGAGCAGAACCAAAAGACACGCCCGCATGACTAGGAGGTGAGCTGGTTCGAAGGAAATGTGGTACCGCGGAACACGCCCTTCTGCGATCCGTGTCGATGTCAAGTATTCCTTGACGGAAAAGTGCGAGAATTGTACGATAGCGGCGCCATCATCATCGACGACAGAAATCAAACTAGAGCATGTGGACAGCACCGCATCTCTTGGGTCTTCAGGGCGGCAGTCCACTTGAAATATCGGACTTTCTCCATCCTCGAATTCGAACGTGAGAAACTCCGCCAGCTCATCGACATAGAGCGGACGGAGAGCGACCACAAGGCATTGAAAGAGACGGTGGGCATATGCCCAATTTTTCTTGTTGATGTCCAATAACGTGCGCTCGTATGTCTCATCCAACGTCTCCGGTAAATCATCCAGGGCGCGCCGGATGCGTGATATGAGACATTGTCGCAGGCTGTCCAATTGGCAGAAGACCCATCTGAACCTACGTCACCATCTTAGTCAATACCAACATGTACCAGAAAACGGAGCCTCACATTCCATCAGCTCTCTCCGAAAGCCTCTCAATAACGAGTTCTTTGTCCTGGTTTCTCCATTTGCGTGCCTTCGGGTCTGAATTTACGAACCATCTGATATAATTTGTGATGTCTTCCCTCTGTCCTGTTTCGTTGTGAAGGGAAATGGTATGAGACGCCAAGGGCTGTAGAGCAGCCGCGATGTCGGGCTCCGGTCGGCTCGTGACAGAGACCCACAGATTTGAACAGCATAACTCCAATAGCCACTCAACAAGGCGCAATACGTTTTCCCTTGGTGATGGCGTGCCCGTACTATTCGGACACTCATCGAGTGCATCGATGACGATATATATGGGTGCTTGATCCCGAACAGCTAGCATACTTTCAAAGCATTCTCTGAGTTCGTCGTCAGTAGGCTGCTTGGAGCCAGCATGATTTTCCGAGTATAGAGCAGAGAGTATTTTAGAATAAGCATCCGATTGGGCAGCAAGTTGTATCAGGAGTGAAGAGAGCGCGCCACGGGAATTCTTCTTGGCTTCGTCTTTAAAGTCGAAATAAAAGAACGCAATTGATGCCAATCCAGCCTTGGATAATCTCGTGACGTCCTCAATAATCGAGGAGCTAATGGGAGGCATCAGTGATTTGGGAAGAGAGAAAAAAAGGAGTGACACGGACGAAAGAATAGTCTTCCCTGATCCAGCTGTAAAGCCGGGTCTCAGTTCGAGCAGCGAAGACAAGGAATCAGCGTACGTTTACCGTGGACCCATAAGAGAGAACCAGTTCCCATTTTCCATTCTGGGAAAGTGTCCCCGTGGATGAACCATTCCGCGCTTCCCTTGTGGTGAGCATTCCTTGCCATATTGTAGTTTATGGATGGGTCAGGTGGAGACAACCACCGTCGAACGTCTTTCTGTAACTCATCACCTAATAGGCCATATTAGCCATTGCCGAGGACAATCGTAAAGCGGGATTGAACACACGTCTCAATTTATTCACGTTGCTTGCAACTTGCTGCATGTCAACTGCCACTACTGTCAACAGCGACAACGTACTCAAGGCAACAAACATACCGAGAGTACGGCGAATGTCATCCATCAACACGCTTCTGTCTAGATAAGAATGTGAATATTTTGTATTGCGCAGAGAATCGGTAAGCAAGTCCCGCGCACCATGCAAGACCATCTTCGTATTCTTCAAAAGATCATACACGACTTCGAGCGTCGTTGTTCCCGTCATTCGTGCCTCTTCTAGCGTCAACCGGTCCAATCTTTGCAATATTGCTTCCACCTCACGATTATTCTCTCCTAGGAGCTGTTTTCCAAGTTTCTCTGGATGCGATTGCATTGATAAGTATCCTATCAGAGAGGATAGCGCTTACTCAATCGACCCCGTTTAACCTGTTGTATCGCAAGGGAGATAGTCGAGAGCAGTTCGGCTAGAATCTTTATGATAACCACTGTTATCGCCGTCGTAGATGGGATCTTGGTATAGATGTCGAGTCTCCTGAGGAATGATTCGAAAGATTCGAAAAGGTCGACAAGGGTGTCGTAGCTCTTGTCGACATCTTTGATTGCCTGGTCGGTCGTCATGGATGTCAGAAGAAACCAGCCGAACGAACCAAGGTAAGAAACATACAGAAAGGAGTATAGCAATTCCTGCGAAGACGGCTGATGCGGGAGGGAAGGCCTTGAGAAAAGTGAGGTGATCGTCATGTGAAGGCTAGCGGAACAAAGTTAGCCACATACCAGACTGACACCATTCACGACCATATCATTAGTAGAAAGGGAATGAAGGAAATGAACGGTCCGGTTGACCAACTTCATGAGGGTGCCATCGTCGCCCTGAGAGGTACGCAGAGGCTTGGTTTGCTCCTGAAGGATAGCCAGGACGGACTCGATAGACTCGCAGGCTACGAGCTTGTTGAAGACTTGATGTTGGACCAAGTTGGTCCCTGCTCTGCTCTCGAATTCATTCAGAGCGGCTTCGAAGAGCAATCTCAACTCTTGAGGGGGATGGGCAGACATGGGGATGAGGGTACGCGTCTAATCGTCGAGGATAGATGGGGGGATTGTGAGTGCTGTACTAGTAACACTGCCGATAACCGCCCAGGTGCACGAGGCCGTGAGAGAAGTCGTGTCTGAGCCTCTGAGGTGCTCAGCCGGCCGCAAGACATGTTACCGAATTGGGATGGTAGATGTTCAGGCCTATGAGCGCAACATAACGAGACCAGCGAATGATAGGGAAAACCAGAAAGCTGATTGTTGCTACTAGTAGAGTAACAAAACCTCGGTCTATCGCAGTTGTCACCGTGCCGCTGAGCACGGTCGTTTCGATTTACGAGTATCACATGTGGTTATGTTCAGAATACTCTAGCTGAGGTTGGATCCCGATGTCGCCTCAGCCTTTACTATACTTGCAAAACACATCTACTGTAATATAAATTGCACCAGATCGTGGCTGGAAATCGACTCAATCACTCATGGACCTCACTCATGGCACCACCGTAGAGGTCGCTCAACCCTCCCTTCTCGGACCGGCGGTGATTTGATCGGGCCCGGGCCGATCACGGCTTGAACCGACATGCTCATCCGCATCTGGGTGCAAATCGAATGCTCTCTTCCGCCTACGCGTCCGCTTCTGTCTTTCTGCGGCGACACGTATCCTGCATAGACCCAGGCCAACTGCCCATCACAATACCCATACCCTCCGCAGCAATACCCCCACCCTTAACCTATTCATAACCCCGTTCAACTGGGCGGAATACGCCATGAGTTATCTCTCTGCCCCTGTGACGCTGCCGTCCATTCACCGAGCCCGCCCCAGAATGTATCAGGTAGCACTTATCACGGTGCGCAGTACCCAACTCAGCCCTTTGCGGTGCCCTGCTATGTGAAGCAAGAGATTAATATCTCACAAAAGACAGCCACGAAGATGCAATGCTCGTGGTTATCCAGAAAATTCATTATTCCACCGAGGTGCGTTGTCCCATCCCTCACTTCTTTTCCCATCATCCCATTAACTGATGTCTGACACGTCAGGAGAGCTTTGAGGTACGTGATAGCGGAGTGGTAGTGCACGATGGGGAGACGTTTTAGGCAGCTAGATTGTCTCCATTTACACATATCTAAGACTCACACTCACAGCACCATCAGTCATACCCTTTCAACTTCTTCACTTTGTTTGGCCCCTTTCTGTACCACATTCCCCGATCGCACCTGCTGCCATGTTAAGATCGGACGTCTGCCTTGATATGAAATAATACACTGGAACCTGCACACAGCGCACACACCCTTGTTTGTCCAAGTCAGGGAATCACTCTTTCCTTATCTTGCTTTTCCTATCTACCCGACCCTAGCTTCCATCGCCCTTATTCCTTTCCTGATGACCCACCCATGATGAGGCGCTTCTGGGACACCAATTACCCTGGACATCCATACGACCCCATCATGCGACGGCATGGCCAGTCGACCAAGATACCCGTCACCCCCGCCCCCATCGTGTCCTGCCCTGCAACGAGCACCACCGCGGCGACTGGTGTGTGGTCTGGACTGGAGGAAAGACCCTGTTGGTCGACATTGCGCGGGGAGCCCGTCGGCCGTGATTCATGAACACGTGCTTGGGCTCCAGGTTTAGGTGAAGGAGATGGTTGTGCAACCTGACGGCCTTGAGAAGGAATATGACCTTTTACTTTACCAAGGTTCGTTGTCTTTACCTCCTTGAGCGCGATTGGGATGTTGCTCACTGATTTCATATATGTTTCACAGCTACGCGATATCGAAATCTTGGTGTAGCAACAGATTGTCCATTTCGTAATGGACAGCGGCGGTGGATTGTCTTTTACACGTATATCTACGAGTCACCGTCGCAGCACCATCGGCCGTACTCGTAGTTCGCGTTCCTCACTTTGTCTGGCCCCTTTCTGCACCATATTCTCCGATTGCGCCTTCTAATGGCAACAGACGTCTGCCTCACCATGAAATAATGCCCCGGAACCCGTGCATGGCTTATTTGTCAAAAGTCGAGAAAGA
>Ga0209488_10002648_pt1 | contig 14641 bp, 16 predicted proteins | sample Rivendell_Oct201_8_FD_188349 | JGI IMG/M metagenome (GOLD analysis project Ga0209488, IMG submission 188349) | Vadose zone soil microbial communities from the Eel River Critical Zone Observatory, Northern California, USA -... | ecosystem: Environmental > Terrestrial > Soil > Vadose zone >... | reverse complement strand
TGATCCTCGCGATCGCGCTGACCGACTATTGGATCGCCGACGAGATCTATCCTTACCTACATTAGAACCGAAGGCGAGTAGCGTGACGGCTCGATCGCATCCACCGGTCTCGCTAGGTCGGAGGCTAGAGTGCGCCGAGCCAGATGACGGGCAAGCCAGCGCCTGTCGCGTTGACCAGTTTAAGCCTTGTAACTAGCGCAAGTTCACCGGTCGGGAATCGGCATTGCTCAAAGTCAGGTTGGCAGGATAGAATTAAAAGTTCAGGAGGAGTGTATTTGTGCTAACGATTCGCCTTGCAAGGATTGGGAAGAAAAAGAAGCCGTTTTATCGGGTGGTGGTGATTGAGAGCAGCAAGCCGCGCAACGGGCGCGTGGTGGAATTGGTCGGGACGTACGACCCACTCAAGAAGCCGGCAGAGATTAAGTTGAATGCCGAACGCGTGAAATACTGGCTTGGAACGGGCGCTCAACCGAGCGACACCGTGCGCAGTTTTATCCGTTTGCAGAAAATCGCGTAATCCCAGCGCAACCCACGCATCGTATCTGAGGCATTTTTTCGACCCCCCGACGGCATCGGGGGGTTCTGCATCTAAGAAGCTAATCCGTTTGGTCCCCGAACGTGGACGGGGTGCGCGGTTTGTAGTTACAAACTCTGCCCTGGAAAAGGAGGTGCCGGAATGAAGGAACTGGTGGAGCAGATCGCCAGGGCACTCGTGGATCACCCGGACGACGTGAAAGTCGAGACCGTCGACGGGCCGCAGGCAACGGTGGTTGAATTGCGTGTGCATCCCGAGGATTTGGGCAAAGTGATCGGGCGGCAAGGACGCACGGCCAAGGCCATGCGTACGCTGCTCGGTGCATCTGGAATGAAGCTGCACAAGCGCTTCACTCTGGAAATTCTGGAAGAGTAAGTTTCCGCCGAATGAGTGTTTCGCCAGAGCAGAAGTTTGTGGCCGTGGCGCGCATTCTGCGCGCGCGGGGCAATAAAGGCCAAGTTGCCGCCGAGTTGTTGACCGATTTTCCTGAACGGCTTCCTGAAATAAAAAACATGTTTCTTGGCGCGGAGTCCGGCGCGCGACGCGGGGTTGTGTTGCGCGAGTTTTGGGTGGATCGCAATCATCCCGGGAAAGCGGTATTTCATTTCGAAGGCATTGATTCGATTAATGATGCGGAGAAACTCCGCGGGCTGGAAGTACAAATTCCTTTCGAGCAGCGCGCGCAGGTGCCCTCGGGAAGTTTTTTCGTGACGGACTTGATTGGATGTTCGGTATTTGAGATTGCTGCGACCGCATCGCCCATGCGTTCTTCGCCGTGTTCGCTGGCGGAGGCTCCTACGCTGCTGGGAAAGGTTCGCGACGTTTATTTCCCCGGAGAAGGGCAGCCCGGAACTCCGCTGCTCGCAGTGGATAGTTGGCGTGGTGAAGTACTCGTGCCCCTCGCGGAAGATATCTGCACGATGATCGAAATCACGGCTCGCCGGATCGAGGTTAAATTGCCAGAAGGCCTGCGGGACTTGAATCCCTAAGTTGGCTACACTGAATTGAACTTCAAACCCATGCGTTTTGACCTGATCAGCATTTTCCCGGAGTTTTTCACTGGGCCGCTAGAACACGGCATCGTGCGCAAAGCGCGTGAAGCCGGATTGATCGAAATCCATGTGCAGGATCTGCGTGTCTTCACAAAGGACAGGCATCGCACCGTGGATGACCGGCCGTTCGGCGGCGGCGAAGGCATGGTGCTGAAGCCGGAACCGCTGTTCGAAGCGGTGGAATTTTTGTTGGATAGTTCGATGGGCGGCGCGACGGCGAAACGCGAGCTCGATTCTAAGACGGCGATTGTGCTGCTATCCGCGGCTGGCAAGCGATTCACGCAGGAAACGGCGCGACGGTATGCACAGCTTGAACGGATCGTATTTATCTGCGGAAGGTATGAAGGAGTGGACGAGCGCGTGGCGGAGCATCTGGCGACGGAAGAGGTTTCGATTGGAGATTTCGTTTTGTCTGGAGGCGAATTGCCAGCGGCGTTAATTTTGGATGCGATAACGCGGCTGCTGCCTGGAGCGCTGGGCAATGAGGCGTCTTCACAGAATGAATCGTTTTCGCAAAGCGCGCGCGTTAAGGCTGACTCCTCGGTAGCCGAGGCGCAGCCCCGAGCCGTTCGGGGTGAACAAGCTGCGCCCCTACGGGAGCCGGCTGCAGACCTGTTGCTGGATTTTCCGCACTACACGCGGCCGGCGGATTTTCGCGGATGGACGGTCCCCGAGGTGCTGATCGGCGGCAATCACGCCGAAGTCGCGAAATGGCGGCGCGAACAGGCGCTTGCGAAAACACGACGCAACCGGCCGGACCTTGGGAACGGTAGTTGAATGCGAAACGCTTGCGAATTCCACAATACCCGTGGGAGACTCGGGGTGAGATTACAGTGAAGACGCGCAACCAATCACAGTGTTTCGGCTGCTGTCACTGTTGTGGTGCTTGTTGGCATCCAACGAAGAGCGACATCGGAGCGTCTTAGGTTCAACTGAAACACCGAAGAATCCCGAAGCCGCTCGCAACGAGCGGTTTTATTGTTTATGCACGGCGATAACAAGTGTGAGGCCTGATGAGCAGCGGCGCGACAGGACAACGGCACGAATTGCAGAGACCGATAGCGATTTACTACGAACATGCGGACTGGTTCCGCCCGCTGTTTCAGCGATTAGATGAGAGTGGCGTTGCATGGGAGAAAATCGACGCCAGAAATCATCAATACGATGCCGCGTCCACGGAAGAAGAATTTTCTTTATTGTTCAACCGGATGAGTCCGTCGGCGTGGCAGCGCGGGTTGGGCCATTGCATTTTCTATACGCTGAATTATCTGGCGCACCTGGAAGCGAAAGGGGTGCGCGTGGTGAACGGCTTTCGCGGCTTTGCGCACGAAATTTCGAAAGCGCAACAGCTTACGAACCTGGAAAAGTTGGGATTGCCGTACCCCAAGGCGCGGGTGATCAATCACGTTTCGCAGGCACTGGGCGCGGCGGAGGCGATTGGCTATCCGGTGGTAATCAAGCCCAACATCGGCGGAAGCGGGGCGGGGATAGAAAAGTTTTCCTCGACCGAAGCGTTGCGTGGCGCCGTGGACGAAAATCGTCTGTGTTTTGGGATCGATTCCGCCGCATTAGTGCAGGAGGCGTTCACTCCGCGCGATGGCGTAATTACGCGGGTTGAAGTTCTTGGCGGAAAATATTTGTACGCGATCAAAATTCACACTACCGGTGAGAGTTTTAATTTGTGCCCCGCGGATATTTGCCAGAGCACAAAAGGCGAAGAGTTGACGCGCATTGCCTGTCCGGCGGATGCGCCGCGAACCGGGATGAGCGTCGAGGGCTACGAACCTCCTACACAAGTGATCGAGGAAGCGGAACGAATTATGGCCCTGGCGGGAGTGGAAGTCGGCGGGATCGAATATGTGACTGACGACCGCACTGGCCGGCAACTCTATTACGATGTGAACGCGTTATCGAACTTCGTTGCGGATCCGGTGCGCGTGATCGGATTCGATCCCTACGCGCGGCTGGCGGATTTCTTGATTCAGGAAGCCATTCGCCATGAAGCCCTGGTCCAAGAGGCAGGCGGTGAAGAGAAGACGATGGCAAGCGGGGCGCGGCGATGAGATATGGATATTGGCTTCCGGTTTTTGGTGGTTGGCTGCGCAACGTTGAAAACGAGAACATGCAGGCCAGCTGGTCGTATGTGAAGAAGCTGGCGCAGCGGAGTGAGCAGATTGGTTTTGATCTCACGCTGATCGCTGAACTGAATCTGAATGACATCAAGGGAGTGGAAGCGCCGTCACTCGACGCCTGGTCGACTGCGGCTGCGCTTGCCGCCGTAACCGAGCGGATCGAATTGATGGTTGCGGTGCGTCCGACGTTTCATTTACCAGCGTTGCTGGCGAAGCAAGCGGCGAGTATCGATCACATCAGTGGCGGACGACTCACTCTGAATGTGGTGTCTTCATGGTGGGCCGAGGAAGCGCGGAAATACGGCGTGACCTTCGAGCAACATGACGACCGCTACGCGCGTACCCGGGAATGGCTGGACGTTCTGGACGGCACGTGGAAACAGGATCATTTTTCATATTCCGGTAAATATTATCGCGTCGAAGATAATGTTCTGGAGCCAAAACCGGTTTCGCAGCCGCGTCCGACCTTGTATGCCGGAGGCGAATCGCCGGCGGCCAAGGAGCTAATCGCGGAAAAGTGTGACGCGTACCTGATGCATGGCGACCCACCGGAACGCGTCGGCGAAAAAATCAAGGACCTGCGTGAGCGCCGCGCCAAGCACAACTTGCCCCCACTGAAATATGGCGTCGCTGGCTATGCCGTAGTTCGGGAAACGCAGCGGGAAGCCGGGGACGAAGTGCGGCGGATCACGGACGTGCAGCAATCAGCTGCGGGCTATGCCAACTATCAGGAATGGCTGGCAGGAACACAGTTGGAGCAGCGGGTTTCGCTCGAGGATTACTCCGTTTCAAATAGAGGACTTCGTTCAGGCCTGGTCGGAACAGCGGAACAAGTAGCCGAGAGGCTCGCTGAATTTGAGAAGGTGGGCGTGGATTTGGTATTGCTACAATTCAGCCCGCAAATGGAAGAAATGGATCAGTTCGCGAAGACCATCATTAAGCGTGAATCGCCGCGGTCGGTATCAGCCTAGCGCCCAAGCTGGCGAGGTAGGGTTTCGCTTGGCGCGATCGAGCGGAAAACGACAGCGCTTTCGCGAGATTCACGCTAGGAAATCCTGCGAATTTTCAGTATAATTCTAGTTTGTCTTGGAAGAGCTGGCCCCGCCTGAGTGGGTCTGCAGGGAATAAGGAACATGAATCCGGTTATTCGCAAGCTACACGAAGCGCAACTGCGCAAAGATTTGCCAGAATTTCGCCCCGGCGACTCGGTCAAGGTGAATGTGCGCCTGCAAGAAGGCGAAGGCGAAAAGGTCAAGGAACGCATCCAGGTGTTCGAAGGCGTGGTGATTTCGAAGAAGGGCCGGGCCTCGAGCGCGACTTTTACCGTGCGTCGTGTGAGCTTTGGCACTGGAGTCGAGCGCATTTTTCCGCTGCACTCGCCTACGATTTCGTCCATCGAAGTTACCGGCAAGGGCAATGTGCGCCGCGCGCGTCTGTATTACCTGCGTGAACTGCGCGGTAAAGCAGCCCGCATCAAGCGCGCCAGCCGCGTGCAGGAACAAGCGGTAGTTGCCAGCACCGACGCCAAGGCCTAAAGAGCCGCTGGTCGACTGATTTCCAAACCTTCAGCACTGGCCCCTATTTGCGGGGCTTTTTTTTGAATTGTGCAGGAAAAGAAAAACAACCACGGGCCGAGGCAGTACACTCAAATCAGATGGCGGCCAATTCGCGGTAAGTTGCGCTAAGCAAACTTCCATGTCTGATCTCACCGTACTTTTTGATGGAGGTTGTAATTTGTGCCGAGGAAGCGCAGCGCGCGTAAAGCTTTTTGACACCGCGCAGCGCATCGAGTTTTTGGACTTGCACCATGCATCGGCGCAGCAACGGTTTCCGCAGGTGGATCGAGAAGAAGCCATGCGCTGGATGCTGGCTATCGATTCGCATGGAAGCGTCTTCAGTGGCAGCGATGCCTGGGCGCGGATCGGAATGTTGCTGCCGGGATGGAAATTCCTGGCATGGATGCTGCTGGTTCCGGGAATTCGCTGGGTGGCAGGAAAGTTTTACGCGTGGATCGCGCGCAATCGCTACCGCTGGAATCGTGCGGTATGCCAAGACGGAACCTGCAAGGTACACCTCGAGAAGAAGTCGTCTTCCCATTGATAACTGCGTAATCCGAAACCCTCCTGCGGGTTATCATTTTCGGCGATGGAGAATTTCGCTTCCAGGATGGCTGGCTGGTGGGTAGGCCTCGGACCAGCGGGACCGCCGGGTCATCTGCTGCCGCGCTGGTTGTTCCTGCGCGGGTTGGGAATTATTTACTTCTCGGCATTTTATTCGTTGTGGTTTCAAATCCGCGGGATGCTGGGGCCGCAAGGTTTGTTGCCGGCGGGTTCCTATCTGCAAGAAGTTGCCAAGGTCATGGGGCGGGCGCGCTATTGGTACGCGCCGACACTGTTGTGGTTTGCGAGCGGAGACCGCGCGCTCATGCTGTTGTGCTGGATTGGCTTGATCGCTGCGGTGCTGCTGATTAGCAATCTCTGGCCGCGAGCCATGCTGGCGGTTTGTTTTGTCTGCTTTCTCTCGTTTGTCGCGGCTGCGCAGGATTTTTCCGGCTATCAATCGGACGGAATGCTGCTTTGTGCTGGATTTATCTGCTACTTTCACGCGCCACGCGGCTGCAGGCCGGGTTTGGGAGAGCAAGAGCCTCCTGCGCGAGCGCCGCTGTTTTTGTTGCGGCTCTTGTGGTTCACGATTTACTTCGAATCCGGCGTCGCGAAATATTTTGGCGGGGATCCGGCCTGGCGCGACCTGAGCGCCATGAATGAGTATTACCAGAATGGCCCGCTGCCGACCTGGGTTGGCTGGTACGCGCACCAGCTACCGCGCTGGTGTCACCAAACCAGCGCGTTTGTGACTCTGTTCCTGGAATTATTGGTGCCGTGGATGTTGTGGCTGCCGCGACGAGCCCGAATTGTCTGTTTCTTCTTCGTGACCATACTGCAGATAGGAATGATCCTCACCGCGAATTATGCTTTCTTGAATTACCTGGTGCTGGCGCTGGGCATTTTTCTTTTGCATGATCTTTTCCTGGTACGTTTCATTCCGAGAAGTTGGTGCAGAGCGCTACAGTTGAACTTGCAGCAGCCTTCCCCCGGACCTTGGTATGCAAGCCTGCTGGCAGCGCTCGAAGGACCGAACCAGCCAATTTCCCTTTCCCTGGCCGCTTCCGGTGAGGAAGCGTCGAAAGGCGTTATTGCGGAGAACGTTCCTAACCCTGAAGCACGCTCAACTCTGCGGAGGTTATGCGAAGCAACTGGGGCGTGGGCAAAGGCATTCTCTCTGGCGTGGATTTTCTACGCGATGGCGTTTCTGATGCTGCGGCAGATCTCGCCCGGTTTGCCGCTGCCTGCGACGCCGGTAACGGCGCTGGAGCCGTTTCGAATCGCCAACTCCTACGGACTCTTCGGGAGAATGACTTGGGCACGCTACGAAATTGAATTTCAGGGTTCGAATGACGGAGCGAACTGGGTCGCCTACCCGTTTCGTTACAAACCGCAGAATTTGAGCAAAGCCCCGGGAATCTACGCGCCGTACCAGCCGCGTTTCGAATGGAATTTGTGGTTTGCCTCGCTCGGAACGTGGCGCGAGAATCCGTTCGTGATTCGAACCGAGCAGCAACTCCTGCTCGGCAAGCCAGAGGTATTGGCGCTTTTTCGTTCCGATCCATTTGCCAAGGGACCGCCGAAACTGATGCGTTCGGTGGTCTGGCAATATTGGTTCACCGATCGCGCCACAAAACGAGCCAGCGGGCAGTGGTGGCGGCGCGAATTCCGCGGCCTTTATGCGCCAACACTGGGACTGACTTCGGACGGCCGAATCATTGTGTCCGAGTGGCCGCAAACTTTCATTCCGCCGCCATAAGCGACGCGTTCTGCAGAAATATCAACAATTTCCTCAACTCCAAGACGAAACTTCCCTTGTTCGGCGTGCTAGAATTTGCGCCAACAACGCATGACACGCATGTGCTCATCCCGTTTCGAACGAGCCGCGCGGCAACTTGGCTGGACGCGCATCGCCGGCATTGACGAAGCCGGGCGAGGAGCGCTCTTCGGTCCGGTGGTCGCCGCGGCGGTAGTGCTCAATCCCAAGCGCCGCATCGTTGGCCTGGACGATTCCAAAAAATTGACGCCTGAAAGACGCGCCGAACTGGCTCCCCGCATACACGAACACGCGCTGGCATGGGCCGTGGCGGAGATCGATGCTTCCCGCATAGATGCGTGGAACATTTATCAGGCCAGCCGCCAGGCCATGATCGCCGCATTGCAACAGCTCTCCATCATCCCGGACTATTTGCTCATAGATGCCATGCAGTTGGACGTGCTGATTGAGCAGAAATCGCTGATCAAGGGCGACGCGAAGAGCATCTCCATTGCCGCCGCTTCCATCCTGGCCAAAACGCATCGCGACGCACGCATGAACGAGTGGGACGTGATTTATTCAGGATATGGATTGGCACAGCACAAGGGTTACGGAACGCCGGAACATTTAGAGGCTTTGCGCAGGCTTGGCCCCACGCCGCTACACCGCAATTCATTTGCGCCGGTGCGCGAATCGCGGTGTTGGTCCACGGGCGCCACCCAAACACCCCTGCCGCTATAGAAAAGACGCAGCAGTGGCAAAGCGCAGCGACGGGAGTTCCGGACCTGCCCTCGAGGATCTTTATTCCCTCCGAGCACCACCTCGAAAAATGGCGTATCCGCCACGGGGATAACTGCCTGCTCACACCGCCCGGAGCCCGCGTTGACTCTCCTTTCCCCCGCCTGTAGCGTACAAGAGTAGCGTGCTGTCGCCTTTTTGCGGCGCTCGCCGATTTGTGTTTGCGCCGACCAGTCGGTGGTGGCAGGTTGTGGTCGGCGCAACGGCATCAGAACTGAGGAGAAAGTCCCGGAAGCGCCCTGGCAACCGCTTTGCGGTTGCCTTGGAGTCAATCGCCGAGCGATTGAGATTAAATTGAGCGTCGTCCGGGTTCACGCATGGCCTATAACAAGAGCAAATACGTCGAAGCCGCGCAAAAGCTGCTGAACCAGGGCAAAGTGCCCCAAGCCATCGCGGAATACCAACTCATTTTGAAGTACGAGCCGAAGGATCAGGTCACCTTGATGACCATCGGAGAGCTGTACATTCGTCAAGGCGAGACATTTCAGGCCATTGAATATTTTGAACGGCTGGCGCAAATTTTTGTCGGCGACGGCTTCTTGACCAAGGCCATCGCGGTCTACAAGCGCATCGCAAAGCTGGCACCGGAAGAGATCAAGCCGCTCGAGCGGCTCGCCGATCTGTATGTGCAGCAAGGTGTTATGAGCGAGGCGCGCCCGCTCTTTTTGCAACTTGCGGAAATTCATCTAAAACACAACCGGCAGACCGAAGCCGTCGCGCTGCTGAAAAAGCTACTGCTCGCGGAACCCGATAATCTTCGTATCCAGATTCGCCTGGCAGATCTGTACCAGGTCATGGGTAAGCCAAACGAAGCAGTGGAGACCTACGTTTCCGCGGCGCAACGCGCGCTGGCCCGCGGCGACCACGCGGAATCCGATAAACAATCGGATAAGGCTCTGAAGCTGGACTCGGCGAACGCTGCCGCGCTTACCATGAAAGCGCGTTCGGCCTCTTCGCAGGGACGTTTTGCGGATGCCGCGGCATTTCTGAAAAACCTGCCCGGACTCGACAAAGGTGGTGAACAAAGCGAATTTTTGCTGGATCTGTACCTCAAGTCTTCCAACTGGGATGAGGCTACGGCGCTGGCTCTGAAGGTGTTCGACGGCGATGAGAAGAATTTTGGCTTGGCGCAAAAAGTTGCTGAATCTCTGCTGGAATCGGAGCAGAACGATCGCGCGCTCGCGCTGGTGTCCCGTTTGCGCATTCCCATGCTTGATTCCGGAGAGCACGACGCGGTCACCAAGCTCCTGAATGAACTCGCCGCCAAAATGCCCGGGCGGCTGGAACCGCTGGAATGGCTGGTTGATTCTTATGGCCGGACCAGTGATTCCTTCCGCATGCCGGACGCGCTGGCGCAGCTGGGCGATGCGCTGGTCGCTGCCAAGCAGCTCTCGCGAGCGAAAGAAATCTTCGAGCAGTTAGTGGATCGCCAGCCGGAAAGCGATTCCAGTAAGCGGAAACTAAACGACGTTTTACGGCGTATGGGTTTGCCGGCGCCGGTGGACGAACCGGAACCGGTACAAGAAACACTGCAAGCCGATATCCAGCAGCCGGAAGCACCTAAACTGCGGCCGGAAATTGACACGGCTCCGGAAGACCGAGTAGCAGCTGCGGCGATCGTGGAAGCGCAACTGGACGAAGAAACCCAGAAATTCATTGCGCAATCGCTTACCGACGTCGATCTTTTCGCAAGTTACGGCCTGACGCAGAAGGCCATCGGGTTGTTGGAAGCGATTCTCCGCCGTACCCCGAATCACACCCCAACACTCGAGAAGCTTCTGGATTTTGTGCTGGGGGCAGGTGACGACCGGCGAACCGCGGAACTTGCCGCGCGGCTGGAAGAAATTCACAAAGAACGAGGCGATGCGGCTGGAGGCGAACGATTCGGCGAACTGCGCCGCAGGTTCCAGCGCGCTGCGGGCCTTTCCGATGAAGAGATAGCTGCAGCAGCGAATCCTTCCGCTCCCGCGGCCAGCGCTGCGGCGCCTTCCCCAGCCGACAAGGAGACTCTGGAGGAGCTTCCCGTTCCCGTCGAGGAAATGGCGCAAGCGCCAGTCTCATCGGGAGTGCCGCCGCCACCCAAGCCAGAACCGAGCAAGCCGGTACACGAAGTGGATTTGTCCGATGAGTGGGCTTCGCTTCTCGAACAAGCTGCGGCTAACGACGCGCCTGCTGCTGTGCCGCCGATACCGTCTGCTGCAGTAACCAGCGTCAAAGAAGTTGCGCCGGCAAGCCAGACGCCGGCGTCAGCCGCTCCAGAAGAATTTACGGTTTCCGAGTTCCAAATTCCGGTCGAGAATCCAGCGGCCGCACAAGTGCCCACCGAAATGGCCCAGGTGCCTGCTCTGGAATCGTCCTCGGGCGCAGCCGAAGAAACGATAGAACTCATTCCCGTGCAGGAAGGCGGCAAGGAAGAATCGCTGTCGAAGCCGGAAATTCCAGCGACTCAGCCGGTCACGCCGCAAGCGGCGGCTGCAGAGGACATTGAACTAGACCAGGAATACGAACTCATCCTGTCGCCCGAACCGGAACCAGAACAGCCCGAATCCACCCCCACCGCTGGCGCAGGGACGCCAAAACATGCTGCTCCCAGCGGTTCGCAGGTTTTGGCGTCGGACCAGTTCCTTGCCGACCTGGCAAACGAAATCGATCAGCTGGGCATTGGGGAATTGACGCCATCGTTCTCGGAGCCAGCGGCAAAGGAAAATGCGCCGATCGCCGCGGGCAAAGCGGAAGCTCCGGCATCGCCCGCTGAACCGGATCATCTGAAAGAGGTATTTGACGATTTCCGGGCGGAAATCGGCGAAATGGGAGCGGAAGACGAAGACCTGGAGACACATTACAACCTGGGCATCGCGTTTCGCGAAATGGGTTTGCTGGAAGAGGCCATCAGCGAATTTCAGAAGGTCGCCAAGGCCAACGAAAAGGGCAAAGCATTTCGCTACGCCATGCAATGCTGCACCCTGCTGGGTTTGGCTTTCATGGAAAAAGGACAGCCCTCGATCGCCGCAATCTGGTACGAGCGCGCGCTGCATACTCCGGGTGTGGACGCAGAAAGTACATTGGCCTTGCGGTATGATTTAGGAGTCGCCCAGGAATCGGCAAACGACCTGGATGCGGCGCTGAAGAGTTTTTCTCAGGTCTACGCGGTGAATATCGACTACCGCGGCGTAGCGGATCGCATCGCTGCTCTTCAGAAAACCACGCGCTGATCGCGAGCGTCTCCAGGTCTTCCGGCATTCATGAATAAAGTCTTGCGGGCGATGATAATCGTGCTGTGCTTTGAAATGGGAGCGCTGCTGCTGTATCTGCCGTGGTCGAATTTCTGGGAACGGAACTATTTCCTTGTACACTTTCCCTCGTTTATGTCATTCGCGTTGCATCCTTCGGTTCGGGGCTTGATCAGCGGCCTCGGAGTCCTGGATATTTTTGTGGCCTTGGGTTTGTTACAGTCGCGCCCGGAAGCTCCGCGTGTCACTCCTCGCTAAATCGGAGCGGCCGATACTCTGCTACGTAACGGACCGCCGCAGCCTGCCGCTCTCTACCTCGACCGATGCGCACCAGTTGCTGTTTGACAGCGTCGAACGCGCTGCGGCAGCAGGCGTCGATTGGATCCAGTTGCGCGAAAAGGACTTTTCCGGCAAGGAATGGGAAGAGCTTGTCGTCGAGTCGCGACGCCGGATTGCGCTTGTCGGAAGTTCGTGCCGGATCTTCGTGAATGACCGGCTGGATGTGGCGCTGGCCTGCGCTGCCGGGGGAGTCCACCTCAGCGAAAACGGAATTCCAGTTTCTGATGCTTGCCGGTTAAGAGATGAATTCTTTTCTTCTCGCAGCGAAAAACCTGATTTTCTTATCGGCGTTTCCTGCCATTCGCTGGGGGCCTCGCTCGGCGCAGCGCGAGCCGGCGCGGACTATATTTACTTTAGCCCGATTTTCAACACGCCTTCCAAAGCCAATTACGGGCCCGCGCAGGGAATTGATCGCCTGGCGGCCATTTGCCGTGCGGTAGCGATTCCGGTGATCGCCATTGGCGGGATGTCCGCGGAAAATGCAGTGAGTTGTCTTCAGGCCGGAGCCGCCGGTGTTGCCGCCATTCGCCTGTTTCAGGAATCCGTGAAACTCACTGATACTTTGCATAGGCTGCACGGCTTTGTGCGCCCGCAGGCGCAGTAATTGGTGGAAGCAGATCTTTTCTTACTTTTCCGTTAGCCGCCGTAGAAGCCGGACTTGTCCCGCGTGATATACATCGTGGAAAGCCACTCCCCAGAGCATTCGAAGCACTTTCGCTGAAACGGGTCTCGCCAAGGTGTGTTTGATGGCTGCGCGCAGCGCTACGTGCTGCTTGCGCAGGATTGCCTTATCGGCCTTCCATGCGGCTTCCGTTGAGTCGTTAGGTCGCGGACGGAGAAAGAAGTTGCTCCCCTTGATCGGGAATGCTCCCCGCTTGCCCCCTTGTAAGCGACGCCGGACGGCGTATTTCCAGTAAGCGGCGTGCAGTGCCTCCTCCCAAATGTTGTGGCGATCAGGCCCAGGCCGCCAAGCAGCCTCTCTTGCCGTGACTCCCTTCAACGATTGCCACAGATTGGGCCCGTGCCAGGTTTTCCGCTCGAACGCCTCTTCAAACAGTTGAAGAATCACAGCATCCCTGTTCATCGCCGCCTCCCAGCTGCAAATGCTGAACAGGATTGCGCCCCAAGGCGGGCAGAGTCAAATGCTAAGAAAACGGGCCGCAAAGTATATGCAAGTCACTTGCAACTGATATAGGACTAAGTTAGTCTTATTTGTGTTCTGCAACTATCTTGCAAGGAGATGCGCTTGATCTACGTTCGTTTGACCCTGGTCCTGGCACTGGTGCTACCTTCGCTGGCCTTTTCCGGGTCCGTGGCAGCTCAGGAGAATCCATACTTTGTCGCATACGACCACAATCTTGAGGAGCCTGGAAACCTGGAGGTCGAATACTTCTCCACGTTTGGCACGCAGCGCGCCGGAAAGGATTTCCACTCCTATTGGACCGAGTTTGAGTACGGCGTGACTGCCTGGTGGACCAGCGAATTCTACCTTGATGCGCAGACCACGTTTCACGACAGCACGGTGTACTCCGGATTCAAGTGGGAAAACCGCTTTCGCGTCCTGAAGCACGAGCACTGGATTAATCCGGTGCTCTACGCCGAATACGAAGACACCAACGGAACCGACAAAACGCTAAAGGAAGTGGTTGGCCACGACGCGGAATTGGATTATCTGACCTCAAATGCGGAAGCCCGGCAGGAGCATAAACGCGAAATGGAACTGAAGCTGATTCTTTCCAGCAACACCAAAGGCTGGAATTTCTCTGAAAATATCATTGCCGAGAAAAATTTATCCAACGAGCCGTGGGAATTCGGCTATGCGCTGGCGGCAAGCCGGCCGCTGGCCTTGAAAGGCTCTGCGACACGGTGCACTTTCTGCCGGCAGAATTTCATTGTCGGCGCGGAAATGTACGGCGGGTTGGGCGACCGCCACAGCTTCGGACTGCGAGAAACCTCGCATTATCTTGCACCGGTTGCCGGGTGGAACCTGCCGAGCGGATGGACGCTGCGGGTTTCGCCCGGCTTCGGACTGAATGACAACAGTCACAAATTCCTGCTGCGCTGGGGTCTTTCGCGCGAGTTCAAGGGACTCGACCAGTTGCTGCGACGTATGTTTGGAGCGAAATCATGAAGCCGGCGATCGGGGCGCTTTTGCTTTGCGCAATGTTTCTTGCGATTTCGCAATTGTCCGCGAACAGCGTTTCCACCTGGCCCGGACTCAATAGTATGCAATTCCACCTGGGCGGCGATACTTACGCCGAGCTTCGAAAAGCGCCTAATAAAGCGGTAAACCGTCCCAATCCGATGGAAAATGATGGGCAAGCGGTGGCCGCCGGAAAATTGTTATTTTTGGATCACTGCTCCGAATGTCACGGTGACGACGCCAAGGGCGGCAGGAAAGGTCCCAGCCTGCGAGTTTCGGACGTGCAGAACGCTACTCCTGGAACGCTGTTCTGGTTGCTGACGAACGGCGTGGTGAGAAAGAAAATGCCTGCGTGGTCCAAGTTGCCGGAGCCGCAACGCTGGCAGTTGGTGCGCTTCTTGAGGTCGCCCGAAGCAGTGCCAAACCCATCGACGGACGCCGCGACCAAGCCATGACGCAGTCGTAGCTGACTCATATGGCGATTGCACTCGCTGATTCCGTCATTCCGAGCGCGAAGAATCTCTGTGCGATCGTTGAACGCTATTGATCAATGC
>Ga0209488_10002647_pt1 | contig 14642 bp, 14 predicted proteins | sample Rivendell_Oct201_8_FD_188349 | JGI IMG/M metagenome (GOLD analysis project Ga0209488, IMG submission 188349) | Vadose zone soil microbial communities from the Eel River Critical Zone Observatory, Northern California, USA -... | ecosystem: Environmental > Terrestrial > Soil > Vadose zone >... | reverse complement strand
TGCGGGGGCTGGGCGGAGAGCTCGGCTAAGACAGGACGGGCAGCATGACCGCATTCGATCGCGATCAGTTGCTTGCTGCACTGGGCGAGATCGGTGTAGCCGCAGTCGTGGCTGGTACGCGCCTTGATATCGCGGTGTTCGGGGGCGCAGCGCTCATGCTTGCCAGCAATTTCCGCTTCTCGACCGAGGACGTTGACATCTCGGAGATCGGCCGTCCGTGGCCCGACTGGTTGTCCGGTGTCGTCGCAACCATCGCCCAGCGAAATGGGTGGTCCGATCACTGGCTGAACGATGCCGTCAGCACATTCCTCAGTCCGGTCGCGCGCCCCGACAGAGACCTTGTCTTTCTGGGCACGTTCCCGCGCGCCACCGAGCACGCGGGGTTGAGGGTTTTCGTGCCGAGCGCGCGATACATGCTCGCGCTCAAGCTCAAGGCGCTGCGAGTCTCGAAGTACGACAAGGGAAGGGCGGATCTGGCCGATGTTGCGAGCCTGCTGGGTGTCCTCAGCATCACCGACGCAGAGGACGCAATCGCAGTCCTGACCGAATTCTTCCCCAATAGCCCCGCCGATGTGGATAAGGCACGATTCGTGCTAAGGCACATTTTGGCCACCAAAGGTGCTCCCGATGCGCCCCGCTACCCTGGCAGAGACCTATGAGCGCATCCTGGCTGGCGCGGACTGCGACGTCGCGCTGGCGGAGTTTCTCGACACCTTTTATCTGACCACTACGGCCGATGACCGGCTTGATACGTTGCGTGGCGAGCCGCGCCTGACCGGCGACGCGCGCCTCGATGCCCTCGCGGGTGCAGTGGCGGAATATCTCGCCCGGCAATATGGGCTGCCGAGCATCCCACCCTGGGCTTTCGAGCCTGTGCGCTATCTAGAGCACGCTTGGCATTCGTCCTCCATCGATAGCCCCGGGATGCGCGAGTACCTGACCTATTCGAGTCCAGCCGAATTTGCCTCCCGCAATATTTTTACCGAAGAGCGCCCGCTCCGCCGCGCGCGCAGTGGCCTCAATCCGTCATGATCATCGCCATCGACGGACCGGCGGCATCCGGCAAGGGTACGCTCGGCAAGCGGCTCGCCGCCCACTACGGGCTTCGCCACCTCGACACCGGGCTGATCTACCGCGCGGTCACCAAGGCGCTGGTCGACGCCGGCGACCGGCTTGACGATGTCGATCGGGCGGTCGCCGCCGCGAAAGCCCTCGATCCGGACGGGTTTGACGAAAAGGCGCTCAAGAGCCACGCGATTGGCGAGGCCGCCTCGATTGTGTCGGCATTGCCGGAGGTGCGGGCGGCGCTGTTGGCCTTCCAGCGCGACTTTGGGCGGGCCCCGCCGGGAGCCGTGCTGGACGGGCGCGACATCGGCACGGTGATCTTCCCCGATGCCGAGGTGAAGATCTACGTCGATGCAAGCCCCGAGGTCCGGGCGCGGCGGCGGGCGGCCGAGATCGCGGGGGCTGGCGGGTCGGTCAGCGAGGCGGAGGTGCTTGCCGATATCCGGCGCCGCGACGAGCGCGACACCCGGCGGGCCGCTGCCCCCCTCAGGGCCGCCCCCGATGCGCACTTGCTCGATACCTCACATTTGGATATAGACGCCGCATTCCGGGCCGCCATCGACATTGTCGAAGCCGTCCGAGCAGGCCGAAAGCGCGGCTGACCGCGCTTTCGTCGTGGAGGACCTAGCCTGCTCCGCCCGCTTCCCTGGTGGCGCGCATCCGGACCTGAATCATCGCTTCGATCGCTTGGTCGCCGCGCTCGGCTGCCGTTACGCAGGTGGACGTCTACGCAAGTGGACGTGGCCTGCGTCAACGGCGTGTGCTGCGGCCGGGCAGGAACCGCTACATGAACCGCTAACGGGAGAGTCCATGGCTACCGCCAGTACCGCGACAGCAATGCGTGAGGATTTCGCCAAGCTGCTTGAGGAGTCGTTTACCCAAGGCAGCCTGCAGGAAGGGTCCGTCGTCAAGGGCAAGATCGTCGGGATCGAGAAGGATCTCGCCGTCATCGACGTCGGTGCCAAGACCGAAGGCCGCGTGCCGATCCGGGAGTTCACCGGGCCGGGCCGCCAGAACGATCTCAAGATCGGCGACACGGTCGAGGTCTATCTCGAGCGCGTCGAGAACGCGCTCGGCGAGGCGGTGCTATCGCGCGACAAGGCGCGCCGTGAGGAGAGCTGGGGCAAGCTTGAGAAAGCCTTCAACAATAACGAGAAGGTGCAGGGCATCATCTTCAATCAGGTCAAGGGCGGCTTCACCGTCGATCTCGACGGTGCGGTTGCGTTCCTGCCGCGCTCGCAGGTCGACATCCGGCCGATCCGCGACGTGTCGCCGCTGATGAACCAGCCGCAGCCGTTCCAAATTCTGAAAATGGATCGCCGGCGCGGCAACATCGTGGTGTCGCGCCGCACTGTCCTCGAGGAGACCCGCGCCGAGCAGCGCCAGGAGCTGGTGCAGAACCTCGAAGAGGGTCAGGTTATCGATGGCGTGGTCAAGAACATCACCGACTACGGCGCGTTCGTGGATCTGGGCGGCATCGACGGCCTCCTCCACGTCACCGACATCGCCTGGCGGCGCGTCAATCATCCGACCGAGGTGCTCAATATCGGGCAGCAGGTGAAGGTCAAGATCATCAAGATCAATCACGAGACCCACCGCATCTCGCTCGGCATGAAGCAGCTGCAGGACGATCCCTGGCAGGGCATCGAGGCGAAGTATCCGATCGCCGCGCGCTACAAGGGCCGCGTCACCAACATCACCGACTACGGCGCGTTCGTGGAGCTCGAGCCGGGCATCGAAGGGCTCATCCACGTCTCCGAGATGTCCTGGACCAAGAAGAACGTTCACCCCGGCAAGATCGTGTCGACCTCGCAGGAAGTCGACGTCCAGATCCTCGAGGTCGATCCGGTCAAGCGCCGCATCTCGCTCGGCCTCAAGCAGACCATGCGCAATCCGTGGGAGGTGTTCGTCGAGAAGTATCCGTCTGGCTCGACCATCGAGGGCGAGGTTAAGAACAAGACCGAGTTCGGCCTGTTCCTCGGCCTCGACGGCGAGGTCGACGGCATGGTGCATCTCTCCGATCTCGACTGGAAACGTCCGGGCGAGCAGGTGATCGAGGAATACAAGAAAGGCGACAAGGTTCGCGCCAAGGTGCTCGATGTCGACGTCGAGAAGGAGCGTATCTCGCTCGGGATCAAGCAGCTCGAAGGCGATCCGATGGACACCGCGGGCGACCTCAAGAAGGGCTCGGTCATCACTTGCGAGGTCATCGAGGTGAAGGAGGCCGGTATCGATGTGAAGATCGTCGGCACCGACCTCACCACCTTCATCAAGCGCGCGGAGCTGGCGCGCGATCGCGCCGAGCAGCGGCCGGAGCGTTTCGCCGTCGGCGAGAAGGTCGATGCACGGATCATCCAGTTCGACCGCCGCGCCCACAAGGTGCAGGTGTCGATCAAGGCGCTCGAGGTCGCGGAGGAGAAGGAGGCGATCGCCCAGTACGGCTCCTCCGACTCAGGCGCGACATTGGGCGACATTCTCGGCACTGCGCTCAAGCGGGCGAGTGAGAAGCCGAACGAGAAGTAGCCCCGATCGTGTCGAGGGTGGCGCGGCGTAAAGGCCGCGCCACAGCTGGCGCCTTGCCACATTTGACCCTTTGCCACAAATGCGGCTGGTTCATCGGCGTCATTGCTCGTCCTGATTGATGTCATCGGCGGGGCCTGAGTTCCCCGCCCGGCTCCGCGAGGGAGACAAACGATGTCGCTCGACGCTGATTTCATTGTCGATCGCCGCCGGATGCGGCGGAAGCTGACGTTCTGGCGGGTTTTTGCGGTGCTGTTCGCGATCTGCGCCGTGGTGGCGGGAGGTGTGGCGGTCGGGGGCTCAAGCTCTGGCGTGCTGGCCGGGACGACCGGCGCCTCGATCGCGCGCGTTACCATCACCGGCCTCATTACCACCAACCGCCAGCGGGTCGAGGCGCTGGAGCGGCTGGCGAAGTCGCCCGCAAAGGCGGTAATCGTTCACATCAACAGCCCGGGTGGAACCACGTCAGGGTCCGAGGAACTGCACGACTCGCTCATGCGGCTCAAGGACGAGAAGCCGACCGTGGTCGTGGTCGACGGCTTGGCGGCGTCTGGCGGCTACATCGCGGCGCTTGGTGCCGATCACATCGTGGCCGGCGAGACCTCGCTGGTTGGCTCGATCGGCGTCATCTTCCAGTTTCCGAACTTCGGCGACGCGCTCAAGTCGCTCGGAATCAGGATGGAGGAGGTCAAGTCCTCCCCGCTCAAGGCCGCGCCGAACGGCTTCGAGCCGACCAGCCCGGAGGCCCGCGCCGCCATCGAGGCGATCGTGATGGATTCCTACGCCTGGTTTCGCAACCTGGTGAAGACGCGCCGCGGGCTCGACGATGCGGCGCTCGATCGGGTCGCGGACGGGCGCGTCTTTACTGGCCGCCAGGGAGTCGGATTGAAGCTCGTCGATGAGCTCGGCGACGAACGGGCCGCCATTGCGTGGCTTGCCAAGGAAAAGGATATCGACCCCAAGACGCCGGTGCGTGATTATAGGCTGCGCGACCGGTTCAGCGATCTGCCGTTCCTGCACAATGCCGCGGTCGTGACCCTTGAAGCGCTCGGGCTTGGATCGTTTGCGCGCCGCATCGAGGAGTCAGGCGCAGTGCAGGCAATCGAGCGACTAAATCTTGACGGTCTCTTGGCGCTTTGGCACCCTCAAGCCGCGAACTGATCTATCGTCTTAGCTTCCGGTGCTCGTGCTGAGCGTTTCAGGTCGGGCCGTTTGCTGCCGCTAATGCGGCGAACGGTGACGGCTGAGGCATCAGCTTCGCGGCGGGAGCCGGTAAGACGCGACGCAGGGGGATGGCGGCACGATGATCAAATCCGAGCTGGTGCAACGCATTGCTTCACAGAACCCGCACCTTTACCAGCGTGACGTGGAGAACATCGTCAACGCTATACTCGGTGAGATCGTGGCCGCGATGGCGCGCGGCGACCGGGTCGAGCTGCGAGGCTTCGGCGCCTTCTCGGTCAAGAATCGCCCCGCCCGCATGGGGCGCAATCCGCGCACCGGCGCCCATGTGTCGGTTGAGAAGAAATCGGTGCCGTTCTTCAAGACTGGCAAGGAAATGCGCGAGCGTCTGAACCGCCCTGCCGAAACGCCGCCGCAACAGGGGTAGGGTCGCGCTGTTTGCGTCGAAGCGCGTGTAGCCGGGCGAGCGGCTGCGGACGTCTGAGCCGTTGCATGAGCGCGCCCATCTGTGCGCCTGTATCCGCGCGGCTGTGACCAGGAGCGAGGTCGCATGATCCAGAAGCTCATCTCGGCGCTGATTCTGGCCCCGCTCGCGATCCTGTTCGTGGTATTCGCGGTCGCGAACCGGCAGACCGTCGTGGTCTCGTTCGACCCGTTCGATGCGGCGCAGCCGATGCTGTCCGTGGGAATGCCGCTGTTTGCCTTGATTCTGCTCCTGGCGGTGGGTGGCGTTGTGGTCGGGGGTGTCGCGACTTGGCTGGGACAGGGCAAATGGCGCTGGCGGGCCCGCCATTTCGAGGCCGAGGTCCGCTCGCTGCGGGACGAGCTTGACGCGCTCCGGCGCCAGGGCGCCCCGATCGAGCGGCGCTCGGGCATCGACGCGCCGCGGCTGACCATCCCGCCGCCCGCCGCCTGATCCCGCTGGCCAAGGATCGGCCAGGGACAAGACAAACATCGATGGGCGTTGTAGAACCGCGTCTAGTGCTCCGTTTCCGAAGTTCGCCTGACACTGCAGCACGCTCAACGCGAACTTCGGAAACAAAGGAGCACTAGCAACACTATGATTCTAGTGCGGCTTTGAATTTGAAGTTCCTGAACGAGCTTGCGGCAACTGCTGCAGGAACTTCAAATTCGCCGCACTAGTCGAGACGAGGACTTGATGCCGTTATTGATCAAGATTTGCGGCCTGAGCACGCCGGAGGCGCTGGATGCGGCGCTTGATGCTGGGGCGGATGCGGTCGGCTTTGTGTTCTTTCCGCCGTCGCCGCGTCACCTCGGCTTCGAGGCGGCCCGCACGCTCGGGCCACGTGTGCGTGACCGCGCCCTCAAGGTTGCGCTCGCGGTCGATGCGGCCGACGACTGGCTGGCGACCGTGATCGAGGCGCTGCGGCCCGATATGCTGCAACTGCACGGCAAGGAAACGCGCGACCGCGTCGTGATGGTGCGCACCCGGTTCGGGCTACCGGTGATCAAGGCCTTGCCGATCGCGGAGCGCGCCGACCTGGCGCCGATCCGGCAGTATGCGAGCGTCGCGGATCGCCTGCTGTTCGACGCCCGTGCGCCGCGCACGGCCACGCGGCCGGGTGGTCTCGGCAAGAGCTTTGACTGGCGGCTCCTTGAGGGCGTCGACCCGGGTGTTCCGTTCCTGCTCTCCGGCGGCCTTGATGCCAGCAACGTCGCCGAGGCGCTGCGCATTACATCGGCTCCCGGCGTCGATGTCTCCTCCGGCGTCGAGCGGGCGCCGGGCGAGAAGGATCCCGACAAGATCCGTGCCTTTGTCCGTGCGGCCCGCAACGCTGCCAAGGCCAGCGAGCGGCGCGTCGCGAGCGGCTCATGACGGTCCAGAGCAAGCCCAATTCGTTCCGCACCGGTCCCGACGAGCGCGGGCATTTCGGCAACTATGGCGGCCGCTTCGTCGCCGAGACGCTGATGCCGATCATCCTCGAGCTTGAAGCGGCCTATGCGGCGGCGAAGCAGGACTCCGCGTTCAAGAAAGAGATGGACGGCTACCTCGCCGACTATGTCGGCCGCCCATCGCCGCTCTATTTCGCCGAGCGCCTGACCGCGCATTTCGGCGGTGCCAAGGTTTATCTCAAGCGCGAGGATCTCAATCACACCGGCGCCCACAAGGTGAACAATGTGCTCGGCCAGATCATGCTGGCGCGCCGCATGGGCAAGCCGCGCGTCATCGCCGAGACCGGCGCCGGCATGCATGGCGTTGCGACCGCGACCCTGTGTGCCAAGTTCGGGCTCGAATGCGTCGTCTACATGGGCTCGGTCGACGTCGCGCGCCAGCAGCCGAACGTGCTGCGCATGCAGGCTCTGGGCGCGACCGTGCGGCCGGTCGAGTCGGGCTCGAAGACGCTCAAGGACGCGATGAACGAGGCGCTGCGGGACTGGGTCAGCAACGTCGCCAACACGTTCTATTGCATCGGCACCGTCGCGGGCCCGCATCCCTATCCGATGATGGTGCGCGACTTCCAGTCGGTGATCGGCGACGAGGTGCGCGTCCAGATGCAGAAGGCCGAAGGGCGCCTGCCGGATTCGCTCATTGCCTGCATCGGCGGCGGCTCGAACGCCCTGGGGCTGTTCTTCCCGTTCCTCGACGACACCGAGATCGAGATTTATGGCGTCGAGGCGGCCGGCCATGGTCTCAAGTCGGGCCAGCATGCGGCCTCGCTCGCGGGCGGCAAGCCCGGCGTGCTGCACGGCAACCGCACCTATTTGTTGATGGACGGCGACGGTCAGATCAATGAGGCGCATTCGATCTCGGCCGGGCTTGACTATCCGGGCATTGGTCCCGAGCATGCCTGGCTGCACGACATCGGGCGCGTCAAATATTTGTCGGCGACCGACAAGGAGGCGCTGGCGGCATTTCAGCTTTGCTCGCGGCTTGAAGGCATCATCCCGGCGCTCGAGCCTGCGCATGCGCTGGCGCGTGTCGCCGATCTCGCACGGAAGAAGCCGAAGGACCACCTCATGGTGGTCAACCTCTCCGGGCGTGGCGACAAGGATCTCGCCAGTGTTGCGGATTATCTGGAGCGGCACGGCGGATGATGTTTGGGAGCTTGCGTGTAGTTGTAGGGTGGGCAAAGGCGCGGGCACTGCGCTGCGACAATGGAAAGATTCTCGTGCGCCGCGCCCACCAACAGCATCGATGCGAGCCGCACAATCGTTGGTGGGCACGGCGCACGAGAGTCTTTGCCGTAGAGAGAACACCGTGCCAGCGCCTTTGCCCACCCTACGGCGCTGCGTTTGCGTGTTCGGTTTGGGGCCGTTCGTGATCGATTTCGATCGGCAGAAAATCACGGGCTGGATTCTAGTGGTCTTCTCGACCGCTTTTGTTTTCTATTTCCTCAAGGTGCGCCTGCTCGGCACGGGGCCGGTGATCGAGCGGAAGGAATGGGTTCAGGTCATCATCTCGATCGTCGTCTTGATGATCGGCACCCTGAATGTCCGCCTCGCCGCCCGACGGGCGGAGCGGCGCAAGGGACGGCCAGAGTGAAAACAGGATCATGACGACGCGTATCGACAACCGCTTCGCCGAGCTGCAAGCGCAGGGCCGCGCTGCGCTGGTGACCTTTCTCACCGCCGGCGATCCTGACGGGGAGACCTCGCTCGCGCTGATCAAGGCGCTGCCGAAAGCGGGCGCTGACGTGATCGAGCTCGGCATGCCGTTCACCGATCCGATGGCTGACGGTCCGGCGATCCAGGCCTCGTCGCAGCGCGCGCTCAAGGCCGGGCAGACGCTGAAGAAGACGCTCGCGATGGTGCGTACCTTTCGCAAGGCCGATGACGCAACCCCGATCGTGCTGATGGGCTACTACAATCCGATCTACGTCTTTGGTGTCGAGCGCTTTCTCACCGAGGCGAAGGCGGCGGGCGTCGACGGGCTGATCGTGGTCGATCTGCCGCCCGAGGAGGACAAAGAGTTGTGCCTGCCTGCGCTCAAGGCCGGCCTCAGCTTTGTTCGGTTGGCGACGCCGACCACCGACGAGAGGCGCCTGCCAGCCGTGCTCGCGAACACGTCAGGCTTCGTCTATTATGTATCGATCACCGGCGTGACCGGCACTGCGGTGCCAGACGCCAGCAAGGTGAGGGGTGCGGTCGAGCGCATCAAGCGCCACACTGCGTTGCCAGTCGCAGTCGGCTTCGGCGTGCGCACCGCCGCGCATGCGCGCGCTATCGCCAAGGGTGCGGACGGCGTGGTGGTCGGCTCGGCGCTGGTCGATGCGCTCAAGGCAAGCCTTGACAAAAACGGCAAGGCTACCCGCAAGAGCGTGAAGGCGGTCACCGATCTGGTGACGGCGCTCGCCGACGGAGTGCGCGGCGCGCATCGGGCGGCGGTTTAGGCGCGTATTCCTGGCTAAGGTTTTCCACCGGGCCTACAGGAGGGTGTTTTTGCGTCCGAGCATTGTTACATTGGGATGACACGGACAATCACGGAACCTCGATGAACTGGATATCCAACGTCGTCCGGCCGAAGATTCGCAGCTTCCTCAATCGCCGCGATACGCCGGAGAACCTGTGGATCAAATGCCCTGAAACCGGGCAGCTTGTTTTTTACAAGGATGTCGAGGCGAATTCGTTCGTCATTCCGGGCTCCGACTACCACATGCGCATGGGTGCCACTGCGCGCATGAAGTCGATGTTCGACAACGAGACTTGGTTTGATATCGCGGTGCCGGCGGTGCCGGCTGATCCGCTGAAGTTCCGCGATGAGCGCCGCTACTCTGATCGGCTGCGCGACGCTCGCAACAAGACCGGCACCACCGACGCGGTGAAGCTCGGCTTCGGCAAGCTCGACGGGCTGCCGATCGTGATCGCGGTGCAGGACTTCGATTTCATGGGTGGCTCGCTCGGCATGGCGGCGGGCGAAGCGGTGATCAAGGGGCTCGAAACAGCCGCCGCCAAGGGCACGCCCTTCATCATGTTCGCGGCGTCGGGCGGTGCGCGCATGCAGGAGGGTATCCTGTCGCTCATGCAGCTGCCACGCACGACGGTTGCGGTGCAGATGCTGCGCGAGGCCGGCAGGCCCTACATTGTGGTGCTGACCAATCCAACGACCGGTGGCGTGACTGCATCCTACGCGATGCTGGGCGATGTGCAGATCGCGGAGCCGGGCGCGCTGGTCGGCTTTGCAGGCCCACGCGTGATCGAGCAGACCATTCGCGAGAAGCTGCCGGAAGGCTTCCAGCGCGCCGAGTATCTGCGCGAGCACGGCATGGTGGACATGGTCGTTCATCGCCGCCAATTGCGCGACACGCTGTCCAATCTGTGCCGGCTGTTGACCAAGGCGCCTGGGCTGTCTTCGGAGTCCGCGCCGGAGCCGCCGCCGATCGAGAACCTGCCGGTTCCGGCCAACGTGTAGAGCGCGCTGGCGAGATCAGTCGCGGTCCGCCACACCAAACGCGCTAGCTCAAGAGAAAGCGAGCGTCATCGGCGCGCCAGAGTTTTTCGAGTAATGTAGCGCGTCATGAGTTCGGTTGATTCCATTGTGGCGCGTCTGCTGGGGCTTCATCCGAAGCGGATCGACTTGTCGCTCGACCGGATGTGGCGCCTGCTCGGCGCGCTCGGCCATCCGGAGCGGCAGTTGCCGCCCGTGATCCATGTCGCGGGTACGAACGGCAAGGGCTCCACCGTCGCGTTCATGCGATCGATGCTCGAAGCGGCCGGCCGCCGCGTGCATGTCTATACCTCTCCCCATCTGGTGCGCTTCAATGAACGCTTCCGGCTCGGCCACGCTGGCGGCGGCGAGCTGGTCAGTGATGAGGCGCTCGCAGACGCCCTCTCGGAATGCGAGGCCGCCAATGGCTCGGCGCCGATCACCGTGTTCGAGATCGAGACTGCGGCGGCGTTCCTGCTATTCGCGCGTCATCCTGCCGATGTGCTCCTGCTCGAGGTTGGGCTCGGTGGCAGGCTTGATGCGACCAATGTGGTGGAGCGGCCGCTAGTCACCGTGATCACGCCGGTCTCGCTCGACCACGCCGAGTTCCTGGGCGACAGCGTCGCGCTGGTCGCTGCCGAGAAGGCCGGCATCGTCAAGCGCGGCGTGCCGCTGATCGTGGCCACGCAGGCGCGCGAGGCGCTCAGGGTGATCGAACGTCAGGCCGCGCGCCTGCAGGCGCCGATCAAGATCGCCGGCGAGAATTGGACCGCGACCGAGGAGCGCGGTCGGCTGGTCTATCAGGACGAGGCCGGCCTGCTTGATCTCCCGGCACCCAAGCTTTACGGCCGCCATCAATTCGAGAACGCCGGTGCCGCGATCGCGGCGCTGCGAGTCGCGGACGGCTTGCAGCTGCCGCGCTCCGCCTATGAGATTGGAATCACGAAGGCGGACTGGCCCGCACGCATGCAGCGCCTGTCGCAAGGCGCGTTGCTGCCGCTGCTGCCAGCTGGAAGCGAGCTGTGGCTTGACGGCGGCCACAACGCAGACGGGAGCCGCGCCATCGCCAATGCGCTGGCGGATCTCGAGGAGCGCGTCTCGCGCCCCTTGGTGCTCGTGGTGGGGATGCTCGCCACCAAGGATTGCTCGGCCTTTCTGAAGAACTTTGCCGGCCTCGCGCGTCGCATCATCGCGGTGCCGATCCCGCGGCAGGAGAAATCGCTGCCGGCGGAGGCGGTCGCGGCCGCCGCTCGCGCCATCGCGATCCCGGCGCAGGAGGCCGCCGACATCGCGGCTGCGCTTTCGGCTGTCGGTCAGCTTGAACTCGGTGAGCCGCCGCGTGTGCTGATCACCGGCTCGCTCTATCTCGCCGGCGAAGTGCTGGCCGCGAACGGCACGCCGCCGAGCTGACTGCCACAAAACAAAACGGCCGACCTTGCGGTCGGCCGTTTCATGAGTGTCGTGGCTTTGCGACGCTACACCGTCGCCATCGCCGCAGTGATCCACTGCTCGAGCTTCTGCTTGGGAGCCGCGCCGATCTGGCGGGAGGCCATCTGTCCGTTCTTGAAGATCATCAGCGTCGGGATCGACTGGATCCCGTATTTGGTCGCGGTCGCCGGGCTCTCGTCCACATTGAGCTTGACGATCTTGACCTTGTCGCCGAGCGAGCCAGCGATCTCCTCGAGCGCAGGAGCAATCATGCGACAAGGGCCGCACCACTCGGCCCAGAAATCAACCACCACCGGGCCCGAGGCCTTCAACACCTCGGTATCAAACGTCGTATCCGACACCTTGCCGACCGCCATAGGGCACCTCGTTGTTGTCGCGGCACGGCGCCGCAGATCGACGCCGAACGTAGGAATGCCCCTGCCGCCCGTCAAGACAGCCTTACGTCGAGATCAGAGCAGCCATCTCGGCGTCCATGAGGTCCGCCGAAACCTCCATTAGATCAGGGATATCGGTCCAGACCAGAGCGGCCCGGATCGGCCGGCCGGGAAACAGTTCGGCGAGCACGGCGCGGTAGAGCGCCATTTGGCGAATATAGGCGGCCGGTACCTCCGCGATTCGCGTTGGCGCCGGGTGGTTGGTCTTGTAGTCGGCGATCAGGACAGCCTCCTCGGCGACCACCAGACGGTCGACCTGGCCGGATACCGCAATGGTGCCGGCTGGCCGCGTGATGCGCCCGACGATCGGGACCTCGGCCCGGCTTCCGGGCCGGAACAGGTCGGCAAAGCGCCCGTCGGCGAGCACCTGGCGCACCTTCGCGATGATGTCTTCGCGCTCGCTGTCGTCGAGCTCGCGGGCTCCCAGCAGATAGCGGCGGGCCGCCTCGGCGCGTGCGTCGGGTGCGATCCCGGGCAGCGCCTGCAGCAGCCGATGGGTGTGCGTGCCGCGCGCCAGCGCCTTCCTGCGCTCAACACCTCGTCCGAAGGCGCGCACCACGGCGCCTTGATCATGAGCGGTCGATGGCGACAGTGGCGTGAGCGCCACAGGCTCAACCGGGGCGTTGTCGCTGAGCCATGGCGGCAAGACCTCCACGTCGTCTTCGGACGGCATTGCCATTGCCGCCACGGCCGCAGATGACGCCTTGCGATAGCGCCACAGCTCGCCATCGCCGTCATCGGCCGGCTCGCGCACGGCGACCTCCTTGAGCGCATCGAGCACGAGATCGTACCAGCAGCCCTCCGGGCGCTTGCGCTCGCCGTCATAGCCGCAGACGACGAGCCGTTCGATCGCGCGCGTCAGGGCGACGTAGAGCAATCGTCGATACTCGTTCTCGGCTTCGGCGCGCGTGCGCTCGCGCGCGGCGGCGACCGGCTCGGTGTCAGTGGCCTTGGCGGCGGCCCACACCAGCCGGTCGGGCGTGCCCGGCATCTCCAGTAGCCGCGGCTGGCGGTGCGGCGGCCCGGCGGGAGGGGTGGTGCTGTCGGCAAGGACCACAATCGGCGCTTCAAGGCCCTTGGCGCCGTGCACCGTCATCACCCGCACCTCGTCGCGCGCGATCTCCATATCGCGCTTTACATCCGTTTGCGCAGTGCGCAGCCAGGCGACAAAGCCCTGCAGCGAGGGCGCCTCGCGCCGCTCATACTCAAGCGCGAGGTTCAGGAATTCGTCGATGGCGTCGTTCGCTTCCGGGCCGAGCCGCGTCAGAAAGCGTCGGCGGCCGTCTTCGGGACCGAGCACGCCTGCGAAGAAGCTGAACGGTGTTTCGCGCCGCGCCCACTCCGCGTAGCGGTCGAGCCGCTCGGCGGCCTCGACGAAGCGGGGCTCGGTCTTGCGGCGCAGCGCCTGGCGCAGCGAGCTTTCGCGCTTCCAGGCAATCGCGAACAGGTCGTCGTCATCGAGGCCGAACAGCGGGCTCTTGAGCGCGGTCGCGAGCGCGAGATCGTCGTCCGCCAGCAGCAGCGCATCGGCGAGCACCATCAGGTCCATGACGGCGATGTGCTCGGTCAGCACCAGGCGGTCGGCGCCCGCGACCTCGACGCCTTCGTCCTTGAGCGAGCGAATGATGGCTTCAAACAGTGGACCCCGTTGGCGCACCAGCACCAGGATATCGCCCGGCCGCGCACCTTTGCTGGTCCAGAGCCGGATGTTGCGCGCGACCTTTTGCGCCAGCCGAACCTGCGGGCTCGTCTCGGTCACGTCGTCGAATGGCGCATCCCAGGCTTCGATCTCGCGCTTGGCGTCAGGCTTGACCGCATCCCAGATCTCCACGGTGCCCGGCACCGCATCGGGCAGCGCTTCATGCACGGTCTTCACGTCGTCCGCGGAAAGCCCCGCATAGGCCTGCGGCCGCGCGAACACGGTGTCGACCGCCTCGAGCAGCGTTGCACCGGAGCGGAACGAGTGGCGGAACGGAATATATTGCAGCTCCTGCTCGATCCCGCGGCAAAGCCGCCCGAAGGTGCGCCGCATGGCGTCGAACTCGCGCGGGGCGGCGCCCTGGAACGAGAAAATCGACTGCTTTTCGTCGCCGACCGCGAACACCGTGCGGGTGACCGCGCGTGCGCCGGCTCCAACGAAAAACTCGCCGGTCAACGCCTCGATGATCTTCCACTGCCGCGGGCTCGTATCCTGCGCCTCGTCGATCAGCACGTGGTCGATGCCGAGGTCGAGCTTGTAGTGCACCCATGCCGATTCGACGCGCCCAAGCAGTGCAAGCGTCTTGTCGATCAGGTCGTCGTAGTCGAGCAGCCCGCGCCGGTTCTTTTCGGTCTCATAGCGGTGGATGACCTGGGTTGAGATAACGATCAGCGCCGCCGTGCGATCGCGGCAGGCCACCGCCTTCCTACGCTCGAACAGTGCGACGACGCGATCCTGCTCGGCGCGCAACCGATCGGCGAGATCCGGATGGTTGGTCTCGATCGCCTTGGTGAACAGGCGCTGCCGCGGCTTGTCTTCGCCGGACATAAAGACGGAGCGATAGGCGCGGGCGCGCTCATCGCCCTCGGCGCCAGCAGCTGCACGCAGCCGCGCGGCCTGCTCGTCG
>Ga0209488_10002644_pt1 | contig 14647 bp, 12 predicted proteins | sample Rivendell_Oct201_8_FD_188349 | JGI IMG/M metagenome (GOLD analysis project Ga0209488, IMG submission 188349) | Vadose zone soil microbial communities from the Eel River Critical Zone Observatory, Northern California, USA -... | ecosystem: Environmental > Terrestrial > Soil > Vadose zone >... | reverse complement strand
GCACCGTATCGGCGAATACCAGATTGCCATCGAAAAAGACTCCGATCGTCGTCGTGCCGCCGCCCATGTCGATGACCGTTACGCCGAGCTCCATCTCGTCCTCGACGAGGCAGGCGAGCCCGGCGGCATAGGGGCTGACGACCAGCGCCTCGACTTCGAGATGGGAGCGCCCGATCGCGGCGGTATGGTTGCGCACATTGGCCGCGGCGGCGGTCACGATGTGCATGTTGACGCCGAGCCGCTCGCCGGCCATGCCGCGCGGGTCGCGGATGCCGCGGCTCTCGTCGATCGAAAAGCCGACCGGGATCGAGTGGATCACCTGACGGTCGTCCGACCCCCGCATCCGATAGCCGCGCTCCAGGACCTGGCGCATGTCGCTGTCGCTGATCTCGCGCCGTGCTACATCGATTTCCGCCTTGACGATGCGCGATCCGGCGAAGCCGCCGGACAGGGTCACCACGACCCGCTCGATCGTCTCGCCGGCCATTTCCTCGGCGGCATGGACGGCGTTGCGGATCGAGTGTCCGACTGCTTCCAGATCGACGATCGCGCCGCCGCGAACACCGCGCGCGATCTGGTGGCCGATGCCGAGGATGCGCGGCGCCGCCTCGACCCGTGCGATGAAGCAGCACACCTTGGTCGAGCCGATGTCGAGCGCTGTGATTAGGCTGCCGCGCGGCCGCACCGGCGCCACGCGCGCCGCCGCGTGTCCGTTGAGGGCGGCAGAGGAACGCTCGCTCATGCCGCCTTCCCCCCCGAATGCGGCTTCTTCGCCGGCGGCGTTTCGCGGGCTGGCGCGCCGTTGACGCGCAGCACGAGACGGTCGGGCAGCCGTAGATCCACGGTCTGCACGTCGCGTTTCAGAAGGGCATTGGCCCGTTCCAGCTCGGCGAGCCGGCTCCAGGCAGTCTCGGCGCTCTCCTCGGGCAGCAGGACGTCGATGATGTCATCGACGCGCAAATTCCAGCGGCGGCCGCCGACCCGAATTGCTGCGGTGACCCGCGTGGCAAGACCGGGTTCGCTCGCCAGCATGCCGAGCAGCGCGGCGGCGTTCGCCGCGGCATCGTCGCCGACGACGATCGGCAAGCGGGCGAAGCGGCTCAGATCGTCGACCGGAATAACCGCCCCCTCTTGGTCGATCAGCTGCTGTATTCCGCCATGCTGCCAGACCGCCAATGGCCGGCGCTCGGCCAGCCGGACGAACAGAGTCCCCGGCAGGCGGCGCTCGATCGTCGCGGAACGCACCCACGGCAAGGCTTCGAGCTGCTGCTTCGCGCGATGCGGGCTGACCGACAGAATCGGAGTGCCGCGTACCGCGGACAGCGCCGCCATGACCGTCGCCACATCTGTCGTCTCGCGGCCTTCGACCTCGATATTCGATACAACGAGACCGAAGGCAGCCGTAGCGCCGACGATCCGATCGACGCCTTCCGCGAGGGCGGCTTGTCCTACAGGTGTGCGGGTCGCCACGATCGCGCCATAGCAGCCGACAACCCCGACCACCAGCAGCAGCCATAAAGCGGCATGCCGGACCCGGCGCGGCAGGCGCCGCCGCCGCGGTGGGGCTGGCCGCGGTTTCCCCTTCCCCCCAGCTTGCCTCATCCGGTGCTGGCGGCGGTCAGCGCGCCCTCCGCGATCGGCGCGGCACCCGGGATCGGCTGCCCGATGCGGCGGATCTCCCATTCGAGCCGCACGCCGAAGCGCTCGTACACGCGGCGTCGCACCTCCTCGCCGAGCCCCTCGATATCGGCGGCGGTCGCGTTGCCGGTGTTGATCAGGAAATTGGTGTGCTTTTCCGAAACCATCGCGGCACCGCGGGTCAGGCCGCGGCAGCCGGCCTCATCGATCAGCCGCCAGGCTTGATGCCCCGGCGGATTGGCGAAGGTCGAGCCGCCGGTGCGCGCACGGATCGGCTGCGAGGCCTCGCGCGCGGCGCGGATATCGGTCATCCGCCGGCCGATCTCGGCCGGATCGCCGGCGGCGCCCTTGAACCGCGCCCGGACGAAGATCCAGTCCGGATCGACATCGCTGTGACGATAGGAAAGCCCCATTTCGGCCGGCGTCAGCGTATGGAGCCCGCCGCGGCGGTCGAGCGCATCGGCGGAGACCAGCGCATCCTTGAACTCGCTTCCATAGGCGCCGGCGTTGGTGCGGAAGCCGCCGCCGACCGTGCCGGGGATGCCGGACAGGAATTCGAGCCCGGCGATGCCGGCATCGGCGGCGGTCAGCGCGACATTGAGATCGAGCGCGCCGGCGCCGGTCTCGACCTGCTCACCGGCGGGCCGAATATCGACGAAGCCACGCCCGAGCCGAATCGTCACGCCCGGGATGCCGCCGTCGCGCACCAGGAGGTTGGACCCGACGCCGATCACGGTTACCGGCGCGTCTGATGGCAGCGCGGCCAGGAAGCCGGCGAGGTCATCGAGATCGGCCGGGCGGAACAGGGCCTCGGCCGGCCCGCCGACGCGAAACCACGTCATCGGACCGATCGGCGCATTCGCGGTGAGGCGGCCGCGCACCGGCGGCAGTCGTCGGATGAGGCTGTCCTCGCTGTCGTTTGGCGGGGTCATGCGACGTGGCTCTGTCCGTCGAGCTGGGCCAGCTCCGCCGGCAGGCTGTTCGCCCAGTTGGTGATCGAGCCCGCGCCAAGACAGACGACCATGTCGCCGGGCTGGGCGAGCTCACGGATCGTCGGGGCAAGTTCGGCCGGGCTGGCGATCGCGCGGGCATTGCGGTGGCCGTGCGCGGTGAGACCGGTCACCAGCGCGTCGCGGTCCACCCCCGGGATCGGCGCTTCGCCGGCTGGATAGACATCGGCGACCAGCACCACATCGGAATCGTTGAAGCAGGTGCAGAACCCGTCGAACAAATCGTGGAGGCGGGTATAGCGATGCGGCTGAACCACCGCGATGACGCGGCCCGTGACGATGGCCCGCGCCGCTTTCAGCACCGCCGCGATCTCGACCGGGTGATGGCCGTAATCGTCGATCACCGCAACGCCGTTCCATTCGCCGGTCTTGGTGAAGCGGCGCCGCACGCCGCGCAGATTGCGCAGCGTGTCCCGCACAACCTCGTCGGTGAGGCCCAATTCCTCGGCGACGGCGATCGCCGCCAGCGAATTCTGCACATTGTGCTCGCCGAACATCGGCAGCAGCAGGTCCGGGATCGTCCGCTCGGCGCCGCTGGTCCGCTCGGTGATCACGGCGTCGAAATGGCTGCCGTCGGCGCCGAGGCGGATATTGATGGCGCGGATGTCGGCCTGCGGGCTCAGGCCATAGGTCAGGATGCGCCGGTCGGTCAATTTGGCGACCATGCCCTGCACGACCGGGTGGTCGATGCACAGCACCGCGAAACCGTAGAACGGGATGCTGCCGACGAAAGTGTCGAAGGCCTGCTGCAAGGCGGCGAAATCGCCGTAGAAGTCGAGGTGCTCGGGATCGATGTTGGTGACCACCGCCGCGGTCGCCGGCAGCCGGGTGAAGGTGCCGTCGCTCTCATCCGCCTCGACGACCATCCAATCGCCGGCGCCGAGCCGCGTGTTGGTGCCATAGGCATTGATGATGCCGCCATTGATCACGGTCGGATCGAGCCCGCCGGTTTCCAGGAGGGCGCCGATGATCGAGGTCGTCGTCGTCTTGCCGTGCGTGCCGGCGATCGCGATCGACCATTTGAGCCGCATCAGCTCGGCCAGCATCTCGGCGCGCCGCACCACCGGCAGGCGGCGCGCCCGCGCCGCGACGACTTCGGGATTATCGGGTTTGACCGCGGAGGAGACGACAATAACCTCGGCAGAATCGAGGTTTTCCGCGCGGTGGCCGATCGCGACGCGAATGCCAAGCCCGGTAAGCCGCCTTGTATTGGCGCTCTCGGCGAGGTCGCTGCCCTGCACGCTGTAGCCGAGATTGTGCAGCACCTCGGCGATGCCGCTCATGCCGATGCCGCCGATCCCGATGAAATGGAGGGGGCCGATCGACCCGGGCAGCGATCTCATGCCGCGCGCCTCTTCTTGACGCCGTTCAATTCCGGGGCCAGCGAATATGCCAACGCGGCCAGCCGTTCGGCGGCGTCATCGCGGCCGAAGCGGCGCGCCTGGGCGGCGGCCTGGCCGAGCCGAGCGCTGTCACGGAGGAGTTCAGCGAGGCGTTCGGACAAGACCGCCGGGGTCAGCGTCGATTGCGGGATCGCCCAGCCGGCGCCCGCATCGGCGAAGGCGCGGGCATTGGCGGCCTGATGATCGTCGGTCGCGTGCGGGTAGGGCACGAGCAATGCCGGCCGGCCGGTCGCGGCCAGTTCGGCGACCGTCGAGGCGCCAGAGCGGCAGATGACCAGATGGGCGCGCGCGAGGCGGGCCGGCACATCGTTGAAGAAGGTTTCGACTTCGGCGGTGATGCCATGGGCTTGCAGATCCGCGGTCACCCGGTCCCGATCCTCGGGCCGTGCCTGCTGGCTGATCCGCAAGGCGCTGCGCAATTCCGATGGCAGATCCGCGAATGCCGGGGGCACGACATCGGCGAAGATTCGCGCGCCCTGGCTGCCGCCGAGGATCAGCAGCTCGATCGGTTGTCCGGGTGCGGGTGGGACATAGCCGATTTCCGCGACGGCGAGGATCGCCGGGCGCACCGGGTTGCCGATATGAACCGCGCGACTCCGATCGGCGGGACGCAGGCCGGCGGTTTCGGCGAAACCGGTCGCGATCTTTGCCACGCGCGGCGCCAGCAGGCGGTTGGCGCGGCCGAGCACCGCGTTCTGTTCGTGGATGATCGTCGGCACGCTGAGCCGGGTTGCCGCGAGCATCGTCGGCACCGAGGTATAGCCGCCAAATCCGACCACCACGTCCGGAGCCAGATGGCGCAACAGGCGCCGCGCCTGCACGATGCCGAGCGCCATCTCGGCGACCCCATAGACGACGCGGAGCGGGCCGCCGCCGAACCGGCCGGCGCGCACCTGGCAAACAGCAACGCCGGGGACTTTCTCGGCGAAGGCGTCGGCACGCCGGTCGGTCGCCAGATGCACCGTGCCGCCCCGGCGCACCAGTTCGCGTGCCAACGCTTCCGCCGGAAACAGGTGACCACCGGTACCGCCGGCCGCCAGGACGAAAATCGGACCGGGAGCCGCACTCACAGCTCACTCCCGCCGAGCCGGCGCCGCGTCAGCGCCAGCATCATGCCCATGCCGAGCGCCAGGGCCAGCATCGACGAGCCGCCATAGGACAGAAACGGCAATGTCATGCCCTTGGTCGGGATCAAATGCAGGCTCGACGCCATGTTGATGACCGCCTGCAACCCGAACTGGATCAACAGCCCGGTCGCGGAGAGCAGCACGAACAGATTGCCTTCCTGCAATAGACGCGAAAAACCGCGCAATACGATGAACGCGAACACGCCGACGATCAGCACGCATACGACAAGCCCGAATTCCTCGCCGGCGACGGCGAAAACGAAATCGGCATGGGCGTCCGGCAGCACATCCTTGACCGTCCCTTCGCCCGGCCCGCGGCCCCACAGCCCGCCATTGGCAAACGCTTCGATCGAGCGATTGACCTGGTAGCTGTCGCCCGCCGCCGGATCGAGGAAGCGGTTGATCCGGCTCGTCACATGCGGCAGCCATAAATAGGCCCCGACACCCCCGCCCAGCCCCACCAAAGTACCGACGGCCACCCAGTAGAGCCGCAGCCCGGCCATGAAGAATTGCGCGAACCACACCACCGCCACGACCACCGCCATGCCGAGATCGGGCTGCTTGACCAGCATCAGCACCAGCAAGACGAACAGCGCGATCGAGATCAAATTGCCGGGAAATCGGGCTCTTTGCTTCTGCTCGGCGAACAGCCAGGCGGCGACGATCGTGAAGGTCGGCTTGACGAATTCGGAAGGCTGAAGCGACAGGCCGGGCAGGTTGATCCAGCGCCGCGCCCCCTTGATCTCCGCTCCGATCGCAAAGGTCAGCGCGACCCCGACGATCGCGACGACAAATCCGATGATCGCGACGCGGCGGACCATCCGCGGCGGCAACAGCGACACGCCCAGCATGATCGCGAGAGCCAGAGGCACCATGACCAGATGGCGCTCGGCGAAATGCAACGGCGCATAGCCAAGCCGCTCGGCGACCGCGGGGCTCGCCGCCATGCTCATGACCGTGCCGAAGCCGATCAGCAAGGCCAGCGCGCCGAGGCTCCAGCGGTCGACCGTCCACCACCAGCGCGCCACCGGGCTCTGGTCGATGCGCGCGAACATCATCGGGAAAGCGCCTCGCGCAATCCCTCGACGAGGCTGCGGAAGATATCGCCGCGCTCCTCGAAATTCTTGAACTGGTCGTAGGAGGCGCAGGCCGGCGACAACAGCACCACCGCGCCCGGCACGCCATCATGGCGCGCCTGCGCCGATGCCGCGGCGACGGCGGTCGCAAGATCGCCGCAACGGGTGAAAGGAACCGAACCCTCAAGCGTCGCCGCAAACTCCTCGGTCGCGCGTCCGATCAGGAAAGTACGCCGCAGGCGTCCGAAATGGGGCGCGAGGGGCTCAATCCCGCCTGCCTTGGCCAACCCGCCGGCGATCCAGTAGATCGCGGGGTAACACAGGAGCGCCTTTTCGGTGGCATCCGCGTTGGTGGCCTTGGAATCGTTGATATAGCGTACGCCGTCGATCGTGCCTACCAGTTCTTGTCGGTGCGCCAGTCCGGGGAACGAGCAGATCGCGGCTGTGGCGGCGGCTGTGTCAACGCCGCTGACGCGTGCGGCCGCGTAGGCGGCGGCGGCGTTCTGCCAGTTGTGCGCGCCGGGCAGCCGCTCGGCGAGTCCGAGATCGAGCACCCGCACCGGTTGCCCGCCCATCGCATCGACGAGCCAGCCCTGATCGACGTAAACCCCGCCCGAGACCGGCTGCAGGACCGAGATCGGCACGACCCGGGCGGGGCTGGTGCGGCGCAGTTCGTCGCACAGGTCGCGGCAGATCGCGTCATCGACGCCGACGATCGCCGTGGCCGCCTTGTTCTGGCGCGCGAAGATATGCCGCTTGGCCGCGACGTATCCCTCCATCGTGCCGTGGCGGTCGAGATGATCGGGCGTGATGTTGAGCAGCAGTGCGATGTCGAAAGCGAGCGTGGTGATCAGTTCGAGCTGGAACGAGCTGGCCTCGATCACGTAGCTGCCGTCGCGGCCCAGCGGCGCCAGGGACAAGGCCGGCGTTCCGAGATTGCCGCCGACCTCGACCCGCTGGCCGGCGGCCGCGAGAATGTGGCCGATCAGCGCGGTCGTGGTCGATTTGCCGTTGGTGCCGGTGATGCCGATGTAGCGCGCCTCCGGCTGGGCGCGGCCCAGCAGCTCGAGATCGCCGATGATCGCGGCGCCGGCGTCGCGCGCCCGGGTCACCGCCGGGTGCGGCTCGGGGAAGCTGTGCGGGATGCCGGGAGACAGCACCAGCGCGGCGATATTGCGCCAGTCCGCCGTGGCGAGATCGCGGATCGGCAGCTGGGCTGCGAGGGCCTCGCGGGCCTTCGGATTGTCGTCCCACGCCAGAATGTCGGCGCCGCCGGCGGCGAGCGCCTGCGCCGCCGCCCGCCCTGATTTGGCGAGTCCCAGCACGCCCACCGGCCGACCCCGGAAATCGTCGACCACGATCATGATTTGCCTACCGCAGCTTCCCTACCGAAGTTTCAACGTCGCCAGCCCGGCGATTGCCAGGATCGCGGAGATGATCCAGAAGCGGATGACGATCTGCGCTTCCTCCCAGCCCTTCTGCTCGAAATGATGGTGCAGCGGCGCCATGCGGAAAACCCGGCGACCGGTCATCTTAAAGCTGGCGACCTGGACGATCACCGAAATCGCCTCGAGCACGAACAGCCCGCCGATGATCGCCAATACTAGTTCGTGCTTGGTCACGACGCTGATCGTGCCGAGCGCGGCGCCGATCGACAACGAGCCGGTGTCACCCATGAAGACGCTGGCGGGCGGGGCGTTGAACCACAGGAATCCGAGCCCGGCCCCGACCATCGCGCCGCAAAACACGGTCAGCTCGTCGGCGCCCGGGACATGATGCAACTGCAAATAGTTGGCGAAGTTAGCATTGCCGACCGCGTAGGCGATGAAGGCGAAGCAACCGGTCGCGATCATCGACGGGCCGATCGCCAGCCCGTCGAGACCGTCGGTCAGATTGACCGCGTTCGAGGCGCCGGTAATGACGAGAATGCCGAAGGGCAGAAAAAACCAGCCGACATTGAGCACGATGTTTTTGACGAACGGGATGGCGATCGTGTTGGCGATCGGCGCGCGCATCAGGAAGGCTAGCGCGATGCAGGCGCCGACAGCCATCAGGATTTCGAGCAGCAGCTTGACCCGGCCAGGTACCCCGTGATGCGAGCGCCGCGTCAGTTTGCGATAGTCATCGAGAAACCCGATCAGCCCGAAGCTGACCGTCATCCAGATGACGATCCAGACATAGGCGTTGCCGAGGTCGCCCCACAGCAGGGTCGAGATGGTCAGCGCCAGCAGAATCAGGAACCCGCCCATCGTCGGGGTTCCCTTCTTGCGGACGAGATGGCCTTGCGGTCCGTCGGTGCGGATCGGCTGACCCTCGCCCTGCATCGACCTGAGCCAGGCGATGACGCTCGTACCGAAGACGAGGCTGATCAGCAGCGAGGTGAAGAACGCCCCGCCCGCCCGGAACGTGATGTAGCGGAACAGGTTCAGCGCATGAAACTGATCGGCGAGCGGCGCCAGCAGGAGATAGAGCATATGGCTATGTTTCGCCCCCGACCGCGTTCATCCACCACCCCCCGCCGCGATCGCGTCGCTGACCACCAGGACGTCGTCGAACGGCAGCACCTTGTCGCCGATGATTTGGCCGGTTTCATGGCCTTTCCCGGCGATGACGAGAATATCGCCGCGACGCAGTTGAGCAACCGCGGCGCCAATAGCCTCGCGGCGCTCGCCGATTTCGATGGCGTGCGGCGCGGCGGCGATGATCGCGCGGCGAATCTCGTCGGCCGGCTCGCTGCGCGGGTTATCATCGGTGACATACACCAGATCGGCGAGTTCGCTCGCCACCTGCCCCATCAATGGCCGCTTGCCGCGATCGCGATCGCCGCCGGCGCCGAAGACGATGGCGAGGCGTCCCTCGACATGCGGCCGCAGCGCAGCCAGCACGGTCGCCAGCGCGTCCGGGGTATGGGCGTAGTCGACGAAGACGGTAGCTCCGGTCACTGTTTCGCCGACCCGCTGCAGGCGGCCCGGGACGCCGGTCAGGCGGCCCAAGGTGCCCGCGGCTGCGTCGGCCGGCGTTCCGGTCGCGATGACGAGGCCGAGCGCCGCCAGCACGTTCATCGCCTGGAACTCGCCGACCAGCGGCAGGTCGATGTCGCGGCGCTCCCCGGAGAGGGCGAGGCGCAGGCGCTGCCCGTCGCGGCTCGGTAGGCGCTCGACGACGCGGAGCTCTGCTCCGGCGGCGCTGCCGTAACCGATCACCCGATGCCCGCGGGCGCGGCAGAGCTCCGCGAGGCCGGCGAATTCGGCGCTGTCGGCGTTGAGGATCGCCGCACCGCCGGTCTTTAGCAGATCGCTGAACAGGCGCTGTTTCGCGCCCCGGTACGCGGCCATATCGCCGTGATAATCGAGATGGTCGCGAGTCAGGTTGGTGAACGCCGCCGCGGCCACCGTGACGCCGTCGAGGCGGAACTGCGCGAGGCCGTGGCTCGACGCTTCGATCGCGGCATGCTCGACCCCCTGCGCCGCCAACTCCGCGAGGTCGCGGTGCAGCGCCACCGGGTCGGGCGTGGTCAGCGCGCCAGAGCGGCGCCCCGCTGGCGATACCAGACCGAGCGTCCCGAGACTGGCCGCGGCAAAGCCGAGATAGGTCCAGATCTCGCGCGTGAAATGCGCTACCGAAGTCTTGCCGTTGGTGCCTGTCACCGCCGCGATCGTGCGCGGCTGTCGGGAATAGAAGCGCGCCGCGAGAAGGGCGAGGCGACGCTGCGGGTTCGGATCGGCGATGACCGCGACCCGTTGTCGTGTTTCGGGATCGAGCGCCAGCGCGTCGGCATCGTCGGTCAGGATTGCCGCGGCGCCCTTCTTGACGGCATCGGCGGCGAAGGCGCGCCCATCGCGCTGCGTGCCGCGCAACGCGGCGAACAGAAAACCCGGCCTGACCTGTCGTGAATCGGCGGTGATCCCAACGATCTCGGGATCGGCGAGCGGCGGCCCTCGGGGGGCCGGCGGCCCAGAGCTCGTCAGCTCAGTAAGATTCAATCCGCTTTCCTTGCAGGCTCTCGATCGTCAACGCCTGGGTGACCGCGGGAGATGCCTCGTCGATCGGCGCAACGCCCAATATCGGCGCGATCCGCTGGATGATGCGGCTGGTCGCCGGCGCCACCGTCCAGCCGGCGGTGGCGTAACCGAAGCTCTGCTTGGTGCCGTGCGGCTCATCGACCAGCGCCAGGATCGCATAACGCGGATCATGCATCGGAAAGGCGCCGATGAAAGAGGATAACAGTTTCTTTTCGAGATAACGGCCGCCTGAATTCTTTTCCGCGGTGCCGGTCTTGCCGCCGACTACGTAACCCGGGGCCGCCGCCATCTTGGCGGTGCCGAATTCGACGACGAGCCGCATCAGCTTGCGCATCTGTTCCGAGGTCTTCGGCGACATCACCTGCTCGCCCGGCGGGACGGCGCCGGACGGCAGCTTGCGCAAAGTCGGCGGATGCAACACGCCGCCATTGACGATTGCCGACACGGCGGTGATGACATGCAAGGGCGTGACCGCGATGCCGTGGCCGTAGGCGATCGTCATGACGTTGACCGGGCGCCAGACCGCCGGGTAATGCGGCTTTGCCACCTCGTCGATCTCGACCGGCACCGGCTGCAACAATCCGAGGCGGGCAAGGAAACTGCGCTGCCGATCGGCGCCGGCATCGACCGCCATCTTCGCCGAGCCGATATTCGAGGAATACATGAAGATCTCGGGGACGCTCAGCCAGCGGTGCTTGCCGTGATAATCCTCGATCGTGAAGCGGCCGATCTGGATCGGATGGCTCGCGTCGTAGCCCTTGGTCAATGACGTGACGCCAGAATCAAGCGCCATCGCGGTGTTAAAGATCTTGAAGACCGAGCCCATCTCGTAATCGCCGAGCGTGACCTTGTTGAAGATCCGCTCCTTGGCGTCGGCCGGCGATTGACTGGCGTCGGTGTCGCCGGGCTTGTTGGGGTCGAAATCCGGCAGCGACACCATCGCGACGATCTCGCCGGTGCGCACATCCATGATGATCCCGGCGGCGCCCTTGGCGCTGAAATCCTTGATCACCTTCAGCAATTCTTCGCGCAGGATGAACTGCACGCGGGCATCGAGCGACAGCTCGATTGGCTGGCGGTGCCCTTTTGCGGCGGCGTCGAGCCCGCGTTCGACCCCGGCCAGACCCTCATTGTCGATGCCGCAATAGCCCACGACATGCGAGGCCAGATCCCCATAGGGGTAGAAACGGCGCTCCTCCGGCGTGAAATCGAGCCCGGGAATGCCGAGCCGATTGACGGCGTATTGCTGGCGCGGGGTCAACGACCGCTGCAGATAGACAAAGCTCTTGCCGGAGACCAGCCTGGCGCGGATCTCGCCGGGCGATTTGTCCGACAGCACCGAGGCAAGCTCGTAGGCGGCTTCGTCGGGGTTCTGGCCGGCGGCGATCAACGCCTTCGAATTGACGAACAGCGACGGCTTCGGGAGCATTGTCGCCAGCAGCGCGCCATTGCGATCGACGATATCGGCGCGGGCCGGTGGCGGCGGCGCGGCCGGTGGCAGACGACCGATATGGGATTCGGCGCTCCCGCCGCTCAGCAGCACGATCTCGCTGAGGCGCAGGACGACGACGAGAAAGACCACCGCGAACAACGCCGCGGTCGCGACCAGGCGGGTGCGGCAGGTCTCGAGTACCTGGTTGGCGCGTTCATCGGCGACGACCGGCGCGCAGGGCGGCGGCGGCTTGAAATGGCGCGGCCGGCAGGGATTGTCGTCGATGCGCTGGGCGGTCGCCATCAGCGGCTCTCGGCTATCTCGGAGATCAGCCGGTCGAGCGGGCGCGGCTGGCGCGCCGCGCCGGCTTTTGCCAATTGCGCCTTCGGCTCCGGCTTGCCGGACGTTTGCTTCGACGTGGCCGGCGCAATGACGGCCGGCGCCGCCTCTGCTGTTGCAATAAGCTGAATCTTGGCCATTGCGGGGTGGAGTGCTGCCGCCGCGGCGACCGGCATCACCGTATCCGCAGGAGCGTGAACATCGGCTGCCGCAGGTTGCGGCGCCGTCGGCTCGGGAGCGGACGCGATCAGCGGCTCGGCAGGCTCCGGCACCGGCCGCAGCGGGATATCCGCGATCTTGCGCTGCAGCTGCTTCGGCGCGAGCGCGGCAAGCGACAGGAGACGACGATTCAAATCGGCCAGTCGCTCGGGCTGGTTGAGCGAGGTCCATTCCGCCCGCAGGATGTGGATTTCCTGCTGCTCGGCGACCGTATGCCGGCGCACCTTGTTGAGCGCGTCCTCGATGTCCTGGACGGCGTATTTGACCTTGAAGGTGGCAAACCCGGTCACGGCCACCAGCGCCAGCCAAAACAGCGAGGCAAGCCGGATCATCGTGCGTGCTCCGCGCCGGACCGGCGCGATGCGCCATGACCGGCGATGGCCGGCCAGGGCGGCGCCGCGGTGCGTTCGGCGGCGCGCAGGCGGGCCGAGCGCGCCCGCGGATTGCGCGCGATCTCGTCGGGTCCCGGCCGGATCGCGCGCCGCGTCAAGAGGGTGAAGGTCGGCGGCAATGTCCCCGGCGCCGGCGGCAGGTGACGCGATCCGCCCGCCATGGCGCCGCTGCGCTGCCGCAGAAAGGTTTTGACTCTGGCGTCTTCGAGCGAATGGAACGCGACGACGGCAAGCCGCCCGCCCGGCTTGAGCAGGCGTTCGGCGGCGACTAGGCCGCGGTCGAGCTCGCCGAGCTCATCATTGACCGCGATGCGCAGGGCTTGAAAGGTGCGGGTCGCCGGATCGAGCCCGGGTTCGCGATGCCGGATCGCGGCGCGCACGATCTCCGCCAGCTCGCCGGTGGTACGGATCGGGGCCTGCCGCCGGGCCGCGGCGATCGCCCGCGCGATGCGCCGGGCAAAGCGCTCTTCGCCGAGCCCGCGGATCAGCTCGGCCAGCTCGTCCTCGGGAAGCTGCGCGACGAGGTCGGCGGCGCTCGACCCATCCTGTCCCATGCGCATGTCGAGCGGGCCGTCGAGGCGAAACGAGAAGCCACGCTCGGCGCTGTCGAGTTGCTGCGAGGAAACGCCGAGATCGAGCGCGACCCCGGCGACCGGGTCAGGCGATGCCGAGCGGACCAGTTGATCCATGTCGCCGAAGCGGCCTTCGATCAGCGTCAGCCGACCGGGGAGCTGGGCGGCGAGAGCCGCACCGCGCCGCACTGCCTCGGGATCGCGGTCGATGCCGAGGACCCGGCAACGCGCCGCGGCCAGCAACCCAGAGCTGTAGCCGCCGCCGCCGAAGGTGCCGTCGACATAGGTTTCGCCGTCGTGTGGCGCGAGTGCCGCCAGCACCGCCTCGAGCAGGACAGGGACATGGTCGGAACCGCCCGGCAGCGGCTCCACCGCAGCCGGCGCCGACGCACGGCGCGAAGTCTCGGAACGGCGCCGCGTTTTGGTCATGACGGCCGCCGCGGTCCGCCGCCGCGCGCCGGCAATGTCGTGCCCTGGCGGCGCGAGCGTTCGCGCACCGTGGCGCGATGCTCGGCATAGCGCTCCGGCTCCCACATCTGGAACATCGCGCCGAGGCCGACAAAGGTCACATCGGTGGTAATATTAGCGTGCTCTTTGAGGATCTCGGGCAGGACGATTCGGCCCTCGCCGTCCATCGTCAGCGGATGCGCCTCGGCAAACAATTGCGACAAATTCTCGTGCTCATCCGAGAATTGGTCGAGGGTTTCGAGCCGGTCGTTCATCTCTTCGACGTAATTGCTGCCACTGCCGTCGAGGGCGGGTAGTCTGAAGGATGGAAAGAGGACGACAAGACTGGGCTCGCGATGGATCGCGAGGGTGGAGCGAAAGGTCGCCGGCACTGAAACTCGCCCCTTGCGGTCGACCTTGTTCAGGTAAGTGGACAGAAACAGTTCCACTTGCTTCCCCCAACGCTCCCCCACAAACGCCCGGCAAGAGGTCGGCCCGGTAGCGCCGCTGCAGTTTCCCCCCAAGCAGCAACGCGTTCGCCCATGGGTGGATTTGGGATATCATGGGCTCGCGTGGGCCGTCAAGCAGAATTCTGTAGAAAATCGGCAGAGTCTAAATCTTCGTTACTCGTACCGCCTAAACACATCATGTAGTCATGCGGAACGATACTCGGATTTAGAGCGCTAGTCTTTGTTCTTCATATGTTCTCGATAGCAAATCGCCAGACGGTCTGTAAGCCGGGTTCTGTCCCGCGATGACGCGGGGATGGCCATTCATCTGGGACGTTCGTTACCGAACGCCTCGCGCGACCGACCCGAGCGGCGGCGCGGAAGGCCCGCCCGGCGGCGCAAGCCGAGGCCAGCGCCGCCTGCCGCTCCTACTTGGTCTTGCTCCCGGTGGGGTTTACCCTGCCGCCGCCGTTGCCGGCGGCGCGGTGCGCTCTTACCGCACCATTTCACCCTTGCCGCCC
>Ga0209488_10002642_pt1 | contig 14657 bp, 28 predicted proteins | sample Rivendell_Oct201_8_FD_188349 | JGI IMG/M metagenome (GOLD analysis project Ga0209488, IMG submission 188349) | Vadose zone soil microbial communities from the Eel River Critical Zone Observatory, Northern California, USA -... | ecosystem: Environmental > Terrestrial > Soil > Vadose zone >... | reverse complement strand
TGACCGAGCGCGGTATCGTTTGGCGCTTTATACGCCGTTTCATCTTGGGTTTACCTGTCGTGGCTGCCGCATCCTTGATCCAAATGCTGTTCTCGTTATCGCTTCTCGGCCCCCTTCAGTGGATTGCGCGTTCCAGGGGAAATCGAGGAAGGCGTGACAGAGGTTCCCGAGACACCGCCGCGGTCGTCATTATCTTTCTTCTTGTCATAGGGGCATTACGGTGAGTCATTTTTGCTCCGCGGATCTCACACGTTGAACGCGAATTTTTCGTTTAGGGTTATCTATCAGGTCTACAAATTTACGGAAGTGGTGACGAAACGTCTGCTACTCAGAGCAGAAGCTAGCATTCTCGAAGTTAACGCATAGTCTATTTGTACTTGTCTGTCATGATGGGGGAAAGCCTTATATTATCGTCGTTCTCCATCAGATCATCTAGTCCCATGTGACGTATGTGTGTGCAACAGGTTTTACCAAAACCTCCTGAGTTCCCGTCGAACCCGTTCATAACCCTCCCGGGTAGACTTCTGAGCATCACCAGCCTCCAACTCCTGGAGATATACCCCCACGGCAGTGTCGATACGATCTGCAGGGAAATATTCACCAGGGGAGTGCTTCTCCGCTTCTAGCCAATCCTGAAAGAGCACGGAGATAGCGGCTGAGAGTGTTTGAACAGCCGATTGTGAACTGAATGGGGGAACCTTTGTCAAGAGAAGTGAGGATCTGATCCGATAATGATTCGAGAAGCATCGTATTGTCACACACCTGAGACTCATACATCTGATGAAAGACGTCCCATATCTCCACATACGGTATGCCACACCGAGCCAAAACTCGGACAACCCAACCCGGTGGCATGACGTCAGTGTTGGCCAACTGGAACTCGACCAGAAGACGAGCGATATGTTCTATCACGGGTGACACATCAGATCAGACACCGCTGACTCGTAAATAGACGCTGCACGAACTGAATGGAAAGCTCGAATCCGAGCCGCGAAACCGTTGACCGAGTGGGACAATTCTTCGTTGGATGTTATCCAGGGCTTCGGCGGGTGTAACACCCTGCACAGCTGTCCAGACATTTTAGTGCGCAAGTCGGGCTGTTTTGGGGGAATCGACGTACTCTCGTGGAATATGCGATTCCAGATGTCTTTGACGAGCGCTTCGTCCTGGTGCTGCGACACGTGAAGAACCAGCAATTTGATCGTCAAGAGATCATATGGCTCCGCATACACTTGGTAAAGCTACGTGACGGCGATGAAACCAACGAGCTCCTAAACGGTGATCTGGAACACATACTTCTGTGATGCTGAACAGCCCTCTCTCAAGCAGCTCTACTTTCTCCCTCAAATCAGAGTCGGACAATTGAGACAGAAGACGAGGCGACAGGGTGTTGAATATTTCAAGTTGCACCTGAGATACGTCTAATTTCTCTTCGAGATCCGTCAAGAAGGCAATAGCGGACTCGTGTTTGCCGCCTGCAGACACAGGATGGGACTTCGCATTACCAACGGCGAGCGTTAAGTATTCTATCCGCTGGGACAATGACAGCGAGAACCTTGGAGAGGCTAAGAAATACGAGAACAAGGGCCATCGAAACCACGCACTCGGATGATTCCGCTAAGGTCGCAAGTACTTCTGCGGCGCGGAGGGGTTGACCATCTTTGACATAGAACTGCCAGAGAAGCTGACATTTGTCGATTGTTCTCGGTTCGCGTTGGAGATAAGCTTGGAGGTATGGCGGACGCATCTGTATTGCGATGAGTTGCTGGTTCGGGGGGCCCGAAGGACAGTTGCATACCTCAAGCAACTCGTCCGCTAGGCCTCTCGAGATCACCCACTCGTATAATCGTGCGTGAAAAATCTCGTCGGTACTCGCAAACGCTAATTCATACGCGTGGGCCCGCACTCGTTCCGAACCGTCGCCACTACTTGCTATCTTCTTTTCAAAGGTCTCGAGCGAGTCAAGAACCAAGTCATAGCATTGCGCGCGCGCCTCCCAGGCAGGTCGCCGAGGGTCGTCGGGCACATTATTGCTGCCTCCCTGACCATCCAATGGATTCGAAGACTCTGGCAATGGGACCGTCAACCAGTACTCCTTTCCGAGGCCGTTGGTGTCGAGTGCTTCAGCGCAGTGTAATGAAAGCTCGATCGCGCCTTTTGCGAAATCCAATTGTTGGTAGTCACCGATGACTTCGCGTAATTTATCGAACTCCATGATGCGGGCGCCCTTCATGAACAACCTCGGAGGCTCGTCAGCTTCCGGAGGCAATAACCAACTGAAGGAGATACCTTAACGATTCACCAAGAAAATTCTGTCGCTCTTGCGGATTACGGCTCTCCACGGCTCTTCGTACGCTCTCCTTAGCCTGTATAAAACGAGTTATGCAGCTGCCTAAGAAAGTGCACAACATACGAACCTTGTAAAGCATCACATCGTCCGTACTGCAAAACGAGCCACATCGACTCTGTAGGATATCGCTGATGGTGTCGACCTAGTCCGCCCATGAGGTAAAGTTAGGAAGTCTCAGTTGTGCCACGGTACTCACGGCAATCTGCTGGCCAATTTGTTGATCGATAATCACGTTCACGAGCGCTCTTGAAACAGCAACTCCGGTTTGCGAGATGATGAGCTCTTCAAATGTCATAGAGCCGATAAGCGTCTTGGTGGTGGCATCCGTTCTGATTTTGGAATACAATACTCAGTCAAACAGCAAATAACGATAAAAGTAAAAGAGTATACCCACCGGCCAATGAGTTCGCCAATGCGGTGATCAATGAGCAGAAGGAAGAAAGAGACCCCTTCGATTGTTCGCGCCAGCAAGGCTTGCAAGTCTGCCACAGACTTTTGTTCGGCCTGAAAACGTTGATCAATCAATTGGGAGACCAAGTGAAGGTGAATGTAGTTAACCTTCCAAGCTTCCTGATCACTAGCGGGAGCCGCACGAGCACCCGAATAGTCCCCGGTGGCAGAATGGAAGAGATGGGGGTTCCCTTCTAGGAAGCTATGGAGTGCAAATAGATTTCTTTGCACCATAAGCAAGATCTCTTCTGGTATGTTGGATTGGGGCTCTAATGGTCTTCGAAAGGATTCGCTTGACATCGCAAAACGAGATAAGTTGACACGTACCCCGATACTGTCGCCTTGGTCTTCTGGCCTACTGGCTTCGTCAATTTGCTCTTCCAAATGGGCCGGACCAGCCTTGCAAAGTACAAAGCGAATCCTTCCCGTCTCCCGCTGAATAATGCAGTTCCAGACCCGTCACCTGCTCATGTTAATTGCATGGGGATTGCGCATCAGGGAAACTGCTCACCAGTACCATATGTCATCCGCTCAGCCCACATTGGACGCTCACCACAGTCGTAGAAGGCTTGCTTCGCAACATTGGTAAGCTCAGGTGCAAGATTTGTGATTGATCCACTGATGGACTGCTCGCTGAACTCGAGGAATGTGTTTCCGCTAGCCAGGGCTAAGAGCATAGCACATGTCTGGTCTCGGCCGAAACTGGAGGCGTGTGTGAATATAGCATCCCACTTGGATCCACAATGGGTGCTTATACCTGTCTCGAAAGTCGACAATAGGTTGGACATTCCCTTCGGCTTGCACTTCCTCGATGGCGTCGCGCAACCAATCTAACGCGCGACGCTTCGCCAACACGGTAATCCCGACATTTGTTAGGATTAGGAATTGTCTAGGTGGCTCCAAAAACTGGTACGCAAGTTCGTTTGTGACAACTGGGATTGGGGCGTTTGGGTCCGGGCTAGTGAGACTGATTGCGTTCCTGGGCCGGGGAAGAGCAGCCATACCCCAAGTCCGCCCCGGGATCGAGAGCAAAGCAGCCCTCTCTGTCAATGGTGGGCGTTGGGAACCGGCAACAGCGCCAAAAGGTGGCGCTGTCGGCTGCGAAGTCTGCAATGGTGTCTGACCGAGAGCGCCGATTCGTGTCAAATCAGGCGACATGCAGAGAAGAAAATCTGTCCCGTCAGTGTCACCTGGATGTGCAGCAATGGTCAGACCACCAGTGTATGCTGAATTCTCCAGTTCTGACAGAACAAACGGCCGCGATGTTGGTGGGGCTTGAGGGTGACGTGGTGGATAGCCAGCACCACCTGAGAAGTAAGGGTTGGACTGCTCATCAGGATGAAGCAGATTGGCAGGGGGGAGGCGAACGTGAACAAGTTGTAAAGGTCGTTGAACTCGTGGATCGTTTGCAGGATAGTAGCCATACGGGCTCGCGGATGTTGAAAAATATAGGCGGACGCCATTCACAGTCAGGGCCATCAGCTGTAAACCGGATCGGGTCTCTTCTTGGGAAGTAACGTGTAATGAAACAATATGAAAATTCTTGGGCGTGATGGCAGGCGAACCGGGCGCCTTCTCTTGCGCCAGTTTGTAGAGATTTTGAATAGTCTGCGAAAGCTGGACAGACTTATTGGTTGTTGGGTAGTATACAGAAATGGTGCTGTTCGCGGTGAGGGTGTAAAAGAGATTCCTGCTCAAGTCTGAGACCACGGAAATAATGCGATCTGGAGGCAAATTGCGGTTAACTGGTTGTGGGATGTAATGACTAAAGCTTACCTTCTGTGCGGGGAGTGGTGAATCGGGGGAAAAAGCTCTGAACGCTACTAACAGAATGATTGATCAACTGGACGCGCCGACCAAACCAACCCTCCTTTTCCTGGTAGTGCAATTCATATAGATGTCCATCCTGAGAGCCCACCATGAATATTCGACCATCAGCAGTTCCTGCGATGGAGATCATCTCCACATCACATGGAACGGACATGTCCAGGTCAAACAGTTTAATCTCTTTGCGAGTCGTGTGATTGGATCCAAGGACGTCTGTTACAGAGACTCCCAGGAGGATAACGGTTAATGGGGTGCACAGAACGAGTAGATAATTGATCTCGTCAACGAAGACGTCTGGTTTGGGGTTGACAATCGCGACGTGGGTAATAACGTCCGGTTGATCCACAAAAGAGCTTAGGTCCTGGCTGGAATTGAACGTCAAGTTGAGCTATTAACGCAGAGAACAAGCGACGCACCCTTCCACATAGTCCCAGAGAAAAAGCTTATGGTCTATCGCCACCCATACCCTCTCAATTTCCGAAAGGAGTCCCATGTGGGAAACGACATCTGTGGCTGTATATGGGTGTAAGCATCAAGAAACGGCAGATATATAGGCAACGGACTGTTGTAGAATTGAAACAAGGCTTCAGGAATTGAGATTAACCGCCTTTTTTGAAATGGAACGCGATAGTCGTCAGGAGAAACGGAGTAAGAGGCGGAGGAAGGTGCGCCAGCTGAAGAAGAGGGTTGAGTATCTCTACTGCGCGGGTGGTTTCAACCGACTTACGAATGACAAGCAGTTCGCCTATGTCTGGTATGACCTGGGAGTCTTTAGCGAAGTAATCCTGGAGGACTTGGCTCGCAGCCTGCAGGAGAGGCAGATCCGGAGTGGAGGGGGTTATGTGGGTTTGCATGGACCGCGGAAGACCAGTGGTTGTGCTCAGCGGAGTGTGCGCGCATTCCGAGTCGAGGCCATCGGGGCTTACACGGCCACGTGCCACTCTCACAACAGTGTCGTTTGCTTTCAACTCTAGTCTACCTACATACCATAGACCACTAGGTGACAATATTCGTACTGTACATAGCAATAACAGCAAAGTGCATCAGCCACTCTTGCTCACGTGGAGTGACGCGCTTTGACGCGTCAAGGGGTGGTAAGCGGAGACTTGCTTTGCTTTGCCTTCTTCCAACATCCCTCTATTCTCGTCAACCATGGCCACCACAAAACAAGCCGCCATTCGCCAATCGATTACTCTCAAAGGGTCTACAGACCTTGTCACTGAATTTTTCAAATATGCTGTGAACACGTGGGTAGTGTTCGCTGTTGATGTGCACCCGGCCAGCGTCTCGCTCAATCAATACTCCCTTACACAGCATCCTATTTCAACGGGGAGTGTATCCTGCCGATGACTTTCATATGGTCAAGAAATATGGCCAAACGGTGCTAATCACTCAAGATCTAGCTCTGGAGAACTATCTCGAGAAGTACTCGCCGTTCCGTCTTCTTCCTGCGTGTGATTCTCACACGGTTTCTAGGATATTGAAACAAATTAGCAGTAAGCGTATGGTTCCGCCTTGACCGAGATTACTAACGAGCGGGCGGGTGTAGCATGGTTGCTTACAGGAGCGGTAACGCAGCTGGTCGTAGCAATTATATCTAAAGACTCAAGGACGTCTCTCGAGCGATGGGTCTTCGATATCAACCTTGTCGAGCAACCTTCACAGGAGGCAGTGAAACAGTGAGTTAACAGTTGACAACAACCTTTGATGGTTGAACAACAACCGTGACAGGGCGCAAACCAGTAAACCGGAGGCGGAGATCCAAGCTGAAATTCGCTCGATACTGAAGCAAATCGTGTCAACCGTGACATTTCTACCCATTATTGACGAGCCAACCGTGTTCAACATCCTCGCATACACCCATGAGTCTGCTGAGGTCCCTGCAAATGAGTGGGTGGATACGGATCCGCTTGCCATAGAGGCCGGTAAGAGCCAACAGGTAAAATTGCGGAGTTTCAGTACGGATGTTCACAGGATTGAGGCTATGGTTTCGTATCGTTACGAGGGGTGATGGACGGTTGACATTTGTGCATAACAATAGTTGGTACCTTTGATGTGGGCGCGCCGTTGCCATGGGCGCTGGGACCAGATCGAGTGATCGCCGAATGCGCCGGAAGCAAAACAAAAGAGACGTGTGTGGCAAGGTCCCACCTTGTTCCCTCCCCCCTCCTTTTCTTTGGCTTTGTGCCTCTCACCCTTTTGCTTTATTTCTTCTCACTCCTCGGCTTTTTTTTTTCTGGTCTGGCAGGCCGGACGTCACTCACTACTCTCCTGAAACACCCGCATAATAAGATATCGACGCTTCATCTGTCGTCATGCAAAGCTGGTTTCAACGCGAGTTCCTCACTCCCAGGAGGCTCGCATTTAATGTGCTCTTTTACGGGTCCCATCTCTTTTGGTTTGCCTACGGGTGGCACAGTCAGGTGCGCCTCAAAATCGCCTACGTCAGCGTTTGCCTAACGTATTTCTGTCATCAGGAAACTAACAAGAAGCTATTTGCTCTGAATGGTCTCAAATATTCGGTCTGGACATCTCGTGGGGCTGGTCTGGCTCTCGCCTACGATGGTGGTCTTATCCTCCTCCCAATGCTTCGCAACGTCATTCGTGTCATCCGTCCCAAACTGGCGTGGCTGTTCCCTGCCGACGAAAACATTTGGTTCCATAGACAAGTGGCCTACTCCATGGCATTCTGGGCCATGGTGCATGTCACTGCCCACTATGTCAATTTCCTCAATGTCGAGCGCACTCGTGCGTTTTTCTCGTTCCTATTACACCAACACCTCTCACTCGTTTTATAGAGGTCCGACCCCAGTCGGCGCTTCAAATCCACTACGCTCAGGCCGGCGGTATCACGGGCCATTTCATGTTATTCATGATGCTCTTGATGTATACAACCGCTCATCACAAGATACGCACCCAGTGTTTCGAAGCTTTCTGGTACACGCATCATCTCGCCTTCTTTTTCATGATTGGCTTGTATACGCACGCGACTGGTTGTTTCGTCCGTGATTCAGCGAGCCCGGATTATATCAACACCTTCCCCTTCTATTCCACGAAGCACTGCCTCGGGTACGAAAGTTGGAGGTTCATCATATGGCCTGGTCTATTCTACTTTGGGGAACGGGTTTATCGCGAGATTCGCGCTAGGAGGGCCACAAGGTTGTCCAAGCTCCTAGTCCATCCAAGTGGTGCGTCATACAACACAGTGCTCTTTTTCCTTTCTTTTTGTTTATGAAGACCTCAACACCTGCAGGTGCCATGGAGCTTCGCATCGTGAAGCCTAGTTTCAAGTACACCGCAGGTCAATGGTTGTTCCTCCAGGTTCCTGACGTCTCTCGCTGGCAATGGCACCCTGTTAGTATTGTTGTTTCTCCCCTATGATGATGCAAGGGCTCATAGATATCCAGTTCACTATCACTTCTGCCCCAGAAGACCCATATGTTTCGGTCCACATCCGTCAGGTCGGCGATTGGACTCAGGCCCTCGGGGAGCGTGTCGGCGCTGGGCCATCCGTTGTTGCTGCTCTTACACAGGCCGCAATGAGTGGCGGAGAAAAGGATGAGAAAAACGTCGATTTCAGAGGATCTCGTGGAGATTTCGTCGAGCTTGACCCTTCCAGCGTCACCCGACCTCTTCCCGTCGTGCGGGTTGATGGTCCTTACGGCGCTCCAGCTGAGGATGTTTTCAATGTGGAGATTGCTGTCCTTGTTGGCGCTGGTATCGGTACGACACCATTTCATACTTGATTCTTTGTCTCATATTTGAATAGGTGTGACCCCCTTCGCCTCAATTTTGAAACATATTTGGTATCGTCAGCGAAGTGGACATCTTGGCAGCCTGCGTCGTGTGGAGTTCTTCTGGATTTGTCGTGACGCTCCCTCGTTTGGTTGGTTCCAGAGCCTCTTGCAGGAAGTCGAGGCCGCTCAGGCCGATCGTAAGTTCGTTGTACTCGCTGCAGCGTAATCCTAACCTTTTCACAGCGAACTTCCTTCGCATTAATATTTACCTCACCCAGAAGATTGGTGATGACATGCTCTGGAACATCGCTGTTAATGACGCTGGAGCAGAATATGACCCTCTGACCTTACTCCGCTCTCGTACAATGTTTGGTCGCCCTGACTGGAAGTCCATCTACGGCCGCATGCGCCAGGCGATTGAATCTGGGCAGTACATTCCGGGAACCAACTCGCAGCTCAAGACCAATGTTGGAGTATGTTGAGCGCAAGCTGTTTGAGCCTGTTAGCTGACCTTGCGTGATCCCAGACGTACTTCTGCGGCCCTACCCCTATTGGGACGGCCATCAGGGAGGCAACGCTAGCCAATTCATCGGCCTCTGTCAACTTTACGTTTGCGAAGGTAAGTGTTCGCGATCAAGTTGCTTGCCCTGCCTGACTTTTGTACAGGAGCACTTCTGAGCAGCACTTTTTGGTTACAGCCAGTGATATTAGACGGTGTGGAGCTATCTCGCGATACTTCTTTTTTCTTTTTTGCGAGTGTATCTGGATATTTGTGAATGTAACGTCGGGAAAAATATGATATTGTGACGCATGTCTTCCCCGTCAAAGAGCAGAGTGATCACGTGCAGGGTAGACGCGATAATACGCGTACGGGCTCAAAGACAGACAATTCGACTGCCATGTCGGCTGCTACACCTACTGCTTCCACTCCAGATGCATCCACTCCAGCTCCCGCTTCTACGGAGACAAATCAGGCAACGGTTAGCGCAGATCGTCTAGTTTTGGAATATCTCCGAGCAAGAGGTCATCAATTCGCGGAGCAGGCACTCACAGAGGCCATTGGCTCCACCGACGACAAGGGAAAATCCCCCGTCTCTATATCTGGGGAGGAACTCATAAAGAAGCTTTCCCTTTTTGCCGAAAAACCTGCTCAGCCCGGCGAAAATACTCTCAAGACCACGTCAGGAGTGCAAAAGGAACTCGCGACAGTGGTCAACTCTTCAAACTTACAGAATCTCATCGCGAGTATTGGACCGGTTGGAGCCGAGGAGATATTATCTCTTGACCCCAACGACAAGCATGAAGGCTTCAGGGAATTAGAAGTTTGGGTGGAGGGTTCCTTGGACATATACCGTGTATGCTTCTCCCGCTCATTCCGCTACTTTATCCCTCACAACACCACCCAGCCCGAGTTCCGTCCTATAATCTTCCCAATATTTTGTCACTTTTATTTAGATCTCGTCCAGTTTGGCTTTAAAGATGCTGGTGAGTGCCGTGCGGTACTGGTGTTATGGCGTGATAACCGTCGGACGTTAGCTCAGGAGTTCTTCGAGACGTTTTCTCCATCACTGGAACCTTTGCACAGCAATATCGTACATCGACTTTCCACGCTTCATCTGCCGTCACACATCCAGAGTGACGAGATAGCGCAACGCTTCAGAAGTGAAAAGTACACCATCCAGATGTCACGATCTGGTTTCGCGTTGCTGTTGGGCTGGCTCACAGAGGGCATAGGAGGAGAGGCTCCTGGTGCAGGCGACGGCTTCTTTGGTGAAAAGGGTAGGAGAGGGAGAGCGGCGGTCCTGCGAGTCGTCAACAATCATCTCCGATTTGATGGTGAGCATGGTCCTTGCAACTCTGTCGGTTTACTCGAATCGACCTCGTTTCGTTGCAGTGGCGACGACGAGCGCTTCCAAGTCCTTTACATCTTGGGAGGATAGTACAGGTCTCCTCTCGTCATTAATACCCCAGGCCAATGGATCGTCGACCTCGTTCACAAATCCTCAGGCATTCAACACCGCTGCAGGAGAACTGAAACTCGGACCAGCTCCCATCTCAGAAGAACTTCGTGCGGAAGCAGAGAAATCGTTACGAGAACAAGCAATGATGGACAGAGACCCCACAGCTCAGTACGACAACCAACTTCTCCGTCCTACCCCAGCTGCTGGGATTGTCTCCCCTACAACTGCGGATCTTTTACCACACCCCCCAACTTTCAAAACGGTAGATGTCAAGCGGGAGGTCGAGAGAGTGAGGGATGCTAGAAAGCGTATTCGCTTGGACCCGAGCACACTCTCTGCCGCGGATGGCAACGCTTCTCAAGGCGCAGCAGCACGGCAGCTCAGTCTGCCTAGCATATGCGCATACACTTTGCATGATGTTCATGAAGGGTTCGTCCAAGTTCGGCTTTGTTGCCAGTTTTTGTTGACGAATCACCATCAGCTCTCCATGTTGTACGTTCTCGCTGGACACGTCACTAATGGCGGCTGGTTTCGAGGAAAGTTACATTCGATTATGGAATTTGAAGGGAGAGCCATTAAATGGTCTGCAAAGCGACTTTCGGCTTAATAACATTCGGGACTGTACGACAACGTGAAACCTTTGCGCGTCGTTCGCTAATTATCTATTCACAGCTTCTTCCCTCAATTCTGTGCGAGAGAAAGGGGGATCACCAACGCGCAAACTCATCGGACACAGTGGGCCAGTGTATTCCCTAGCATTTGACCCCGTAACCGGCTCTGCCGCGACACCAAAATATCTGCTGTCTGGCTCTGCCGATGCGACGGCAAGGCTATGGTCTATGGATACCATGACGAACGTAGTTGCATATAGAGGGCATCAGAACCCAGTCTGGGATGTTGACTGGAGTCCTATGGGGATATATTTTACAACAGCTAGTCGAGATCGCACAGCACGGCTTTGGTCAACTGACCGAACTTCCACCCTCCGAATATATGCGGGTCACTCAAGCGACGTTGATGTGAGCGCCAGAATATGTCGCGGACTGCCGGAAACTCATTCGTAGCAGTGTGTCCGATTCCATCCTAACTCCCTGTACATAGCCACAGGGTCGAGCGACTGGACGGCCCGCTTATGGGACGTTCAGCGTGGTACCTCCGTTCGCGTGTTCATTGGTCACCAAGGCATCGTCTCCACTCTCGCCTTCAGCCCAGACGGCCGGTATTTGGCCACAGCCGGTGAGTCCATGTCCACAGCACCGGAAAATCATGCTGAACGGGTTGGGTCAAGGCGAGGACTTGGCCATCAATCTATGGGACCTCGGATCTGGACGTCGGGTGAAAAAGATGACGGGACACACAGCGTCACTGTATTCACTTGCTTTCAGTGCAGAGTCTTCGGTGTTAGTTAGCGGCGGAGCAGACTGGACTGTCAGGTGTTGGGATATCAAAAGTGCGGGAGGGCTCCCTGAGACATCCCGAACAAATGGTATCGGGGGCAACACGAACTCGCATCACACGAAGGATCCAGGCCCAGATGTGGTCGAGACGTGGGTCGTTCATTACTTTCCCTGTGTCTCTATCTCATGTGATTGCAGGACGGACCTCCTTGCGACGTTCCCCACCAAACGAACCCCTATTACGACTGTGCACTTCACACCTCGGAATTTGTGCCTCGTGGCTGGCCCCTACCTTTCCACGACACCACGGTGACCGGTGACACGGTGAAGAGTGCAATTTCAACGACTTGTGTCGGGATTTTGAATTGTCCTCTCCCCTTTTGAGCTGCGGCTCTCATTCCGATCGTACGGAAACATTTTTCATCTAGCTTCGTGTGCTGGTTGTTGGGTGGTAAATGTGTTGGTGTGATACTTGCCAATGTTAATATTAAATTGGCGCAGCAGTTGTATGGGTCACACCACCGGGCTTCCTTGTCCACCAATAACATTTGGTGTAGAATGGCTATGAATCGATCGTAGGAGGGGTATAGTTGTTGTCCGTCTTGTATTTTGGTGAATGTCAAGGAGAATGCGGCACGTGTGGTGGGTTCACGTGCCACCAAAAGTTGTAGTTGTAATATATCCGACTCACACTCATACAACAGGCCGACGCCTCAATCAACCAGACATTCTACCCCACAAAGGACCCACTTACCTTTGTGGCACCTCCTCACCCCGTTCCACCTCCTACTCCCGCCGCTCAGCGTCGTGTCCGACTATTGTCTGTAAGATAGAAAGAAATGGCTGCAAGCATGGATGTCGACACAGGACCTGTGGACCTCTCCGCCACGCTACGTGAACTCCCGCAAGTGCTGGAGCCCCCAATCACACATCCAGGGCTACCCTTGCCAGACAGTATGCGTCGCCTTCCTATCGCTGCGTGTATTTGTGGTATTCGTGCTACTCGTCTGACTCACCTCGATGCTCAGGCGTCCAGCACCGTGAACCCGCCAAGGAGATACCCGTCAAGGTACACATCCGGAGGCCAGAAAGAGACTCCTGGGTGTACGTGGGGCGTGCTACGGTCTCGCTGGACACAACGGGACACGCCTCACAAGTTGGTGAGCCAATTTCGCCTACGCAACTGCTGCGCCAACTCCGGCACAGATCTTCTGACCCCCTGTTGATTCGCAGTGGTCCGCTCGACCTCAACGGACAAGATACTGACGGTCTTTAGCGAAGTGAGTCTTGGTCGTCCCCCCCCCCCTCCTCCACGGTCGTCTAGGATCTGGGTAGCTTAGGAATCACACAGAGCAGTGAATTGCAAGCTGAAAAGCGCGGCAACTTTGTTGTCGTCGGGTGCATCGATGGTCCGAAGGTGGTCTCCTGGTCACTCAATGCGAGTCCCTTTCCTCTCTTTTATGCCAGCGATTCTGACCGAGTGTACTACGTAGGCTCTTAACGCATCCGAGACCCTGCGACTACTCGCTTGCATAGAGCTCGCGTGCTACCGGTGCAAGCAAGCGGTTGCCGACCCACGGTCACACCATCGGTCGCGCCGCCGCATTGAACGAGTTATCAAGGACGACCGACGGAAGCGGCACAGACGCCGACAGGAACAGGACTCTATGATTGACTTGTTCTCAAAGCAAGATCTCAACACGCCCGGTGACGGCACTTAGTTCGATGATACACCGTTCGCAGTGACAGGATTTATGGATGAAGCAGCATTGTAACACGATCTATTTTAGCACCGACATGATGCCTACGTGCATCTTATCACTCATTTCCGCCAAGCGCTGTTTATTCCGCCGTTCTGTATTCCGCAAGTCCTACCCCCTGCCACCCATGTGTTAGTATTCGCGTATACCGCAATTGCTGGTTCATTAAACGTAGTTGTCCACCCTTTCTCATGCTCTCTGTCTCGCTCTTTCTGTACACGTATATCGAGAGGTTTCAAACCTTCATCCAAGCTTCAATGTGGTCGAGCGGAATGATATCTAACGTTGGACTCTATCTAACAAGTTTGCCTCCAAGAAACAAACTGTATATGAGCCCAACTCCGACACACAGGCCGCAAGAGAAATAGAATAGAAGCCATGAGTCCTTTGGTCCTTACGCAGTAACGGGATCTGCGATGGACAACGGGGTATATAATATTCTGGGCCAAGTGGCAGTGCTATGACGGTAGTGAGTCGTAAGAAAGACTCCATGACTGTGCTCCGTGTGTATCGTTCGAGGCCACACCGAAAATCAATGGTGGTCGGCTTGAGTCATAACTCGGGGGAAGCTCTACGACCTCCTGCTGCTCGGTTTCACGAATAACGTCTCCAACGTCTCTGTGGAGGATGACCCGCGAGGAGTTGCTGGGCGGCTCAACCGTTGGCGCTGTCGCTGTCACAGTATTGACTTTCCGAGTCCGTGATCTTGGTGAAACCATGGGGGTGGGGCGTAGCAACGCCATGGGCGATACAGCAACTGCAAGGGAATTGTCTGAAGGAGACGAATGCGTTGTGTGACTCGACGATGATGCCAAAGGGGTCAATTCTTGCAGTGAGTCCGAGGGCCTAGAGGTATGTGTTGGGAAGGGTTCCAATTGAAACAATAGCTCGGGATGTTCGCGAAAACCCTCTGCACGTGTGTGATCAAGAGGGAAGGGGTCAGCAGGCATCTTGAAGACTCACCGTCAATGTCAATGCGAGAACTGACTGGTATTGTAGTGGAGTATTTGCCGTTCCGACGTCGACGTCGACAAAGCAAGGCCACTGCTACAAAACCAGCAAATACAACCGCTCCACCGATAGCTATTCCGGATTTGGCCCAGGTAGATAATTTTCTGGAGCTTGGAATGGGGGTGGTGGTGGTGTTAGAGGTGGCGGTGGTGGTGGTGGTGGTG
>Ga0209488_10002641_pt1 | contig 14661 bp, 13 predicted proteins | sample Rivendell_Oct201_8_FD_188349 | JGI IMG/M metagenome (GOLD analysis project Ga0209488, IMG submission 188349) | Vadose zone soil microbial communities from the Eel River Critical Zone Observatory, Northern California, USA -... | ecosystem: Environmental > Terrestrial > Soil > Vadose zone >... | reverse complement strand
CGGCGCCAATTACGCCTATCTCGGCAACACCGCCGGCTCCAACATCTCGGTGCTGAACGCCTGCAAAGGCGCCGGCGTCGACGTGCAGTTCCTCGGCAATGTCTGGGGAATGGACGAGAATTCCGCGAAGGCCGCCGGCGCCGCCGCCGACGGCGTGGTGTTCCCATTGCGCACGGCAGTCGCCTGGGGCGGCAACGCACCCGGCATGAAGACCGTTATGGAGATATCCAAGATGTCCGACGCCGCTGGCACGGTCTATCGATCGGTCCACTACATCGCGGGCGTCTGCACCGCGCTTTACATGAAGGAAGCCGTCGAATGGGCCGCCAAGAATGGCGGCGCGATCGGGGAAAACGTCAAGAAGGGCTTCTACCAGAAAGCCAACTGGGTGCCGGCCGGAATGGAGGGTGTCTGCAATGCGTCGACCTGGACCGAGAAGGATCACCGCGGCACGCTCAAGGTCGATCTCTATCGCATGAAGGTCGCGGGCGCGACCGATGCGCCACTGAACGATCTCGTCAAGAATGGCAGCATCAAGCTCGAGAAAGTGAAGACCATCGATCTGCCGCGCAAGGCCGAATGGCTCGGCTGGTGATCTAGCGGGTCGTCCGCGGGCGGCCCCAACGCACTTAGCCGTCATCCCCGCGAAAGCGGGGATCCAGTACGCCGCAGCATCTCGATCCTTCGCAGGCGCTCTGGAATACTGGATCACCCGCTTTCGCGGGTGATGACGGCAACAGGTGGAGCGGAGCAAGTCGCGTCGCTGACCGCCCAGGATCGAGACATGACTGAAGTGACTGAAATCAATCACCCGCCGATAGCACCGGCATCAGCAATTGCCCCGCTGCTCCGCGTGAGCAACATCGAGGTAGTCTATGACAACGTCATCCTGGTGCTGCGCGGTCTTAGCCTCGAGGTGCCGCGAGGCGCGATCGTTGCCCTGCTCGGGGCCAACGGCGCCGGCAAGTCCACGACGCTGAAAGCGATTTCCGGATTGCTCAAGACCGAAGACGGCGAAGTCACCCGCGGCGAAATCGTCTTTGACGGCGAGCGTATCAACGGCATCGATCCCGACAAGATCGTGCGCCGCGGCATCTTTCAGGTGATGGAGGGCCGCCGCATCATCGCCGACATGACGTCGCTGGAAAATTTGCGGCTCGGCGCCTTCACCCGCAGCGACAGCGAGGTCGCCACCGACATCGACATGATCTACGACTATTTCCCGCGCCTGAAGGAGCGCACCGGACTTGCCGGCTATCTCTCCGGCGGCGAGCAGCAGATGCTGGCGATCGGCCGCGCGCTGATGGCGCGCCCGAAGATGATCCTGATGGACGAACCGTCGATGGGCCTGTCGCCGCTCCTGGTCAAGGAAGTGTTCGGGATCATCGCCAAGATCAACCGGGATCTTGGGGTCACGATCCTGCTGGTGGAGCAGAACGCGCGCGCCGCGCTCTCGGTCGCGAGCCACGGCTACATCATGGAGCAAGGCAAGGTGGTGCTCGACGGCAGCGCCGACGAATTGCGCGACAACGAGGATGTCAAAGAGTTTTATCTCGGCGGCGCCGGCGACCAGCGCAAGAGCTTCAAGAATTTGAAGAGTTTTAAGCGACGGAAGCGGTGGCTGTGACGGGGCGGCGCTTCTTCTCCCTCTCCCCGTGCGAACTCCGACGCGCACTCTTACAAGCAGGGCCTTTACTTCGGACGCGATGGACCGGATCGCACCTTTCCGCCGAAGGTTGAACGCCGTTTGTCGACTTGGGCGAAGTGGTCAGCCGATCATCTGAGAGGCTGACGATCGGCTCGGAGCGGTCGCGGCATCATTCGCCGAGGACCGAGCTGCAACAAATACATTCCATCCTACAAGCCATAAAAATATCGTTCGGTATGCCTATCCAATTTGTCAATATTCGCCATGACCTTCTTACTGCAGATAAAATGCAAAATCCGCTGGCTTGGAAATGACACCCCTGCAGCGCTGAGCAGTCTACCTACGCCGGCAACCGGTATCTGCACCAATGCATAGACGGTATTTGCGAAGAAACCGATAGCCATGGCGTGGTGCAACACTTTGAAACCTGAGTCCTGCAAAATCTTCTGCCATTTCTCCGGCGAATTGCGCTGAAGGTGGGGTTCACCTGGACGAAGCTTTTTTCCAATCAATCTCGCCAATAAAAGTATGAATCTGAAATACAACTCAAAAAGCGTACGCCCATTCGGAACAGTGATTAAAAGCCGGCCATCTGGGTCCATCAAGGATTGCATCTGGCGGAGAATTGAGCCGGGATTCTCAAGATGTTCGAGAACGTCAAAACATATGATGAGCGAAAACCGCTTGCTGTCTACTTGCGAAATGCAACTTTCCAGATCTTGGCCGGTGACAATTTCCCGCGTTGTACCGTTCTTCGGCCAATCATAATCACTTTCGTAGGACGCCAGAAGTTCGGAATTCAGATCGATGGCTGTAACATTGTAACCGCGCTTGTTGAGTTCGAAGCTGTCCCGAAGCGAGCCTGCGCCAAAATCCAGGGCTACAGCGCCGCGAGGGATACTTTGCAATTCCCTGGTAAAAAGATCCCATCGATACTCAATACTTCTGGTGTTGCAGCCTTCGAGCTTGCTAACATCTTGGCTGCGATCAAACGTACGTCGTTCCATGAATCCACCCTGGGAAACTTCAATTGTACGTTGCAGCTTATTTAATTGAAAGCTCAGCGGCGACAAATCTCGACTGGATTGACTGAGGAGACGCCCCCCTCACCCGGATCATCGCAAGGCGATGATCCGACCTCTCCCGCACGCGGGAAGAGGTCGGGCTGCGGCACAAATGTGGGACTTCGCCATGACCGACCACTACGACGCCCTTGAAACCCGCGAGCCCGCGACGCGCGAGGCTGACCTGTTTTCGCTGCTGCCGGACGTGCTGCGCAAGGCGATGGCAGCGCCGGCCTATGCCGAACGCCTTCAGGGCATCGATCCCGCTGATATCACCAGCCGGGCTGCGCTGGCGCGCCTGCCGGTGCTGCGCAAATCCGACCTCCCCGCCCTGCACAAAGCCTCGCCGCCATTCGGCGGGCTTGTTACGGGGCCTCCCGGATCGTTCGGGCGGCTATTTACCTCGCCGGGCCCGATTTTCGAGCCCGAACCCATCCACGCGGATCCCTGGCGCGGTGCGCGGGCGTTGTTCGCGGCTGGCTTCCGGCCGGGCGACGCGGTGCTGAACACATTCAGCTATCACCTGACCCCCGGCGGCTTCATCTTCGATGCCTCCGCGCGCGCGCTCGGCTGCGCGGTGATTCCGGCCGGTCCCGGCAATACCGAAGCGCAATTCGAGCTGATCGAGGCGTACCGTCCGGTCGGCTACAGCGGCACCCCGGATTTCCTCAAGATCCTGCTCGACGCGGCGTCGGCTGCGGGGCGCGATATCTCTTCGATCAGGCGCGCGCTGGTTTCCGGCGCGGCATTTCCGAAATCGCTGCAGGACGAGATAAAGTCGCGCGGCGTCGATGCCTACCAGGCGTTCGGCACCGCCGATCTCGGCCTGATCGCATTCGAGACTTCGGCGCGCGAAGGCATGGTCGTCAACGAAGACCTGATCATGGAGATCGTGCGGCCCGGCACCGGCGACCCCGTGGCCGAAGGTGACGCCGGTGAGATCGTCGTCACCTCGCTGGATCTGCATCACCCCTGGATCCGCCTCGCGCTTGGCGATCTCACCGCGGCGCTGCCGGGCAAGAGCCCCTGCGGCCGCAGCAACATGCGCATCAGGGGCTGGATGGGCCGCGCCGACCAGACCACCAAGGTCAAGGGCATGTTCGTGCGGCCCGAGCAGATCGCAGAGATCGGCAAGCGTCATCCAGAGCTCGGACGGCTACGTCTTGTCGTCGCCCGCGCCGGCGAGACCGATGTGATGACGCTCAGATGCGAATGCGCCGCTCCAAGCGAAGCCCTGCGTGGTGCAATCGCCGCGACGCTTCGCGCGGTGACCAAGCTTCAGGGCAATGTCGATCTGGTGGCATCGGGTGATCTGCCGAACGACGGCAAGATCATCGCTGACGAGCGCGGTGCTTCCTAGGACCCGAGAATTGTCGGCTTTGTCCCTGTCCTGCGCATGATGGCCGGCTTCAAGAGACGGTCATTCTTTCCAGTCGTTGACCGGGAACATATTTCAGAATGTCCCGCGGACCGGGATGCCTGACGAGTTCCGAGCCATTCAGAACGTAGACATCGTCGGTGTGCTTGCAACGCCACTCGCCCGAACCCGACAGCGGCAGGTCGATCTTGTCGCCGAACGCGCTCACCCAGCCGACCTGCCGGGCCGGCGTTCCGACCATCAGCGACCAATCCCTCGAGCTTTTGGTAAGGGTCGATCCGGCCGCCAGGAACGTGCCGACGCCACAGGTCACGTCCGGAACAACGGTCGAATTGGCACCGAGGGTCGTACCGGTCCGCACCAGGGTCTTCCTGAATACGGCGTGTCGATTGACGGCGGCGCGCGGAAAAGAAATATGAGTGAAGACCATGTAGGGAGCGCAGAAGACGAAATCTTCCAGCTCCACGTGCGAAAAGATCGAGACAGAATTTCCCAGCCGGCACGCGTTGCCGACAATGGCGTTGCGCTCGACGTAGGTATTCTGGCCCAGACTGCAATTTTCGCCGATGACGGCACCGGGCGCGACATGGGAAAAATACCAGACCTTGGTGTATTTACCGACCTTCGCACCGTCCTCGACGACGGCGCTCGGATGGACAAAGGCCGCCGACGTATCTCGTTGCGGTTCGTTCATAAAGGACGTTCCTCTTTCTAGCTAGCGCCCTGCACCGGCCCGCAAGGGCTCAAGACCGCGCGCCCGGCTCGCTCCGCAGCCTGGTATGGCTCGGGTTTTCTATATGAACAAAAGCCTTTGAAGATCAAGGCAGAACGACGGCGAGCCTCAGGCGCCCCCCCGCCGTTACAGCGGCGCAATTCAGCAGTATTTGACCAAGGATTCCTCGCGCCGAATGCTAAGTTGTAGCCCCACCCAGCTCTTGCGTCATCTGATTGCGCGGCAGAATCCCGTGTTGAGGAATGCAAACAGAGGATGGTTGATGGCCGGCGAAAATTCCGAGCGTCTCCGACTGGCATTCCTGATTTGCTTGCACATCGCCCTTTGCTGCGTATCCCTCGTCTACGTTTCAGAAATCCGCACCGGATTTCACATACTTTACGACCCCTCGCTGCTCTATGGTGCCATTGCCGCGGTCATCGCCTTTGCTGCTGTCGCCTGGCTCTTTACATTTGCCGATTTTAGCTTCGGCTATCTCGTCGGGTTTTATTTGTATACGATGGTGCTGGGATATCTGTGGCTCAATTGCTTCTCGGATTTTGACTACGATCACCGATTGTTCGGACTTTCTGCCGCGGTGTCGGCAATCGCGTTTCTGTTGCCGGCCTTGCTGATCACCGCGCCGATCCCGCAAATATATACAATGTCCGTGATCGCGTTTGACAGGTTCTTGACCCTCATTCTCTTGCTCGCCGTCCCCACAATCGCGGTCGACGCCGCCTATAATTTCCGACTGGTCTCGGTTGACCAGATCTACGACTTTCGCGACAAGATGGCATCCCCGACGATATTGAATTATTTGACCGTGATGAATTACAGCACGCTGCTGCCGTTTGCCTTTGCAGGTTTTGTGGCATGCAAGGCCTATTGGCGATCCGGCGCCGTTCTGGTGCTCTTGCTTTTCTTCTATCCGATCACCCTGACCAAGCTCGCACTTTTCACTCCCGTCTGGCTTGTCGTCATGCTGCTACTTTCAAGGCTCGTCGAGGCTCGAACCGTCGTTGTCCTTTCGTTGCTGGTTCCCGTCCTCGCAGGGGTCTTGCTCGTCAGCCTGTTCAGGGCACACGCGATAACGTATTTTTCAACGGTCAATTTTCGGATGGTCGCGATCCCTTCTAATGGTATGGACGTGTATAACGACTACTTTTCCAGCCACGATCTCACCTATTTCTGCCAGATCTCGATGCTGAAACCGATGATGAATTGTCCCTATCGGGAGCCATTATCCGTCGTGATGCAAAATACCTACAACCTCGGCAATTTCAATGTGTCCTTGTTTTCGACCGAAGGCACCGCCTCGGTGGGACCATTGTTCGCGCCGATTTCAGTGTTCGTGTGCGGGCTCGTATTCGCACTCGGCAACCGCCTGTCTGCGGGTCTGCCACCAAGCTTTATCCTGCTCTCCGCCGCCGTCCTTACGCAAATCTTCCTCAATGTGCCGTTGACGACGGCCTTGCTCACGCATGGCGCGGCCATCATGTTTCTGCTCTGGTATGTAACCCCGCGTGCAATGTTCGAAGATGACGCCGCAATCGAGCAGACCGTCGTTGCGGGTTGATTCCCAGGGAATCCGTGACGGGCGCAATTGGCCGGAAATTCGCTTGATGCCTCGCATGTACATCCCGGCAATTCGATTTCCCGTTTTGAGTTGAATTCGGCGAAAATCCGCGGTCTTCCGCACTGTCTTTTCGGTCATCCGGCAAGTTCAGAACCCGATGGATCGACCCCTGCGTCCATGGTAACAACCACTGATTTTCAAAACGAGGTCTTAAGGAAAGTGGCGAATCCGAACCTAAAGAAGACTCGCGATCCAAGTCAGCTTTCCGGCCTCTATCCTGTGGCGTGTGAGCAGCTTGCGCGGGTCGGCGGCACAAATGACGGCGGATACGTCGTCCCCCTCAATGCAATAGCCGCAGCTCACGCATTGGTCTCGTTCGGCCTTTCCCACGATTGGACATTCGAGCGAGATTTCAAGCAGCGCAACGCAGACGCTATTGTTCACTGTTACGACCACACGGTCTCTGTTGGAACAGCTTTCCAATATTCGATCGGTCAGCTGCTGCGCTTCTTCCTGAAGCTTAGAGCAAGCTATTTTCGGAAGATTTTTACATGGATTGATTACAAGGTTTTTTTCCGCGCCGACCGGATCCATTTTAAGCAGAGAATTTGGCGCGATGGACAGAACAACAGCGCGACGATCGAAGACGTCTTTAGCCGCCTGCCGGCGGAATGCCCCGTTTTTGTGAAGATGGACATTGAAGGAAGCGAGTATGTCGTCCTCGACGACTTGCTCCGACACTCGAAAAATATCGTTGCAATGGTCATTGAGTTCCACGACGTCGATTCCAGCCTTGATCTATTCAATTCTTTCGTTGAGAAGATCAAACGTGAATTTTATATCGTGCACATTCACGGCAATAACATTGGCGGCCTGACGCCATTCAATTTTCCGGTCTTCCCGGAGATCACGTTTTTCAACAAGCGATTCTTCGATACGACTCCGCCGCCGTCCGGCTTGAATTATCCGATCCCCGGACTTGATCGCCCCAATAATCCTCGGTCACCCGATCTCGAATTCGAACTCTGACTGTTTGAAGCACCACCGACCCCAGCGCGGCTATAGCAACGCGCGCAGCAAATTTTCCAGCTGGGCGCCGTACTGCGCCGGCGTGATCGCCAGCATCCTCTCGCGGCCTCTTTTTCCCAACAGTCGCGCCGTCTCGGGATCCTGCACGATTTTCAGGATGGCTTCCTTCATCGACGGGACTGACTTTGGATCGAACAGAAGGCCGGCGTCACCTACTTGTTCCGTAATAGCAAGGATGCCGGAGGCAGCAACGGGAGTTCCAACCTGGAATGCTTCATAGATGGGAATACTCACACTTTCGAACAGCGACGGCATTACCAACGCTGTCGCCAATCTGTAAATCGCGCGAAGATCCTCCCGCTCCACATACCCAAGCTCGCAAACCTTATCGCTCAGGCTGAATTTGTTGATGGCGGCCATCACGGCGTCGTATCCCTGCCGCTTCTTGCCGGTGAGAACCAGCTTCAAATCGGGAACTTCGGCGACGACGTCTCGAAAAGCCTCGATCAAACGCAAATGATTCTTATGAGGCCAGAATTGAGCTGGATATAGCAGAAATCTTTCGGGCAGCTTCAATCGAACCCGCGTTGCCTGTACCAAATCGTCACTTTCGTCAGCGAAGAACTGTCGCATCGGAGGAGCAGCTATCAGCGCAGTCCGCTCTTCGGGGATGTCAAAGAAACGCATGATGTCTGTTCGTACGTACCGGGACTCGCAGACAACCCGCCGCGCCCGTTTTAGCAACTGAGAGTGGATTTGGTATCGCCATGCCCTTGTCCACCAGGCAAAATGCTCCGGATAGTGGTTTTCCTGCAGATCGTGGAGCGTATACGCGAACGGCTTCGACGTATGCAGCAATGCCAATGAATGAACTGGCGCCAAAAGGATATCCTGCGCCAAAAACGGGTCAGGCAATCTCACGCGCATTCTATGAGCGGTCAGCGCCATCACCTGCCGGGCGCGGGATTCCGAAAACGGACAAATCGGGAAATCCAGATCGGCAAAATCCGGGTTCTTCGGGTTACCGTACACGGTAATCTCGTAACCGGTTGTATGCTGCAGAGCTTGCAGCATCGACAAGGTGTACTGGTACGAACCACCGTTATCGGGTGTGGCGTGCGCGATAACGCCGAGTTTGATCGTCAAAATCCGCCACTCCGTCAGAAGCCCGCTTGTGTCCTTGCTCGCCGAACCAATCCGACGGTCGCGCGCCAAATAGCAAGCACAGGCTGCTCAACGATTCAAGCCGGCCCAAACCCACGTTGCATCCTTTAACTTGAGCAGGTCTCCTCAAGGACTTCCTTCACAGCCAACCCGATTCGCTCTACGTCAAGTTTCGTCAGATCGTAATAGGACGGAAGGTTTACGCCGATCCGGGACGTGCGGGCCGCCACCGGCAACGGCCGTTGCTTATACATCGGCATGGAGGACATCGTGCAAAAGTAGGGGCGCGAGTCGATGCCGCGCTGCTTCAACCCTCCCATAAAGGCATTGCGCCGCATTTCGTCAAAGCTGTCGACCTCCAGACAAACCATCCAGAATGCGCTGCGCGCCCAATTCTTTACGCGGTTGAGACGAACGCTTTCGCTGGTAGCGATAGCCGAACGATACCATGCCATGATCTCGGCGCGACGCTTCAGGAAAACATCGATGCGCTCCATCTGTGCGACGCCCAGAGCGGCCTGCAAATTTGTCATGCGGTAGTTGAATCCACGTTCATCGTGGAAGTAGCGACGTTCGGCGCTCATCGCATGATCCCGGAGACGTTTTGCCCGCCGGTAGAACGCTGGATCATTCGTCGTCAGCATGCCACCTTCGCCTGTGGTCACCACCTTATTCCCGTAGAAACTGAATACCCCGCATTGGCTCAGTCCCCCGACGCGCCGCCCCCTATATTCAGCGCCGTGGGCTTCGGCGGCATCCTCGATAATGGTGATGTCGTGCGCTTTGGCGATGGTCGTGAGCGCATCCATGTCCGCCGGGTGACCATAGAGATGGACGGGCATGATGACTTTGGTCCGCGCCGTAATCAGAGACTCGACCGAGGCCGGATCGATGCAAAGCGTATCGGGATCGACATCGGCGAGAACCGGTGTCGCTCCCGTGTACGCGACCGCATTGGCCGTCGCGACGAACGTCAAATCGGGAATGATAACCTCGTCGCCGGGTCCAAGGCCAAGGGTCGCGAGGGCAAGATGAAGGCCGGTTGTGCCGTTGCTCACCGTCAACGCATAGTCGGTACCGCAATAGCGCGCGAATGTCGCTTCGAACTCATCGATGTATTTTCCGATCGAGGATACCCATCCGGAGTCGACCGCATCCAGCACAAGCTCGCGCTCTCGGGAGCCGATGGAGGGCTGGGAGATCGGGATAAAACTTTCTGACATTATGGGCCTTCTAGATCGAACCAACGAGCGTTTCAAAACGCTTCCACTGAACTTCCTTTGAATAGCGGGTTGATACCATCTCATGGCCCGCACGCGAGAGACTCAGTCTTTTTTCAGAATCCTCCAGGAAAGTCGTGATCTGACTTATGGCCTGCTGCGGCGAGTTGTATGTCGCGATTGTCTGGCCATCTATCATTCCCTCGGGATAGTTGCCTTCGTCCGAAAGAAGCATCGACCCGCTTCCCAGCGCCTCAAAACAACGCATGTTTCCGCGATCAGAGCCCGCCATATCAATTGCACCGTTCAATACGATCTTGGCCGCCGAAAGCACCCTGTAGTAATCCCGTCCAAATATGGGCGCTTTCGTGATTGCCTGGATCGCAGGGGGCCTCCGGTGGCTGGCGAGGGGCAAAAATCGCCCTAGCGGCGATTCTGCCAGCCGACACAGGCGGGACCGATCCAAGTGATACTCGATATTGTACTGGCCAGCAAATTTCGCGACCGCTTCCAATACCGCTGCCCGCCGAACGTGATGTCGCGAATAGCCCCCGACGAACAGCACGTCGATCGGTCGGTCCTGGCAAAGTGCGAATGGCGTCAGCTCCGGGTCGTACGCGGGGAAGAAGTACGCCGTGCGATAGCCTTGCTCATCCCATTTCGCAAGAATCGACGGAAAATTGCAGACCACGAGATCATAAAGAGCAAGCGGCGCGCTCCCCGCCGACACGGCTTGCCAGGCGATGGTCTTCTTTACGCAACCCGGCAGGCTCTTCATAAAGGCCTCTCCCCAACCGGTCGCGTCGAGGTTGTAAAATACGTCCGCGCGGTGCTCTTCGATCTGCGCCTTCAGAATATCGCCAAGCGATGCACGTCGGCTCAAGCCGTGCTCGCGCGCCCAAACCCTCTGAACGTCGCCGTCATCACCATTGGTGAAAAATGCCCACTCCGCTCTCTGCTCGACCGGCAGAAGAATGTGACAAGCCGACTCTCGAAAGTTCAAAAACGCGGCCATTTGACCTGCAAACGTCGAATGGTTTTTGGTCAGTTCGCGAACCCTCGGGCGCAGCGAGGGATAGTATCTGGCATTCTGGAAGAGCCTCACAAACTCATATCCCGACAGGTGTCAGCCGATGTAGTAGATACTCAACCGATGAATTTCGCCGAGGTCAAGCCGCGCTGCATCGGCAGTGCTTGCCATGACCTTGCTGAACCGGCTTCACGGTGTCAGCGCGGGATGGCCGCGATCAGCCGGCTGCGCAGATTCTTGCTCGCCAGGGGGCTCGCAGCGAAAGCCACGGCAAACAACCAGATCGTGCATTCGAGCGCAAATGCCGTCAGCCCCGATCCAGGCACCAATGGTCGGATAATCGTCCCCAGCCCCCATCCGCCCAATGTCACCAGGGCCATGATGACAGCCAGAACAGCGACGTGCCGAAGCGGTTGCGCCAGCGTCCGCCCGATGATGATGAGCCCCAAAAGCCCGAACTGAACAAGCAGGTCACTCGCGACGATGGCGATGGCTGCGCCCAAGGGGCCCCAGGGACGGATCAGCACAATCGACAGAATCAAGAAAACAGCAAGCTGCAACCCCTTCGTCCGCACCAGCAATTCGCCGCGATTGCTGTAATTTGCAAAACTGAGGGCCAGAATGGACGGCGCAATCACGCTGGTGCCAATCAGCAGCGTCATCGTAAGCAATGGATCGTAGGGAATGGCGCCGTGGGTCCAGAGCGCGAAGAAATCCGGCCAAAACGGCAACAGTCCGGACGCTACGACGCTGGCCAGCAGGGCCACGAACAGCGACCCCCGCGCATAAAGGCTTCGCAGCTGGTCCTTCAAGCCGATGGCATAATCGTGCCCAAGCTCGGCCGCCAATGGGAGCGTCGCCTGCGTGCATAACGCTCGCAGCAGTCCGGCGGCGACGCGCGTCAGTCCCCATTGAGCCACGGCCACGCGATCGGACACGAAAGCGCTGACCAGCAGCACGGGCAAGTTGAGCAGCGCCAGTTCCGTTGCGCCCGCGACGGCAAACGGAACGCCATTGCGAAACTGACCCAGCACCCAGGACCAGGATTGCCAGGATCGCCGGCCCTGCGATCGGCGCAGAAACGGAAAGCGCCGCGGCGCATCGACCAGAAAAAGATAGGCCGACAGGGCGATCTGAATTGCCACAAAAGCAATGGTGACGGCCAACAGGCTTCCGGTGGTGACGATCGCGATCAATTGACCGATCTGCGCGATCAGCATGGCCCAGTTCTGCAGCCCGACGGCGCGGCCATACAAGCCGCGCGCGCGATAAAGACCTGAGACCAGGTTGGCTGGCACCGCGGCCAGCATTCCCGCTGTCATGACAACAAACGCAGCGTCAAAATTTGAAGTCGCCTGAAATCCAAGCACGGCAGAAGGAGGATTGAGTTGCGTGCCAACCAACAGCAGGACCACAAGAACCGCTGCGAGCCCGTAGTAAATCCGTAGCATCGCGGCGTAAAATCGCGCGGTTCGACCGTCGCAATCGACGCTTGATTTGAACGCGAGGAACCGATTGATGGCACGAAACTGAAGGCCGCTATCGGCGATCAGTGTGAGATAGCCGACGGAATAGACAACGAGCCAGGCGGCCAGGGTCTCGCCGCTCCAGAAATGCAGAAAAACGGGGACCAGAGCGACTTGCTGGGTCATTCCCAGCACCATCTGGAAGAAACTTGCCGACCACCCGTCAAACAGTCTTCGCGCGCGGCTTGGGCCCGAACTGCTCACTCGTATTCCACTTTTGCCGGGCGTATCGACTGGCTGTTCGGTCAAGGAAGCCTCTCTGGCATCGTGAGCGGGCTACCAGCCCAACGGAAAGATGTCGATAGGTGACCGAAGCACAGGATTAGCCTTGCTACCAACAGGCGCCGGCATCGGCCATTGATTCCGGCCGTGTGTACAAGAAATTTGGTCTTCGACTGTTCCGACATCGGTCCTTGCTGTCGTCACTTTTCAAATTGATATTTTCCGCTCAAAACCGAGTGCTGATGGGATTGTTCCGCCCGGCTCTTCTAGCTCCGCTCAATAAAATCTGGACCAAGTTTGGGTCGATCCTCGGCAAGATCGTCTCGCCCATTGTGCTCGGCGGACTGTTTTTCCTGGTTATCGCGCCGGCTGCCCTCATCTTCCGCGCCCTGGGCAAGGATCTTCTGAATTTGCGCCGCGACCCGGGCGTCACAAGCTACTGGCTTGCCAGAAATCCGCCCGGGCCTGCTCCCGAAAGTATCAACGATCAGTTCTAGGGGGCAGTTGAAATGTCGTTCCTCTACGAATTCTGGCGTTTCATGCGGGCGCGAAAGAAGTATTGGCTCCTGCCGATCATGTTCATGATGGTTGTCTTCGGAGGGCTTCTCGTTCTGGCACAAGGCAGCGCCGTCGCGCCTTTCATCTATACTTTGTTCTGATAGCCGATGCGCGTTCTCGGCATCTCGGCGCTGTACCACGACAGCGCTGCCGCGATTGTCGCGGACGGAACTATCATCGGTGCAGCCCAGGAAGAACGGTTCAGCCAAAAAAAACACGATCCCGGCTTTCCGCTCGCCGCGGTCGACTATTGCCTGAAGGAGGCGGGGTGCGGTCTTGCCGATCTCGACGCCGTCGTTTTCTACGACAAGCCGTTTCTGAAGTTCGAGCGGCTGCTGCAAACCTATGTCGCGTTCGCCCCGCGGGGATTGCGGTCCTTTCAGATGGCGATCCCTGTCTGGTTGCGCGAAAAGATGTTTCAGAAAAAATGGCTTTCCGGCGAGCTCAAGAAAATAGCGCCCGATTTCGATGCATCGGGCATTCTGTTTACTGAGCACCATCTTTCCCATGCCGCGTCGGCGTTCTATCCGTCGCCGTTTCAAGACGCCGCCGTTCTGGTGATGGACGGCGTTGGCGAATGGGCGACGACGTCGCTTGCGATCGGATCCCGCAACGATCTCAAGATTCACAAGGAACTGCACTTTCCCCACTCTCTCGGCCTGCGCTATTCTGCATTCACTTACTACACAGGGTTTCGAGTGAACTCCGGTGAATACAAATTGATGGGGCTCGCGCCATATGGAGAGCCGAAGTTTGCCGGATTGATCTTGGAAAGGCTTGTCGAGCTGAAAGAGGACGGCACCTTCCGGCTCGATCAAGCCTACTTCGATTATTGCACGGGTTTGACGATGACCAACGAGCGGTTCGACGCGCTGTTCGGTCATCCGGCACGAAAGCCGGAAGAACTGCTCACGCAATTCCAGATGGATGTGGCGGCTTCGATTCAGGCCGTGACGGAGGAAGTGATATTGCGGCTCGCGCGTTCGATCCGGGCCGAGACCGGGCTTCCCAATCTGTGTCTGGCCGGAGGGGTCGCGCTGAACTGCGTCGCCAATGGCAAGATTCACCGCGAGAGGATATTCGAGCGGATGTGGATCCAGCCTGCCGCGGGCGATGCCGGAGGCGCGATCGGAGCGGCACTTGCGGCATACCATCTGCGCCATGGCGGAGCCCGCGTGGCTCGCGCCGTTGCGACCGACGGGATGAACGGTGCTTACCTCAGTCACCCACGTCGATTATTCGGCGCGGATTCAGACCGTCAGTAGGCGAACCAACCCTCGTTATCACGCCCTGATCAGCCGCTTTCGCGACCAGACCGGATGCCCGGTGGTCGTCAACACCAGTTTCAACGTTCGTGGCGAACCGATCGTTTGTACAGCCGGCGACGCCTTTCGTTGTTTCATGGGTTCGGAGATTGAAACGCTGATTGTCGGCAATTGTGTCCTGCAGAAGGAAGATCAGAATCCCGGTCTCAAACTGGACTACAAGGGTGCTTTCGATTTGGACTAGGGGGTGGACCTTTTTAGGGCAT
>Ga0209488_10002640_pt1 | contig 14663 bp, 8 predicted proteins | sample Rivendell_Oct201_8_FD_188349 | JGI IMG/M metagenome (GOLD analysis project Ga0209488, IMG submission 188349) | Vadose zone soil microbial communities from the Eel River Critical Zone Observatory, Northern California, USA -... | ecosystem: Environmental > Terrestrial > Soil > Vadose zone >... | reverse complement strand
CAACACCCGCTCCACTCTCAAAGTCGGCAAGAAAGAGTACGACATCTACCGGCTCGACGCGCTCGACCAGCAAGGCATTTCGACCAGGCATCTGCCCTTCTGCCTGCGCATTCTGCTCGAGAATCTGCTGCGCACCGAAGACGGCCGCAATGTAACTCGGGACGACATCCTTGCACTAGCCGCGTGGGGCATTCGCAAGGCGAACATCAAAGCGCAGCCCGACAAGGAAATCGCTTTCACGCCCAGTCGCGTCCTTTTGCAGGATTTCACCGGCGTACCCTGCGTCGTCGACTTGGCCGCCATGCGCGACGCCATGCGGCAACTCGGCGGCGATCCTACGCTGATCAATCCTCTGCAACCCGTCGAACTGGTGATCGATCACTCCGTGCAGGTGGACGAATTCGGCAGCGCAAACGCTTTCAACGTGAATGCTCTTCTCGAGTTCCAGCGTAACAAGGAACGTTATTCCTTTCTGCGCTGGGGACAAACTGCCTTTCGAAACCTGGCGATTGTTCCGCCCGACACCGGCATCGTGCACCAGGTCAACCTCGAATATCTGGCGCGCGTGGTCTTCGTGCAGGACATTGCCGGCAAACTCACCGCCTACCCCGACACTCTGGTCGGCACCGACAGTCACACCACGATGGTGAATGGGTTGGGCGTGCTGGGTTGGGGCGTGGGCGGAATCGAAGCCGAGGCGGCGATGCTCGGCCAGCCGGTCTCCATGCTGATTCCTTCGGTAGTCGGCGTCAAGCTCACAGGACGTTTGCGCGAAGGCGCCACCGCCACCGATCTGGTGCTGACCATCACCGAGATGCTGCGCAAGCACGGTGTGGTCGGAAAATTTGTCGAGTACTTCGGCCCCGGATTGCGCGACCTTCCATTGGCGGACCGCGCCACCATCGCCAACATGTCGCCGGAATACGGCGCGACCTGTGGCATCTTCCCCATCGACAAAGAGAGCCTGCGCTATCTGCGCCTCACCGGCCGCGCCGCGGACCAGATCGCACTGGTCGAAGCCTACAGTCGCAAACAGGGTCTGTTTCAGGACGAGGCAACTCCTGACGCGACATACTCCGAACTGCTTACACTAGACCTTGCCAGCGTTGAATCCAGTTTGGCCGGACCCAAGCGCCCGCAGGACCGCGTCATGCTGTCGCAAGCAGGGGAATCCTTTCGGCAGGCGTTGCCTTCACTGCTCAAGCCCAAAGCGGCTGCAGCCGCCGTAACCGGTCCTGCAGCCGCGGCTAAGACTAGCGCTGCGAACAATAGTGCACGCTGGGAACAAGAAGGAGGCAGTCCCGCCGCGATCGGCGTCGAGGACCCCAACGTCGAGGAACACGTTACGCCAGCGGTAAAGAATTATCTGCAGCACGGCAGCGTGGTAATTGCCGCGATTACGTCGTGCACCAACACTTCGAATCCCTCAGTAATGCTCGGCGCGGGATTGCTGGCCAAGAATGCAGTAGAGAAGGGCCTGTGCGTTCCACCCTGGGTGAAAACGTCGCTGGCTCCGGGTTCAAAAGTTGTGCGCGATTATCTCGAGAAGGCAGGCTTGATGCCGTATCTCGAAAAGTTGAAGTTCCACATCGTCGGCTATGGATGCACCACCTGCATCGGCAACTCCGGGCCTCTTCCTGCGGAAGTGTCTCAGGCTATCGACGAGAAAGAACTGGTGGTGGCTTCCGTCCTCTCCGGCAATCGCAACTTCGAAGGCCGCATCAACTCTGAAGTTCGCGCCAACTATTTGATGTCGCCGCCGCTGGTGGTGGCCTTCGCTCTCGCCGGACGGATTGATGTCGACCTGCGCAAAGATCCGCTGGGCAAAGGCAAAGACGGCAACCCCGTCTATCTCGCCGATGTCTGGCCCTCTCAGAGCCAGATCGAGCAGACCATGCAGCAGTCGATTTCCTCCGAGATGTTTACCCGAAGCTATGGCGAAGTTTTCCAGGGAGACGAACATTGGCGCGGACTGTCAGTCCCCCAGGGCGAGACTTACCAGTGGGAACCAGACTCAACTTACATTCGACAAGCTCCTTACTTCGACAATATGGAGGTCTTTCCCTCGGCCGTGCACGATATCCACGGCGCGCGCGTGCTTGCCGTGCTCGGCGACAGCGTGACCACCGACCACATTTCTCCCGCCGGCTCCATCAAGAAAGACAGTCCCGCCGGAAAATATTTGCAGGAGCACGGCGTCAAGCCCGCCGACTTCAACTCGTATGGCTCTCGCCGAGGCAATCATGAAGTGATGGTGCGCGGCACCTTCGCCAACGTTCGCCTGCGCAACAAGCTGGTCTCGACCGAAGGCGGATTCACCCGCCATTTGCCCAGCGCAACCGAGATGTCGATCTTCGATGCCTCGGTGAAATACCAGGCCGAAGGAACTCCGCTGATCGTTCTTGCGGGCAAGGAATACGGCTCAGGCTCGTCGCGGGACTGGGCCGCCAAAGGCCCGCGTTTGCTGGGAGTGTACGCGGTGATCGCCGAAAGCTATGAGCGCATCCACCGTTCAAACCTTGTCGGGATGGGAATCCTGCCGCTGCAATTTCTTGCGGGCCAGACAGCGGAATCGCTCCAGCTGACCGGCGAAGAAGTGTTCGAGATCACCGGCATCCGCGAAGTGGTTGAGCATTTCGCCGCAGGCCAGCAAGTCAAAGTCCGCGCCAAGCCTCACGGGAAGACAATCGAGTTCGAAGCGCTGGTGCGCATCGATACGCCGCAGGAAGCGCTCTACTACGCCAATGGGGGAATTTTGCAATACGTGCTGCGGCAGTTGCTAGCGGCAAAACCGCAAGCCGTGGGCGCGTAGTTTTTCTTTCTACTCGAAAAGTGGGGCACCTTTTTCGGTCTTCGGCTTCTTGCGCTTGGGGACGGCCTTCACCTCAAATGCCCCTGCGGCTTTTAAGTCGTCTTCCGAAATGAGCGGGCCCGCGCAGATTCGGTCCAGAAGTTCGGACTGCTGAGGCTCGAGGTCGACCAGCATTGCTAGGACGTTCAAGAGGTTCAACAGTTCCGTTGTGTACTCGGGGAGCCAATGGTCGGGTTGAATGTCGCCGAGCGGTGACGGCTTTCGGCGGTCGCCGATGATAGGGCGCTCCCGATTTTTCCTGCGGTAGCTGAACCACTGCACTAGAATCTGCTTGCCTGATACTTCGTATTGCCACACGCTTAGCGGCACGTTGTTGATGAAACCGTGTCCCACTAGCAATCGATTCTTCCCGGCGTCGTACCCGAGGGTGTCGGGCATTCCCGCTGGTTCGGAGGAGATTTCACCTTCCTTCGGAACGACCGGGGCTCGCCCTTCGGGGAGCCGCGGCGGGCCGTCCGGACGACCTCTAGCGACATCGCTCATGCGTTCTCCGAATGTGTGAAGCCAGAGGATGCGCCGACCCAGTTCGGTGGCGTCTTCAAAGGTAGAGGCATCGGCGGTCATGGGGATTCGGAGGCCTGGCGTTGAAAGGTCCACTTGGAAGCGTGCGGTGTACGCGGGATTTGCTGCGACGGCGGCTATGTAGGAAACGAAATCGTGCGGCCCAACAGTTGCGACGAATCTGTCAGACAAGATTCTTAGAAGGTTGGGCCGGATGTTCGATTTTCTGTCCTTGTCCCCAAAGACCGGGAAAGCTCTGCCGCCCCGCCCGGAGTAGTGATCGAGGTCGGGTACGTAGGGGGTGAAGGTCACCGCAGGGCCGCTTGTCGGTGCGGTTCGGGTCAGAGCCGTCAGGAATATTTGTGAGTCCGAGCGCGATTGCCACAACTCGGCGTTAGGCTGAGTGATGACGCGCGCGTCTGGGATTATCCATTGGCGGTTGAAGGACCGAAGCCCGTAGCGGACTGGCGCGACTACCAAACTCTTCTCCTCGATGATGGGTTTTGGTTTCGCGGTGAACCCCGGTATCCCTTCCTTCACTATGGAACGAATGTGCCGGTCTGCGGGAAGGCCATCGCGCAGCGTAGGATGAAAAAGCTCCTCCTTACGGGACTCCTCAGCTTGGATCAGGGATTTCCACCTGTCCTCCAAGCTTTTTGAATCGGGGGCGATCACCCATGTGCGCTTAGTTTGCACTCCAGAGCCGTTATAGACAAATAGCTCTTCAAGTTTTGGATATTCGGCCCACGCGCCCTCCGAGGCTGGCAGGAACGGCGCGCGCCAGGTTGCGGGCGCTTCGATCCAATCCTGATCGCTAAGCCGCATCGCGGATAGGGCCTTGAATTTTTGCTCTCTTTTTCCAAGCGGTAATGCCCGGAAGTGAACGCTCGCGGGAGATTCTACCTTTGAGGCCTTCGAACGGGAAGCCATGACTATGCACACTGGTTGCTGGACACCCTGGAAGATGCGGGTGTTCACTTCGGGCTGGTGACCTTCCGGCGAGCAGTCGATAACCCAGATGTCGTCACAGGTGCGCCTCATGTAGTCACGCATCTTCTGGAATCCGGGCCCCGCGAGAAAACCTGCAACGCTGATGAAGCAGACGATTCCGGTGTCGTGCGCGGGCTGCTGGTCGAATACCTTCCATGTAGCCCAGCGCCAAAAGTAGATATATAGATTGCGCAGGTGCTTGCTGTGCGCTCCGGCGTGCCATTCCGCCGGAGGCATCCAAGATTGGAGTGGTGGCGGATCTTTCTTGTTGGGACTCGCATGCTCAATCCAGCCGCCGCGACCCATCGCCTTTTCCTTATAGGGCGGGTTGCCCAGAACTACTGTGATAGGCTCTTCGCGCTTGATCTTATTTGCCTCGCGCCGCGATCTGCCGAGCGCGGCGACCATACTCATAAAATAGTCTTCATTCTCATATGGGTCGCCGAGAGTGTCAGTTACGAACAGTCGCAGGGGCGAGTCAGATGCGGAATGGGTGAGGTCCACGATCTCGGCAAGAATCCTCAGCTGCGCCACGGCGAATGGGCCGAGTTGAATCTCGAAACCGATCAAACGTGAGAGAGCCGACTGAATTGCGCCCGGAACCGCGCCCGGGCCTTCATCGGTACTTACCCTGTCGGCGATGCGGCGGAGCACGCCAAGTAAGAAGGTTCCGGTGCCCACAGCGGGGTCGGCTAGTGTGACTTGGGGCGATGCCAGGCCTGCGTGCAAGCCGAAGCGTTTGCTGCGCAGCGCCTCATCCACCAGAGCAACCATCGCTCCGACAACCTCGGGTGGCGTGTAGTAGGAGCCGGTCTCCTTGCGGAGCTTCTTGTCGTAGACGTCAAGAAATTCTTCATAAAAATAGAGCCATGCTTCTGGCTCGCCTTTACTAACCTTTTTCCAGTCAACCTCGTGAAGCACGCGCGTGAGCGTACCTAGAGAAGTCTTGAGGGTTTGCTGGTTCTCGGCGTTGTCGGTCAGCAGGCGGAGGGCGGCGCCGATTAGCGTGCTGCTTCGTGCCAGCTCGGCCGCGGCTTTATCCAATCCGTCGTTAAGAGCGATCCCTTTTGCCCTGGCCATGAGCATCCCGAACGTGACTGCTTGCGCATAGCCGTCTGCGAAACGCTCGTCGGTAGCGTCTGGGAAGAGAAGCTTCCGCCAGTCCACGGCGAGATCGGTTAGAGCCTGACTCTTAAGGCCCAGCTGCTCAGTTACTTCATCGCGCAGCAGCCGACAGAGGCGGGCGGTGGTGTGAGCAAGCTCGCGAGCGCTGCGGGGCGGAATGGGCCTCCAGCGCAGGAAACTCTCGAAGAGAAGAAGCAGGCCCGGCGGCGGGGCGAGCTTGGCCCCCGACGTTTCGATGTCGCCTTGGAGCGTGAGGACGGAGCCTGAGAGCTTTCCGTCCTGCCATAGGCTGAAAGAATTTCCGTCGGAATAGATCAGATTGGGCAGCGAAGATAGCCGGTCCCATTGTGCTTTGTCATGGGGATCTTTGAAGCGAAGCGGATTTGCGCCCTTTCCAGGAGCCTTCAGTTCTACGAAGCCAACAAGTGCTTTGTCGACGGTGATGGAATAGTCGGGGCGCGTCTTCAGATCGTGTTGAGAGGTCTCGCCGACCGCGACGACGGCTCCGGCGCGGAAGTTGCAGAGTGTTGCTGCATCTTCGATCAACTGCTCAAAAGGAGCGCGAAGTTGATCTTCGGGCTGGCCAGTCGCGGCGGGGTTGGCGAGCTTGCTCTTCGCTGCTATGCCGAAGTTTGATACTGCTGTTTCTATGCTTAGGGCCATTGCCTTTTCGAGTCAGCGAATCAAATTTGCTCTTTCTCCCAGGCACCGTTATGCAGTGAGCCCCAGAGAAACGTCGGAGGAATCAGGCCATTGGTAGCCAGGATGTAACTGGCGATTGCGCTTTTCCCGCGGGATGTCTGACTCCTCGCTTCTGAATGACCTCTTGAATTCTAATGATTCCCGAGCGATGCCCTAATCGCCGAGTATCTGTCGTCCCTACGGGACTCGGGTCCTCTTTTCTGCTTACCCAGGGCTTACGCCCCTTCGACTTCGCTCAGGGCGGGCTCTGGGCTAATTTATGCCGCCGCTCCGCGGCTGGGGTTTGGTGACGCCTGTTTGCGCGCTTCGCCCACGAGTCCAGTTTTCACGCGGGCGGCGCATGCTGGGTCAAAATCAGAGTCAGAAGTTGAGATTGGAATCAGAATCGAGGCCAAAACGAAGATCAAAGTCAAAGGCAGCGGACAGAGCCTGCCCTGAGCGAAGTCGAAGGGAGTGTCCGCTCTACATGGCTTAGCGGGGATTGCGGCGTTGGGCTAGGGCGCGTCTGCTTTTGAAGAGTAATGGCCATGCTTCTTTGTAGCCCTCGTAGCTGTAACGGTCCTTCTTCAATGGGACCATGGGGAACAGCATCAGGCCGGTTTTGCGTTGCGGGCCCAGGAGCACGGCGGCGGGGATGAGGTACCAGGCGTCGACGGGAATCACATACGCGGCGAAGAGGTCGAGTTGTTGGAGGGTGTAGTCCTGCTTCTTGTGGTAGTTGGGCTTGAATTGGCAGAAGTATCCGGTGCCGGTGCGGACGGTGGTGGATTTGACCTGGACACGTAGGAAGTGAGGGCCATGTTCGACTCCTACGTCATAGGCGGTGGATTCTCCCCAGGGCTTGGAGAGGGTGAAGCCGCGGGATGCGGCTTCGGCCATGAATTGCAGTTCTACCCATTCACCACGCTTCTTGAAAGTGGTGAAAACGTTGCGCTTACATGATTCCTGACTCATCTCCCCGCCCTGTCTGAACCCGACGAACTGGCCCAAAAGAAAAGACGCGACCCGTAGGCCGCGCCTTCTTTTCTTAAAGTTTTACCCTATATTTTCAGTATAGCAACTTGGGATGAGGCAACCGGACATTTTTGGGGATTTATTTCGCCAATGTTGACAGAGGCTTAGGCGGAATGAGGCCGGTTTTGCCCCTTGACAAGATTTCGGCGGGGGGCGGCGGCGCGAAAGCCCTCCCTTTTTAAGGCTAAATCAAGAGCGAGATTTCCCAACAAAGTGTTTAGCCGCTGAGGAAGACCCTACACCGAAAAGGCCAACCCCATCTCCGCATTCTCGGGAGGCAACAGCACACGCATACCATTCTTGCGGTGGCCGCTGTGTTTGCCGAGCCAATGTTTCAGATGTTTTCGGTCCGACGGCGCCAGACGCGAAAAAAACGCTCCCGCTCGCCCTCGATTATCCGCCCAAACAATGTCCGCGTGTCCCCGCAACATCAAGCTCGTACCCGGCAGCACACAGTGGAAGTGCAGGTTTGAGCGCAGAGGAACGGGTTCGGTTGCGTGAATGGCAAATCCATGCTCGCACACATTGATCGCGACCGCTGGCAGAGTGCGGCCCTCGCATTCGAGATAGACCATAGTCTTCATCTCGTGGCGCGGCGACTGGCGGCGATTATTCTTCACGAGTTTTCCGCGGGGCGACAGGGCATCCTTTACCTCCGCCATTTCAAGCGGCTTGTAAAGAATTCGGTTTGCGCCAGACTGAAAAGCTGCGCCCGTCCCCGGATACATCGCGGCCAGGGCCAGAACCATGGGTCTTTGTAGAGGTGCCAGACTGCTCGCCATCTTAGTGACTGCGCCCGCTCCGGGCAGATCAAAATCCACGATAAGTACGGAACACCTTCCAGCCAACGCCACTTCCATTGCCTGATGGTGAGTCCGGCAAGTCACTTGGTCAATTCCAAGTTCTTTCAGCGCGGTTTTCAAAGTTTGAAGGGATGGCGTGTCATGACACAACACAGCAGCAGACCGGTGCATACATTTCACGGTACGAGCGCACGCTGGCCGCGTAAAGTCACCCACGTAATTTGAGTGAGGTTACCCAGCGAAAATATAGGACCACCGTGGTTTGGATTCGTATCAGGGGATGGCTTCAGCCATGCCGGCGATGGGGCACAAAAGACGGGCTTTAGCCCTGCTGTTGACGTGGCGGGTTCTCACGGGAAGTCCACATCCAACGCATAGATGTCCTGAGTGCTCACGCCGCGGACAAAAAGCCGCGAGTCATCGGGCGCCTGGCCGCTCCACGATCCCCAGATCGCGAAATAGCGGCGCAATCGGTTCACGCTGAACAGATCTCTGGATTATGACTTCCTACCTTCACGCGCCGACAGAACGGATTCTCTTTACCCGGCCAATAGTCTTGTTGGACGTATACTTGCCAGGTTCGAGACGTTGCGTAGTTACCCATTGTTCGTAGCTGTTATCACCAAGCCGAGGTCGAATGAAATATTGCCGCTTTGAACTGAAGGGCCAGCCGCACTACGGGCTGGTTGAGTCCGCTGCGGGACGCGACACAATTATGCGCATCCTGCTTAAACCTCCGGAAGAAGCCGATGGCGACCTGGAGAATCTGCGCACGCGGAAAATTGAACCGATTCCGCTCGATGAAGCGGCTTTGCTGGCTCCGGTGCGCCCGTCGAAGATCGTGTGTGTGGGCCGCAATTACCGCGAGCACGCCGCCGAACTCGGCCACGACGTGCCGGTAGAGCCGCTTCTTTTCCTGAAGGCTACTTCCGCTTTGTTGGCGCCTCGCGGCACGATCCGGCGGCCTAAAATCTCGCAGCGCGTGGACCACGAGGGTGAGCTGGGAGTGGTCATCGGCAAGACGTGCTATCAGCCTCCGGTCGAAAGCGAAGTTCGACAATATATTCTCGGCTACACGTGCCTGAATGACGTGACTGCGCGCGACCTGCAAAATAAGGACGGGCAATGGACCCGGGCGAAAGGATTTGACACGTTCTGTCCGGTCGGCCCGGTAGTGACCGATGAAGTCGATCCGTGGGCGGGCGTGGGAGTGGAAACGCGCGTCAATGGGGAGGTTCGGCAGCAAGGGAACACGCGGGACTTCATCTTTGCGCTGGATGTGGTCATTCGCCACATCGCTCAGGTGATGACGCTGTTTTCGGGCGATGTGATCGCTACGGGCACACCTTCGGGAGTTGGACCGCTGGTTGCCGGAGACGTGGTTGAAATCAGTATAGAGGGGGTGGGGACGCTGCGGAATTCTGTGGCCGACGAGTAAGGAAATGGAGGATTACTGCAGGCGAAATCTTTCTCTCATCAGCCGCTGTACGCGTGGCTTATAAAGCAAGTCGTAGGCGAGTTCTTTGTCGGGGAACATGGCTAGCGCGGCGCGCTTTGCACCGGCGGCGAGTTCCGAGGCTTCCTCAAGGGTAAGACTGGAATCCTGGCCGATCACGGACATCACCATGCTCATCATCATCTGCAGGCGGCGGATCTTGCGAGCTTCGTCCTCGGTCTCGCGCCTGTCTTCGTCATTGTCATTGGCTAAAGGGAATCCCTGCTCGTGATTCGCTTGATCCGGCATGTTCATCGTTGCCTCTTTATGTACGCCTTCTCGCACAATCCCAAGTTTTTTAGATGACTCGGGCCAGCCTGGTGTTGCGTAAACCCTTTAGGGCATTCTGCCTCAATTCGCCGGGAAAGCAACTGCACGAAAGTGCTGCTCTTCCAATCTCAAGAGATCACTGAGCATAATGGTGATCTTCATTATTTTAATCGGTGGCTTCAAAACCGAGCGGGCGAGGCGCCCGCTCCTACGCGGGGCGCAACCCCGACGCGGAAACGCCGCATCCGATCGAAAGAGGAGTAAAATCCGCGATGTAGGAGACGTTCATGGCAGAGTCCCAGAAATCGACGGCAGGGGTAAGTCCCCGTCCCGATCCGAATGAGAAGCTGGTGAAAGTCTTCGATGCGGATCGGGAGTCCGAGGCTCTGGTGGTGAAGGGGTTACTGGAATCGTCGGGGATTGACACCGATATGACTTCCCTGTCTGCGCCGCAAGATACTTTCCCCGGCGTTGGCGGCACCATCATTCTGGTCCGCGAGCAGGATGCCGAGGCGGCACGGCGGATCATCGCGGAGTTCCGGCAATCGGCTGACGCGGGCGATGACGAAACCGCCGAATACGACGCAGTCGATGATGAGGTAACGGCGGACCCTACGGGAGAGCCTCCGCAGAAGGGGTGACGGAGTGTCCGTCCAGATAGAAGGTTACGGCCCCGTCCAGATCGGTTCGGTAAATGCGCGCGCCTGAGCGGACGAGACGATCGAGGATTTCGGGCCGCGGCAATCCGAACGAGTTACGAAATCCCACCGAGATTACAGCGTATTTTGGTTTTACCACGGCCAGCAATTCGGATGTCGTCGCGTTCGCGCTGCCATGGTGCCCGACCCGCAGGAGATCCGCTGTGGGATGATGGCGTGCGGCAACGCGGCGCTCTACTTGCGTCTGTGCGTCGCCTTCGAGCAACACGGCTGAAGTTCCGTAGCTGACGCGCAACACCAGGGAATCGTTGTTCTGGGGCTTGTTGCCAACGAGCCAATCCTGGGGTGGGGCCAGCACTTCAACCGTCGCTCCGCCGAGATCGAGTTTATCTCCTTCCCAGTGTCGGACCACGTGTATGCCGAGAGCTTGCGCCTCTGCGATGATGCGGTCGAGCGCCGCACTCGGCGGTAGCAGAGCAACCCACAACTCCTGAGGCCGAAAATTCTTCAGCACTGCCACCATTCCGCCGATGTGGTCGGAGTGGCCATGGGTGATTGCAACTACGTCCAGCCGCGAGATACCGCGCCACCACAAATAGGGAGAGACGACGTCCTCGCCGAAATCGAGTTGTGAGGAGCCACCACCGATGGGACCTCCGGCATCGACGAGCAGCGCGCGTCCCTGCGGCGTAACTAGCAGCGTGGAATCTCCTTCACCAACATCAATCGACGTGATTTCCAGCACGCCCGGACGAACTCTCGGTTGCGGTGGAATAAAAGCGAGGACGACGGACGCCGCAAGAATTGCCACCAAGCCCGCGCCCGCGTAAATCGCACGACGGCGTGCCAACACCATCGCCAACACCAGCGCTGCTGCCGACGCTACGATTATCACGGCAGACGGTGTGGCCACGCGAAGGTCGGCCAGGCGCAGTCCGCCCAGATCGCGAACCATCCCGGTGATGGCGTCTACGGCGATCGCGGTTAGAAGGGCTGGAGCTTTGGCTAACCATAGCGACGCGTAACCGAGCGCCAAGGCTGCAACGGCCGCTGGCATCATCAATTCCGTGAGGGGAACAACCAGCACATTGGCGGGGAGTCCGACGGTGGTGGCGCGATGGAAGTAATACGCCATGGGCAATGCCAGCCCCAGTTGCATGACGGCGGAGATGAAGAGCAGATCGAACACGCCAAAGCCAAATCTTGCGGCAAAACGGACCAGTCGTCGCGACCATCGCTGGCCAACAAACTGCGCTACGCGGCCAGCGATGAACTGCAAATCCACGCGGAACTGCGCCACGCGCGGGGGCAGCGACTGGCTGTAGTCTTCGGAATCCCAGTTTGCCAACGCCCGCCGGTAAAACACAGAAGTGCGCTCGAGCATGGGCAGTCCTATCGCTGCCACAATCAGCACGCAGATGAATGTCATCTGGAAGCTAGCCGTGAACAGCTGCCGCGGATCAAACACCAACAGGCCCAGCGCAGCCGCGCCCAGAGCGTTTACCATGGCGCGATCGCGGTAGAGCAAGCGCGTTCCCAGATAGATGGCGCACATCAGGGTGGCCCTCCAGACGGGCGCGCCTACTTCGGTCAGGAACGCGTATGCAACACACGATCCCACCGTCAGCAGGGTTGCGGGAACGTCGCTCACCCGCATGCGGCGAAGCGTCCAGAAGACAACGAATGCCAGGATGCTGACGTTCATCCCCGACACGACAAGAACGTGATAGGTCCCCGAGCGCTGGAAATCGACACGCGTGTCGCGATCAATGAAGGCTTCATCTCCAATGACCATCGCATCGATGAGGGCAGCCTCGCGCGGCGCCCAAAGTTGGTGCACCTTGGCAACGATGCTGCGGTGGATGCGGGTGCGGTAGTACTCGATGCGGCTTCCGGCGAAACCGGGGATCACTTCGACGTTCTCAAGCTTGGCCGAGCCCAGCGCCGCTATCCCGTTTGCCGCGAGATAGCCTTCGTAGTCAAAGGCTCCAGGATTGCGGAAGTTTCTTGGCGGCCTCAACTTTGTGAAGAAGCGAATTCTCTCGCCGTAGCGCAAGACACGCATCGAGTTCGCGATGTCACCGTTCGCTGCGGCTTGGCCGCTTTCCTTCCCGCCTGCACCCTTCGCCTGCGGAGCATAAATATTCAGCCGGATGCCCGAGTGCACCGATGCACTTTGTCCCGTGTCATTCTTAACTTCTTCCGTCTCGACATCAGCGGTCTGTTGCAGTTCACCGAAACTGGCCTGCCTCAAGCGGCCATCTCGCGTTACATGAGCCGTAATTTGAAGCTCGCTGCCGTCGGTAAAGGGCTGTATTGCCGTATTTAAAAGCGGCGATGCGCTTCGGACCTGCACGTGCAGCGCTCCCGCCAGGAAGAAAACGCCCAAGGCCATCCCGTACGCAAGCCAAAAGCGACGGCGCGCAAAGTAAGCAGCCGCCGCAGTGAACGCGAGTCCGGCGGCAATCCAGCACAATGCCGGCCACCAGAGGTACACGCCCGCCACGATCCCCAACGAGTATGCCAATGCAGCCCACAGCAAGGGCTGCCGCGTCGGTTTGAACGCAAAGGTCGGAGGACCGGATGAGGCCGGAGTATGTGATGCATTCACGAGCGGAACACTTATGAGCACTCCACTCATGTGCAGTCCACTCGCCGGTAGTTCACAGGATGGAATTGCTTCCGGTGAGGGCGTAGAGATTTCGGGCTGCGCAGAGATTCGAAGTCCCGCTCAACGTACGAGTTGCAGGACGCTTTCCAGATGGTGAGTGTGTGGGAAGAGATCGACGAGATGCGCCTGCTCAACCCGATAGCCTGTGGCCAACAAGGGTACCAGGTCACGCGCCAGCGTCGCGGGATCGCATGAAACATAGGTCAGCCGGGGCGCACCCATACTCGCAAGAGCACGCGCCACACGTTCTCCCAAGCCGCTTCGCGGTGGATCTACCACGACCAGGTCCGCCTTGTGGAGATCAGCAGGCGCGGTTGCTCCCTTGACGGTTCGCTCCTGGCCCTGCGGGCGGCTCAAGTACTCCTCGGTCGTGGCCTGAACTACCTCTCCATTGGCAGGCAGATTGTAGCGAAGGTCGGCGGCGGCTGGATGTGACGGTTCAACAGAAACGATGTGATGAAAGTCACGAGCCAGGACTGTGGAAAACAGGCCCACTCCCGCGTAAAGGTCGAGCACAAGATCACCCGCACGATCCTGGGTCACGATCTTGACCAACTCGTCGGTGAGATGACGATTGGTCTGAAAGAATGCGCCGGCACTGACCCGGTAAGCGGCAAGTTGCGTCCGGTAAGTCAGGTCCTTCTCGCCATCGGACAGAAAAATTTGCTGCTGGATGGCCGCACGTTCCCCGGGCTGGCGCGCGCGGAATGCGACGACTCCCGCAATCTGTGGCATCGCCGCGCGTAAGTTTTCTGCCCACTCCCTAACCGCCGCCCGGCGCGCCTCGGCGGCACACCAGAGTTCCACCAGCAGTTGCGTGTCGTCAGCATTGGCGAAGAATTCAATTTCGCGTACTCCCTCCGGCACATGGCCCGCTCGCCCGGATTGCCATAACACGGCAATCCCGCGATTGATTAGCGGCGAGCTGATGGGGCATTCTTCCACGGCTATCAGATCGTGCGATGCCAGTTTGAAATATCCAGCCACAAACTCGGGCTTCGTTCTCACCTGCAGCCGTGCGCGATTGCGATAGTTCCAAGGGGGCGAAGGGTGCACTTCGATCCCGCATTGCAGCTCCAGCTTGGCGATGCGCCGTAAGTTCTCGCGCAGGATCTCCTTCTTAATTTCGAGTTGATGCTCGTAGCTGGCGTGCTGGTATTGACATCCGCCACACGGTCCGAAGTACGGACAACCGGGCTGGACCCGATGCGGAGAGGGCTCGACGATAGCCTCAACCTTCGCGCGTGCGAAGCTGGACTTCTGCTCGGTGAGTTCCGCCTGAATCTTTTCCCCATCCAGCACGAAGGGAACGAATACAGCCTTGCCGCGTCCGTGGGCGTCGGCAGGCAGGCGGGCCAAACCATCACCGCCATAGATTAGCCTTTCAATTGTCAGGAGCAAGAGATGATTCTACAGGCATGGGAGTTTTTGAGATCACAAACTCCTGCGTGGTGAAACGCGCGTTTGACAGGTTTCCTTGTCTGCCCCTAACCTTGAACTTCCTCTGGTTATGAAGGTTCTCGTTCTCGGTAGCGGCGGGCGTGAGCATGCGCTGGTGTGG
>Ga0209488_10002639_pt1 | contig 14664 bp, 13 predicted proteins | sample Rivendell_Oct201_8_FD_188349 | JGI IMG/M metagenome (GOLD analysis project Ga0209488, IMG submission 188349) | Vadose zone soil microbial communities from the Eel River Critical Zone Observatory, Northern California, USA -... | ecosystem: Environmental > Terrestrial > Soil > Vadose zone >... | reverse complement strand
CCAAGTCAGCACGCCATTCCAGCCACCGAGCTCGGCACGGCATGAACTTACGTTATGCGCAGCGTTCGAGTGATCATAAACTCCGCCAAAGAACGCAGTCGAAGCATCCTTGCCGATTTGCTTCACCAACAGATGGCGGCCACCAGGATGCTCGTCAAGGAAAGCCCCTACATCGTGAATGAAGCCAGATATGATGACCAAAGGGCGAGTCTTCGACTGCTCCTGGACTATGACGTACGGTGATGTCAGTGCCAGCACTCAAACCAAGGCCAAAGCTCAGCTCACAGCTCTGATATGAGATGACGGGAAGATCCACGTTCTCCTTGGGCCAGGTCAGGCCATCCTGGGTTTTACGAAGGTGCTTGAGTTGCATCGTGAGCTGGCCCTTCGTAACTTCATTATCCGGGAACACCTATCAACACCGCCGTTTCAGCACTTCGACGTTCCCAAGGAACCCTCTTCCCGGAGAACCGACCTTCAAATGCGACGCTAGACCAAGTTTGGCACAAAAGGCGATGAACCATTTGGTGGGGTCATACTGATACCATCTAATCGCATTCCGGTAGTCCGTCGGAAACTGGTGATGAAAATTGTGATAACCCTCCCCAAAGGTCACGAGGGCGGTGATCAGGTGGTCCCTCGGCGAATGCCTATCGTCGAACGGCGTCTCGCCAAGCCAATGAGCAAGCGAGTTGAGCGCGAATATGCTGTGGTGCACCAAACACATCCGCATCGCTCCCGCATAGACGCACCCGCCCCGCCAATCACCCCAAAGATAGCCGGGGATCGCGGCAGGGAGGGAAAAGCCCATAAGGAGGATGAGCGGCACATACCACCGCTGCTGCCAACGCACGATCGTGCTCTTCCCGAGATCGCTCACGTCCGCCACACCAGGTCGGCGCCGCGGCTTGACGAGCATCCAGCCGATGTGGCACCACCAGAACCCGCGATTTGCATCGTAGGGGTCGAGATCGGTGTCGACGTAGCGGTGATGCGCGCGGTGGCCACGAGCCCACCATCTGATCGACCCCTGGGCAGCGCCGGCACCGGCAAGAGCGAGGAATATTTGTAGGGGTTTTGAAGCATTGTAGGAACGATGCGACCAAAGACGGTGATATCCCGCAGTAATACCTAGAGAAGCGGAAGCGAGAACTCAGTCTGGGTCAGAACAAGCAGTATGGGGCTCGCGAGATACGAACCGAGCCCGGTGAAGAAATAATAGAAAGTGGCAAAAGCTAGGGTTTCCCAGCGGAGCTTCGTGGTCAGGGCCCCGTAGATGGCGATAGACGGGCTTGCGGTGAGGATGGCAAGGCTGAGATAGTTAAGCTCCGTCCACCAATTCCCCCATGTGACCGGAGGGAGAGGTTTCGAGTCTCTCAATTCGTACTCGATATAGTTATCGGGTATGTGCGCATCATCTGGTCCAATGTCAACAGACCCGAGCTTGTTCTTGGTGTCAATCTTTGGGGTAAGAGTTGACATGGCTCGAATGACCTGGGGGTCGAAAAGACAAATCCCTATGTTCTCTTTTTATATGCAAGATACACCGCAAAACGTTGGGGAATTGCGGCAGGGAACAATATAAAAGCAGTATCGTAACCTTGGAGCTTCCGCCACGAGGCAATAAGCCAGAAAGTCGACGGAGGACAAGCGACGTCTTCTCATGCACACGCAGATTTCGCACAGTCTACGGCATACCGATATGTCATTGATGATGATGCCGTCGGCTGGTGGCGAGTGGCGAGCGGATTTAGAGTAAAAGAATCCAGAAAGAATTACCACAGTTCGCAAAAGTCTGCGGGATTTCCAGTGGGTCGCGATGAATGTGCTGACGGGTAGTCTAAAGCTAGCAGAATGGTGCAAGAGTCCCGATGTTGTGCCGAATGGTCCCGACGCGACGACGGTGCTCCATCTCCATCATGACGGAAAGCTTTACTATCGTGTGATGACTCGGGCGCCAATTTATCCTCCCCCCCATCCCTCATCGACGAGCAGAGAAAGAGGGCGACACGATGCGTATCAATCGGACGGAGGAGGGAGCCACAAGGATGAGAAAGCCTGAGAGCACAGCAAGTAATACGAAACGGTCGCCGGTACTCGGAAGGAGAGGATTATGAAATGTTCCCATAAGATTCCGAAAATGCATCATAGCCAGCGCCAATTTGGAGAGACCGTGACTGTAATTCCAGCATTTTCCTGGGATAAAAATAAACTCATACGCTTCCTCGACTCGATGAGAGGTACCGGGACACGTCACGTCTGCAATCCCGACATTCCGTTCACGTGAAACTCTCTTGGGAGTGAGAGGCCCACCTCGATAAGTATACTCTTTCGTTTCGACGTTCGACGATCGGCGATCTGTAAATCTACACGATCAAGATTATTGGAATTTGGAATGGGAGGGCGTTCAACGTGCAACAGAAGAGGGAAAATGTACAGATAATTAATATGATATGTATGAAACCGGCACATCCATATGGTCCTAACAACACGATTCTGCTGGCACCGCGTGCACCGCCAAATGGGCGGTACATAGATAGATAGACGCCTACGTATCCTATGCAAACTTTCCGTACGTATCCACAGCCTCCTTGCGAAGAGCTCGGTTCCTTTCTTAATTAGCCCTGAAACTGAACGAACGCACGCGAGACACGAGCACCACGAGCAAAGTCGTCTGTCACGGGTCTGGAGAGATACGTTCCGGAAACTAGTATCCGCGCACTCGTAAATTGCAATCTCTCATCAGGGTCTCCCTCTGTATTAACTTCCCTTTTGTTTCGACCGCCGCCGCCGTGTTCGGATCTGCCAGGGAGGACCAAAAAGAAGACGAACCCTGAGGCTGCCACGTCCTGAGTGGTGGAGCAAAAAAAAAACAAAGAAGCCTGTTTAGGACAGAAACAAGCTCGGGCTGTTGCGCCCATACAAGCCAGACTGACACTAATAGTACTAGTATTGACGGTAGTATCGTCGAAAGGGGTTTAAGGGGGGGTGGGAGGGTTCCATATTCGTTGCCGTTGTTAACCATTCGTGAGCTCCTCAGGGCTTCAAGCTTCAAGGACTAATTGGACTTCCCAGAGGCCCCTTGATCAAACTCTGCCAATCGGCGCAGACCGTCGTCGCGGAGGCGCCAGTGACGGGTTCGGCGTAGGTAACCTACTGCGCCAAAATTGGCGAGCGCGCAATTCATTCAACATTCAACGTTAGGCATCGAGCCATCAATCCGGGTTCAACATTCCCCAATGGCGGTAACCGACTGGAGGGGGCAAGGGGGAAGGGGAACTGGAGAACGGCGATATCAAGGTGATTGTGGGAGTGGAGGGCGCTACGGCTCGCAAAAGCGCCACTGGCAATATAAGTGGATGGAAAGATGGGGGGGTCGCGGCCCTAAGGGGGTTTGTTGCGTTTACACACTTTCCCAGGTCCAAGCACTACGATACTACTGTTGCAACTCCCGCCTTCATCTGTCCGATGCGATCAAGGGGTCCTCGTTCGAACTTTCTGAATGTTTCGTTTCGTTTCCAGCCTTCATATGGCACCGAGACATCATCGCTGCTGCTGCTGCTGCTACTCCTGCGAATCCTTGGACCTTCCCGGCGGCCTTACGTCGCTCAGAACTTCTTCGCCGCTCAGTAACGTGAGAACCAATTTGACTCGACCCCCAAATGCATTCATTACTGCATCAGTACTGCATCAGTATTCGAAATCGAACGAACGAGACCCGCGATGTCTTCCACTGGTACGGTAATAGCCCAGTTATCCCCGTTCATCCCTGACGCCCGGACCCTCTGGCCTGGTCATCATCCGTACAAGAACGTCAACGGATGAACGATCGATCGGATTCGCTGCGGACGGCAACCCGGTCGGGCATCCGAGTCATCAGAAGTGCGGCCCAGTATGTCATTGACGGCAGTGATGTTGTAAAGTCTCTTGTTTCTATGTCACCGGCATACCCACTCACGGAGAAAGCTTCTCCCGTTCCTCCTCAGCCTATCAATGCTATCATTTGTTCTCCGTCATCTTGCCTTCGTTCGGTTCTTTTGAAATGCCCGCACTGCGCTTCGATACGCATCTCGGAACTACCCTGGTGATTCGCCAACAAGAATGATATTTCGAAACAAGATAGGGCAGTCATGAGTCTATGGAGTTGCCACATTAATGTACGACTATGTTATTGAGCTTTGCAAAGCGGACATTCTCACATTACAACCGAACTCATCAATTTTGTTTAGCGCTGTATTTCTTCGATGCCATTATTCTTCTACCTCGTCAAGGGAAAGTTCTACTGTAGTTCTATCCCTTTGAGTAAGCTACGTTCAGAATTACCGTCTCGACGTTGGACTTCATCACCCTCGTATTATTTGCTCTTCAATTCGTTCAATCTTCCACCTTAGCCAAGCATACCCTCGCCATCTGACAGTGCGGCAGAGCTGTACGGGCTCGACAACTCGTTGTGTCTAGCGACACGCAGGCGTTGTGAGGGAGGGACGGCTTTGTCTTCAAGGCCGTGTGGTGCACCGCCATGAAGAACGCCCACCCTCATCATAGAGAGTAACTGAGTGTCAGACTATCAGACAGAATGCACGACCCAAGAAAGCAGGGGCGTACATTGTGGGCGGCATTCGAGTGATCGTAGACGCCACCGAAGAAGGCAGTTGAGGCATCCTTACCAATATTCTTCACGAGCAGATGACGACCTCCAGGATGTTCGTCGAGGAAGGTGGATACGTCGTGAATATAACCTGCTATAAGTACTAATGGGCGCTTCTGCGATTGTTCCTGGACTGGAGGACATCAATCAGTTCAAGTCCAGTGTCGGGCTTTGACACGGGCTCACAGCTTTGCCACGAGATGACGGGAAGGTCAGTGGGCTCTTGAGGCCAGGCCAGGCCCTCCTGTGTATCACGCAGACGTTTGAGCTGCATTGTGAGTTGCCCTTTTTTCACTTCGTTATCAGGGAAGACCTGGAAAGAATATTCGCCTGATATACTGGAGATAAAGAGTGTAATCCTACCTTCAAATGAGATGCAAGACCGAGCCAACGACAAACGGCGATGAACCATTTGGTAGGGTCATACTGGTACCACCGAATGGCATTTCTGAAATCTGACGGAAACTGGTGATGGAAATTGTGGTAGCCTTCGCCAAGCGTAACTACCGCAGTGATGACATGATCCCGAGGAGTGTGTCTGTCATCAAACGGGGCATCTCCAAGCCAGTGCGCCAGGGAATTGACGCAAAATGTCGAGTGGTGGACGAAAACGAGACGGGCGGCGCCAGCATACATATATCCTCCGCGCCAGTCACCCCAAAGTAAACCCGGGATAACAGTGGGGACAGCAAAACCCATGAGGAGGATGAGCCAGACATACCAACGGTGTTGCCACCGGACGACTTCGTTCTTGCTAAGGTCGGAGACGTCCGCAACCCCGGGTCTACGCCGCGGCTTCACGATCATCCAACCAATGTGGGACCACAAGAGGCCGCGATGCGCGTTGTATGGATCAAGGTCGGTATCCGTGTATCGGTGGTGCGCGCGGTGTCCGCGAGACCACCACTTGATAGATCCCTCCACGGCACCGGCGCCTGCAGCAGCAAGGAAGTACTGCAGAGGCTTGGACGCATTGTACGAACGATGGGCCCACAGTCGGTGATAGCCCGCGGTGATGCCTGTTATAAACAGTAATGAGCGTCAGAAGGCAACCAAGTGGTAGACCCTTTTTTAGGATCAAGATACTGACCCAAACCAGTGACGAAATAGTAGAACACAGAAAAAATGGCAGTCTCCCACCGCAGTTTAGTGGTAAATCCACCATAGAGAGCAATGCATGGAGTGAGAGTGAGGACGGCAAGTGACAGATAATTGAGTTCCTTCCACCAGTTACCCCAAGTAACGGGTGGCAAAGGCCTGGTATTTTTGAGCGTGTAATCCACATAGTTGTCCGGTATGTTGAAGTCGGCTGGAACCTCGGCTTCTCGGAGGACATCACCAAGCTTCGCCGCATGCACGGCGGGCGAATCCTGAGAGCCAGGGGACATTATGAAAGAATGGAATGATGGACAAAAGGGAAAAAGGGAAGAGAGCGCACGAGCGGCTGTTGAGACGAAGGTCACAGCTTCTCGCTTATGTACGTCTCCCCCGCCACCGCTAACACTTTCTGTTGGGGCGCTCCTACGATTTAGCTACTTCTCGTTTACTTCTTACTGCACGACACATACGCACACACTCACACACACTCACATCGCTGTTGCCCTTGTACTACCCCTAAGACTCTAAGGGGTTTGACACTCTCGATGGAAGTTGCTCTTATCATAACATTGAGGAGCAAACCGGAGTTCTCTTAGCACCTTGCTTCCAAGACTTTACCCCTTCCGGCGGTTGGGGCAATATTGGGGGGGCAATCAGGTCACATGAGCGTGTTTCGTTGGGGTTCACGTGCTTGCTACGAACGTGCAAATGGCTGTGAACGTGATTCTGTAGTTCCCGCTTGAGCAATGCGGCAAACGATGCATCGGTGTGCTTCATATGGTCTTGAATGGATCATGCACATGTAGTCTGGGGCGCCTCCATAATACGCCTATTTAGGCCAGAACACTTTACGTAATGCTAAACCTGAAAAAACCGAACGAAAGAAAAGCTATCTGTGTGTGGGCTAGCCCATGGGGCCATGGGGATTAGTTGCTTCATGACGACCTTCAAGAAAGGTGTCAAGAGCATTTGCGTCTCGAAGCTATAAAACAGCACGACTGCAATTCCGGACATGACAAGGCAGCATGAGAATGAGTCATTCCCATTTTGAGGTCATGCTAGTCTTAGTAATTGATGATACTGTCGGAACATGGGCAGCCGCGGGTTACTGTGTCCTGCTAGCACGTGTTTCGCTCCAACGGCGCATCCGACGAGTCCGGCACCCGGAGACGGAGATTGCCTAGTAGATTTCATTCACTCATATCGGGTGCAATCAGGCTTAGGCAGGGGCAACGACAAATCAAATATTAATAGCCGTAGCACATATGCATGGGCAGGTAATGCTGTAGCCGATACCTCCGTATTGAAATACAAGATATCCAGATCGGAGTCCCTGTTGTTTTGCAAACTAGAGTGTTGAAGAGGCTGTCTCACAGTGCGCAACGGTTTGTGGCGGGAAGATGTGATCAGTCGGGTTTGTATGTACATCAGAAGACAGTACGGCAAATTGTCGCCAGGAAGATAGGTGCTGCCCGACGCGGAGGAAGAGAGGGCCCTCGAGAAGAGAGGAAAAAAAATAAGCTCGTTCTGCTGTAACATGTGGTTATCTCGGATCAGAAATGGCTCGAGCACAAAAGGGGAAAAGAGGGAGTCGAAAAATTTGTGAGGGAATCACAGGAATGGGGCTCCTCCAGAGCCATCGGGGAGCTTACTTGTCTAGACGCCCTCGAGTATGGTGTTATGTATATCCGCGAAGACGGCGCACCGATTCACTGGGTAGCGGATGACAGGTAACTTATGAGGCGGTGTCTGGGAGACCGAAGCAGATGCGCGCGCCGAGTTCAGGTCTGTCTCATGTCTCCCATGGGCCGACGAAAACGGGACCCGAGGGTATCGAACCGAGTGCCAGCGCAAGCGTGTCAGAGGTTTGAGAGCCTTGGTGGAATGTCGATCGATGATCCCGTCCACTGATCTGCCCTGCGGAAGGTCCGGCCGTGCAGTTTTGTTTGTTTGTACTTTATTTTTTTTGATAGGAGTACACCGCCGGTGATGTGCGTTGTGACGACGACGACGATGATCATGCCTTTCGAACAAAAAAAATAAAATAAAAGAGACAAGGGGAAGGGGGCGCGAACTGATCTGATCCGGAGCGTAAGTATGAGGGTGAGACCGTTCGCCCAAAGCCGAAAAATGGGCGCAGCAGTAGGGGTACGACACGATACCGATATGCGAGGACGCTGACTGGAGGTTTCGAGCGTCTAGAGGACGCCACTTGTACCCATCAGTCGGTCTTCTGGCAACAGTTGGTGTACACCTCAGACGTCGATCACGCACCTTTGAGATATGATCTCAGACTCAGAAAAAGGCACCTTTCCATGGAATGTCGGAAGGTCCCCACGCACTGCAAGGTCCCTTTGTCCACTCGGTCCCCCGTGCTAGTCGGTCCACTGTTCAATTATGGGTTCCCCACAATGATCGTACGTACGTACGTACATATAAGACTCTTCACTGCTGGGTTCATCCCCCCCGACTCCATCCCCTCCAACATTCCCGACCTAGACCATGTCTTCCCCGTCACGCTGGCCCACCCTCCCAGTGGAGATACATCTGGCAATCACTCAGCTCCTTGACATCAAGACGCTCCTCTCGCTCTGTCTCGTTTCCCGCTACGAACACACCCTCTGCCTACCAGCCATATACAACGTACGTCCGTCTATCTTGATATCTCCGAAAGCGTACTGATCATCGCTCCTCGCTACCCAGTCGGTCGCCATATCGTCTTTTTCCCGGCTCCAACACTTTATAGATCACGTGCCGGTAGACCATGCGTGCCACGTCCGCGCACTTGACATCAACACCGCCGGCATCAGCCCAAACGCTCCCGCCGTCTCTCAAACGACGTGTTCCGAAGCAATTCGGCGAATACTCTCCCTAGCCCCTCGTCTTCGGTCGCTCACTCTCTATCTTTCAACCAACCTCTCGCCGTCAGCGATATCGAGTTTCTCCGCGTTGGAGCAGCTGACGGATCTCACGGTGGAGCCTTGCCGAGATGCGATCCATACCTCACTGTGAGTGGATCTCTTGCGTCATAAGTATAGACTTTCCATACTTAGCGGATGAATTAGGAGCGAGCACACTGTCGTTGGTATCGCCCTCGCGCTGCCAAACCTAAAATCTCTCTCCATTACTCGCATCGCTCGTGCTTTACCCTCGCGTCCCACCATAGACACATGGCACAATTCGCCGCACCACCACACACTTTCCCTCGATGACAAAACACGGACATCCGTGGCCGACGGCTGTCCCCATCCGGCCCCAGCAACTCTGCCGAGGCTCTTATCCATCCCTACCCTGCGTCATCTAGCGATTCATAATACCTCCCTCGGAGATCCCTCGTTTGCATCTGCCGATCTGGCCGTCGGTTGCGAGCTCGAATCGATTGAGATCGGTGCATTCGAGAATGCATCGCCAGCGGAGAATGCAAGATGGTGTACACACATTCTTCACCGTGTCGGATCTCATCTGCGCAGCGTGGCTCTCAGCTCGGGTGTCATGTGTGCCGCGGAACGCCTCTCCCTTTCCTTGTTGGAACGCGTGCGCTTGACCCCCTTATTCTCGCCCTCCCAGCTGCCGTCCACATTGCGCGTGTTGGCAGCTGCCAGCGGGCCTTTACGTCATATTCACGTAGAGTGCCTCGCGGTGGATCTCGAAGACGTCTGTGAGGAGCTTTCCGAGTGCGTAGAACACGTCAACGGTGGTCCCTATAACCTCAAATTGCGCGTCTTGCCGGCACTAAAAAGTGACGTCTTGGCGGAGAGTCCGGTCACTTCGGACTGCGTGTCGGCCACCTCATTGGACAAGAACGCGCAAGACGCCCTCTCTCGCTTGGAGGATGCCTTCAGCTCCGCTGGTACCCCTATCTCTATTTTGGGAAGCAATGTGCCTCCACAGGAGGAAGAGGAGGAGCAGGATTGGGATGATCTGACTGTGGTCGATGAGAGCGCCATTGGTATGGAAATGAAGGGCACGGTTATGGTAGAAGATCCGTGGACACAAGCAGGCGTTTGGTGATTCCTTTGTTGTTGTGCTAGCCGTGTGAGCACCCCCGCCATGGAAACCATTGTTCCACGAGCAGACATTTCTTTATAGTATTTTTTTTTCACATGTTGTAAACTCTCTATACCCTTGTGCATCCATCATCTCCCCCTCGGGTTCTCACAACTTCCGAATAGGTGTGAAAGGGCCAACTAATTTTGTACAACACGGTCTACGTAGCGATACTGAGGAGCGCGAGTCAACGCGCCCAGTGGCTTACATCAAGCTTGCCGACAAGCGCGCTCACGACCGGGACCGGGGATTGAGCGGTAGTGTAGACTCACGAGAAGCGATGCTCTCATGCGAGCCCACGCTCACGCGATGGTCGAGCGTCTCACGATCAGTCTCAGACTCCGTGCTCTTCTCGGGATATGACACAGACGCCTCTCCATCGGAGGGAGCCGCTACCATCACTCGCCGTTGTTCCTCGGCATCGGCACCATCATCAACGGACGTGAGTGTGAAGGGCGTGATGCCGCCCGTCCGGGAAGCCTTGTCCAGGCGCATTCGGGGCATCGAGGGGTCCGGGATCGTGCTGGGGTCGGGTATGTATCGTCGCGTACCGAGGAAGAGCATCAGATTAGTAAAACCTATTCGAACCGGCGGCCGTGTCAGATGCGGCGCGAGAAGGATAGGGTAATTGGTCGTGGGGGGTGGGATAAGGAGAATAAACAAACCTCCGAGAGCATATATCAAGTCAGCGAGAAAGGTGAAGCCGTCCGGCACCCGGGCACCGGCGTAGCTGGCAAAGCGCGCGATGGAGATTGGGACGATGAGCACGGTGTATATCACCTAATAAAAAGGAAGGGCCGTTTGAGCGGACTCGTCTCAAGTTCAGTGTTAGCGTAAGCACGCACGGGATACCTAGAAACGACGCCGCCAAATTAAACAATGATGAAGCGAGGAATATATAGATATGAATCGGACATACCACACAATGGTTGCGGCCATTTTGAAGGTGGACGAGTCGAGATAGTCTCTTGCGAGACCGAGCTGCCAGCTTTCGCTGCATGGGACCCAGCGGAGGGACCACTTTCCCGTGATGTCTCGGCTGAGGTTCCCCCGAACGCGAAGGAGGACCGTAACGTAAAGGATGAAGCTGAAGAAAGCGGACATCCATTCCTGAGCGCAAACGGGGCATGTCATTGATAAGAGCATCGGATTCATCTCACCCACTTATACTTACGAGCATGTATTCCAGGCACACTTGTGCGGCAGGATACCGCTCTGAGATCCAGCACCTTTGATGGGGATTAGCAAGGGGGGGGATCGGGTTAGGTAACACGCAGCATACCAGTATCCCGAGGGGCCAAAATAGGGACCCAGTGCTTTCTTCTGCACCGCCAGAGGGCCAATAGCGACGACGAAGGCGACGAGGGCCCATCCGGCGGCAATCATAGACCACACGAGGCGCGTCGGTACTCGCGCTCGCAGAAACAGAAGACAGAAAGCGAGCAGTGCGAGAGCAAATGACCTAAAATAGAGCTGAGTAGAATGATAAAGCCATGGTTTCTTTTCTCACCACACAGCCGTGCCAACATTTCCAGCTTGCTTGATGCCACCTAGGTGATGAGGTGATGCGCGACGTGAATCTGTTGGGATATACTATGACCATGAGATTGGACACGCACCTTGGAAGCCGCAGAATGTCCCCGGTTCGACCCCACTGAGGAGCACCCATCGAGTGTTCATGATCGTCCCGATGGCTTGCAACAGATTGGATGCAATTAACGAGCCAAAAACCGCTGGGATGTGGATTTGACCTCCAAAACGGGAACGTGGATGCAGTACATTGATCTGAAGGTAACGTCACTCAAGACATCCTGCCGAAGAAATACAGTAAACTCACAAAAAGTAGCAATATCACGGAGAAAGCCGAAAGCAACGCCGCCCCTACAATGGCCTGCGAGAGATGCAAGAGTTGTTGTCAATTGTCAAGCAAAATGCACAGATTCAAGATCGAAACTCGCGGTTATGAAGCGGCTCTCGACGTTCGTGTAAGAAGTGGCAGTTGGGCCGTGGATAATGCTTAGACTAGGGGGCACATAACCATTTGGATGTCCCATGCCAGTGGGCCAAGTTGAAGGGGAGCGGATAACGACCTGTCGTATCCGTCCGAAGATGAGGGGGGAAAGACACCGTTCCTCGAGACCCGCTCAAGGGGAGAGAAATATGAGCACCAATTGCCGCCGAAAGAGATATGATATTCGTTGATAAGACTCATTTATACTCACTGTGCAACGCAACGCAACGCACTCCTCCGTCAGATGGACAGGGACCGTCAGTCACGTCATGTCACGGGCTAATTTGAAACTGCACTCGGTCCTCGAGACACTGTGCTTCGCTGCATGCGCATGTGAGCGGGATGAACAGGAGTCGGAGAACAACCGATGGCTGCTTCAGTTTTTCAGGTACAGGTACAGTGCTAGGAAGTATGGGTAGGACTGGGGTAGGCTGGATACCAAGGTGTCACGGTGATGGGGAGAAACGCCTGGATCTTCAATTGGTCAGCAGGTACGATCCCCACGCAGCACGATTCATATCAATTAAATATATTGACAATATTAAGCGATGGCCATAGATACGGTGCGTTGTTCTGATTCTTGCGCCGGTGATTGAGGAAGCCAATGATGGATGATGGTGCGAATGAAGCTATGCCAGTAATGTAGAACGTCCCGAGATGCGCAATCCGATGACCGAGTGGTGGTCCTCCCTTCATTCGCAATAGCTGGTAAGACTAACATTATCACACAAATGAGTGAGCACAGAATTCAAATCTCCCCTCGGACCCAAGGCGAACCCGAGATAAGCCACGCTGACAGATATAGCTGTCCGTGGAGAGTGGAGAGAGAAACAGTTAAGAGCACACGAGCAGTTTTTGGTTAGTTAGGCACAACCAAATATCCGGCAAAAAATTATTTCAAAGCCCCATTTTTTTCCATTTCGAATAGCCAATAGAATAGGCCTGTACCAGTCTGTCATATACAGGTAAAAAAATAATTGCAGGCCAGAGTTTTTGGACTGGTAATTGAAGAGGGTTTCAACTTGGACTGAATTTCTGCTCGACTGTTGCTCAATTGCTGAAGGTACCCTCTCTCGGTGCAACTTTTGATAGAAATTCCATTGCAAGGAGACAGAACTGCTTATCATCCATCAGCTCTTTCAATTACTAGCACTACCTCCATTGTGAGGATAAAACGAATGGTCCAATGTCATTTGGCTGATGCATCCAGAGGAGCAGTCCAATAATAGTACAACCCCCTTATACCAGCCAAGGGAACTACATCCCCGCGGTCGCCTCTACTTCTCTTCCCAAGCCTACGTACAGGGAATAGAGGGGGCCGCAAGCGGACAATAAAAAGAGAGCCACATACAGGGTTTGTTTCCAGTCCCAGATTACGTACCCGTCCAGTGTAACCTCGATGCTGGTAACGGTCGCCCAGTTGAGGTGTCTCGTGAACTTCCGGATTTGTCGTCGATGGGCGGTGTTCATGTCTCGTCTCGATTTCTTATTGTGGTGCACACAGATACGCTTCGCCCATCACTGCACAGCCTGAATATGGAAACTCCCGCAGACCTTTTTTTTTATCAACTCGGAACTCGGATAAGTGTGGCCAGCGTACCCAGACCCCAACAATATCAACCACCCTACGACGATGTCCAAAGCTGAAGAGCCACCGGTCGTGTTGGCCTGGACTGGCGAGTCAGCCGTTTCGGGTGATAGAACTGGACAATTAGCCGTGGACTTTGAGCACACAAATGAATCCGTGCCATGGGGGGTAGACCCTGAAGAACCCCCGCCGCCGTTTACACCGTATGAGGCAAAGCACAGGCGGGGGTCAGGCGGCGATATCATTTCTCATGATCCTCACTTGAACGAAGACGGTGAGTACCATCACTACCCGCCCAGTCAGCACAAGTATAGTCTACGATCGCTCACCTCCTCGAACCCGTCCGACCAACGGACGCAATCAGGTGAAGCACTCTACCGCTTCTTGCTCTCCCAAGCGCAAACCCCACCCGTCTTCCTCGTGCACTGCATCGGCACGCACAGCGAGTCGCGCACCCGCACGACGACCTCCGCGAACGGCACCACCACAACCCAATCGTACACAGAGACGGTGACAGACTTCAGCTTCTACATCGCGCAGCGCGTGCTGCCGCAGGGTGCGCAGTGGACCGTGGGGGACGACGAGCCCGTCTACCGTGGCCGCATGGTGCGCGAGACCGGGCTGCCCGACTCTGTCTCCGGCTCGGGGAACAAATCCGGGGGGTCGAAGAAGGAGGCGGAGAGCGCACAGGTCAAACGGTTCAAGGCGTGGTCGGAAGAACGTATCACGCGCGGGCTACCGCCGTGGGTCGGCCCCAGTGACGCGGCGAGCCGTGAACCGGGTTATAAGGCCGACGCGGTGATGCAGCCTCGCGTGACGGACGTGCTAAGGTCGTCCTGGACCCTGCGCCAGTGGGCAGACAACTATTGCGCCAGCCGCGCGAAGCTGAAGGAATTTGTCTATGAAAAGGTGCAGTTTCTTTCCCTGGCTGGCCGGCCGGCCGACCGACCGACCGACTGACTGATACGTGCACGACTAATCCTAGGTCGTCCACGGTTGGAACCTCGGCCTTCTCAACGGAGCTATCACAGATACCATCAAATCTACGGGGTACCGTGGACAGGTGACCGTCCAATTTGAAGTGCACGCAAACAAGGTCATCGTACGACCCGACTCGCGCCTCTCGCGCGCCCTCTCGAAACTTTGGGTGCAGATTCTGCTCCTCATCACGCTTGTCTACCCTTTCATATGGTTGTACTGTCGCTTCAGCGCGCGAGGCGGCGGTCGCTGGACTGTCGCGGGCGGTGCGTACGCGCTGAAACGCTGGGTCGT
>Ga0209488_10002638_pt1 | contig 14664 bp, 20 predicted proteins | sample Rivendell_Oct201_8_FD_188349 | JGI IMG/M metagenome (GOLD analysis project Ga0209488, IMG submission 188349) | Vadose zone soil microbial communities from the Eel River Critical Zone Observatory, Northern California, USA -... | ecosystem: Environmental > Terrestrial > Soil > Vadose zone >... | reverse complement strand
CGGGGCCGAACCAGGTCCTCCCGACGCTAACGCTGAAGGACATCTTTGGCAAGTCTGCTGAGGACCTCCGGACGCTGCACGCCGCGGCTATCGAGGAGAAGGTGCAGGTCGCGCTGCGGGCTGCGGCGGCGAGCGAGCGGCGGGACGGGACTGAGACCAAGGACGCCCGCGAAAGGGAAAGAGAGGGCCAGAAACGACGGTGCGTTGCGTCCATCACCCAGGCATTGGCCCCTTTTTTTTGCTTGGGCGTTTTCGCTCTATGGCCTGTACGCCGAAGCTGATATATCTAACCATCATTCCTGTTCGTTTGGTGGTTTTTTTTTTTCAGCCGCTCTCCTACCCCCGAATCACCGAGACCCTATCTGCCTTTGCAGCAGAAGGTCGCGAGTCCGTTCCCCACGCTTCTGGCGGGTACGCCGCCACTCACGCTCAATGACCTGCCGACGTACATACGGGAGTTCAACTCGACGCACGCGAAGAAGGTGCTGCTGCACGTTTACTTGGCACCGGGGCACGATGAGTCGCGCAGCGTCGCCGTTCCTGTCGTGCTCCGGTTTCTTATCCCTAATGTGCTGAGGGCGTTCATTACCCTCGGGCATGAAGAGGGGATCGAGAGAGCCGTATCCGAGACGCCGGCGCTGATGGTGGAAAATCTCACTGTGTTCGGGTCGAGGGAGAAGGCGAGTACCGGTGCCTCTCTGAAGACAGGGATTATCTGATGGGGGTTTTATTTTTTATCATGCAAACAGAAACCACCACATTCGCAGTCCGAGTTTATCATCTTCCAGAAGCTATCTCAATGGATTGTGCGCGTCTTGCAGTCGTCGCCGCGCGTGCCCGTGCAAAGCTTCATGGTGGGTGTCACGATGCCACTTTTGATCGACGACCCCATCGCTGACCTTTTTGATCGGTTTAAATGGGTGGGGGGGATCGTCGGAATAGGACATGCTGGTAGCATACGAGAACCTTTTCCTGGAGAAGTGCTCGATCTGCGAACGCTTCCCCTCGGCTGAGGGATACCTGCCCCCCGTCGCCCGCGTGAGGCAAGAAGATGGAACTTGGGAACCACAGCATGGCACGTGTGTACAAAATTAGGCGACTCGGTGGACGTCTCGGCCGCTGAGCAAGCTGCTGAGTTCTACAAGTGCCTTCTTTTGTTTTACCGTCTGACTGGCTCTATTCTGGCCGGAGCTTGTTGTGTACGTGTCCCCCCTCTTAGGGCCTCGCCCCCGGGGCTGAAGGGAGGGCTGATCAGCTGAACTAGTCAAAAATAGTTGCGGTATGACAGAGAATGAACCCTCTATCGAAAAATGACAAGAGTCGTACAGAACCTTCTTTATTATGATTTTTTTTGTCCCCTTCTTCCAGCAAAATTGTTCCTTACGATACGGGGTGAGGTTCAGCCTTGGCCCCCTGCATCCTATGGGTAGAGGCCCGAGCCCAAGACCGTTAGCTGGTTGAGCAATGGCTCAATCGAGATAGACTTTTTTTGTCTCTCTCTCATCGGGGCCTGGATCTTGCCGGGATGCCGCCAGTAATTATGGTCTTTTCAGCTAAGCCGAATTTGGTTTAAGAGGTCCGCCCTTTTGGCTCCTGAGCTCATTGTCCTGCCCGTGCACTTGGTCTCACGTAGGTTCGAGCTCACAAAACGAAGGTCTGACAAACTAACCGAGAAATCAGTAGCACGCCTTTAAGATCATAGCGGTCAACCCTTTTTTGCTCGCCTATGCGCTGCCCGCTCGAGTGTCGGGCACGCATCAGGTGTGCAGATGCACAGTGAGACTGACGAGTAAAAAAGTGAACTGAACAGGAGAGCACCTGATCACGGAACAGCGGGGTTTAGGTCGTCGCCGCTCCCTCTAGAGCCAGCCGTGCAAAATATTCACCTCAAGATCTATTCGGCGAGATTTTATACCTTCATGCTTCTGTCTTTGCTCCCGCCCCCTTCATTAAAGCCATTGAGTCCCCGTGGCTCCCCGTACGTTCCACATCTTTCCCCCCCAAGTCCTACATCATTGTTCCTGCCAAGCGAGACATTGGCGGTTCAACCTTTCCACCCAGTTTCTGCAAACGAGGGGCCCATCATCAATCCTGTGCACCTACGTTCTCCTCCCCTCTATATATCTGGTAAGTAGTATTCAGCGTTGCCGACGTCTTTTCAGACCACGAACACATTTCAGGACTCCTGGCCGTTCTCTTTGTTTTCGTGAACGTTTGAAAGACGGATCGGAATGAATACCACACCACCCCTCCTGCAAATGCCACAGGTAATCCCGGGCATCGCAGTATCTCGACAAGGAATGCTCAATGTGATCGATTACTCTCCTCGAATGGGTCGGGGCGGTACCACGATCACCGTCGATACCTCGTTCATAAATACTCTTTTCCACGATGACGTTCGGATTCGCATTGTCGTCGGCCACAAGCCCGTCCCCACTGGTATAAAATACATAGGGGGACAGGATAACAATTTGTGGAGGTGTACGGGTTCTGTTCCGGAATTCGAAGTGCACAAGATCTCCTCGACGCAAATCGTCAATGTCACCATCCAGGCGGTCGATGAACACAATTCCGTCCTCGACACCGTGACCTTTGGGTATTTCACATACCAAGAACATGGCAAGCACAGAGAATTTTCTGTTCGAGCCCCTCATCGTTCTGAGCTATTTTTGCAGGTCTTTCTCTGTCCACCACGTTTGGGCCTTACCTCCCCGATGCCTTCGGCGAGGACAACACGCACTTACATGCAACCCAGCCGCCCACCATTCCTTCTGTTCCATTTGAGCCAAAGGTGCACGTTTCCCCGGCACCCTTTAGGAGTCGAGGGCGCAAAAAAACTACCGCCAGGCATAAGCAAGTTCTGCGCCGACCCGAAAATAACCATGACGGCGAATTTCGGGGGGTTTCGCTCGACTTTGCAGGAGACCTGAAAGAGCTCGGCTGGGACCTATCCGCCGAGGAACTGGGACTCAAAAGAAGGCTGATTAGATTTATTTGCAAGCCGGACGGGGACACGCTACACATCTCCTTCCACACCATACGGCAAGAGGAGTACGACGATCGGTTTGTCGTCGTTTCTTGCATCTACCGTGAGGAAACTTGCGACACATGCTACACCTCCGTGGACATGATCAGACTTGTCGAATACCTCGTCCAGGCGCAGTTCACTGCCGATGAGAAGAGTCGCATCAGACGCAACCTCGAATCTCTCAGTCCCAGGACCATTCAGAAAGAAGAGGGCGGACTTTTCAAGACGCTCATGGGCTTCCCTGCGCCCCAGCCCCGCACCATCGAGAAGGACATCAAAGTCTTCGATTGGAATTCTATCACCAGCGGTATAACTAAAGTTATTGAGAAATACGTACGCCAAGCCAGCATCATCCTTGTACTCGGACTGACGACTTGCCCCAACTTTGTAGGCCTGGGTTACAGTCTCTCTGTCGTCCCGAGCTCCTAGCCCTCGACCTGCGGAATCTAGGTTACCCTCGTACACGTTTCATGACGCCTCACCACAACCACCCCCATCATATCTCCACGCCACCCTTGCCTCGTTCGGCGATGGCCATACATCAGACAGTAATAAGCAGGCCAATCTCGTGCCAACCATGCACGTCGACCCGTCTTGGCTGCACTCGCAGGACTCGACAATCGGCTCGCAGGCTCCCGGTCCTTTCGCAGGTCGAGATGTGCCGCTTTTTCCGAGTCCCCGAGTCTACCCCGAAGTCAGCGACAACAACAACCAAGTGTTATCTCACTATGGATCCTTCCACCATTTCGACTCGCTAGAATTGCAAACACTGCGCGATTACAATGCTCACGCGGGCATGGTATCTCCATTCTTCTGATCGTGATTCCGTTCTGTACCACTATTAGTGTTTGTTCCGGTGGTGATACCATTGACGTATGTACGTCGGCTCCTTCCAAGCATAGCTTAGCTTGTCCGGTCGTTACTGCCCTTATGATCGACCTTCGATGACCACGTTACTCACCATCTTAGGGGTTGTACCTGTCCTTGGTGCCAGCGGTAAGGCACGGAGCAGTAAAGGGGTATTATAAATCCAAGATGTGACATGACCAGCGAGATAGAGATAGCGACAAATACTCAACGAAAAAAAAAAAATAACTAGTCGACTTGATCGGTACATATAAATTTGCTCCCCGAAGAGGTGGTAAGATGCTGACAAGACAAGAGTAAAATAACACAACTCGCAAGATCCGCCGTTTTCACGCATCCACATTAGGTACAGGCCGGATCGTCCTGCCTGATCATGATGCGTTCCCATCTCGCCGCACGAAACTGAGGCTCCCTAACCGTGAGAAACGACCCTTGAGAGAACTTTTACTTCCTACGAGGGATGCGCCGCTGTTCGTTGTTGATGGCCCCGTGACGTTTACAAAGGAGCCAGAACCTTGAAGCGATCCCACAGAGACCGTATCGCTCCGGTTATTGGCGCCGTCAACCCCTTCCCCCGGGCCGGATGCGACCCCATTCATGCCATGCCGAGTGAGGTGCGCGATGTGTTTCTGCAACCGTGTGGGCTGTGTCGTAGAGCCTACAAAAGAGGCTGCGGAAGACTGGGGAGGCGATGCGTTTGGCCCAAGCAGATGAGAGGAGGGTATGGCAAAAGGTGCGCGGTTAGCGGAGGCGTTTGAGGGTGCAACCAATGAGGTGGCGTCTACTAGAGATGGAGCATATGAGGAAGCATCAGGGGGGCGGAGGGACACGGGGATTCCGCGCTCAGTGGGAACTTCGAAGGATAGACGGTGTATCTCTTCATTGTAATTTTTACGGAAAAAGCCCTCAAGCGTCTCGTGGAATCCCAACATTTCTTGGGGACATAGTTGGCCATGGAGTCGCAAACAGCTGTCGATGATGCGGGCCTAGTGTTCGTCTGGGCATGAGCTTATCAACCTAGTGTATGACACTGATCACGAACCTGTTCGTCAATCACAGCACGTAACTTGTCGACAAACTCTTTCCGCTCAGGATAGCGTGCGACGTAGTCGGGGGTCAAAAACGACGCACGATAGATTGCTACGCCTCCACCTACAGGGATGTCGACTATGCTGTTTAGGGCCATCGTCAGAGGGTTCGTCGAGACAACTTGAGCTGCTTTGGCCAGAGTGGAGTACTTCATGTAGAGCTTGTTCAGCTCCTTACTCTTTTGCTCCACCTCGAGAACGGCATTCTCGACTGGAGATATCTCGAGAACGTCGAGCCCTACGACCTCTGATCGCCTGAGCACCGCGGGGAAGGACTCTTCAGTAGTGAAGTACGTCTTTTCTATCCAAGCTTCTTCATTGCCATCCCGATCGACCTTTGCGATGGGTCGGGAAGAGCTAAAGTAGTTGATGGCACTAAAAGAGTCCAATTAGCATCGATGTAGGTTCTGTCAGTCTGCCGTACTGACCAGTGTTCGTAGTACGTCCGGACGGCGTCAGGGACGTCAGGATTAGTGAATACTGGCAATTCCCGGTTGGGTTCCGGAGTAACCATGCTGCATTGGATGTATTGGTCGCTTCCAAAGCGTATATCGACTGGAGGGTCTCCAAGAATCTTTAATAACCGGGCGCCTGCATGTTTACCGAGCATGCGTTCACAAAATGCTCCCAACTTCTCCCACTCAAAACCACGATACTGACGAGCATCATCAGTATAAGTGCCACAATCACTATGTGCGCCTAAGACATACTATAAACTGCTTGTTGCGAATGGCAACAGGGAAATTGCCATAGAACGCCACACGGAAGTAGTCAGGGTAGTAGCGCTGGGCAGTGATGATATGTTCCAATAACGCAGCCTGGTGTCGCATAATCTCTGCCAAACGCCCGCTATTCGAATACCAGGCATCAGTAACGAGGAAAGATCATAGGTGTATGTTTCCTACTAGTTGAAGGTGACTTCTGAGTGCTGATAAGTCAGTTCTTTGCATATTTCGATTGCGCTTTCCCAAGCTTTTCCCTTGCCGAAGTAATCCAATATAAGCAGGTGAAGAGTCTCCTTTCGGTGGAATTGAGACTGCTGTGGCAGCAAGAGGTCTTCCATGGGTTCTACGAACGAATTTAGCTTCCACTCGTAAAGATCCGCGTGGAGTTTCAAAGTGAGAGCCGCCTCGACGTAATTTTGGGATTGCAAATGCATCTATCAGTAGATTTAGCTACAGCGTGATGGGCGGTAGAGGGAGAGAATGACACCCACGTTAACGAGCTGATGAACGTATTTGATGTAGATCTCATTGCGACCAATCCGGCGTATGAAATTCATGAGGCGAAGCTGCGAGGTGTAAGGGTAAACCAATGCTGACAAGACGAAGCCAACGAACCGTGGCAATCACGCGGTCATCAGAAAACTCTTCTCCTTCAGGAAGTGCGCGCACGCTCAGGAGCATCTCCAGGAAAAGGTCCACAGAATCTAGGAAACTTGAGACCCTCTCGCGCAGTTGCTCTTCCACGCTCGACGTTTCGAATAGGAGGCGCAGCTGACCGATGAAAAAGGCCCTTGAGAGGTCGTCCGCCTTGCTGTCAGACATGAACAACGAGTCCAATTTGCTGATGAGTTCGTGCTCGATATCGTCGAAGTGTTGGTGCTCTTGATATTGAGAAACGACCATGCTGTAGAGGATCTGCACAGCAGTGCTCCGAAGCAGATCATGGTGGCTGACACAAAGATTAACCACATGGCTGACGAGGGGGCTCAAAGATGTTTGATATTTCTTCGAAGCAGGTGAGTCGCGACGCAGAAACGACAACCAATAGGAATCTTACCCCATATCTCGTGACAACCCCAGCTCGAGCAGACACGTCTTCAGGCCACCCAAGAGCATCCCATAGTTGCTGAAGTATAGCAGCTCCTTCTCCCCGGATATCACCTGCCATTCTCCACACGGCTCGTCGTCGCTGAGTGAGGCCGTCAGCAACAAATGGTTAAGACGACAGGACGCAAATAGGATCACCTGTGGACTGAATTCCTCAATGACCAGTTGGTCCGAGGAAAGAAGCTTCAATAGCACTTGAAATGCCTCCCTCCATAGATCCGTATTAAATTGGAATGTCTCCTCGTCACTGGGTATGAAATGCTTCTCAAGCAGAACGGCAACAGAGTCCATCATCTTGACTAGAACTTTATGCGCCATGATGTTTACATTCAGCCAGTTCGCGGGCCACGCGTCGTTCTCCAAAATGGAAGTTGCGACTCTGAACAGCTGCAAGAGTAACGCCGCAAAGTTGTCACGACCCTCGATCTCGAAGACTCCTTCGAAGAAGTTTAAGAGATATTTTTTCGGGGAAGACAGCATGATGACTAGTAACACGATTGCTGTTTCTCCTTGTGCTGGGCTGAACAGGACTTGTCCCTCGGCTTGGTAAACACCATTGAAGCCTTTTGGTACCCGGGGCAATTGGGCAATCAAGGAGAAAGGGTACGATTCCGGGAACGTCACAAGTGTGATTGAGGGAGACGTGCTGGGTGTCCTTTTCCGTTCGACGGCGTGGGCGTTGGCGGTATTTTGGAGCTCGCGATAGGATTCCAAAAGCCTTCAAAGATGGATAAGAGACGTAATCGAAAAAAATAAATTATGAGACTCGCCTCGGCAGCAAAGAAAGCAGATAGTCAACGTTATCCTGTTCCTGACGCAGAGCATTGCGGTCTGCGAGAATGTCAGGGTCGACCAGCTTCTGTTGGAGCTTATCCAGCATGAGAGCAATGATAGTGACGCAAAGTCGGATACTCTCCAGCCATGACACTCGAGCAGCATCGATCGCACTTTCGTCGTCTCCTGCTTGGGTCTGGGTGAACTCGTCGAAGCGTCCGAAATAAGGCTTGATCCACATGACGACGGCTTCGACCAACAAATTGCGTGACTTTGCATCATCGAATAGGAAGCTCTTTACGAGATGGAGGAACATGACGAGCTTCCACACAGCAAGCTTCCCCTTGGCCTCAGTAACGGTATTTGCGAACGACGTCGCGATAGAGATGACCTCGACCGTTGAAAATATCTCCGAAAGCTCCGGAAGGATCGAAGTGAAACGTTGGAGCGCAATGGTTTGAGCGCCAATGATGGAAGGCGGGGACATGGTCGACATCATCTTGTTGACTTCGGACAGGTGAGACCTCAGATCGCGCCTAAATGTCGATTCTAAGTGTTCGGCAGTCGCGCCACCTCCTACGCTAGCCTCCTTTGCTTTCTGCAGCGCACGGGATCTCACAATAAACTTGAAGATATAATGCCAAACCTTGAGCGCAGCGCGTAGCGGCGAAGCGTTGTCGTTTCCCGTCGGATCTGCGAGCATCCGGTTCATGGAATTAATGATATGCGAAGATGCCGATGCGTAGTTGAAGTGTTTCTGAATATAGATGTCCAATACAGGCTGGAAGTTGCTGAACCTCCTATCTTGGACGATGCCGAGGACCGTGACCAGAGCGTTGAACACAGGAGAATCCATGTCGTTAGCTTGATTCATCGGGGACGCTAGAATAGCAAATAAGGAATCAAAAATGTCCCGCAAAAACTTCACAATCTCAAGTTCCCCGACAAACGTAAACCTGACGAGTACGGCTGAAAGTGCTTCCTTATCTTGGATCTGGGACCAATTGAGCAAGTCTGACAGGACGGCATTTTGTGTGTGTCGTGTTGAGCATAACGATGACCGGATTATCAGAACGTCGCGCATGAGAGGGGCTGCTCGTTGGAGCTCGGCAGGGACATTGAGTTGTTCCTGACGTTGGCCATTTTGTAACCATGGTGTTGCCCCAAGGTATAAATCAGGTGTGATCTGATTCAATCGGTCCGCCCGATATAATACCAGTGTGTGACTTCCGTCCTCCAAGAAGGCACGTCCATCGGGAAATAGTGGCAGGAACGCGAATCCAAACGGCTTGTCAACTGGCTCACCGCCGAGGACTCTCACCGCCTTCTCCCTTGAACTGCGATATCGGAAGGTGAAGAAAAGGTGCCATCGTGGTAGCTCGTTCCAGGGCAATGCAAGCTTGAATAGCTCGCCAAACGTCGGCCGACTATTTCGGAGGAAAACAAGCGAGTGGAATTGCGAAGCGTTTGGCTCGCCAGTGCCTTGCGATATCACATTTTCCACAGTCTTCCCGAGAGCGTCCCGGACTTCGACAGATACTTGAATGTTACTCGTAGTGAAAGGCCCGGAGTTGCGTACGAACGGGCTCACACTGCGACGAGCTGAGTTATTATGGACAGATGGGAAGTCACCACTCCATAGCTTGATATAGAGTTCATTCCGGTCGTCGCCAGGGAACACCACGTCAGGGAACCCAAGGCGCAGCGTGAGGGGCGCGTCAAGGAGTAAAGATGTATTCTCCTTCACTATAGTCTGTGCGTTGCCATGGAAAATCTTAACAGATACGGCTATCATTTCAGCTCTGCCAGTGAGGACCGTCAGGATAAATGGCCGTTTCAACGGCGAGAGCATACCTTGATGACTTCTCGAACTCTTTACCATTGTTGTTGATTATGTCCTGATGCAACATAGAAAAGGTAGCCTCATTGATGGGGATGAAGATAGGCATAGTGTGCTCCTTCGTAGAAGATACCTCAGCAGGGTCAGTAATAACCCTTGTCAACTGCGACAACTCCAAGACGGCACCCCCGAAGGGTCTACGGAATGAGGTGCCACTATCCAATGTGGCAAGGATGGTGGGAAAAGTCCCACCGGAAGAGACATCCGTTGGGGAGGAGGGATTCCATCCCTGGGCGTTGGGCCCGCGATAGCCATTGTCCTGAGGAATGCCACTACTGAGGTTGGGACCAATCTTGACTGAGCCATTCCGGACGATTCTGCACACGAGGAAGATCGTGCCTTGGATATCGGATAGAGCCAGGTCGGTGAAAAGTGTGCGTATCCGCGCAGTCGGGTCGCGCGCAAGCACACCGTTGTGATTCAAAACGACGCAGAAATCTTCGGTCACGAATCGGGCATCGGTTTTATTGTACAAGGAAAAGTAGAGTTCGGCCGTTTCGCCTGGAGTGCAGGCCGAGGCAACGAAAGCACGTATCTCGAGGAAGACATGAAAGAACTTGGGTGTTGATGCTCCTGAAGATTTGGAGCCCGAGGGATAAGCAAGGGAAGAAGTTTTTGGGCGATTGTATTCAGGGAATGCTGAATAAGGGGGAGTAGGAAGCGGAGTGGAGAACAGGTCGAGGCTTTGACGAGACCTCATCCCTTTTGAGCCATCACCTGGGGTGTCTACATGGGCGAGCGATGCCTGTAGGGCATACATGCGCACCGCACTCATCCAATTTCGAGTGTCAATGTCTCCCTCGACGTCCACGGTCACTAGTCCGCCCCCGTTGGGATGTCGGACGATGACGTCAAGGTCTTGCACGATATTGCCATTAACTAGACGGGCAACGCAATCGCGTCGAAGGCTTGCGGTTTCCTCGTCACTCAGAGTCTGTGCAAGTAGCTGGCGGCGGCCCAGGTGTAAAGCCTCGATGTGCTCGCGCACCACCTGAAACAGTTGGTAATCCCTACGGGCGAGATACTGAAACATCAACATGTGCCATTCGCGTAGCGCCGATGCTATCTCATCAACGATGGGTTGCGCAGCACCGGACATGGTTTCGTCGTTGGATTTAAGAGATGGTCGAGGAGGTAATGGCTTCAAATTGTGTGATTCTGTTGGCGATAGAGATCGAACACTGGCAGGGTACACTTGGAGACCTGCCCTGGACGAATTGGCCTGGTCGGGTGGAGGGCCAAGCTTGAATGATTTGCGCGCTGTCGAGAGGTCTTCCTCTTCGTCGTCTACCCGGGGGCCAGGAGTCCTGGGCTTGGATGCCTCTGACATGGTGAGACGTGTGCCCTTCTGGAAGGCAGCTGCGACGTCGGCAAGACTCCCCTCGGCATCAGGCAATTCCTCTCGTATGAAGATGTGTGAACCAGGGAAGATGCCGATAAAAACTTGCTGAGGTTCTTCGAGCCTTGGTCCACGGGACGATGATGGGTCGGAGGACACATTCCAAGATACGGGGGGACGTCGGGTGGTACAAACGACATAACTAAGTGACAGGTCAGACCAGGTATTTGCACGAAAGTATGAGAGAACGTACCCTCTATACCAAACGCCCTCTGTTTCTTTTCCCCTCGGGATATACTTCTCAAAGGCGTAGACCTCGTCGCCGACCTCTAACGCAACCACATCGCGATGTATGAGCGACTCTGCCGTAGACGCTTCCGTAACGGTGGATAGCCGGGGTCGGTTTGATATGCGAGTATCACGATGCGAAGGAGAGAGAGGATGGACGGCGTATCCATATATGATTGAGGGAAGTGGTTCCCAAACGCCGCCGCGTCCGGGTGTTGCGGGACGACTTATCGCGGCGGTTGGGATGGGCATTGGTGGAAGCAAGCAGAATTGCTTGACTTTAGGAATCAAAAGTGAAGCGAGTGCCAAGAGTGGTGCCCAGTTTAAACGACGTCGCTGTCCCGTACGTTCTCGGAGAGTTTAATGACTTTTCTCACGGATTAAACTGAGTCTCACTCACACAACACGTGATTGACCTGACCTTTCATCATCATGCCGTCCATAACTGACCATATCGACCGTTTAACATTGACAATGAATACAATCAAAGCGTCCGCTTCTTCCATAACTGCACGCGATCACTCGCTCCCTTTCACCCATTCTGTTCTCACCACTCCCCTTGGCGATCTTATTCGCGACATTGACCCCTCAGAACTCGGTCTCTTTACCTTGGTATCTCAACAACCACGCGTCAACACACAAACTGGACCCACTCCTGAAATTGCTCGTGTTGAGGTCGTTAGCGCGACTCCTCTGAGAAAGCACCCTTCAGCTTGGCGGAAAGATGTGATCGTTCAACACAAAGATCGGGAACCGGAACCTGAGGTCTTTGCTGAAGCTGCATTGAAATATATTGATCGCTAGTGAGCTCACCCCACTAACACTCTTCTGAACTTGGATGACATTACACCTAGTTCTGGGGTGCGACCAATGTCGCGGGCCCGCTCCCAAGTGGTGGACATGCTAGAGCACCTTCGTCAACTACGGGAGGAGATTCGTTCCCTCACTACCAGCCTAAAAAATGTGAGATTGCGCAGCTTCCCTGCCAGTGATTCGTGTTGACCAATTGGTCAAGATGGAAGCACCAGGTCAGGCACCAAATCCCCAATCACCTAGATCTCTGGTGGTCAAGGAGGAGAAAAAAATCCAAGAACTCCAGACAAGCATTAGTCGCCTTAGGAAACGGGTGCGTTCTCTGGTTTGTTTGTACGCTTCCCGTAAGTGACAAGTTCCAGAAAGAAGCCCTGCAAAACGACCATTCCATCCACTCCGTACCAATTTCCCTTGGGCATCCGAATACGGCGGTATCGGATCCGCAAGAGAACTCGTTCTGGACAACTCCCGGGGCCAGAAGGACTCTACAATTAAAGAACGATCTCCTTGTCCACGAGCACGTTGGCCTCGAGGACGTGACTTCATCGTTTTCTAGTCCGGTTGTGCACCTTAAGACCTCAGAACCTCTCACCGTACCTATAGATTCACTTTTCGAACAAGAGAAGGGACTGACAAATACAATACCTGAAGATTTCAGCGCCCTTGAAGATGCGCTCGATCGCACAACTGGGGCACACGATACCAGCTCTGAAAGAACCGGACAAGTTGACCATCAGACAACAAATGTCAAGCACCATCCCACTCAACCTTTACCTCGACCTGTCCCACCACCGACTAGCGAGCCAAATACTCCCGTGGTACATACAGAGCAGGTCACCTCGACTTCAACAGTAGAGAACCTCGGCAACACACACTCCGCAAAAAAGGTCCGAATAACGACTGAGGTAGAACGCATTGTTGTATGTGACGATGAACGTACGAGCATTCTCTGGTCTCTGACCGCAAATTATAGTCAAAAATTTGGGCAACTGTGGGCGATGTGATTATGCCAGGGAACTCTTTCAGCACGTCTGGAGGCCGGGGGTCCCGACCCCTTCGCGCAAAAGAGACGATGTACTGTTGCTAATGTCATCTCACCGAGCTCGAGTAATTGATTTCATGATGCAGTGCCCACCTCCACAGCCTAGCCGCGCAAAACCCATTTCCCGCTTCACCCACAGCGTCCTCTCTCTCCAACGCAAACGTGGCCGCAGCCCAATCGCCGACTAGCCAACAAGTACTGATCGCGCACTTGCTTATCTCGCTTTTGGAAGCCACTCCACAATATGCGCTTCCGCTAGTCAAAGTCAAAGAAATACTTAGCGCGAGAGGTGACAACGGGGTATCGGCAATTGGAGGCGGCGCCACCGTTCGCGTTCTTTATGGATGCTGCATTGCTAAAAGGCTTTTGAGGGTTGATCGTGGAGGAGGGGAACAGGTTGTCCGATTCGACGTTTAACTTTGACGTGTTATGTACTCGTGTAATGATGACATTGCCCGCGTTTACCGCCCCGACAACCACTGGCACCTCCTAATTTCTACCATGATCATAGCCAAGTTGATAGGAACCCTTTCCTTGCTCGCAGTTTATCCCCACGACCATCCTCACATTTCCAATGACTGTCTGGCCCAGAGCTACATTGGGACATATGGCACCCAAAGTGTATTCAACCCCTCCGAATCATGCGTCAACTCCTCTACTTCAACCGCCGATGTCCCCTCAGTACACCCTGATGCGGAATTCGTTTGGATAGAGCAAGCAGCGCTCGAACCATACCTCCTAACCGATCACCCCTTCTCACTACCATCTCTTCAGGGCTTTCTTGCTGCCCTCTCCGACACCAACTTTGCCCCCTATGGCGATGGTCAGCAGCCCCTCCCAGGACCCATTGATAAACGCGTTCTTCACCACACATCCACCTCCGCCCTCCTCGCACTTTCGTCGGCACACGTCAGAGAGTTGTCCCTCATACTCCCACCTACGTGGCGCATATACGCGCTCTCATTGCTGCCGTTTCCCTTCCGGTCAGTTCCCGAGCGTGCCTTGGAACGCGTACGCGACATCCTCTCCTCTCTCATATTCAACCCGGAGGTTGCGAAGATCGTAACCAACATCTCTCTAGCCCAAGTCCAAAATGATATCCGCTTCCTCACTGGCGAGGACGGCAAGTCTGGGATCATGAGCCGGCACTCGTTCTCCTCGGGTGCGCGTGTTGCCGTCGAGTGGCTGAAGTTCCGCTTCGAGGAGACGGGCGCGAAGTGCGAATTAAAGTCTTTCCTACCTGGATTTGCCCCGAACATTGTCTGGTGCGTACTGTATTCTTCTCCACCCAACGCGCTGCATGACGTGATCACGTGTTTGTGAATCGCAGCCACTATCCATCGACAGAGAATACCACCGAGACGGTCCTCATCAGTTCGCACTATGACAGCCGAGGCTCGTTTGGCAGTACGCGAGCACCGGGCGGTAATGACGACGGCTCTGGAACGGTGGGCCTCTTGGCCATCGCGCGTACAATCAAACGCCTCGGCATCAAGTTCCGTTCGAACGTCGAGCTCGTCGTATTCGCTGGTGAGGAACAAGGGTTGTTCGGTTCGAAATTCTACGCTCGTACGTTCGTTCGGTTACGGTGCTTCGTATTCTGAAAACTTTTTTTTGCAGGTGAACTGCGCGAGGAGGACAAAAACTTAACCTTGATGGTACAATCTGATATGATCGCATATCATAAGCCAGG
>Ga0209488_10002637_pt1 | contig 14667 bp, 13 predicted proteins | sample Rivendell_Oct201_8_FD_188349 | JGI IMG/M metagenome (GOLD analysis project Ga0209488, IMG submission 188349) | Vadose zone soil microbial communities from the Eel River Critical Zone Observatory, Northern California, USA -... | ecosystem: Environmental > Terrestrial > Soil > Vadose zone >... | reverse complement strand
AAGAACATTTCCAAAATGTAGCTGAGCGAGTAAGTTCGAATCGAGTCAGAAGTCGGAAGTTATAACCTTGGAGGAGTTGTATGAAACGTTTGCTGATCGGAATCATTGTTCTCTCATCGTCCTTGCTGACAACTCTGGTGACGGGACAGGTTGAGGGATCTGCCACGAGAACCTCTGCCCCTGCACTGGCAGCGCAGTCGCGCAACCCGCAACAGATCGCGCAGCTGAAATGGTATGGCGCAAACACGACAACTAATTTCGCCGTGGGTACGCAACCGCGCGGGGTATGTTTTGATGGCGCAAACATCTGGGTAGCGAACTACGGAAGCAACACCGTGACCAAGCTGCGAGCCAACGACGGCGCGGTATTGGGCACCTACAACGTGGGCACACAGCCTGCAAACGTGGCCTTCGACGGAGCCAACATCTGGGTCACCAACTTTGGTAGCGGCAACGTCACCAAGCTGAGGGCCGGCGACGGCAAAGTCTTGGGCACGTTCGCCGCCGGGTCCTCTCCGTTCGGGATTGCATTCGACGGTACGAACATGTGGGTTGGCGGCAACGGCACAGTGACCAAGCTGAGGGGAAGTGACGGCAAGGTACTGGCTACGTTCACCGTGACCGGCGAATGCTATGGAGCAGCATTCGACGGGACCTACATTTGGACCGCAAACTCTGTGGGAACGGTGACCCGATTGAAGCTGGATGGAACGAATGCCGGGGTTTTCAGCGTGGGGCAAGCGCCATTCGGCATAGCTTTTGATGGAACCAATATCTGGGTGGCAGGTTTCACGAACGGTCAAGGGAGCGCGACCAAGTTGCGTGCCAGTGATGGGGCACTCTTGGGATCTTTCAACGTCGGGGGGCAAGCACCCTATGGAGTGGTTTTTGACGGGACCTATGTCTGGGTCACAACGGGTCTATACGTTGCCCAAATTCGGCCAAGCGATGGTGCCATATTGCACACCTACAACACGCCTGGAGTTTCAGCCGGAATCGCGTTCGATGGCGCGAACCTCTGGGTCGCAGAGTACGACGCCAAAAACATTTCCAAGATGTAGCTGAGCGAGTAAGTTCGAATCGAGTCAGAAGTCGGAAGTTATAACCTCGGAGGAGTTGTATGAAACGTTTGCTGATTGGAATCATTGTTCTCTCATCATCCTTGCTGACAACTCTGGTGACGGGACAGGTTGAGGGATCTGCCACGAGAACCTCTGCCCCTGCACTGGCAGCGCAGTCGCGCAACCCGCAGCAAATCGCGCAACTGAAGTGGTATGGCGCAAACACGACCACCACTTTCGCTGTGGGTACGCAACCACGTGGTGTGTGCTTCGATGGCGCCAACGTCTGGGTGGCGAACTATGGAAGCAACACGGTGACCAAGCTGCGAGCCAACGACGGCGCGGTATTGGGCACCTACAATGTGGGCACACAACCGGCGAACGTGGCCTTCGACGGAGCCAACATCTGGGTCACCAACTTTGGTAGCGGCACCGTGACCAAGCTGCGGGCCGGCGACGGCAAGCTGTTGGGTACGTTCACGGTGGGAGGGCAGCCCTTTGGATTGGCGTTTGACGGCACGAACACGTGGGTGGGAAATGCCGTAGGCAATGCGATCGTTACGAAACTTCGAGGGAGCGACGGCAACATACTAGGCACGTTTGCCGTAAACAGCGTTGGCTACGGTGTGGCGTTCGACGGCACATACATTTGGACGACAAATGACTTGGGGACGGTGACCCGCTTGAAGCTCGACGGGTCCAACGCTGGAGTTTTTAATGTTGGTCTCACACCTTTTGGCTTGGCTTTCGATGGGGCCAACATCTGGGTCGCCAATTCCAACGGCCAAAACGCAACGAAATTGCGGGCCAGCGACGGTGCTGTGCTAGCCACAGTCGATGTAGGCGCAGTGCCTTATGGACTCGTTTTCGATGGAACCTATGTCTGGATTACGACCGGCAACAATGTTGCCCAAGTGCGACCAAGCGACGGCGCCATACTGCACCTCTACAGTACCCCGGGCGTTTCGGCCGGAATCGCTTTTGATGGGGCGAACCTGTGGATCGCCGAGTACGATGCTAAGAACATTTCCAAAATGTAAAAAGGGCCTGTAATTTCAAGTGAAAGGATCAATTCCATGAAGACGTTGTCGTGCTTACGTCACACTCGCGTCACATTGCCTCTGACGCTCACTTTCATCGTCATCACAAGTCTTCACCTCTCGGCTCAGACTCCGTCCAGCCCAATCAGCGTCTGGACCTGGCACAACGACAATAGAAGAACGGGACAGAACGCCAGTGAAACCTACCTGACGCCAACGCAGCGAAAAGACGGCGTCCACCAAAGAACTGAGAACTGAAAACCGGGAACTGAGAACTGCCTCCTGGAAAACGGGGCTTCTGTTCCTATCTGGAGCAAGGTTGCGAAAGGGATTTGCAATGACATCTGCGAAACGCGACAAAACGCCTGACACCAACAGCCTGTTTAATGAGGCTGATAAATACGAAGAAATGGGTGATTTCAGGAACGCATTCAAGTGCTTCTTGGCCGCCGCACAATTAGGTCATCACATGAGTCAGCTAAACCTCGGGAACTTCTACGCGTCGGGAACCGGGGTAAAAAGGAGTCTAGAGAAGGCCGCTTATTGGTACAAAAAGGCTTACAAAAACGGGAACAACGATGGCGCGCTGAATTTAGCCATCGACAGAAGAAACGAGGGCAACCTTAGGTCTGCTGTTATCTGGTTCAAGAAGGCTATTGCGATGAACAGTGGAGATGCGTGCATCGAGTTGGCAAAGATATACAGCGCTAGAAAGGGCGGAGAAAAGGCCGCGGCCAACCTGCTTAGGCGAGCGCTGCGAATGAGCAGAGACAACATAAGTGACGATGCAAGGGACAAAGCTGAATCTCTACTGAGAACGATGACGAAGATGTAGAATCGGCGCAAAATAACTCGGACCCCACTACTCCGCCTCCGCCACCCGCTAGAGTTGGCGCAAAAGCAGCAACCCAAGCAATCATGGTGGGACAGCTCGTCGCCAGTGCGACTGCGGTCTATATATCGGCCCGTCAAGGTCCTATGAAACATACAAAAAAAACGAACTCACAGACTGGCAAGACGTACTCCAGGCAGTCCCCACTTCTCGCCGGCGACGCCATTGACATCGCGTTCACCGTCGGCCACAACGATCATCCCGAATACGGTGGCCTTGAGCTGACGTTGCTGGATTTCGTGCAGTCGAAACCACCGAGGGCGTCTGCACCGGCGATGCAAATGGTTTAGGGGCGGCAACGGTTTCGTGCGCGCCGCCCTAATAATAGAGAGGCGGATTCTTCTCCTGACGTCGCTCTAGCTGTCGAATCAGCCTACTAATAGGCACATTTTAACCCGGCTTCGGTAAAGGGGACGGCATAGCTTTTTCCGTTTGCCTCACCGTAGGCCACGATGAAAGTGCCCTTCGGAACATTTTTGACGAGAGCGACGTTGATCAATCCTTCGGGTCCTAGATCAGCATTCAGCGCGTAAACATGAGCTACAGCACGACGAACGGCTCTGCAAGGAGTCTAAAGGCTTGATGCATGGAACTGCAACATGATTTAGAGCAGGGAACTTCCGTCCGTTTCCGTTCTGGGATCGGAAGACCTGGTTCCGTTTGCATTAAACTGACCATAGATGCCGCCGCTCCGGATCTCTCGCCTGCGCCGCTGGTTGGCCGCCACCGCCATTCTGTTTTCTTTGGCGGTCGCGGGCATGTATTTCTATGCCCGGATGCGGCAGCGAAGCGTACTGAGGCAAGTCCCAGGCAAGATCGGATTCGACATCAAGCAGACGGCCACTGGCTTCCAGTTCTCGAAGTCCGAGGGTGGGCGCACTCTGTTTACTATCCGCGCCAGTAATCTCAAAGAATTCAAACTCAACGGCCGGGCCGAGCTGCGCCACGTGACCATCCTGCTTTATGGACGCGACTCTTCGCGTTTCGACCAGATCTATGGAGACGATTTCAGTTACGACCAGAAATCTGGCGACATTGTCGCCATCGGCGAAGTTCAGATGGACCTGCAGGCCAATCCTTCAGGTCTGACTAATCCCGATCAGGCTGCGCCCAAGGAACTCAAGAATCCCATCCATATCAAGACGCGCGACCTCGTTTTCAATCAGCAGACGGGCAACGCGTCGACCGCAGCCCGCGCGGACTTCCGCCTGCCCCAGGCCACGGGATGGGCCGTGGGCGTGCAATACGCGGCTAAGACGAACACGCTGACGATGGCGTCACAGGTGCACCTGTCGGTGACCGGACCCAATGCCTCGGAAGTTCAGGCCGTGCACGCCGTAGTCACCAGACAGCCGCGGGAAATTCTGCTGGACCATCCACGCCTGGAGCGGGACGGAGGCACTCTTTGGGCGGAGGGAGCGACGGTATACCTCGGGCCGGAGAACAACGTCGAACGTGTCCTGGCCAAAGGAAACGTGAATGCGGAAAAGGAAGTGGAGGCGAAGCAGAACTCCGCTGGACCACCCAATAATTCATCGGCGCCTGGCGTTTTGTTGCCGAGTCAAAATAAAACCGGCGCACAGGGGCAATCTGCGCAGCAGCAATCCTCCACGATGCATGCCCGTTCAGATGAGGGTGAACTCTTTCTCACTGGCAAACAGAATGAACTGCAAAAGGCGATTTTGACTGGCAACGTCCAGGTTGAACGAATCGGATTTCAACCCATGCAGGGCAAGGCCGGACGCGCGGTTCTCGATTTCGGGGGTCAGAATGAAGTAGAGAAGGTGCACGCTTCCGAAGGCGTTCGGCTGGCCCAGCAGGCGGTAACGAAAGAGGCCGTGAAGACAGAAGGTTCCGGGCCGCAGGATTTCGAAGTGACCGCACCGGTCATTGACTTCTTCGTTGTCGACGGCCAGCGGCTTGACCGCGCTGTGACTTCAGGTGCGGCGCAGATCATGATCTATCCCCATCAAGAATCGCAGCAGAGCGGCCCCCCGGTGCTGCCGCCGCAGAGAACAGTGATCCAAGCGAGAAAATTTGACGCGAAGTTCAAGCCGACCGCAAATGGGGGCAGCCGTTTGTCCAAAATTCACGGCGCTCCCAACGCCAAGATCACAAGTGTCACTCCAGATGAGCCGGACCGGATCAGTACCAGCGAGATGGCCGACGCCGTTTTTCTTCCGCTGGGTGGCATCGAATCGGTTACCCAACAAGGCCATGTGGCCTACACCGACGGCCAGCCGCCCGACAAGCGAATGCAAGCCTGGTCGGACCGAGCCCATTACACTCCCTCCGACCAGGTAATCACGCTGGTAGGAAACCCGCGCGTTGTCAACGGCGGCATGGCCACCACCGCCAAGACCATTCGAATCAACCGGCAGACCAATGAGGCCCACGCCGAGGGCGACGTCAAGAGCACCTATAGCGAATTGAAAGAGCAACCCAACGGAGCGTTGTTGGCGTCTTCTTCACCCATTCACGTCACCTCTCGAAACATGACCGCGCACAATAATCCAAGCGTCGCACTTTACTACGGGGACGCACGGCTCTGGCAGGACGCCAACATTATCGAGGCGCCCTCCATCCAGTTTGATCGCGAAAACCGCTTTGTGACGGCGCAGGGCACACCGGCCCAATCGGTGTCGACGATTCTGGAGCAACGAAGTTCCCCAGAAGCCTTGACCTCCGCCGGAAAGGCGCAATCGCCAAAGACCGGTAAGCGCAATCAGTCAGGCCCAGTGGCCATCACCAGCAGCCATCTGACCTACAGCGATCCCGATCGGAAGGCTCACTACGAAGGTAGAGTGGTCGCCAAAGGAACAGACTTCACCGCCTCGGCCCGAGAGATGGATGCTTACCTCCTGCCTCGGAGCGAGACCGCAAGCACTCAATCACCCATCAGTTCAGGACAGCTAGATCATCTGGTCGGCCAAGGCAACGTAGTAGTCCAGCAGCCCACCCGCCGGGCAGACGGCCAGAATCTGGTCTACACCGCGGCCGACGACAAGTTCGTCCTCACCGGCGGACCGCCCAGCATTTTTGATGCCGAACGCGGCAGAACTACCGGCGTTTCGTTGACTTTCTTTAGACGCGATGATAGGGTGCTCGTAGAAGGCGAAGCAAGTTCTCCTGTGGTAACACAGACGCGAGTGGCACGATAAATGCGTACCCTGGCCACTGATGAAATTGGCAAAGCTTACCGTGGCCGTCGCGTTGTAAACGGTGTCAGCCTGAGGGTCGAGCAGGGCGAAGTTGTTGGATTGCTTGGACCTAACGGCGCCGGTAAGACTACTACTTTCTACGCCATCGTTGGCCTGGTCCCCCCTGATACCGGCCGCGTGTTGTACGACGGTAAGGACATCACCGACGTTCCCATGTATCTGCGGGCGCGTCAGTATGGCATCAGCTATCTCCCACAAGAAGCTTCGGTCTTTCGCAAGCTCACGGTAGAGGAAAACATCCTCGCGGTTCTAGAGGCGCAGCCGCTTTCCTGGCATGAGCGACGCGAGAAGATGGAGAAATTTATCGATGAACTTGGCTTGGAGCACATCCGCCGCAATCGCGGCTATGCTCTGTCGGGGGGCGAGCGCCGGCGCGTCGAAATTGCCCGTTGCCTGTGCATCAACCCCACATTCATTTTGCTGGACGAACCGTTTTCCGGGATCGATCCGATCGCCGTTCTCGACCTGCAGAAGATCATAAGCGGTCTGCGGGCCAGTGGGATCGGAGTACTGGTCACGGATCACAACGTGCGAGAAACGCTGTCAGTCACTGACCGGGCTTACATTATCGATGACGGCAGAATCTTCCGTCACGGCGTCCCCGAGGAGTTAGCGGGAGATCCGGAAGTACGGCGCGTCTACCTGGGCGAGAGTTTCTCGCTGGTGTGACAAGTTGGAATTGTCATTTGCTTTTGTTTGTCATTCCGAACCGGCAGGTTTTGGCCGGTGAGGAATCTGCTGGCCGCATGCACAGAGCAGATTCCTCCGCCCTCGCGTTTCGCTCGGAGGCGGAATGACAACGAATTGGTTAAGAACCTAAGAATCGGCCGAACTCATGGTTTTGTTGCAACACAAACTCAGTGTAAAGCTGTCCCAGCGCCAGATCCTCACTCCCGGCCTGGTGCAGATGGTCTCCGTCCTCGCGCTCAACAAGCTTGAGCTCAAGGACATGATCAACACTGAGATGGTAGAGAACCCGGTTCTCGAGGAACTTGAAGAGTCGGTTCCCTTACTCGATGAAGTTGGCCGCAAAGAAGAAGACCGCGAGCGCGCCGCCGCTGCGACGAACGAAGAAAATCCCATCACTGCGGTCGAAAAGAAAGATCCCTTCGAAGAGATCGACTTCGGCTCGTTTTTCCAGGATTATCTCGACCCCGGTTACCGCACTCACAGCGAGATGGAAGAAATCGAGCGGCCGTCGTTCGAAAATTTCCTCTCCAAGCCCACCAACCTGACCGACCATCTTGCCTGGCAGCTTGGTGCTCTCAGCCTGCGCCCGCCAGTGCGGGAAGCCGCCGATCTCATCATCGGCAACCTCAATGAAGATGGCTACCTCATCGCCAGTGACGACGAACTGCTTGGCGTTGCTCCGCCCGCATCGCCCGAAGCTGACGCTGTCACCGCAAAGACGATTGTCAGCGAAGCTCAGGCGCTGGGCTTGGCCGAGACCTTGCCGCCCGCGAGCTTGCCGCCCGAGAGCTCGATCGATCCTGACAGTGTGCCAGGTGAGATTCTGCCGGAAGAGTTCGTGCCGGATGAGCTTTTGTCCCCTGAAGCCAACTCCGATGACGTTGCTCTCGCTATTGATGGGAACGCGGATGTTGGCCAGGTGTCATCGGCTGACCATGAATCGGCGGACGCGAACATTGAGAAAGCTGCTCCTGCACCGGCCGACGCCCATCAACTCCCATTAGAAGCGTCTTTTTCCTCGAGATCAGGAGACTCCGCAGCGGCTGTCGCTCCCGCTCCCGCTCCCGCCGCACGAACTAAGTTTCCGGTGTACCAGCCGACATTCTCCGCGGCGGATCTGGTCGAAGCGCTCGAAACCGTCCGCCAGCTTGATCCTCCCGGCGTAGCCTGCCGCGATCTCCGCGGATGTTTGCTCTACCAGCTGCGCTATCACCAGCAGCAACTCGCGCTGCATAAAAACGGCAATGGAACCGAACAGGTGCTGCAGGATGCCACGGCCATCGTCGATCAGCATCTGCGCGGCGTACCGCTCAAGCAGTTCAAGGAAATCGCCAAGGCTATCGGCCGCCCGCTCGAAGCGGTGCAGACGGCGCTCGACTATATCCGCACCCTCGATCCCCGCCCCGGCCTGCGCTACAACAAAGTTCAGGCGCGCCTGATCGAGCCCGATGTCGCTTTCGTGAAACACGGCGACGAGTGGCTGGTCATCATGAACGATGAAGACCTGCCGCAGCTTCGCCTGAATCCGGCCTACAAAAAGCTGGTCACGCGCGATGGCACCAACGATAAGAACACGCGCGACTACGTGAAAGAGCGCTACAAGAGCGCCATCCAGCTCATCAAGAATATTGAGCAGCGCAAGCAGACGATCACCAAAGTCTGTTACGTCATCGTGGCCCGCCAGCAGGATTTTCTCGAGCGTGGCATCGACCAGCTGAAACCCATGATGATCAAGGAGGTGGCCGAAGAAATCGGCGTGCATCCTTCCACCGTCAGCCGTGCCGTCGCCAACAAATACGCCCACACGCCGCAGGGAGTGTTCGAGCTGCGATATTTCTTCAGCGAGAGCGTGCAGGGCCCCGAGGGAGGAAACACCTCGTTGCTGATCCTGAAACGCCGTGTGAAGAAGCTGATCGAAGAGGAAGATTCCAGCCGCCCGTTGACCGACGAGCAGATCACCCGGATTCTCCAGTCGCAAGGCATTCAGGTCACGCGCCGCACCGTAGCCAAATACCGGGAAGACATGCGCATCCCCAGCACGCACCAGCGCAGAGTAAAGAAATAAAGCAGAGGTAAGAAGTGAGAATGCAGAAGTGAGAATGCAGAAGTGCAAAGGGCCATTGAACATTGCCCACGGAAGAATTGTTGGAGATGATAGTTTTCACTTCTGCATTTTGACTTCTGCCTTCTGACTTAAATAATGCAGTGCCCAATTTTTCTCAACGAACGAATTCAGGAGGGGCGCTCATGAACGTGGAATACACCGGCAGACATTACACAGTCACTCCCGCCATCCGCCAAGAAGTTGAAACCGGCCTGGTCAAACTCCGCAAAATATTAGGCGACAAATTCGAAACTAAGGTCATCCTCGCCGTCGAGAAACACCGCCACAAAGCGGAGATCACCATCAGCCCGCGCAACGGTCCGCTGGTCGGCCTCGCCCAGGCCAAGGATATGACCATAGCCGTCAACGAAGCCCTCGACCACCTGGAGAAGCAGGCCGTCAAATACAAAACGCGCTGGCAGTCGAAAAAACGCTCCGCGCGCAAGACCGAAGAAGTCAAGAAGTGGAATGGCCACTCCACGCAGAGTGAAATACAGAATGACCTGCTGGCAGCCGTCGGCCTGTCAGAAAAAACGGCTGTGCCCGTGCTCGTGCACAGGTATCCTGCCGTAGCGAAAACCACCGACGTACACCTGGTTCGATCCTCCGATGCAGTCGCCATGCGTCCCATGACGCTCGAAGAAGCCATCAAAGAAGCCCACTTCCGCGACCGCGACGTCTTCGTCTTCCGCGATCCCAAAGGCAAAGTAATGATCCTCCACCGCACCAGAGACGGAAAGATGGAGCTGATCGAAGCCCCATAAGAGTCGGCTTAGAACGATCACCCAAACTAATGTCATCCTGAGCGAAGCGGCTGATTCTCGAAGAGAATCAGCCGCGCAGTCGAAGGATCCCTTTCCCGCCAGCAGCACCCGAGGCTCGAAAAAGGAATTTCAACCACCACTCAGGTTCGTGCCGCACAAGATCAGGAGTCGCGCCTCTTCAAGAGCAATCAAAACGCTCTCACCGCCGCTGTCCCGCCACCACCATCGCCCCCGCCGCCGTAACCCTCCGCAGTAAATCACCCGCCTTCATCCGCCGGCAACATTGCTCAAACTGCGGCGGCGGTCCCTGCCAGCGCAGATCGTCGACCGTATTAAATACCGGCGCATCCAGCCGCAGGGTGGCAAGGGTGCGGAACAACAACGCATCATCCCACGCCTCGAAAAGCGATTCCGACAGCACGCGTGCTTTGCGAATGGAGGGATTCCATTCCCGCCAATCCTTGGGAATGTCTTCCAGGTGCGGGTACTGAGACAAGGTAGCCGCCGCAGCCTTCACGCCCCATCCTCGCACGCCCGGGAATCCATCGGCACTGTCCCCTACCACAGCCAGAAAGTCGGGAATGGATTGCGGACCTACCCCGAACTTGGCGACGACCCCGGCCTCATCGCGCACCACGCCGCTGCGGCGGTCCAGTTGAACCACCCGCGTGCCCACCACACACTGGCTCAGGTCTTTGTCCGGCGTGCAGATCAACACCTTTTCCACGCGGATATCGTTGGCCGCCTTGCCCGCCGCCGAAGCCAGCGCGTCATCCGCTTCGAACTCGACCATGGGCCACACCACCACTCCCATGACCGCCAGCGACTCCTCCAGAATGGGAAACTGCGACAATAATTCGGCAGGGACGCCTTCGCTGGTCTTGTATCCCGCATACAGGTTGTTGCGAAACGATTCCACCACATGATCGGTGGCCACGCCCAGGTAGGTTTGTCCGCGCTCGATCATCGACAAAACCGAAGTCAGAACTCCGCGCACCGCGCCTATCTCCCTGCCATCCACATCCTGCGCCGCTGGCACGGCGAAAAAGTGCCGGAACAATTCATAGGTCCCGTCGATCAGGTACACGTCCATTCTGCAGCCGATTATAGGCCCCGTGTAGAGCGGACACTCCTGTCCGCTGCCTTTGCCTTTGGGGTTTTACCCTCTCGATGTTTTTTGCGAAGGGGGCATTCCGACGAGTGATGTCCACGGGTGAACAAATTCGCGGCCCCAAAATTTTTCCACCACCCCAATGTGACATCCAACCTTGAGCCCTGATGTAAATCCGGCGAAGATGGTCAAGGCGGACGCGCTGCCAAGCCTCAGGGGCTCGCGCCGCAAGTCCTTTGTTGTCTAGATTTTGACTACTAAGTCCTTTAGACCTTCGGATCTGGAGGGAATTTCGCGCTAACGTGAAGATTCCAATAGATCGAGGGGGAGGGGGATAGGCCTTGCACAGGAACCCCCGATGAATAAGCCCTTTGTGTGCAGGCACGGGGCTTATTGTGCAAGAGCCGTACTCATTCTTGTCGTGACGGGGCAGTTACTAGTCTGTGGAGTTGTAACCAGAACAGTCTCCCCCCGGATCAAAGCCTACATTCGGAACCCACATAATGCAGAACGTCGTGTCGCGCCATTTGTCCAAGGTCAAGTAATGTACCCCCCCGAAAAAGTACAGGAACTTGGTTTCTTTCTGAACATCGGCCCAGTTTTTATTCCTCGTAATGTCAATTGGAACCGGGAGGGCCATTGGTTGATCCGGGAACAGTGGCCCATAATTCAATCTGGTCTCCGGCGTCGTAGCGTAGAAATGCCTGACCCAAGTTGGCGTAATTTTTTCGCGTTTGTCGGAAAAACTGATGCCTGCGGAACTGGAGACATGAAGCGCTGGGGATTTTCCGTAGTTCATGAAGATCATGCCTTTGAGGTCTGCGGTCTTCCAGCCAACCCACCCTCGTTCTTGGAGTTCAAACAGTTTCAGGGTTTGCGCAAGTTGCTCGCGTTGGTTTCGAATGACGATATTGGTGGAAGCGCTAGCGATATTATTGGCGGCAGATTGGTTGATGTTCTGCGTGTTCATTTCGAACCACATCATTCCCGCGAAGATGGAATATATGAGGACAACAATGAAGGTCATGGCCTCAATGACCACTTTCTGATTTTCGCGGGCCTCCTCTTTGGCGCTGGGAGTTGTTATTCGATCTACTACGGATTCTGGAACATGCAATTCCGCGTAAATGGTTGGCGAGACAGGTTCTTTCTTTATGCTTGCGCGTTGACTACTCTCTGCGGATTCCTTTTCATTGCGATACTTTTCCGCCAAAGCATGTAGGAAACGCCGCGCATTTTCGAGAAATGGCATTTATAAGCTTTTATGAACCAACCAGAATACACCTAGGTGCTAGTAGGCCAAAAGATTGGTTCGATTCCGAGTTCACACATTTCGTGAATAAGTACCACAAGGTTATGACAGAGAATTTTGCAGAGCGCTTCGTTCACCATCGCAACATCGGTCTTGCTCCGCAGGCCGTCTCCGAACTTACGTTTCATCATGGAGAACGCGGATTCTACGTTGCTGCGTTTGTGGTAATGCTGCAAAAACTCATCACGCCGGAATTGAAAGTAGTGGTACATCTTCTCCCACGTCCCGCCACCATTTCCGCGATGGTGCGAAGCAAAGGAAATAAACGGTACGGCTCCGACGGCTGTAACAGCCTCCATGTTCGCCCTGCTTGCATATCCCTTGTCCGCCGAGACTTCCGCGATCTGAAAGTTCTGCGCGGTGCTGCTAACCAGAGCGGGGAGCACGGGCGAATCGTTTGTGTGCCGCCCGTGAATTTCGACAGCCGTAACTATGTTGGTCTTAGTACCGACCATCAGGTGGCACTTAACCCAATCGTGCTGTTGTCTGACCTGTCCGTACTTATGGTCAAACCAGCGAGTGAAACGGCAAGTAGTGAAGCCGGAAGAGTCCACTGCGAAGTCAGATTCTACCGCCTTGAGGGGCAAGCTGGTTTGCGTGATGAAACCCTGCAAGATGGAAGTCAGGTCGGGGTTCTCAAGGTAATTGGAGATGCTGTTAAAGTGCGGCACCTTGGAGATGTAACCGCGCCTGTGTGCTTCTCTCAAGTCGGACATGAAACGGCGCTGCGAAACGGTGCTATAGACCTTGAAAGTAATGTTGAAAAGAGAGTCCGACAGGGGCAGACGCGGCCTTCCGTTCTTGCTTGGAGAGGACGCAACGCCAGAGCACAGGTCGTGGAGCAAGGATTGGAATTTGTCTTGCTCGTTTGTCTGCGCTTGGTTGTAAGCAGACCACGCTTGGGGATAGGTGGTTTGTTTCGTGGCGGTCAGGGTGACGCTCTCCGTCACGGTCGTACTGCCATCGGCGTTTTGTTCGCGTCTCAACACAAACGTTGCGGCGTAAATGTGCTTGCACTTGGCTCCCCGCGTTTCAAAGTCGGGACAAGTGCAGCTAGCCGTTTTCGGCATCAGATGCACGCGGTAGGTGCCTTTGCCAGCTTGCGAAGGGACAATCCAGATACCAGCTTTTTGGCTGATAGTTCGGGTTGCCGCCAGTTCCATTCCGCGTTGCTCTCTCAGGTCCATAGCGCCCTCGTTTACCTGAGAAATATATTACTTGTTAGGTATATATCTGTCAAGCACAAAATGTACCTTGACAATATATTATTATCTCGTATATCATTTCCTACATGGGCATGGTCACGCTCAAGCAAAAAGGGTATAAATGCAACAGGTGCGAGCACGAATGGGTGCCGCGCAAGAGCACAGTGGGCGAACCTGGGGTTTGCCCTGCGTGCAAATCGCCCTATTGGAACAAGCCGCGCAAGTACAAACTTAAGGCACGATAACACCGATCTTTCAAAAGGTTTGGCGGAGAAGCCGGGAGTTGAACCCACGGTGCTCACACACCGTCCGGGAGTTTTGCAGACTCCCTGCTACCACCAGCGTGGGGCCTCTCCGTTGAAGGGTGCGAGTGGGGAGGCGCGTCGCAAACGTTTGCTCCCCACTTGCATTGCAAAACGTAGATTAGTCGCCTCCTCTTTTCTGCATCGCTTTAAGTGTCGCCATCCTTCTCTTGTGTTCCGCTTGTTGGTCGGCGGGAATCTGATCTTTAATCGCGTTGAGTCGGGCCTCCGTCGATGCGGCGCGTTTACGGATAAGGTCTTCCAAGTCAGCAGACATTTTGTCCTTATCAGTCGGCGCACCCCCCAAAGCACTCAGAATCCCATAGTTCGGAGAAAGAGTTCGCCTGTAGGCCCTGCCCTCGGAGGTAAAAGTCTCCTCAACCTCCCGCTGCTTGAGAAGGCGCTTGAGCGTGTTGTGCGTATGAATCAACAGAATTTTAGGGTCGTCTTGGGGAGCAGACTGAGAGAGAACATCCCGTACTTGCATAGGAGTAAGGGGCTTTGCTGGATTCGCTTTCAGGATGGCCCGAACACGGTCGGTAAATCCAGTTTCAGAGTCCATCATCAACGGCGGAGGCGGGATCGTAGGCTGGTTGGATTCTTCGGCGAGAACGAGCATCGCATCAATCACATTCATGATGCCGGAAATGTGCCGCTCAAGCTGCGCCCGTTGATCCAAGAGGCTCGATAGTTCTGCTTGGAAGGTAGCAATTATCTCGTTATAGTTAGGCACTGATTCGAGGTTAACAACAATGAGACGGAATGTCAAACCAGATGTATTAACCGGATGGGGCATGTTAATAGATGACGCCGCTCGCCAGATAGAGGCCGTTCAGGGTACACTCGCAGCCTTCCGCGTCGAGCGTGGCCCGGACCTCGTTGCGGACCAGGCCGCCGCCCAGGGCGACGTAGAGCGATTTGAAATTGCTTCTGCGGTCGTGGTGGACCTGCGTGGTGGCGACGTG
>Ga0209488_10002636_pt1 | contig 14671 bp, 12 predicted proteins | sample Rivendell_Oct201_8_FD_188349 | JGI IMG/M metagenome (GOLD analysis project Ga0209488, IMG submission 188349) | Vadose zone soil microbial communities from the Eel River Critical Zone Observatory, Northern California, USA -... | ecosystem: Environmental > Terrestrial > Soil > Vadose zone >... | reverse complement strand
AATGTGTTCTCGAAAATCGTCGCGAGCACGCGTTCGGGTCCGACGAGCGTGAAATTCTGGCGTTCGCGAAGCGAGAGAAGGCCCGCAACCTGATCGATTTCGGCGCCGGTCAGAACCACGGCGGCAATTGGGCTGTCGCGCATCCCGGCGCGCGGTTGCAGTGCCGGCGTCGCGCGAATCTGCGCGGTCAGATCGGGAGAGCCGTTGACGAGAACCCAGTCGGAACCATTGCCGGAAATTGCGACGCTCGCCTGTGTGCGCGCACGCGCGCGCGCATCACCGGCCCATGCGAGCTGGCAACACGCGCAACGACAATTCCACTGCGGAAAACCGCCCCCCGCCGCCGCACCGAGAACGATGGCGCGAAGCGAATTGGGCAGAATTAGAATTCCGCCGGAGCGTAGGAGTTGATTTCCATGCCGACGCAGATTTCAACGAGTTCGGGCGTATTCCAAGCCATGTGACGCTCCCAGGTGAGTTCGTTTCTAACGCACAGAGTCCAGCACAAATCGCCTTTTGGCGCAATATCCGCAGTTTCTACCCACCAAGGATTTGCTCTTTCGAATTCTATCTAGAGTAGAAATAACAATTTTCCTCTACTTTAGAGAATGGCGATTTCAGGCCGCCGCTTTGCGCGCCGCCACCACGGTTTCGGCCAGTTTGCCGCTGAGCTCGGCGAGATGGTCGAATTTCATCTCGAACGTGCCCACGCCCTGGGTCAGAGAACGCAGCTCCACGATCAAATCGTGCAGCTCCGACTGCGGTATCTCCGCTTCCACCGTGTCCCAACCGAGCCAGCCTGCGCGGGAGTCAAAACCGAGTATCCGGCCTCTTCGCGTCGCGATCACCCCGTTGGCGCTCGCGGTGGATTCCGACGGCACATGAATCTTCACATGCATGATCGGCTCCAGGAGCACAGGCGCGCAATTGGGCATGCCTTCGGTCATGCCGATGCGCGCAGCGGTCTGGAAGGCCGCATCCGACGAATCCACCGTGTGATAGGAGCCGTCGGTGAGCGCCACCGTGAGGTCGACCACGGGAAAGCCGAGCGGCCCGTGCTTGAGAAAATCCACGATTCCCTTCTCGACGGAGGGAATGAAATTGCGCGGCACCACGCCGCCGGAAATGCGATCTTCGAACACGAAGCCCGAGCCCCTTGGCATGGGCTTGATCTCAATGACCACATCGCCGAATTGGCCGTGGCCGCCGGTCTGGCGCTTATGGCGGCCGCGCTGCGTGGTCGATTTCTTGATCGTCTCCTTATACGGCACTTGCGGCTTGTAGGTGTCGAGCTTCAGCCCGTATTTGGATGCGAGCCTTTCCACGGCGACCTTCAGATGAATCTCGCCCTGGCCGAGCAGCACCATCTGATGCAGTTCGGCGTTCTGCTCGAAAATGAGCGAGGGATCCTCCTCGCGCAATTTGGCGATGGCCGCGGTCAGTTTCACTTCGTCCTTGCGGTCCGAAGCGGCGATGGCGAGGCCATAAACGGGGGTGAGCGTTTCGCTTTTGATCTTCAGCTTCGCGCCGGCTTTGGCGCCGAACAGCGTTTCACCCGTGATGACCTCTTCGAGCCGGCCCAGCGCCACCGTATCGCCGAGGCCCGCCTCGTTGAGCTTGATTTGCGCTTCGCCGCGGAGCGCGAACAGCCCGCCGACGCGCGTATCCGCGCCGCCCTGGTGGTAGAGCACCGCGCTGTCTTTCACATGTCCGGATAGGACACGGACGAGACTCAGCTTGCCGCCATGAGCCGTGTGGTAGGTTTTCAGCACATGCGCGACCGTGTCGTTGCCCGTGACGCCAGCCCTTGCGCGGACGGCAGAGACATCGGGGACTTCATGACGCAGCATCTTCAGCAGCCTGCGGATTCCGTTGTCTCCGAGCGCCGAGCCGATAAGGACGGGCACAATCAGCCCCTGCTGGAGGTCGCGCTCCAAATCCTGAAAAATCTCGTCGCGCGGAGGAGGAATATCGGAGAGCAGCTCTTCCATCAGATGCTCGTCGTAATCGGCGAGCTTCTCCAGCATCTGGAAGCGGGCTTCGGTCTCGCGGGCTTTGATCTCGTCGGTCATATCGATCAGCTCGGAGGCCCCATGCTCGCGATAGACATAGGCGCGCTCGAGCGCGAGATCGACAAATCCCGTGGCGATATCGTTTTTCCAGATCGGGATCTGGCGTATCACGAGAGGCTTGGGCGCAACTCGCTGTAGGGTTGCCAGCAGGTCGCGCAGCGCGCCCGTTGCTTTGTCGATCTTGTTGACGAACAACGCGTGCGGGATGCCCAGATCGGCGAGACGCTTGAGATAGGGTTGCAGCATGGCCGCTTTGTGGGCTTCGGGTTCGCACACCACGATGGCCGCATCGATGCCGGGCAGCACATTCGAGGTTTCCTGCAGGAATTCGATGGAGCCCGGGCAGTCCAGGATGGTGAAGGATTCATCGAGATAGCGCGTGGTCGCGCAATTCATCTCGACGCTCATTTGACGATGACGGGCTTCGGGCGATGAATCGCCGACCGTATTGCCGGCCGGGACCGAACCCTTGCGCTGGATGGCACCCGTTACCGACAGGATGCTTTCCAAAAGCGTGGTCTTGCCTGATCCGTAAGGTCCCACCAGGGCCACGCAACGTGGCCCACTTCCTCCATTCTTTCTTGGCATGGCTGTCTCCCTTTGTCCCCCATGCCCCATGCTCGCGCCAATCCGGGGGGGAAGGCAAGACGGTAGCGGCCCCTATCGGGCGGCCGTGTTCGGGGCAGCGAAAATATATTGCTGGACGTCGGGATTCCCCCGCCGCCACATCACATTGTCCAGGAAATAATGGTGAACGTTGATGAAGATGTAGAACATGAACAGGAATAGGCTCGGACCGAACACCCGCTTGTCATAGGGCAAGACGGAGTCGATGAAGCGCGGGACGCCCATGAAGCCGAGAAAGCCGAGAAACACGCCCACGCCAATGAAGATGGCAAGTTTGGACCACATGCCGGCGGGCAACACGCGGTTCACGATCGAGGGACGGGCTGTCTTGTGCGATTGCGATCCGGCGTTGATCTGGTAGCGCCAGACGACGGCGAGATATTGCAGCGAGTGAAACGTCGGCACCACGGCCAGCACCAGCGGGTTCACCCGCACGAAAATCACCCAAAGGTAGAGCGTCGTGAGATAGGCGATGATCCCGTTCCAGGGTAGCGCACCGCGCGTTTCGCGCCAGCGCTGGAAGAGGACGAAGAGCACGGCCAGTGTGGTCAGGGTCGCGAGCGCGATGGACGCGACATAGAAAGGCGTCGGGATGGGCAAGGAAAAATAGGTTAAGCCGAGATACCATGTGCCGGTGGACAGCGCGTGGTTCAAGCCGAGCCAGGCCACCATCCAACACGCGTAGCCATTCAAGCGCAGGATCGACTTGGCGCGATCCGAAAACATGATGCGCTTCTGCACGGAATCCACGATCAGGATGCCGTAGCCCTGTTTCACATAATGCCAGCCGACCAGGAAGAACATCAGATTGGCGCCATAGGCGAGGACCTTCGGGCTGCCGCTGAGCGCTCCAGCACCAAGAAAGGCGATCAGCGCGGCGGGCACCACGATCCCGGCGAGGAGGTAGCGCAGACGCAAGGAGCGCGGATAGGACGCGCCGAAAGCTTTGCCGGCGAAGTTCCGGTAGAACATCTGATAGGAATGGGCGAAATGCGGCTGGTTGATCGCCGCCATCAGGACGGTGACCAGCACGATTTGCTGAGTGGTCGGGATGCCCTTGGGCAAGAACAGCGCGATCAACCCACAGACGATGAGCGAGCCGCCGCCGAGGATCAGGAAATCAAAGACCGGCCCGAACAGATAGCCTGGGCGACGGGTTGGGGCAGATCTGGCAGCAGGAACAAAACTTTGAGCAATAACATTGGCTTGGGTTGTGTCGGTCATGGCAACGGCATCTTAGGCTGAAAACGGGGAACGCATAGTAACGCGCAAGGCCCGGTTTGGGAGACGCATTCTGCGGTTTTAATCTTGCCGCGTGTCTCTGCGGCGCGTCCTCAGCGCAGGTTGCCGCAGAAGCGCTGAATGCGGCCGCAGGCATCCTCCAGCACCTCGTTCGAGGTGGCGTAGGAGATACGGAAGAAAGGCGATAGACCGAACGCCGCCCCGTGCACGACGGCGACCCCTTCGGTTTCCAGAAGTGAATCGGCGAAATCTTCGTCGTTCCGGATCGTGGTTCCGTTGTGGGTCTTCAACCCGATCATCTTCTTGATCGAGGGATAGACATAGAACGCGCCCTCGGGCACCGGACACTCGATGCAGGAGGTCTGGTTCAGCATCGAGACGACGAGGTCGCGCCGGCCTTCGAAAACCTTCTGGAATTTCGGAATGAAATCCTGCGGCCCGTTCAACGCCTCCACGCTCGCCCATTGCGAGATCGAGGTCGCGTTGGTGGCCGATTGCGATTGCAGCTTTGCCATCGCGGCGATCAGCGGCACGGGACCTGCACAATAGCCGATGCGCCAGCCGGTCATGGCATAGGCTTTGGAGACGCCGTTCATGGTCAGCGTGCGCTCGTAGAGACCCGGCTCGACCTCAACGACGGTATGGAACTTGAAGCCGCCATAGACCAAATGCTCATACATGTCGTCGGTGAGCATCCAGACTTGCGGATGCCTCATCAGCACGTCCGTGAGCGCCTTCAATTGCTCGCGCGTGTAACAGGCGCCGCTCGGGTTCGACGGCTGGTTGAAGATGATCCATTTCGTCTTGGGCGTGATCGCCCGCTCCAACGCTTCCGGCGTCAGGCGGAAACCATCTTCCAGTCGGGTCTCGACCACGACGGGCTTGGCGCCCGCGAGCAGGACGATGTCGGGATAACTCACCCAATATGGCGCCGGCACGATGACCTCGTCGCCTTCGTTCAAGCTCGCCATCATCGCGTTGTAGATGATGGCTTTGCCGCCCGGCGCCACGAAGCATTGGGCAGCCGTATAATCGAGCCCGTTCTCGCGCTTGAATTTTTTCGCGATCGCAGCGCGCAGCTCCGGAATGCCTTCGATGCTGGTGTATTTGGTCTCGCCGCGCCGGATAGCGGCAATCGCCGCCTCCTTGATATTGTCCGGCGTATCGAAGTCGGGCTCCCCGGCGGCCAGGCCGATAACGTCTCGCCCGGCCGCCTTAAGCTCGCGCGATTTCTGCGTCATCGCCAGCGTGGGCGAGGGCTTGATCCGCCCGAGGGCCTGGGCCAGGAAACCCGGCGGAAGCGCGGCCATGGGTGAAACTCCAGAGAGCGAAAAAGGCGGGCAGACCTAGCAATGGCCGTCAAGCGGCGCAAGCAGGCCGGTAAAAAGAAGGAGAAAACTAACCCTTCGGAAAGACATGCGGCGGAAAATCGGAGTCAACGGAAATCTCGGTGTTATATGCGTCATTTTTCACCAATTGTGGCTGTTGTGGCGGCGCTTGGCATCGCGCTTGCCGCCTGTTCCAACCCGCGGCCTCCCATCGGGCGCTGGCAAGGCGCCTATGAGGATCCCAATTTGATCGTGGTGGCGCGCCTCGAGATCGATTCGTCCGGCGTGGTGCGAATCTCGGCTCCTAACGCCATCGTCGACTCGGCTCCGATGTCAAAGGAGGCGCGGGCGGATTTGCACAGGCGCCTCGTTGCCGGCCTCACCCAGTCTTGGTCGGGCGTTGGCCCTCTGCCGCTGGAATTCGATGGCCATATCTTCCACAAGCCTGGAGGCGTAGCCCCGCAACTGGAATGGGACAATGCGGCGAAAACGATGGTCCTGGTCTTCTATTCGGGAAATCGGACGTCGGTCCATGTTCCGCTGGATCCGGTGGCCGATTTCAGCAGCGATTCCTGATCACCATTTGGCGAATGCGAAATAGCCGGCGAGCACGAGGCAGCAGAATGCCGCCATGTGATTCCAGCGGATCGCTTCGTTCAAATAGGTCACCGAAAACACCCCGAAGACAATCAGCGTGATGATCTCCTGCATGGTCTTCAGTTGCGCGGCGGAATAGACCGTGTGGCCGATTCGGTTCGCCGGAACCGCGAAGCAATATTCGAGAAAGGCAATGGCCCAGCTCACCAACACCACAATCCACAGTGGCCTATCGGGAAATTTGAGCTGGCCATACCAAGCGAACGTCATAAAAACATTGGAAATCGAAAGAAAAAGCAGGGGCGCAAAGGCGGGCCAGGTCATTTCGGGGAGCCTCACAGGTTCAACATTTTAACACTTGGGCCACTATGTTTCGGTCGGTGCCTCGTCCTGGTGCGACAACCGGGCGTGCATGCCGAGTCAAATATGGTATTCTCAGCGCAAAGCTGCCGGATCGCGAGGCGGTTTGGCAAATAGGATGGAGGGTTTGAGCCCATGCGTATTCTGACAGCAATATCGGCGCTCGCTGTATTTGGACTTGTCGCCGCCGCAGGGGAAGCCCGCGCGGTGGTGATCGTGGTCGGCGGCGGCGCCGGCGCGCAGTGCTATTCGACGGCGGAATTTGGCGATCCGTTCCAGGCTTTCGACATATGCAGCAAAGCGCTGTCGAACCAGGAAATGTCGGTACGCGACAAAGGCGCAACCTATATCAACCGCAGTGTCGTCCGCCTGCGCGTGCATGACTATAGTGGCGCGATCGCCGATTGCGATCTGGCCCTCACGCGGGTGCCAACGATCGGCGAAGCCTATGTCAATCGCGGCGCAGCCCTGCTCAACCTTGACCGAGCCCAGGATGCACTGGTGGATCTCAACAAGGCCATTACGCTTGGCCTCGATAAGGTGCATCTGGCCTATTACAATCGTGGGCTGACCAAGGAAAAGCTGAATGACATCCGCGGCGCTTACGAGGATTACAAAAAGGCGTTGGAACTGAACCCGACATTTACGCTCGCCGCCGACCAGTTGAAGCGCTTCTCGGTCACCGGGCAGATGATGACGCCCTCGCGGTCGTAAGATTGGCGGCTGACGCGCGGTGCGTCAGCCCGGTTGGGATGGCCGGACGAGGATCGCGCGAAAGTCGTTGACATTGGTGCGGGTGGGACCGGTTTCAACCAGATCGCCGAGGCTTTGAAAGAAACCGTAGGAATCGTTGCGCGCGAGTGCCGCTTTGGCATCCGCGCCCAGATACGTGCCACGTGCGAGCGTATCGGGTCCGATGGTCGCGCCGGCGTTCGTCTCCGTGCCGTCAATGCCATCGGTATCGCAAGCGATGGCCCAAATGCCCGAAGCGCCATCGAGTGCGAGTGCGAGGGCCAGAAGATATTCGCTGTTGCGCCCTCCTCGCCCTCCGCCCTTCACGGTCACTGTGGTCTCTCCGCCTGAAATGAGCACGCAGGATTTGTTCTCAGCGCGATAGCGGAGCGCGAGCTCGGCATGGTCGCGCGCCACCAGGCGCGCTTCCCCTTCGATGGCGTCCCCAAGATCGATCACAGAGAGACCCATCGCTTCCGCCGCGGCTGAAGCCGCCGCAAGCGCATCGCGTGCACGGGCGATGATGCGGTTCTCTCCTTTGGCAAAAGCGGCATGGCCCGGTTTGGGAGTTTCGGAAAGCGGGTTTTCCAGCCAGGCCTTTACGGCCGGCGGAATGGCAATGGCGTGTTTGTTCAGTATCGCTAGGGCCTGTTCGCGCGTGGTGGCATCGGGACCGGTTGGCCCAGATGCCACAGTCTCCGGATCATCGCCCGGCACATCGGAAATGATGAGGGACACGACCGTAGCCGGCTGAGCGGCGAGCGCGAGCCGCCCGCCTTTCACCGCGGAAAGATGTTTCCGCACGCAATTGATCTCGGCGATGGGGGCGCCGGATTTGAGGAGTGCGCGCGTGATGGCCTGTTTGTCATCCAGCGTGATGCCGGGCGCAGGCAGGGCGAGGAGAGACGATCCGCCACCCGAGATAAGCGCAAGAACCAGATCGTCCTTGGTCAGGCCCTGCACCAGAGCCAGCATCTGTTTGGCCGCCGCCAAGCCCGCTTCATCGGGCACGGGATGGCCGGCTTCCACAATCTCGATGGCGCGGCATGGCACGCCATGGCCGTAGCGGGTGATCACGAGGCCCGAGAGCGGGCCCTGCCAGTGATCCTCCACCGCTTTTGCCATGGCAGCCGCGGCCTTGCCCGCGCCGATGACAAGGGTGCGGCCGCGGGGACGCGCGGGCAGATTCGGAGGTACGCAATGCGCCGCGCTCGCCGCGCTGACGGCGGTGTGGAAAAGCCGCAGCAGGAACGCGCGCGGATCGGAATCCACGCGCCCTCAATCCTTGACACGGATCTCGTGATTGGCGAGCCGTTCCAGCACGCGCACGAGCGCCGAATCGTCGAGCCCGCCCTCGCCCGCCGCAAAATTGGCGTTGAACATTTCCTGGCAATGGGCCGTGTTGGGAAGAGAGACGTTCAATGCGCGGGCCCCGGCAAGAGCGATGGCCAAATCCTTGGCATGAAGCTCAATGCGAAACCCTGGCGCGAAAGTGCGCTTCAACATCCGCTCTCCGTGCACTTCGAGAATGCGCGAGGCGGCGAACCCGCCAAGCAGCGCCTGACGCACTTTGGCCGGATCGGCGCCTGCCTTTGAGGCGAACAACAAAGCCTCGGCGACGGCTTCGATGTTCAGCGCGACAATGATCTGGTTGGCGACTTTCGCCGTCTGACCATCGCCATTGCCGCCGATCAGCGTGATGGTCTTGCCCATCAACTCGAACAACGGCTTCACGCGCGCGAAGATTTCCTCGCGCCCGCCAACCATGAGAGTGAGCGTCGCCGCCTTGGCCCCGACTTCGCCACCCGAGACGGGCGAATCCACATAGAAGCAGCCGATCTCCTCGATGCGCCGCGCGAAATCCTTGGTCGCGAGCGGCGAAATCGAGCTCATGTCGACAACGATTTTGCCCTTGGAGAGTCCGGCCGCGACGCCATCGGACGCGAACAAGACCTTCTCGACGTCAGGTGTATCGGGCACCATGATGAAGACGATGTCGGATTTCTCCGCGACTTCGCGCGCGGTGCGGCAGGCGACACCGCCCTTCTCGACCATCTCCTTCGGCACGCCGCTGCGCGTGTTGAGGAAAAGCTTGTGGCCGGCCGCCTGCAGATGGCCCGCCATCGGGCGCCCCATGATGCCCAGGCCGATGAAACCAAGATCCATGATGCTTGCTTTTCCTCTACCGCGGGCCGCGTCCGCCGCGTGCACCTAACATGGCACTGATGTCCTGTTTGGTCAGCCCGGCCGGCAATTCATAGGTGCTCGCGGGAATCGCGGTGCGCTCCGCCTTATTCACGGTCTGCTGCATATTCGGTCGTCCGCCGGAATACATCACTGTGTCGAGCGGCACGCCTTGGAAACCGATGGCTTTGTTCATGTCGGCCCAGTTCATGAGTTCGTTCTTAGGTACGCTGGGCTGAGACATGATCGGCGACATGAAGCTCGAAAACCGCTCGAACACTTGGAAATCGGCTTGGCTAAAACCCGTCGCGGCGATCCGCGCAATGCAGAGGTCCTCTTCCTGCTGTCCGTTCACGGTCTTGCGATATTGATCGCAAGACCAGCCGGCGACGGTCTTGCTGCCACCTGCCCGAGTATAACTCACCTGCGGAACAGCCGGCGCGCCGCCGCGTCCGCCTGCGAGACCAGCCAAACCACCGCGCCCAGCCATCATGGCTTCCATCTGCGCCCGCTGCTCGGGTGGGAGCTTTGCCATCTCGGCTTGCATTTGCGCCATCGCGGCGGCCATTTGCGAGTTCGCACCCGCCACCTGGCCCGCCATTTGCTGCATGGTCTCGGGCGTCCATTCCATATAGGACTTCTTTTGCGGTTCGATCATCCACACGCGATTCAGATCGGCGCGAAAAATCATGATGTTATCGGCATTAACGAGTTTCATGCGGTCGGTGTCGATATAGGCGGTCGTAGGATCCACCTTTTTCGTGTCGAGATTGGTTTGGGTGGATGTGACCACAACGCCGGCCAGGGCGCTGCCGCACCAACCGACAACCAAACCCGCTACTCCCCATGACAAACCGTGGCGCATCGTTTTCCTCCCATCTTGGCTAAGGCCCAGAATGCAATGAATGATCCCACTCCAGCAAGGGAGGGTTTGGCTGCCAAACCACCCCCGTGCGCGGCCGGGCGATCTGTGGTATGATCGATTAGGCGCGAACTATGCGCCTCCCCCGGAACTTCAAGGAACCCAAACCATGCGATCCAAAAGCCTTCTTCTTGGAAGTTTAATCGCGCTCCTCGCCGTTCCGGCGATGGCGCAAGGCAACAATGCGATCAACCTCGTCGGCACGGTCGACAAGGTCGATGCGAGCTCGATCACCGTAAAGATGGAAGAAAGCACGGAGACAGTGAAGATCGCTCCGAACGTTCTCTACCTCCAGAACAAGCCGGCCAAGCTAAGCGACATCAAGGCGAACGATTTCGTGGCCTCCGCCGCGGTTCGTAAAGGTGACGGCAAGCTCCATTCGACCGAGCTGCGCATCTTCCCCGAAGCCATGCGCGGTGTCGGCGAAGGCCAACGCCCGATGAATGACGCCAACAACCAGACGATGACCAATGCGACGGTCACCGGTTCGGCCATCGTCGGGGGCAGCAACAATATGAAAGTGAAATTTCCGGGCGGCGAGTCCGATCTGATCCTCGACCCGGGCGTGCCCGTGTTCGCCATCACGCCCATCGACAAGGGCATGGTGAAAGCCGGCGCCAAGGTGCGCGTGCAAGGCGTCAAGACGGCCGACGGCGCGGTCGCCAACCGCATCACGCTTCAGTAGTCGCGAATTCCCTGGATTTGTTTCAAGGCGGCGTCCGAAAGGGCGCCGCCTTTTGTTTGACCTAGCCGATCATGAGGGCAAGCCATCGCTGCCCGGCCCGCCCCTTTTTCTTAAAAACGCGCCTATCCCCCCAAAACAGCCCAAATTTTACCGGCTGCTCGAACCCCTGGGCGCAACTTTTTCTGATTTCCTGATAGGGTCGCTAATCTGAGCATTCGAATGCCGAAACCTATGTCTGTGCACCATGTCGATGCATGTCCAAGACTCGTTCAAATGGGCGCGGCGCGTCTGCGTCGCGCTGATCGTGCTTGTCTTCGCCACGCCGGCCCTGGCGGAAAAGGGCAAGCTGCTCGCACGGCTTACGCCTCAAGTGATGGCGGTGGTCTATCCCGGCGCCGAACGCCTTGGGATGGAGGAAGGCTCGCCGCCCGCGATCCCCGTCTATAAGGACGACAAGATCGTCGCCTATGTGTTTTCGACCCTCGATATCATCGCCGCGCCTGGCTACACGTCGACGCCGTTCGACGTCATCGCGGGCATCGATCTTTCCGGCCACATCACCGGGGTTAAGGTGGTGTTCCACAACGAGCCCCATATCGTTGGCGACCCCGTGCGCCAGCGCGAGCTCGATACGTTTCTAGGCCGCCAAGCCGGCAGAGCGCTGCGCGGTGGCACCGACCCGTTACCGCCGGACTACGTGGCCGATACAACCGTCAGCGCACGCGCCATGCGCACCGCCGTTCTCGCCACCGCCGCGATGGTGCTGCGCGCGCGCATCGCGCGGACCGCCGGGACGGCAGCACCGGTGCTCGATGCCGACACCTTCAAGATGAAGTCCGTGGATGAGCTCATTGCCGATGGCTCTGTCGTCAAACGGCGGGTGACCGCAGGTGAAGTTGCGGCGACCCTCGCCAAGCAAGGCTCGTCAAGCGCCAAGCTCGACTGGCCGCTCGGCAGGGACGACGATCTCTATATCGAATTCGTGACGGCGCTGGCCACACCGGCTGCCATCGGCGGCAATCTCATCGGCGTGGTGACGCTGGAGGAATACAAAAGCAAGCTGCCGAGCGGCGCCGAGGCGATCTACGTGGCCTCGAGCGGTCCCTACAATTTTCTTGGCACGAAATATTATGAGTCGGCCTCGGGAAACCGCTTCGATCGCCTGCGCCTGATTCAGGGCGGGAAGACGTTTAACTTTGTGGAGCGGGACTATACCTATGCCGCGCCGGTTAAAGGGGAGGAGCTGGCCGGCCTATTCGCGCTGCCCCCCCATTCCGGCTTCGATCCGCTTAAGCCGTGGCGCCTGGAGATTCTCGTCAATGGCGCGGGCACTCCACCCGTGTCGATCCCGTTCGGGCTCGATTACAAACTGCCCGCCCCCACTCCGCCGGCGACGGCCGCGTCGGGAGCGAGTTCAAATGCGCCAGACGCGCAAGCGCCGGCAGCCCAAGTTGAATTGCAGGATTTCGATTTGGATCTGCCAGCACCCGTCCCCGCCTGGGTCGAGGCTTGGAGCGGCGCCAAGCTGAAAATTGCGATTCTGGCGGTGCTCTTATCGGTGCTGACCTTGATCTTCATATTCCAGGCACGGCTGGCACGCTCCCGCCTCGCCCACCGGCTCGTTCGCAATGGATTTCTGCTGGTTGTTCTGGTCTGGCTCGGCTGGACCGCCGGCGCGCAGCTTTCGACCGTCCATGTCATCAATTATGTGATGGCGCCGTTCCATCATTTGGATATCGGTTTCTATCTTGCCGAGCCGCTGATCGTCATCATCGCGGCCTACGCGCTCATTTCGGTGCTGCTGATTGGGCGCGGCGTGTTTTGCGGCTGGCTGTGCCCCTTCGGAGCGCTGCAGGAGCTGCTGGGTCAAATCTCACGCGCGCTTGGCGTGCCGCAATGGAACCCACCGGCCGCGTTGGAGAAGCGCTTGTGGTGGGGCAAGTATCTCGCCGCCGCTGTGGTGTTGCTGTTGGTGACGACGCAGATCGATGCGTCGGGCGCGACGCTGGAGATCGAACCGTTCAAGACTGCGATCACCTCAAAATTCACGCGCGCCTGGCCTTATGTGATCTATGCCGGTGCATTGTTGACCATCGGGCTGTTCTCGGAGCGCGCCTATTGCCGCTTCCTCTGTCCGCTCGGCGGCTTGCTCGCAGCTCTCGATCGGCTGCACCTTCTCAATCTGCTCAAGCGTCGTCCCGAATGCGGCAGTCCCTGTCGCCTGTGCGAACGCGCCTGTCCGGTGCGGGCGATCGAGCCGACGGGGAAAATCCAAACCGCCGAGTGCTTTCAGTGCCTCGATTGCCAGGTCGAATATTATGACGAGACGCGATGCCCGCCGCTGGTGCAGGCCGTCAAGCTGCGCAGCAAGACAAAGCCCATTGCCGTCAGAGTGAACAATGGCTGAAGCAGAACTCACAGCTCGAGCAGGCGCGGCCGATTTCGGTAGCACGGAAGCACGTCCGACGCGCCGCCGGGTCTTGCGCATCGCCGCCGCGTTTGCAGGCTTGCCGCTGATGATCGCAGGCGTGCGCGCGACTGCGCCGAAGGGACAGCTGTTCAGCTGGCGCGGCGAAGTGCTGGACGCGGTATCGGAGCTCACCTTGTGGCACACCGACCCGGCATTCGCGCAGGCGACAATCCTCAGAGTGCGCCGAGAGATCGTGCGCTTCGAGCGAATCTTCAGCCTCTATCGGCAGAACAGCGAAATCTCGCGCCTCAACGAAACAGGAAGACTGCCGAAGCCGTCGCCCGAGCTGCGCCAACTGATCGAGGAAAGCCAACGCCTCGGCGAGCTGAGCGGCGGCGCGTTTGACATTTCGGTGCAGCCCTTGTGGCGGCTTTACCAGGCGCATTTCTGGTCTCATACCGAAATTCAGCCGGACATCCTGGCCCGCGCGCACGACGTTGCACGTGGCTTCGTGGATTTCCGCCAGATCGAAAGCGGCGCAACTTCCATCGGGTTCGCGCGCGCCGCCATGGCCATCACGCTGAACGGCATTGCCCAAGGCTACATCACGGACGCCATAACCGACATGCTGCGCAATGAAGGCTTTGAGAGCGCCGTCGTCGACCTCGGCGAATACCGCACCATTGGGCGACACCCCGATGGGCATCCCTGGCGCGTTGGCATCGGCAGCGGCAAGAACCGCGGCAGCGTCGACCGCACGGTCGAGCTTGAGGACATGGCGCTGGCGGTGTCCGGCGGTTACGGCACGACATTCGAACCGAGCGGGCGCTTTCACCATATTTTTGATCCGCACACCGGCGCGAGCGCCAACAGCCTTGTCCAGGTAGCGGTGATCGGCCCGAGGGCGACCGCCGCGGACGGGCTCGCAACCGCCATCTGCGTCGCCGGAGAGGCCCGCGCCCCGGCCTTGCTCGCAGCCTATCCACGGACACGGGCGATCCTGACACGATTGGACGGGACATCGGTGACGCTCACGGCGAAGGGAATCGCCGTGGGGTGACGCAAGCCTTCACTGCATTGAGCGCAGCACGAACGAGCCTGGGCAATCCGGCTCATTACGAAAGGAAGCCGCCATGGAGCCGATCATTTCCGATCTTGTGTCGCGTTTTGAAAAGGGCACGCTAAGCCGCAGGGAATTGGTTAAAGGTCTCGCGATGCTCGCCGCAAGTGGAACTGGCGCTGCCGCCGCCCAACAAGAGATAGATTTCAAGACTGCGGATATCGACCATGTCAGCATTCAAGTCGCGGACCTGCAGCGCTCCGTCGAATTTTATCAAAAGATGTTCGGGTTCACGGTGATCAGCGAGGACAAACCGCTCGGCATTATTCGCCTTGGCACCAACAGGACGCTGGTCTCTCTCAACCATCAAAGCCCGGCCAGAATTGTCGATCACTTCGCGATCGGGGTCCCCCGTTTCACCAAGGAATCTGCGGCACGCTATGTAATGCAGC